>OGIC01000257.1_pt1 | contig 37292 bp, 34 predicted proteins | sample 1571681 | NCBI WGS metagenome assembly OGIC01 (sample SAMEA2582046, study PRJEB24529) | metagenome | biome: Human gut stool | place: China | collected 2011
GCCCGGAATTCGTGGCGATCTGGCGTTTGGCCGCGCCGCCCACCAGACGCTCGCCGTCCTTGGTAAAGGCCACCACGCTGGGGGTGGTGCGCTCGCCCTCTGCATTGGTGATGACCACAGGCTTGCCGCCCTCCACCACTGCCACACAGGAATTGGTCGTACCCAGATCAATGCCGATCACTTTGCTCATACTGTTTCCTCTGTTTCTTGTCCGCCGTGTCTGCGGGCTGTTTTTTCTCCAGTCTATCTTACAGGACGGCTGTGACCATTTTTTAGTCCAATTGTAAAGATTCTATGTTGTATGCCGCCGGAGCCGTGGGCGGCTCGTGGGTCAGCTCATAGAGCAGCTGCTCGGTCTCCTGCAGCCAGCGGTCGGCGTCCGGCTCGTGCTCCCGCTGCAAAATGGTAAACGCCTGCTTTGCCTCTGCTGCCTGCACCAGCGCCTTTTTGCGGGAGGTGTAGCGCGTTTCAAACTGTGCCAGCCGCAGGCAGACCCGGGGTGTGTACTCGATATCCGGCACCGCTGCCGCGTTCTGCCGCGCCCGGCGGTACCACAACAGCGCCTTGCCGTTGTCGCCCCGGGCGGCGCAGTCGTCGCCAAGGTTTAAAAGGGCGATGGGCTCACCGCTTTCGGCAGCGGCTTTCCACAGCTTGCGCGCCTGCGCAGCGCTTTTTGGCACGCCGCGCCCCTGATACAAGCACTCGCCCAGCAGCGATAGCCCGGCAGAACTGCCCTGCTCGGCGGCTTTCTGGTAGCACTCTGCCGCTGCCGCCCAGTGTCCGGCGCGGGCAGCTTCTTTACCGGCTTCGGCCTCCTCTGCGCCGGGGCCCTCCGGGGTGTGGCCTGCGTGCAGCAGACCGTTGAGCAGCGCACCGTCCAGCGAGGCGGAATTGCTCCACGGGTCCAGCACCACGCCGTCGATGCCCGGGGTGTCCAGCGCCAGCTGCATGGCCTGCTCCAAGGTGCGGTCAGCCATGGGGCGGCTGCCGGTGCTGCGGTCCGCACCGGCAGCTGCCACCGAGGTGAACAGCGGCAGCCAGCAGCGCCCCTTATCGTTGCGCAGCGTCCACAAGGCAAGGCCGTCGGCCTTTTCCGCCGGGATGGGGTGCTCCATCCACGGGGCGGGCGCACCCTGCGCTGAAAGCGCCGTCTGCAGCGGCACAAGCACATGGGTCTCCAGCTCCAGCGCATAGTTCAACGCATTCATCAGGGTCCAGAAGCTCTCCTCGTTCTGCCCCTTGTACAGCCCCTGCACCGCCTGCTCGATGGCCGGGCAGCCGGTGCCGCGCGGGCTGTACACCGGTGCGGTGCGGCTGCGGCGGCTGCCCACCGGGCGGAAGCGTACCCCGCCGTCTGTTCGTCTTGCCATTGTGTTCACCATACTTCCCTATCAATCTCAGCTCTAGTATAACAGGATTTGGCAGCTTGTACAATGCAAAACGCAGCTGCGGCACTGGATTTTCAGTATACATCGCGTTATAATAAGGTGTATTTTGACCCCGAAGGAGGAATTTTTTTGAACCGGATGCTTGGCTACCTGAAGGGCTACAAGCGCGAAAGTGTGCTTGCACCGCTCTTTAAGATGCTGGAAGCCACCTTTGACCTGTTCGTGCCGCTTGTAATGGCCGATATCGTCAATGTGGGCATTGCAGCGCACGACCTGCATTATATTCTGGTGCGGTGCGGCCTTTTGCTGCTGCTGGCTTTCATCGGCCTTACCTGCAGCCTGACCGCGCAGTATTTTTCCGCCAAGGCGGCGGTGGGCTACTCCACCGCGCTGCGGCACGCCCTGTTTGCCCATATCCAGAGCCTGAGCTTTTCAGAGATGGATACGCTGGGCACCAGCACCCTCATTACCCGCATGACCAGCGATGTCAATCAGGTGCAAAGCGGGCTCAACCTGTTTTTGCGCCTGTTCCTGCGCAGCCCCTTTGTGGTGCTGGGCGCCATGGTCATGGCCTTTACGGTCAACGCCCGGGCGGCGATGATCTTTGTAGTCACCATCCCGCTGCTCAGCGTGGTGGTGTTCGGCGTGATGGTGATCACCCGGCCGCTGTATAAGACCGTGCAGACCCGGCTGGACCGGGTGCTGGGCCTGACCCGCGAGAACCTGACCGGCGTGCGCGTGGTGCGCGCCTTTGATAAGGAGCAGAGCGAGATTGACCGCTTTGAGGACGCCAACGCCCTGCTGACCGGGATGCAGCTGCATGTCGGCCACCTTTCGGCGCTGATGAACCCGCTGACCTATGTGCTCATCAACCTTGCCATCGTGGCGCTGCTGTATGTGGGCAGCATCGAGATCAACGTGGGCGGCATGGCCTCCGGTGATGTGATCGCGCTGGTGAACTACATGAACCAGATCCTTGTGGAGCTGGTAAAGCTTGCCAACCTCATCGTACAGATCAGCAAGGCGCTGGCCTGTGCAGGCCGCGTGCAGGCGGTGCTGGATACCAAGCCCGGCATGACCTTCCCGGCAAAGCTTCTGGGCGAAGTGGCTGAGGACAAGACCGGCGATGCCGTGCGCTTTGACCATGTAGGCCTGACCTACGCCGGGGCGGGCGCACCCAGCCTGACCGACATCAGCTTTAACGCCAAAAAGGGCCAGACCATCGGCGTCATCGGCGGCACCGGCAGCGGTAAATCCAGCCTTGTAAACCTTATCCCGCGCTTTTATGATGCCACCGAGGGCAGCGTGGAGATCTTTGGCCGCCCTGTGGCCAGCTACCCCCGGGACGCTTTGCGCGGCAGGGTGGCGGTGGTCATGCAGAAGGCGCAGCTCTTCGGCGGCACCATCCGCTCCAACCTTTTGTGGGGCAACAAGGATGCCACCGATGCCGACCTGTGGGCGGCGCTGGAAACGGCACAGGCCGCAGACTTTGTGCGTGCAAAGCCCCTTGGGCTGGACGAGCCGGTGGAGCAGGGCGGACGCAATCTTTCCGGCGGACAGAAGCAGCGGCTCACCATCGCCCGTGCGCTGGTGGGCAAACCGGACATTCTGATTTTGGATGACAGCGCCAGTGCGCTGGACTACGCCACCGACGCCGCCCTGCGCAAGGCACTGGCGGCGCTGCCCGGGGCACTGACCGTGTTCATCGTCAGCCAGCGTGCCGCCAGTTTGCAGCACGCCGACCAGATTTTAGTATTGGATGACGGCCATCTGGTGGGCATCGGCACCCACAGCGCCCTGCGCAGCAGCTGCCCGGTGTACGAGGAGATCTACGAGAGCCAGTTCAAGAAAGGGGAGGCAGAAGCATGAGTGCAAAAGCAAAAAACAAGCTGACCCCGCAGCAGCGCAAGGCCACCCTGAACCGGGTACTGCACAAGATCCGTCCGTACAGCGCCTTTGTGGTGTGCAGCCTGCTGGTGGCGGCGGTCAGCGTAGCCGCCCAGCTGTATATCCCCATCCTGTGCGGCGATGCCATTGATAAGATGCTGGGCAAGGGCAATGTAGACCTTGCCGGGGTACTGCACATTGCAGTGAGCATTCTGGTGGTGGCTGCCGTAGCCGCCCTTGCACAGTGGCTTTTGAGCGTGTGCAACAACCGCATCACCTTCTCGGTCAGCCGTGATCTGCGCAACGAGGCGCTGCGCAAGATCCAGACCCTGCCGCTGTCCTATCTGGACAGCCACCCCTCCGGCGATATCGTCAGCCGCATGGTGGCGGATGTGGATACCTTTGCGGACGGCCTGCTGATGGGCTTTACCCAGCTGTTCTCCGGCATCCTGACCATTTTTGGCACCCTGCTGTTCATGCTGCGGGAGAACGTGCCCATCACGCTGGTGGTGGTGTGCATCACCCCGCTGAGCCTTGTGGTGGCGGGCTTTCTGGCAAAGCGCAGTTACGGCTACTTCCAGAGCCAGAGCACCGTCCGCGGCAAGCAGACCGCGCTGGTCAACGAGATGATCGAAGGGCAGAAGGTGGTGCAGGCCTTTGGCCACGAAGCCGAGAGCCTTGCCGCCTTTGACGAGGTGAACGGACAGCTGCAGGACGTGAGCCTGAAGGCCATCTTCTTTTCCAGCCTGACCAACCCCGCCACCCGCTTTGTGAACAACATCGTGTACGCGGGCGTAGGGCTTGTGGGTGCGCTGTACGCCGTGCGCGGCGGCATCACCATCGGTCAGCTCAGCGTTTTTCTGAGCTACGCCAACCAGTACACCAAACCCTTCAACGAGATCTCCGGCGTGGTCACCGAGCTGCAGAACGCATTGGCCTGCGCCGCCCGGGTGTTTGAACTGCTGGACGCCGAAGATCAGGTGCCGGAGGCCGAAAACGCCGCCACGTTGCAGCCGGACGGCCATGTGCAGTTACAGGATGTTTCCTTCCGCTATCTGCCCGACCGTCCGCTCATCGAAGGGCTCTCGCTGGACGTGCAGCCCGGCCAGCGCATCGCCATCGTAGGCCCCACCGGCTGCGGCAAAACCACCCTCATCAACCTGCTGATGCGTTTCTATGATGTAAACAGCGGCAGCATCAAGGTGTCCGGCACCGATATCCGGGATGTGACCCGCGCCTCCCTGCGCGGCAGCTACGGCATGGTGCTGCAGGATACCTGGCTGCGTGCCGGTACGGTGCGGGAGAACATTGCCTACGGCAAGCCGGACGCCACCATGGACGAGGTGATCGCCGCTGCCAAGGCTGCCCACGCCCACAGCTTTATCCGCCGCCTGCCCGATGGCTACGACACCGTCATTGCAGAGGACGGCGGCAACATCAGTCAGGGACAAAAGCAGCTGCTCTGCATCGCCCGCGTGATGCTCTGCCTGCCGCCCATGCTGATCCTGGACGAGGCCACCTCCTCCATTGATACCCGCACCGAGGTGCGCATTCAGAAGGCCTTTGCCCGCATGATGCAGGGGCGCACCAGCTTTATCGTGGCACACCGCCTTTCCACCATCCGGGAAGCAGATGTCATCCTTGTCATGAAGGACGGCCACATCGTGGAACAGGGCAGCCACGACCAGCTGCTGGCACAGGGCGGCTTCTACGCCAAACTCTACAATAGCCAGTTCGAGGGCGTGCAGACTTGAGGATGCTGTTGTATCCTATCCAGTTCGTAATAGCAGCTGTTAAAAATTCGTTTTGTTGAATAAAACAGGTCAAGCGAGTGCTCGTTCATAGAATGTTAACAATATATTAACATTCAGTACACCACTTTTCGGTATACATAGGGCAACAAAGGCGCGCAGTGCGCCGAACCCCCGCCAAAAAGGGTAAAAAAGCGCAGACCGCTGTGGTGTGCAGTGGGTCTTGGAAATGCCCTTGGTACAGGAAAGGAAACGTTACTTATGAAAATTGGTTTTTGGGAACTTATCGTCATCGTCATCGTGGCGTTTGTGTTCATCGGCCCGGACCAGCTGCCTGTCTACGCAAAGAAGATCGGCAAGATGCTCCGCGAGCTGAAGAAATACACCGGCGCTGCTTCTGAAGAGATCCAGAAGAACGTGGTGGAGCCGCTGAATGAAATTCAGGCTCCCCTGAAAGAGGCTGTTGCCCCCCTGACCGATATCAAGAAGGATATCGACAGCAGTATGCGGGACGTGACCAAGAGCTTTACCGGCATTGGCAAGACCAGCAAAGAGGAAGCTGCCAAGAAGCTGGCTGAGACCGAGGAGGTCACCGACCTGACTGAAGATGCCGTGGAGGAGCTGCCCGAGCAGCCCGCCGAAGCCCCTGCTGAAACTGCCGAGACCGCCCCGGCTGACACTGCTGAAACTGTGGAGGCTCCCGCCGAAAAGCCGGAGCAGCCCGCCGCTGAGCCGGTGGCTGAGCCTGTGCAGGAAGCCCCTGCCGCAGCCGAAGAAGCTGCCGAAGCTGCACCCGCTGAGGAAGCAAAGGTGTAAGCGCCCCTACTTATTGATGGATGCACCCGCGCCCGCGGTTGCCAGATACATTCTGTAATACGCCCGCCATGCGGCGCGGCAAGAAAAAGGAGAACTTTATTATGCGTATTGGTACTAATGAGCTGCTGATCATTCTGGTTGTCGTTCTGCTGATCTTTGGACCCAAGAACCTGCCGAAGCTGGGCAAGATGTTCGGTAAGACCATCAATGGCTTCAAGAAGGGCATGGAGGACGAGGACGCCGAGCAGTCCGAGGAGACTGTAAAGAAGGCTGATAAGAAGGACGAAGACGAGGAGTAATTGTGGCTACAAACAAAAAGCGCAAAAAGAAAGCCGAAGTCATGGCAGAGGACGGCAGCATGACGCTGACCGGCCATCTGAAAGAACTGCGGAACCGGCTCATCATCTGCGCGGTGGTGTTTGTGGTGGGCGTGGTGGTCTCGCTGGCGTATGCAGACCGTCTGATCGATCTGCTTACCGCCATGGGCCGCGACTATTACCAGTTCGTGTCCATTGCCCCGCAGGAAAAACTGATGCAGTATTTCCGGGTGTCCATTCTGGCCGGTGTGGTGGTAACGGTGCCTGTGGCCTTTTACAACATCTACGCCTTTGCAAAGCCGGGTCTGAAAAAGAGCGAGAGCACCTTTTTCAAGCTGGTCATGCTGCTGGGTCTGATCCTGTTCTGCGTGGGCGTGCTGTTTGCCTATAAGCTCATGATGCCGTTCATGCTGCGGTTCCTCAGCACCGGCATCGAGGGTGCAGAGTACATCCAGACCACGACCAGTATCGAGAGCTACGTCAACCTCTGCCTGACCATGTTCATCATCTTTGGCTGCGTGTTCGAGATGCCGCTGATCACCATCATCCTTTCCAAGATGGGCATCATCAACCCGCAGATCCTCAAGCAGGTGCGCGGCGTGGCCATCGTGGTCATCTTCTTCATCGCTGCTGTGGTCACCCCGCCGGACATCGTGTCCCAGTGCATGGTGGCTATCCCCATGGTGCTGCTGTACTTTGTCAGCATCTTCCTGAGCGGCATCTTCTACAAGCCGCACGATACGGACGACGAGGACGAGGAAGAAGAGGAGAGCGAGGACTGATTCCGCTTCCGTTCCGGTTTTCATCAACTGAATCAAACGCCGCTGCACAGCCGTGCAGCGGCGTTTCTTGTTGGCACGGAAACAAAAAAGCTGCCGCACAGCTTTGTGCAGCAGCCCATGAGAAAATAAAGGAGAAACGCAGGTTCAAAAAAGATTATTTGCCCAGATGCCAGATATCGCGGTCGTACTCGGCAATGGTGCGGTCAGAGGAGAACATTCCTGCTTTGGCAATGTTCACAAGGCACTTGCGCCGCCAGCCCATGGGGTCGCAGGCGTAATCGCTGAGGGCCTGTCCCTTGCGCACAACGTAGGCGTTGAAGTCCGGCAGGGTCTGGAACCAGTCCTTGTGGATCAGCTCATCATGCAGGCGGGTCAGGTTTTCGGCATGACCGATGGCCATCATCTCCGGCCCGGTCAGGAAGCTGATGGCGCGGCGGATGTTGGCATCGCCCTCCACCCACTGGGCGGGGTCGTAATCGCCCACGGCGTAGCGGTGGATGACCTGATCGGAGGTCTGGCCGAAGATATAGATGTTCTCCTCGCCCACCTGCTGGCTGATCTCCACGTTGGCACCGTCCATGGTGCCCAGCGTCAGCGCACCGTTCAGCATAAACTTCATGTTGCCGGTGCCGGAGGCTTCCTTGGAGGCAAGGCTGATCTGCTCGGACAGGTCGCAGGCCGGGATCAGTTTTTCGGCGGCGGTGACGTTGTAGTTTTCCACGAACACCACCTGCAGCCACTTGGACACCTCCGGGTCTGCGGCAATGACCTTGGAGAGGGTCAGCAGCGCATGGATGATGTCTTTGGCAATGGTGTAGGCGGGAGCGGCTTTGGCGCCGAAAATGCTTACCAGCGGCGCAGCGGGCAGGTGCCCTGCCTTGATCTCGTAGTACTGGTGGATGAGGTACAGTAGGTTGAGCTGCTGGCGCTTATACTCGTGCAGGCGCTTGGACTGGATATCGAACACGGCATCGGTGTTCACGGTCACCTTCTGGGTGTGCAGCAGCCAATCGGCAAGCGCTTCCTTGTTGGCCTTTTTCACAGCGGTCAGCTCGTTCAGCACCGTCTCGTCACCGGCAAAGGCCAGCAGTTTTTCCAGTTCGGCGGCATCCTTGCGGAAGCCGGAGCCGATGTGCTTTTCCAGCGTGGCGGTCAGGCGCGGGTCGCACTCCAGCAGCCAGCGGCGGAAGGTGATGCCGTTGGTCTTGTTATTGAACTTTTCCGGGTACAGCTCGTAGAAGCCGTGCAGCTCGGAATTTTTCAGGATCTCGGTATGCAGCGCCGCCACGCCGTTGGTGGAGTGGGTAAAGTGGATATCCATGTGTGCCATGTGCACCCGGTCGTCCTTGTCAATGATGGCAAGGCTCTCGTCCTCGGTGCGGGTGCGTGCCAGTGCATCCAGCTTTTCGATGATGGGCATCAGCTGCGGCACCACGGCGTCCAGATAGGCGCGGGGCCACTTCTCCAGTGCTTCGGCCAGAATGGTGTGGTTGGTGTAGGCGCAGGTCTTGGTGACGATCTCCACGGCCTCTTCAAATTCGATGCCGCGCTCGCCCAACAGACGGATCAGCTCCGGGATGACCATGCTGGGGTGGGTGTCGTTGATCTGGATAGCGGCGTAGTCCGCCAGATCATGGAAGTTGCAGCCCCGGGCGGCGCACTCGGCAAGGATCAGCTGTGCACCGGCAGAAACCATCAGGTACTGCTGGTACACCCGCAGACGGCGGCCTGCCTCGTCGGAATCGTCCGGGTAGAGGAAGAGGGTCAGGTTCTTATCAATCGCGGTCTTGTCGAAGGCAATACCGTCATGGACGATGCTCTCGTCAATGGTATCAAGGTCGAACAGGTTCAGGGTGTTGGTGCGCCCCTCGTAGCCGGTGACCGCCAGTTTGTACAGCCGGGCGGTGTACTCCTTGCCCGCCAGCTCCACCGGGTAGGTGGTGTCGGTCTTTTCCGCCCAGCTGTGGGCAGTCAGCCACGGGTCGGGCTTTTCGTTCTGCACACCATCCTCAAAGGACTGATGGAACAGACCGAAGTGGTACCGCAGACCCACGCCATCGCCGGGCAGGTTCAGCGTTGCCAGAGAGTCGAGGAAACAGGCAGCCAGACGCCCCAAACCGCCGTTGCCCAGAGAAGGCTCCGGCTCTACCTCTTCAATATCGGAAAGGCGCTTTCCGGCAGCAGCCAGCGCAGACCGGGCTTCGTCGTACAGCCCCAGATTGATGAGGTTGTTGGACAGCAGCTTGCCAATAAGGAATTCGGCGCTGATATAGTACAGCTTGCGCCCGGTGACCGGCCGCACGCGGTCGGCGCTCTTCTGCCGCACAAGTTCCAGCAGTGCCAGATACAGCTCCTGATCGGTGCAGTCTGCCAGCAGCTTGCCGGTGATACTCTGTAACGTTTCGGTAAAGCTCATAAAAGCATCCTCCTTTGCTAGGGTGTATCTGAAAAGTCGAAAATTCAGTCTATTTCTTTGTTTTCAGATACACCTTGCGGAAAACAGGTTTGACATCTGTACCTCAAGATATACCACATAGAACGTTCAAAATCTTGCCTAAACAGTGCAAACTATGGTACAATCCTATCATCAGGGGGTGGAACAATGCAAAATCAGGCTTCTTTGCAGGAGACAAAACAGCACGGTGCGGTGCGCTTTCCATTCAATCTGTACCCCTGCACCATTCCGGGGGATTTTCAACAGGTGGCACTGCACTGGCACGAGAGCATGGAGCTGGTCTTTGTCAAGCAGGGCATGGGGCTGGTACAGGTGGGCGTGGTGACCTACCCGGCCTACCGGGGGGATATCTTTATTTTTGCCCCGGGCACGCTCCACGCACTGCGGCAGGCAGAGGGACAGCACATGGAATACGAAAATATCATCTTTGAACCGGAGCTTCTGGGCGGCGCAGAGGATCTTTGCGCCGAAAAATATCTGCTGCCGCTGCAAAGCGGGCGGCTTTCGCTGCCGGTGCGTCTGACCCCGAACGATTTGTGCTATCTGCAAGCCGCCGCCTGCCTGCGGGAGCTGGAGGATGCCAACCGCGCCAAGCGCCCCGGCTACGAGCTGCTGGTAAAAGGGGCGCTGCTGCGGTTTCTTGCCCTGCTCATTGCGCAGGGCAGGCAGCAGCTTCCCGCCGAAACCGCCGACACCCAGCGGCTGAAAACCGTGCTGCAATGGCTTTCGGCACATTATGCCGAGCCGCTCCGGGTAGCCGATGCCGCCGGGGTCTGCTCCTTCAGCGCCAGCCATTTTATGCGCTGGTTCCGGCAGATGACCGGGCAGAGCTTTATTGCCTTTCTGAACGAGTATCGGCTGAACACCGCCGCCGAGGCGCTGCGAATCACCGATGAGACCGTGCTGACCATCGCCTCCCGGTGCGGGTTTGAAAACCTTTCCTATTTTAACCGGGCGTTTAAGGCGCATTTCGGCATGACCCCCCGGGACTACCGGAAAAAATAAGCAAAGCGCTTGACAGCTGCGGCTGTATGGCGTATGATGTGGGCATCGGCTTTTCCCGGAGTGAAGAGTTAGCCAATTCTAACTATTATTTTATAAGATATTCCTGAAAGAAGGTATAAAAATGATCCAGACGACCGTAGAAGTAGGCGGCATGGCGTGTTCCATGTGCGAAGCCCATATCAATGACGCCGTGCGCAGTGCGTTTCCTGTGGAGAAAGTCTCGTCCTCTCATGCCAAGGGCAAGACCGTGATTCTTTCCAAGGAGCCGCTGGACGAAAACGCACTCCGCGCCGCCATTGAAGCCACCGGGTACCATGTGGGCACCATTCACAGCGCACCGTATGAAAAGAAGGGGCTGTTCTCCTTTTTCAAAAAGTGATATGTCCCCCCGTGTTCAGCCTTATCGACAAAAATAAGGCGCAATACTGATATCAACCAACTATTCTTCTTTTCACCTCTTTTTTGTTTTCCACCCACAGAGAAACACCCCCGGCAGCCGCAATGGCCGCCGGGGGTGTTTCTGTATCTTTAGATTTGCACTCGGCTTTAGTGGACAAAGCCCACGAACACCGGGCAGAGCACGGCGGTCAGCACACCGGCTACGGCGATGGAAAGGCCGCTCATGGCACCTTCCACCTCGCCCATCTGCAGCGCCTTGCTGGTGCCCACGGCATGGGCTGCCGTGCCAAGACCCACGCCCTTGGCGATGGGGTCGGTGATGTGGAACACCTTGCACACGGTCTCGGCCAGCAGTGCGCCCACGATGCCGGTCACGATGACGATGGCACCGGTCAGGGCGGCAATGCCGCCCAGCTCTGCGGCCACGTCCATGCTGATGGCGGTGGTCACCGACTTCGGCAGCAGAGTAGCGTACTGCTCCTTGGTCAGGTTCATTGCCAGCGCCAGCGCAAAGGCGCTGCCCAGACTGACCAGCGTGCCCACCGAGATGCCCGCAATAATGGCCGGCGCGTTCTCCTTGAGCAGGTCCAGCTTTTCATACAGCGGGACAGCCAGCGCCACCGTAGCGGGCAGCAGCAGATAGCTTACCGGCGCGGCGCTGGTCTTGTAGTCCCCGTAGGGGATATTACACACCGACAGAAAAACGATGACGAAAATACTGCCCAGCAGCAGCGGGTTAAAGATGGCCTTGCCGGTCACCCGGTTGATGAGCACACCCAGCCCAAAGGCTGCCAGCGTAAGCAGCACGCCCCATGCCACAGAGCCGGTCAGAAAGTCGTTCAGCAGTTCAGTCATGGTCGGCCTCCTCTTTTTTATTGCGGGCGGTCAGCGCCTGCGTGGTGCGGCCTGCGGCCGCCATTACCAGCACCGTCACCGGCAGAATGGCGATCAGGATGGGCAGCAGCAGCTGTCCCATCTCTGCCCACAGCTCCATGATACCCGCAGCGGCGGGCACGAACAGCAGCGGAAAAATACCGGTCAGGTAGGTGCCGGTCTCCTTGACCTGCTCCAGCTTTACGATGCCGGTGATCATGGCTGCCAGCAGCAGCACCAGACCGTACACGCTGGCAGGCACCGGCAGCGGCAGTACCGCGTGCAGCACCTCGCCCAGAAAACAGAACGCAAGAATGCGCCCGAACTGAAAAATATACTTCGTGTCAGAACTCCCCTTTCTGGTCTTATAAACGTACAGACAACGGACTTTTTGCCCGGAATTTTCTGTCTCACACAAAGTAAAAGTATACCGCGGACTGCCCACTCCATCAATCGTAAATCTTGCCAAGAAGTTCTGCACCTTTTGCGCAGAACTGTACAAAAAAGCGCACCGGTGCAGTTCCGGTGCGCAAGCAAATCATATTTTCATTAAGCCGAAAACGCCGGACGCACCTTCTCAGGTGAAATGCCCTCCTGCGCAGCGCGTTCGCGCTCGTAGGTCACCCGTGTTACTTCTGTAATAAACGCTTTTTCCTTTTCGTCTGCCGTTGCCCAGTCGATACGGAACTTGCGGCACATCTCAAAAAGGATTTCATAATATTGCTTATCGTTCCCCGCATCCTTCATATAAGCACTGCACAGGTTTTCTTTCATGCTCAATCCCTCATTTCAAATAACTGAAAAAAATGTGCTTTGCCGCTTCGCCCTGTATCAAGAATCGCGGTGCGCCGCCATCAAAAGCAGGCAGTTCTATCCCGCCAAAGTCATCCTGATAATGGGCGGCCAGCGCATCCGTTTTTGCTTCCAGTATCACATCTCCGCCAAAACCATGATCTATTGACAGCTTTATGCCGTAAGCGATCATCAGTTTTCCAATTCCACTGTACTTACGTTTTGCACCTGCCAATGTCGGATTGCTCTCCGGCTGGCTTTCCATATAAACGACCCGGACAACGAGAGCTCTTTCCAACACCTCATACATTCCCAGTGCAATCAGTTCTCCGTCTGCCGTTTCCACTGCATATTTTTCATAAAGGGACGTCTCAATATACTCGCTCGTCCAGTCTGTCTGCCAGACTGGTTTTCTTTTTGTTCTTTCTGCATCTAATCGCTGCATCATCCGAATGATGACCGATATTTTGTTTCCGTCTTTTAATTCGATATAAGGTTCAAAAATCATCGTATCACCTTCCATTTACAGTTTATCATTTTAACGAAAAGGTTGCAAGTGTTCTTCCTATAAAAAAGCGCACCGGTGCAGTTCCGGTGCGCAAGGGTCAGATCACATAATCGTTGCCGGCCTGATCCGGCAGGGCAAGGTCTGCCAGCGTGATCTTGCCGAAATAGTCCGAGATCAAATCGTTGAGGCCCTTCCACATCTCGTAGGTGCGGCAGTTGGCCATCCGGGCGCAGGCAGAAGCCCCGGGGGTCAGGCAGCTTACCGGGGCAAGACTGCCCTCGGTGAGCATCAGGATCTCGCTTACCGTGTACTGATCCGGGCTGCGGGTCAGCCGGTAGCCGCCGCCCTTGCCGCGCAGCCCCTCCAGAAAGCCGTTCTGCACCAGTACCTTGAGGATGTTCTCCAGATACTTTTCCGAGATCTCCTGCCGGGCGGCTACTTCCTTTAAGGGAACATATTTTTCAGACTGATGCTCCGCGAGGTCGATCATCACCCGCAGCGCATAGCGTCCTTTGGTCGAAACGATCATGATCCGTACTTCCTTCCGGTTAAATTTTATTATAACCCATTATACAACAGGGTAAGTCACTTTTCAATCCCACTTTTTTCAAAAAACCCCTTGACAAGCAGGGGAAACAGGGCTATAATGCCATCAAACCCACAAACAATGTTGGTTTAAAGGTTTAGAGGGAATCACAGCCGGGCACCCCGGCGCAAGACAGGGTCATGCACCCCGTAACGATATCAGAAAGAGGGACAAGTATTATGAGCAAGATCTATACCGCCGCAGATCAGTTGATCGGTCACACCCCGCTGCTGGAGCTCAGCCATATTGAGAAGGAAGAGCAGCTGCCCGCCCACGTTATCGCCAAGCTGGAGTACTTCAACCCCGCCGGTTCTGTGAAGGATCGCATTGCCAAAAAGATGATCGACGATGCCGAGGCCAAGGGCCTGCTGAAGGAAGGCTCCGTCATCATCGAGCCCACCTCCGGCAACACCGGCATCGGTCTGGCTGCCGTGGCAGCTGCCAAGGGCTACCGCATCATCATCGTGATGCCCGAGACCATGAGCGTAGAGCGCCGTCAGCTGATGAAGGCTTACGGTGCTGAGCTGGTGCTGAGCGAGGGTGCCAAGGGCATGAAGGGTGCCATTGCCAAGGCCGATGAGCTGGCCAAGGAGATCCCCAATTCCTTTATCCCCGGCCAGTTCGTGAACCCCGCCAACCCGCAGGCACACATCGAGACCACCGGCCCCGAGATCTGGGAGGATACCGATGGTAAGGTGGATATCTTTGTGGCAGGCGTTGGCACCGGCGGCACCGTGACCGGCGTAGGCAAGTACCTCAAGAGCAAGAATCCCGATGTCAAGGTGGTGGCTGTTGAGCCCGCCTCCTCCCCTGTGCTGAGCAAGGGCACTGCCGGTGCACATAAGATCCAGGGCATCGGCGCAGGCTTTGTGCCGGACGTGCTGGACACCACCGTCTATGACGAGATCATCGCCGTGGAGAACGATGATGCCTTTGCCACCGGTCGTCTGATCGGCCACAAGGAGGGCGTGCTGGTAGGCATCTCCTCCGGTGCTGCCGTCTGGGCTGCCATCCAGTTGGCAAAGCGCCCGGAGAACGTCGGCAAGAACATCGTTGTCCTACTGCCCGATACCGGCGACCGCTACCTGTCCACCCCGCTGTTTGCGGAATAATCTCAAAAAACTCTCCTCTCTCGCTCTGCACCCCGCAGGGCGGGAGTTTTTGTTTGGAAACAAAACGATTTGAATGCGCTCCGCTTTGCTCTGCGCATAGTCAGCGGAATAATTATTTTTATTTGTAGTTTCGAAACGCCTGCGGGCATTTCGAAACTACTTTTTCACAGGAGGGGTCGTAACCGGCAACGGCATTTGCACACTTTACCGTCCTCGCCCTCTCAGTCAAGCCCTGTCGGGCTTGCCAGCTCTCCCAAAGGGAGAGCCAAGTGCACTTCCAGACAGTTTCTCGTTTCTCCTAAAGCTTTAGCATCGAGCTTCACGGCTTGGCTCTCCCTTTGGGAGAGCTGGCGCGGGAGCGCCTGAGAGGGCGGCTCCCCCGGGGGGAGCTGTCGCACAGCGACTGAGGGGCTTTGAATCGGCGGAGCCGGAAAAAACGGTTAAAAGATCTTCACGCCGAACAGGCGTGAATCTTCAGTTTTTTCCGGTGTAGCCCACTTCTTTGGGGTTAAAAGGGGCGAGCAGCCCCTTTTTCGTGGCTCCAGCGCGTCGAAATCGCTGGCACTTTTCTGGTTCTCTTTTGGTGTCAAAAGAGAACATCCCCCGTCCCCTCCCCTTTCCCCTCACGCAATTTTATGCTACAATACCGGTAACAAAAATCGTTTGGAGAAACGCCCATGCTTTATTATGCTGCCCCCATGGAGGGCTTCACAGACCGGGTCTGGCGGCAGGCCCATCAGAAATGGTTCGGCGCACAAGGCGCTGCCGACCGCTATTATGCGCCGTTTATCTCCCCGCCGGAGAACCGGGTGCTCATTAAAAAGAAGATGGCAGAGCTTGCCCCGGAGGCAAACCCCGGTGCACCGGTCATCCCGCAATTGCTGGCGAAGGACGGCGAACTGGCTGCATGGATGATCGGTCAGTTGCGGGCGCTGGGCTATACCGAGGTGAACCTGAATCTAGGCTGTCCCGCCGGGACGGTGACCGCCAAGGGCAAGGGCTCCGGGATGCTGCGGGACCTTGCCAAGGTAGACGCCTTTCTGGACGGCGTATTCTCCCATGCCGAGGGGCCTGTCTCGGTCAAGACCCGGCTGGGCGTGGAGAAGCCGGAGGAGTTTGCCGCCATTCTGGAAATTTATAGCCGCTACCCCATCTCGGAGCTGACCATCCACCCCCGGGTAATGCGGCAGCAGTATCGCGGACAAGCCGACCACGCCGCCTTTGCCGCTGCGCTGCCCCGGTGCACCATGCCGGTGTGCTACAACGGCGATGTGACCACCGCCGCCCAGCTCCACGCGCTGGAAGAGGAGTTTCCCGCCCTGTCCGGCATCATGGTGGGGCGCGGGCTCATTGCAGACCCGGCGCTCTTCCGCCGGGCGCGGGGCGGTGCACCCGCCACCAAGGAGGAGCTGCGGGGCTACCTGACCGATTTGTACCACGGCTACACCGAACTGTTCGGCAGCGCGGGCTGCGCCATCAGCCGGATGAAGGGGCACTGGTTCTACCTCATCCACTGCTTTGCCGGGGCGGAAAAGCTGGAAAAGCAGCTGAAAAAGCTGCGGGAGCCGTGGGAGTACGAGGTGGTGGTGAACCAGATCTTCACCCTGCCGCTGGTGGAAAACGATTAAAATGTGCTCCGCTTTGCTCTGCACATATTCAGCGGAAATTATATTTATAATTTCGTGTTTGTCGCACTCTGCGGAGTGCTCCAAACACATTTTCACGAGTGGGGTCGCAGAGGAAAACTGCATCTGCGATAAAAAAGCCCGCCGTCTTGCAAGACAGCGGGGCTGAAAAGGACCGTATTACACGTTGAGGTAGCTGCGCAGCATGGCCTGCAGCAGATCGTCACGATCCACCTTGCGGATCAGGGCACGGGCATTCTTATAGGTCGTAATGTAGGTAGGGTCTTCGGACAAAATGTAGCCCACCAGCTGATTGACCGGGTTATAGCCTTTTTCCTTCAAAGCATCGTACACCTGTTGTACGATCTCGTGGATCTCATAGTCCTTTTTATCGTGGATGGAGAAAATCGCGGTTGCGTCTCCCACGCAATACACCCCCTTCGGTTGAAACTAGTCCCATTGTACACGAAATGCGCCGAAACTTCAAGATAATTACGCTGGATTTGCACATCCTGCACAAAATTTCCAGCATTGTTCCGGCAAGATGAACGATGTCCGGGCGGCATTCTGCCCGCGAAAGGAGCCTTTGTATGCTTTATGGCATCGGCTGCGACCTGTGCAGCCTTTCCCATTTGGAAAAAAGCCTTTCCTCTGCTCACGCGGCGGCCTTTGTGCGCCGGGTGTACGGCCCGGCTGAGCAGGCGGCACTGGGGATTTTGGAAGCGTCCCCTGCGCCGCTGAACGCTCACCGCCTTGCCAGCGCCGCCGCAGATTTTGCCGCCAAGGAGGCCTTTCTCAAAGCGGCGGGCACCGGCCTGCGGGAACCCTTTTCTCTATGTGAGATCGAGGCCGTCCGGCAGGAAAACGGTGCCCCGGCCTACCGCTTCAGCGGGCAGACCGCCGCATGGGTGGCGCAGCACCGGCTGCGGGCCCGGCTCTCCCTGAGCCACGAGGGCGGCATGGCGCTGGCCTTCTGCACGCTGGAAGAGGAAAACTGACCGTCCTTTGTGCATACAATGGAATATCGCCCCCGCACTGCATAAGCCGCACCCCGCCTGCGCATACTGAGAGCAGACAGGATGCGCCGGACGCATCACATAGCGGGGCACATCCTCCAGACAAACAGGAGGGAGATTCCATGGAGGTACACAGAGGAGAAGTTTTCTACGCCGATCTTTCGCCGGTGGTGGGCTCGGAGCAGGGCGGTGTGCGCCCGGTGCTGATCGTACAGAACGAGATTGGCAACCGGCACAGCCCCACCGTGATCGCTGCGGCCATTACATCCCGGCTGGACAAGACCCGCCTGCCCACCCACATCAACATCCGGGCGGCAGACACTGGCCTTGCCAAGGACAGCGTGGTGCTGCTGGAGCAGATCCGCACGCTGGATAAGCACCGTCTGCGGGAGCGCGCCGGGCAGATCACCGCCGCCGACCAGAAGCGGGTGGATCAGGCACTGGACGTCAGCCTTGGGCTGAGCTCGTACTGAGATAAAAACGATTGGAAATGCGCTCCGCTGTGCTCTGCGCATCATCAGCGGAAAAAAGATTTTTTAATTTGGGGTTCTGAAAAGCCTGCGGGCTTTTCAGAACCCTTTTTCACGGGAGGGTCGTAGAGGAAAACGGCATTTGCAGCTTCTCCCCTATACCACATGAAAAAAGGGATAGCAGACCCCACGCGGGGGTTCTGCTATCCCAAAATTCATATTACTCGATCAGGCCGTTGAGCAGGGTCAGGCACTTGCGGCTGTGCAGCTTGCGGATGGCCTTGGCCTCGATCTGGCGCACACGCTCACGGGTGACACCGAAGTCGCGGCCGACCTCTTCCAGCGTGCGGGGACGGCCATCATCCAGACCAAAGCGCAGGCGGATGACCTTCTCCTCGCGGGGGGTCAGGCTCTTGAGTGCCAGATTGATCTGCTGTGCCACCATGGCGCGGTCGGCTGCCTTGCCGGGTGCTTCGGCGTTTTCGTCCGCGACGAAATCGCCCAGAGAGGAATCCTCTTCCTCACCCACGGGGCTTTCCAGACTGGCAGGCTCCTGTGCCATGCGCTGGATCTCGCGCACGCGCTCCACGCTCATGTCCATAGCCTTTGCCAGCTCTTCCGGGGTGGGCTCGTGGCCGTTCTGGTACACCAGCTGGTTGGTGGCCTGACGCATCCGGTTGATGGTCTCCACCATGTGCACCGGGATACGGATGGTACGGGCCTGATCCGCAATGGCGCGGGTGATGGCCTGACGGATCCACCAAGTGGCGTAGGTGGAGAAGCGGAAGCCGCGGTCGCAGTCGAACTTCTCGGCAGCCTTGATCAGGCCGATGTTGCCCTCCTGAATGAGGTCAAGGAAGGCCAGATTATGGCCGACATGCTTCTTGGCGATGGACACCACCAGACGCAGGTTTGCCTCGCTCAGGCTGCGGCGGGCGTTCAGGCCGTCGCGGCGGGTCTTGAGCAGCTCCTGACGGCGTTCCTCGCTCAGGGGGCCGTTCTCCACGGCTTCCATGGCCTTTTCCTCGTCTGCCTTTTCCTCGGCATCCTCGGCGGACTTTTCGCCGTCCTCGTCCAGATCCTCGGTGTAGCTGCGGCTGTTCTCGTCCTCTTCAAAGGAGAAGCGGGCGCTGTTCTTCTTGATGTACTCCGGTGCGCCGTACTTCTGGCGGTCTGCCTGCAGAATGTGTGCAGCCTCGGCACCCGCATGGATGCGGCGGCTCAGCTCCACCTCCTGCTCGGCGCTCAGCAGCGGGATCTGACCGATCTGCTTGAGGTAGTTCTTCACCGGGTCGTCCAGCAGCTCGTCCATGGCGGCCTTCAGGTCTGCCGGATTCTCCTCGGCATCCTCTTCGTTCTCATCGGCAAGGCCCATGTCATCGTTGTTGTTCTCGGCGTTCTCCACCTCAGCAATGATGCTGTCCACGTCCAGACTCGGCTCGTTCTCCTCCTCCAGGACCTTAATGCCGCGCTCCTCCAGCAGGGTGTAGAGGGTGTCTACATCCATGCGGCATTGTGCCGCCAGCGCCTTGGCCTCCTGTGCAGAGAGGGTGCCTTCGCCCTTAGTCAACAGTTCCTTCAAAGTCATGCCCATTTTTTCTCTCCTTCCCGCTCCGGGGAAAATTCTGTAATATTGCCCTGTGCATCAGATCACAAGGCCGCCGTTCACCCCGAACACCTGTCCGGTGATGTATCCGGCATCCTCGCCGGCCAAAAAGACCAGCAGCTTTGCAACTTCTTCCGGGGTGCCAAGCCGCCCCACAGGGGTCTCCTCGGCCAGCGCCGCCTTGTCCTCGGCGGTAAAGGCCGCCATCATGTCGGTCTCGATGACCCCCGGCGCTACGCAGTTCACCGTGATGCCGCTGGGGCCTTCTTCCTTCGCCAGTGCCTTGGTCAGGCCGATCAGCCCGGCCTTCGCGGCGGAATAGTGCACCTCGCAGCTGCCGCCGGTCTGGCCCCACATACTGCTCACGGTCAGGATGCGGCCCTGCTTGCGGCGGATCATGCCGGGCAGCGCCAGCTGGCACAGGTGGAACGCGCCGCTCAGGTTTACGTCCAGCATCCGCTGCCACTCCTCCGGGGTGATGTCGGTAAACAGCTTCTGCTGCGCGATGCCGGCGTTGCACACCAGCACATCCACCCTGCCCATAGCCTGCTCCACTGCATGGAACGCCAGCTCACAGCTGGCGCGGCTGGCGACATCGCACTGGATGGCGATGCACCCGGGCAGCTGCTGCTCCAGCGCAGCGGCGGCAGCGGCGTTCTGGTGGTAGAGCACCGCCACCTGATATCCTGCTGCCGCAAAGGCGCGGGCAGCGGCAGCACCGATGCCCCGGTCACCGCCGGAGATCAGCACCCGGCGCGCCGCAGCGGGTGCGGCAGGGACAGGCCGTTCTTTTACAGGCTCCGGCGCAGGCGCTTCGGGCTGCTCCGGTGCAGGCGGCTCTGCGGGCTTTTCCAGCGTGATCACCCGGGTGGGCTCGTCCACCACAGGCGCTGCCGGTTTTTCCAGCGTCATGATGCGGGTGGGTTCATCCACCACCGGCTCCACCGGCGCAGTCGGCTTTGCGGCCGGTGCGGCAAGGGGCTCCGGCGCGCTCTCTTCCTCCGGCACCTGAAAGGTCAATTCAAACTCGTCCTCGTACAAGAGTGTATCCCTCCTGTTCGGTATTCTCGGCCGGGCGCAGTGCCCAAGCCGGAAAAACCCTGTGCCCATCCCCAGACAGTGCAGCGTTCCGTTTATGTGTCCGGCAAAGGTCCGGTGCTTTGGCGTGCCTGCCTGCAGTTGCGATGGGTTTCGACAAGATTCCATTGAATACTATACCACAATCCAGCCCAAAAAGAAAGTGGGAACTGCAATTTTTTACGCAGTTCCCACTATTTTTCCTTATTTTCCCCTGTTTTCGGGCACCGGGGGCTTCCAGCGGGGTCTGCCCGCCCGCTTTTCCCGCAGGGAAACAAAAAACGCCTGCAAAAGCTGCTGTGCCTCGGCCTCCCGCAGCCCCTTTTCCACCACCGGATGGTGGTTGAAGGGCAGCGCGAACAGGTCGGTCACCGAGCCGCAGCACCCGGCTTTGGTGTCGGCAGTACCGTACACCACCCGGCGCAAGCGGCTGTTGATGATGCCGCCCGCACACATGGGGCAGGGCTCTAAGGTAACGAACAGCTCGCACTCCCACAGCCGCCAGCCGCCCAGCGCCTTGCAGGCGGCATCAATGGCCAGCAGCTCCGCGTGGTGCAGGGCGTTCTTCTCGGTTTCCCGGGTGTTGTGCGCCGTGGCGATCACCTCGCCGTGCCGCGCCACCACCGCGCCCACCGGCACCTCGCCCAAGGCGGCGGCTTTGGCGGCTTCTTCCAGCGCAAGACCCATCAGTTCAAAATCGGTCATGTATCCCATCCTCTCATCCCATCGCCAGCACCAGCAGATTGTTTGCACTGTGCAGCAGCACCCCCGGCCAGAGATGTCCGGTGCGGTCGGCCAGCCACCCCAGACCCAGCCCGCACACCAGCGCATAGACCATGGCAGCGATGCTGCCGTGCTGCAAGGCAAACAGCATCGCCTGCAAAAGAACAGCCTGTTCCCTGCCCAGCGGCTGCGCCCGGCGCTGCACTGCGCCCCGGAACACCCCTTCCTCCGCCAGCGGAGCCAGCAGGCAGACCCGGAAAAACCGCGCCGCGCCGCCGGGCGGCACGGGCAGCAGCACCGCCAGCACCTTGCCCGCCAGCAGATACCCCACCGCCCAGCCAAAGGCCGAAAGCAGTGCGGCGGTGCGGGGGTTCAGCTTGTGCATGGTCGGTCTCCTCCTGCTATGGTTCGTTCCCGGTTATAGTACCATATCTGCCGCCGGGTGCGCAAGGTTTCGGCGTTCTGTCGCGGCAAATTTATGCAAAATATTGACACATCGCCCTACATGGTGGTATAATAATTTCCAACCTTTTTAGCAAAAACGTTGCGTATACTGTATTTTACCGGTAGACCGGAGGTATTATTATGATCCGTATCCTCACCGATTCCGCGTGCGACATCCTGCCCGCCGAGGCGCAGCAGCTGGGCGTGACCGTGATCCCCCTGAACGTGACGCTGGAGGACGGCACCGTCCTGCGGGACGGCATCGACATGACCCCCAGCGCATACTATGCCCATCTGGCAGCCTGCCGCAAGCTGCCCACCACCAGCCAGCCCAGCCCGGAGCAGTTCGAGCGGCTGTATCTGGACGCTGCTGCCGCCGGAGACGAGGTGCTGGGCATCTTTTTGTCCGATGCGCTGTCCGGCACCGGTCAGTGCGCCAGACTTGCTGCCGACCTTGCCAACGTAGATAATGTGGTGTTCGTGAACACCGAAAACGTCTGTCTGGGACAGTCTTTGCTGGTGCGTCTGGCGGTGCAGCTGCGGGACGCCGGCAAAACCATCACCCAGATCGCTGCCGATCTGGAAAAGGCCAAGCAGCACCTGCATCTGGTAGCTGCCGTGGACGATCTGAAGTACCTGCGAAAGGGCGGCAGACTGTCCGCCGCCGCCGCTGTGGCGGGCGGTATGCTGGGCATCAAGCCCATCCTCGCCGTCATAGAGGGCAAGGTGGCGCTGGCCGGTAAGGCGCGCGGTCTGCCCGGCGTGTATGTGGCGCTGTTCAAGAAGATCGACGAGATGGGCGGCATCCACCCGGGCTACACCCCGCTGCTGGGCTACACCGTCAACCACCGGGAGCTGCAGCCGCTGCTGACCTACCTGCAGGACAACCTGCATCTGGATGCACCGTTGGTGCGCCAGATCGGCTGCGTCATCGGCACCCACACCGGCCCCGGCGCATTCGGTATTGCGTTCTTTGATAAAGAGCTGGTGCTGGAATAATCCCTATAAAGCAAGAACAAGTCGGACAGCCCGCGGGCTGCCCGACTTTGTTTTTTGTAAGGGGAATGGTTAAACCCTCTCCGTCATCGCTGCGCGATGCCACCTCCCCCGAAGGGGGGAGGTTTTAGGCTGCTGCCCGTCAAGCTCCCCCCTTCGGGGGAGCTGGCAAAGCCGATAGGCTTTGACTGAGAGGGTTTCTGCCCTGCCCTTACAGCACCGCGTCCGAGATGAGCTTGCCCAGCAGCAGCACCAGCACCACCAGCATCATGGGGCGAATAAAGCGGGCACCCTTTTTCAGGGCAAAATGGGAGCCCAGCAGGTTGCCCAGAATGTTGCTGACGGCGCAGGGGATGGCAACGTGGAACACCACCAGACCGTTCATCAGGTAGGTGAACAGGCTGGCGTAGTTGCTGGCCAGATTGAGCACCTTGCCGTTGCCGTTGGCGGTGCGCAGATCAAAGCCCATGAGGGTGGTAAAGGCAATGATGGCAAAGGTGCCGGTGCCCGGGCCCATGACGCCATCGTACAGGCCGATGCCAAGGCCGATGGCCAGCGCCAGCAAAATCTTTTTCAGATCCAGCGTGCCGTCGTCCCGGTTCTCGTCCGGCAGGTTGCGCTGCCACAGAATGATGACCGCCGCCACCGGCAGGATGATGAACATCATGGTGCGCAGCATCTCATCGCTGAGCAGCAGCACGATGTGCGCGCCCAGCGCACTGCCCGCAAAGCTGCCGATGGCTGCAAGGACGCCCACCTTCACGTTCATGGCACCGCTTTTAAAAAAGTTTGCCGTGGCAAAGGTGGTGCCGCAGGCAGCGCTGAACTTGTTGGTGGCATAGGTGTAGTGGGGCGGCAGCCCGGCAAACAGATAGGCCGGCAGGCTGATCAGTCCGCCGCCGCCGGCTGCCGAATCCACAAAGCCTGCAAAGCCGGTCATCAAAATGAGAAACGCCATCATCCACGGCGAGATCGTGATACCCATTGTTATAATTCCTCTTATCTTTCCAAGTCGTTTGTTCTTTTTCAGGGGACGCGCGCCTCAGACCATATAAAACCTCCCCTCGCCGGGCAATACACAGCCCGGGATACCCGCACAGGCAGGGCATCTCCGGGCACTTTTGCAATTTTTCGACTTGATATTACAGGTTGTTTTTAAAGAAGCGGTATGCGTTGCGCCAGTAGATGGCCTCCACCTCGTCCTCAGTAAAGCCCTCGCGGCGCAGTGCCTCGGCCAGCAGCGGCATATCTGCTGCCGTTTCCAGCTCGTGCTGACCACCGATGCCGTCAAAATCGCTGCCAAGGCTGATGACCTCAATGCCGCCCACCTGCTTGAAGTGTGCCGCGTGCTTTGCCAGCCGCTCCACCGTGCTGCGGCAAAGCTTGGGGTGTGCCGAGTCTGCGTCCACAAAGGAAGCGCAGTAGTTCAGCCCTGCAATGCCGCCCTTTTCTGCCAGTGCGCGGATCATCTCATCGGTCAGGTTGCGGTTGTGGGGCGACAGGGCACGGCAGTTGGAATGACTTGCCGCAAAGGGGCGGGTGCTGTGGTTTGCGATGTCCCAGAAACCCTTATCGGAAAGGTGGCTCACATCTGCGGTGATGTGCAGCTTTTCCATCTCTTCCAAAAAGGCAAAGCCCCGCTCGGTCAGGCCGGTCTCGGTGTTGGCCACCAGCGGCCCGCCGGGGTTTGCGTTGGGGGCTGCCAGTTCGTTGGGGTAGTTCCATGTCAGGGTCATCATGCGCACGCCCAGTTCCTGCAGCCGCCGCAGCACGCCCAGACTGCCCTTGCAGCAGCCGCCCTCTTCCACCGTCAGCATGGCGCTGAGTTTGCCCTCGGCGCGGTTGCGCTCAAGGTCGGCGGCGGTGTACACCGGGGCGATCTTTTCCGGGTAAGCTGCCATGAGCCGCTTGAAGATGTCGATCTCCTCCAGCACACTTACCAGCGGGTCGGCTCCGGGTGCGGGGTCGGCCAGATCCGCATAGGCCGCAAAGCATTGCAGCAGATAATCCCCCTGCTGCAATTTTTCAAGATCGATATGCAGATCGTTGTGCAAAAAGCTTTTGGGTGCGCCCGCCTTTTCGGCGCGGCGCAGTTTAAGCAGGGTATCGCAATGCAGATCCCAAACCTTCATGATGGATCCACTCCTTTATGCTTCTTCTCCCAGCAGCTGCAGCAGCTGTTCGGGGTTCATGGACAAAATCGCGCCGTCTGCCCCGCCGGTAACGGTGTCGGCCAGCGACTGCTTGGCCTGTTGCAGCTCCACGATCTTTTCCTCAATGGTGTCCTGCGCGATCAGCCGGTACACCTGTACCGGGTTGCGCTGACCGATGCGGTAGGCGCGGTCGGTGGCCTGATTCTGCGCGGCAAGGTTCCACCACGGGTCGTAGTGGATGACGATATCGGCGGCGGTCAGGTTCAGGCCCGTGCCGCCCGCCCGCAGCGAGATCAGAAAGACGTCCGCCTCGCCCTGATTGAACCGGCGCACCTGCTCGGCACGCACCGGCTTCGGGGTAGAACCTTGCAGGGTGAAGTGGCTCACCCCGGCCTCGTCCAGCCGCTTTGCCAGCAGTTCCAGCATGGAGGTGAACTGGCTGAACAGCAGAATGCGGTGCCCGCCCGCCACCGCCTCGGTGACAAGTTCCAGACAGGCTTCCAGCTTGGCGCTGCTGCCGGTCCAGTTGTCCGCCACAAGGCGCGGGTCGCAGCAGATCTCCCGCAGCCGCATCAGCACGGCAAACACGGTCATCTTGTCCTCCGGCTTTGCCGCCCGCAGCTTTTCCCGGGCGTCCACCACCGCTGCCAGATACAGCTTGCGCTGCTCGGTCTCCAACTCAACGCGGCGCACATTCTCCGTTTTGGGCGGCAGCTCCCGCAGCACTTCCGACTTCATGCGCCGCAGGATGAAGGGGCCGGTGAACTGGTTCAGCCGCCGCACGGCGTTGGCATCCTCGTCCTGCACGATGGGCTTTTCAAACCGGGCGCAGAAGGTCTTGTAAGGGGGCAGATACCCCGGCATCAAAAAGGAGAAGATACTCCACAATTCGCCCAAGCGGTTCTCCACCGGGGTGCCGGTCAGGGCAAAGCGCACCCGGCTGTTCACCCGGCACACCGCCTTGTATTTCTGGGTGGTGTGGTTTTTGATGGCCTGCGCTTCGTCCAGTATGCAGGCGTAAAAGCTTTGCCCGGCATACAGCTTTTCGTCCCGGCGCAGCAAATCGTAGCTGGTGATGACGAGATCCGCCTGCGCCCACCCATCGACCAGCGCGGCGCGGTGGGCGGCATCGCCGTCCATGGCAACGCTTTGCAGCTGCGGGGTGAACTTCTGGCATTCCTCCTGCCAGTTCAGCACCAGAGACGCCGGGCAGACGATGAGGCTGGGCAGCTGCTGCCCGCCCTCCTTCATGGCCAGCAGGTAGCTGAGCACCTGCACAGTCTTGCCCAGACCCATATCGTCGGCCAGAATGCCGCCCATGCCGTAGCCATCCAGTGTGCGCAGCCAGCGGTAGCCGTCCCGCTGGTATTTGCGCAGGGTCTTTTGCAGGGAGAGCGGCGGGGTATACTCGCTGTCCCGCACGGCGTGGAAGCTGCGGCTGATGCGCCGGAAGGCATCGTCCCGGTCGAACCGCAGACCGTTCTGCCCCGAAAGCGCCCAGTCCAGCGTAGGGGCACGGTAGAGCGGCAGGGCGGCGTGGCCGTCCTTCAGCTTTGCACCGGAAAGTTCCAGTGTGTCGTTCAGCTCGTCCAGCCCTTCCAGACTGTCGTCCAGCCGCAGCAGACTGCCGTCCCGCAGACGGTGGTAGCGTTTTTTCTGGTGCAGGGACTGCAAAAGTTCCCGCAGCTCCTCCACCGGGAAGGCGCCGGTGTCCACTTCCAAGTCCAGCACACTGCCGTGCACCGATACCCCTACCGAAATTTTAGGCGGGGCGGCCTGTAAGTTGCGGAAGGCATCGGTCTGGTACACCTCGCCCATGGCCAGCAGGGCGGGAATGCCCTCCTCCAGCAGCTGGAAAAGCGCCTCCTCCCCGGAAATGCTGTAATGCCCCGGCTTGCCGGGCTCGGGTTCCAGATAGGTTTCCAGCAGCCGCTTTGCCCGGTTCTCGGTGCGGGCATCCCGCAAAAGGTCGGGCGGCACCGGCTCGCCGGGGGCTACCCGATCCTCTCCGTACAGAAAGACCGGGTAGGCCGTGACGGTAAGCCCCCGGTCGGCATCCAGATAAAACTGCACCACCGGTTCCAGCGGGATCTGGTTCAGCAGCAGCCGGTCGGGGTCCACGATGTTGACCCGGTTGCCCAGCTCCGGCAGCACATAGCTGCAAAAGGCGGCGGCATCCGCGCTGGTAAAGAACAAACTGCGCCCGCCAAAGGTGTCCAGCACCGGCAGCACCCGGCGGCATTCCTCCCGCTGCATCCGCCAGAGGGTGGTTTCGCCCAGCAGATAGGCATAGTCCAGCCCCTGCACCCCGCGGAGCGCCGGGGTACAGCTCAGCTGCACGCCGCCCTTGCGGCGCTCCACCTTCAGGCTGATGACCGGCAGCCCCTCTTTCAGGGTGTAGCCGCCCACAACGCCCTCGGCAGCGTAAAGTTCTACAAGAGCATCCAGCCCCTCGCCGGTCAGCGGCAGACCGCCCGCCGGGCCTTTGTCCCAGCCGGAGCGCATGGTACCCTCGGCTTCAAATGCCTGCCGGGCGCTCACCTGACTGCGCAGCAGCCGCAGCAATTGCTGCGCATCCGGAGCAAAGGCGTCCCACCGGTGCACAAAGGCCAGCGATTTGCCGTAGCTGACGCTTTCGCCCTGCTCGATCGCATCCAGAAACTGCGGGATGCTTTTTACCAGATACTGCCGCCCGCCGATGCCGTCCGAGACCCGCAGCCGCAGCCAGATACGGCCATTGTGCGGCGTAAGCTCCGGTTCCAGCAGGGCAAAACCGGTGCGCTGGGCGGCGTTCTGGGGCTGGGGCTGCGCATCCTCCCGCTGGTAGCGCTTCAGCAGCAGCTGGGCCTCATAGTCGGTCTCCGGCTCTTCGCCCCGCCACTTGCGGCCGAACAGCATATCGAACCCGGCGCTGTAACTGTCCTTGCGGGGTTCGGTGCTCAAGCCTGCAACGCCCCGCTGCACCCCGGGGATGCTCTCCGGCTTTTTTTCCGGGGTCGGCGGATTTTTTTCCGCGTCCTGCAGCAGCAGCGCGCCGATATGCTTGCAGTAGGTGCCGTCGCCGTTCTGGTTATAGGGGCAGTCGCAGGAGGCGCTGACAAAGCTGCCGTTTTCCCGCAGCCAGACCTGCGTATAATAGCAGTCCGGCCCGCTGCCCTGCACCAGCGCCGTCAGGTGCCGCACCCCGTCCTCGTTGGTGGTGCAGCTGCTTTGCAGGATGCGCTTGCGGTACTTCTGTGCCCGCTCAAAGATGCTTTTGCCCAGCAATGCGCGGATCTCCTGTGCGTCCATGTGTTCTCCCTCCCCTGTGCTGTCGCGGTTCCGGTCTATTCTATAAGAATACCGCGTTCCACCCCGGGATGCAAGGGCAGAAGGGTAAAAAACGTTTAGAAAGCGCAGGGCGGGACGATTTTGAATGGCCTCCGCTTTGCTTTGGCCATCTTCAGCGGAAAAATTATTTTTATATAGAGCAATACCGGAGCGTCTGCGGACGCTCCGGTATTGCATTTTTCACGGGAAAGGCCGTAAAGGCAAACGGCATTTATCGTGTGATAGTAAGTTCACAACCGTTCAGCCCTGTTTTCTGCGGGGGCTGTGCCGCGCTTGCGGGTCTTGAGGTGGTACATTTCCTGATCGGCTTTATCGATCAGGTCGTGCACGGTGGTAATGTCCGGCTCAAGACGAGCGCAGCCGATGCTGATCTCGATCTGGTAGGGTTTGCCGGAGGCGGCGTTGGCGGCATCCAGCTCCCGCTGGATGGAGGCGATCAGGGTGCGCACCTCCACGCTGTTGCAGCCGCAGGCGATGCAGAATTCATCGCCGCCGTAGCGCGCCAGCACGCCGTTATAGTTGGCGCACACCTTTTTCAGGATGCCTGCCAGCAGCACCAGTGCGGCGTCGCCCTCCAAGTGACCGTATTCATCGTTGATGTGCTTGAAGTGATCCATGTCCATCATGAGGAAGTGCAGCGAGCGGTTGGGGTGGCGGCGGTAGTAGGGCAGCTCGCTTTCCAGATACCGCAGCGCCACGATACGGTTGCTGACGCCGGTCAGGGTGTCCACCGTGAACTTGGTCTGCAACACCAGCACATACACGCACACCAGCCCCAGCGCAATGCCGCAGCACAACACACCCCGCCCGGGCAGCCAACCCTGCAGCACAAAGCCTGCCGCCGGCACAAGGGTGAACAGCAACAGCACCTCCAGCTCCTCCTTGGGTCTTTCCTGCTTCCAGTGGCTCAGCGTCCAGCTGCATTGGAGAAAGGCTGCCGCCAGATAGGCAAGTCCCACCAGCTCCGGCACCCAGAACAGGGTACTGCCCCGCAGCCCCTCTGCATCCAGATAGCAGAAGCCGTTTTCGTCCCGCGCTGTCAGCAGCGCCAGCAAAAGCAGCGCCACCGGTGCGGCGCTGAGCGCCAGCCTGCGGCCGTCCTCCATCCATGTACGCCCCAGCTCTGCCTCCACATACAAAAACACCAGCAGGCAGCACCACACCGCCAGCAGATAAAACAAAATACTGCCCCCGGCGTTCAGCCGGTAGGTCAGGGGGATGCCCAACTCCTGCCACGCACCCAGCTGCGCCAGCGTACCGTTGTAATCCAGCACCGTCAGTGCCCCGGCAGACCACAGCAGCGCCGTGAACAGCCGCCCGGGCAGGCTTTTATCCCGCATTTTCTGCTGCGCCCGCAGCAAGACCACCAGCGTGACCAGACAGACCGCACTGACCTGAGTATGGGCAATCGCATCCATGCCGCAACGCTCTCCTTTATCCTAGGGCGGCTTTGCGCCGTCCCGACCCTTTCCGTTCTACCAACGTTCCTTTTTCGCACAGCCTTATTGTACCAAACCCATAACAAATATGCAACACAAACCAAAAAAATTCGTACAAAAAAAGACGCCGGAACGTCTTTCGGCGTTCCGGTGTCTTTTGAACTCAAATCACTTTGCCTGCGGATGGGCGGCATCGTTGCGCAGGGCGCTTTCGCGGATCTTTTCCAGCGTCTGCTCGCTGAGGATGTGCTCTGCCTTGCAGGCGTCCTCGGCGGCGGTCTGCTCGTCCACGCCCAGCTGCACAAAGAAGTGGGTCAGCAGCTGGTGGCGGCTGTAAATGCGCTGAGCGATCTCCAGCCCGGGCTCCAGCAGGGTCAGGTTGCCTTCGCCGTCCACCGCGATATAGCCGTTCTCCCGCAGCTTTTTCATGGCGATGCTCACGCTGGCTTTGGTAAAGCCCAGCTCATTGACAACGTCAATGGAGCGCACTTTGCCCATACGCTGGCTCAGCATCAGGATCGTTTCAAGATAATCTTCTGCGGACTGGTGGATCTGCATGGTTTGTCCGGCCTCCTGCCTTATTCCCTCTGGGGGATTTTTCCGACAGGGGATGTGTACCCTCTGTCGTATGTTAAAGGATATCACACTTTTGCGGTTGATGCAAGTAATTCGCAGCAAGTTTTGATAAACTAACCGTATTTCTCTGCACAGAACTGCTGTTTTGCCGGTTTTGCACTACCCCTGTTTTGTGCAAAGGGTGCAATTCTCGGCGTTTTGACCTTACAGTGTGGCCAGATAGGCCGCAGGGCCCGCCTCGTACAGGTCGCCGCCGTGGGCGTCCAGCACAACGGTCAGGGGCATCTCCCGCACGGTCAGGCGGCGCACCGCCTCACAGCCCAAGTCCGGCCATGCGATCACTTCCAGCGTCTGCACGCTTTTGGCCATCAGCGCACCGGCACCGCCCAGCGCAGCCAGATACACCGCGCCGTTGCGCACCACAGCTGCCTTGACGGCGGCATCCCGCTTGCCCTTGCCGATCATGATCTTGTTGCCAAGATCCAGCAGCCGGGGGCTCATGGCGTCCATGCGCCCGCTTGTGGTAGGCCCTGCCGAGCCAATGATCTCGCCCGGGCGCTCCGGGGTGGGACCTACATAATAGATGGCGCTGCCTTCCAGATCAAAAGGCAGAGTCTCGCCCTTGTCCAGTGCCTCCATCATCCGCTTGTGTGCCTGATCCCGGGCGGTGTACACCACACCGGAAAGCAGCACGGTATCCCCCGCCTTCAGCGGGGCAAGATCCTGCGCGGTGCAGGGGGTAGTCAGTCTGTATTCCATCGTTCTCCCCTCCTTACAGCTCCGCGCTGGCGCGGCGGGTCACATGACAGGAAACGTTCACAGCCACCGGCAGCCCCGCCACATGGGTGGGCATCTGCTCAATGGCAAGGCCGAGACAGGTGGTCTTGCCGCCAAAGCCCTGCGGGCCGATGCCCAGTGCATTGATGGCGGCAAGCAGTTCCTGCTCCAGCTGGGCGTAGTAGGGGTCGGGGTTGGGGACATCCAGCGGGCGCAGCAGCGCCTTTTTGGCAAGATACGCCACCTTGTCAAAACTGCCGCCCACGCCGATGCCCAGTACGATGGGCGGGCAGGGGTTGGAGCCGGCCAGCTTTACGGTATCCACCACGAACTTTTTAAAGCCCTCCACGCCGTCGGCGGGCTTGAGCATCTGGATGCGGCTCATGTTCTCGCTGCCAAAGCCCTTGGGTGCCACCGTGATGCGGCAGCCCTCGCCGTCCACCAGATGCACCGTGATGGCCGCCGGGGTGTTATCGCCGGTGTTGCCCCGGCGCAGCGGGTCGGCCACGATGCTTTTGCGCAGGTAGCCGTCCGTATAGCCCCGGCGCACGCCCTCGTGGATGGCGGCTTCAAAGCTGCCGTCAATATGCACATCCGTGCCCAGCTCCACGAACACACAGGCCATGCCGGTGTCCTGACAGATGGGCAGGTCTTTCTCCTTTGCAGCGCCAAGGTTCGACCACAGCAGGTCTAACGTATTCTTTGCCAGCGGCCACGGCTCTTCTTCCCGTGCCTTTTCCAACGCGGCCTGCACGTCCTGCGGCAGCTGGGTGTTGGCCTTGATGCAGAGCCGCGCCACCGTATCCGTAATGCTCTGTGCGGAGATCGTTTTCATGCCTGTGTCCTCCGCTTACAGCCGTGCCACGCCGGTCTCGCGGGCAGCCTTTGCCACGGCATTTGCCACAGCCTCGGCCACGCGAGGGTCGAACGCGCCGGGAATGATGTTCTCCTCGCTGCGGTCGGCATCGGTGATGAGGTCTGCAATGGCGTAGGCAGCAGCCAGCTTCATCTCATTGTTGATATCCCGGGCGCGGACGCTGAGCGCGCCCTTGAACAGGCCGGGGAAGCACAGCACGTTGTTGACCTGATTGGGGAAGTCGCTGCGGCCGGTAGCCATCACGCGCACGCCGCCCGCCTTGGCTTCATCCGGCATGATCTCCGGGGTGGGGTTTGCCATGGCAAAGACGATGGCGTCCTTGTTCATGGTCTTGCACAGCTCGGTGGTCAGGATGCCGGGGCGGGACACGCCGATGAACACGTCAGCGCCCTCCAGCGCTTCCTTCAGGCCGCCCTTGATCTGGCGGGGGTTGGTCACCTCGCCCAGCCAGTTCTTGTGCGCTTCGGCGCTGTTGCAGCCCTTGTACAGGGTGCCAAACTGATCCACCGCCACGATGTCCTTGGCACCGGCGGTCATGAGCATCTTGATGATGGCGGTACCGGCAGCGCCGGGGCCGTTCAGGACGATGTGCACGTCCTCCATCTTTTTGCCCACCACCCGCAGGGCGTTGATGAGGGCAGCAGTGACCACGATGGCGGTGCCGTGCTGGTCATCGTGGAACACGGGGATGTCCAGCTCCCGCTCCAAGGTCTCCTCGATCTCGAAGCACTCGGGGCTCTTGATATCCTCCAGATTGATGCCGCCAAAGGTGGGCGCAATGGCCTTGCAGGCAGCAATGACGCTGGCAGCATCGTGGGCGTCGATGCAGATGGGGAAGGCGTCCACGCCGCCAAACTCCTTGAACAGCACGGCCTTGCCCTCCATGACCGGCAGACCGGCCTCCGGGCCGATATCGCCGAGGCCCAGCACGGCGGTGCCGTTGGAGACAACGGCCACCATGTTGCCCTTGAAGGTGTACTTATACACATCCTCGGGGTTTTCCTTGATCTTGCGGCAGGGCTCGGCCACACCGGGGGTGTAGGCGGTGGACAGGTCGTCACGGGTGGCGACTTCCACCTTGCTCACGATGCCCACCTTTCCCTTGTGGGTCTCGTGCATTTCCAGAGCTGCTTTATTGTAATCCATGGTTTTATCCTCCAATTTCAGCAAAAGGCTTTCCCCCGCAGGGAAAGGCTCATACAGTTTTATTGTAACAGAACCGCCGGGGTATTTCCACCGGTTTTGCGGCATTTCCCGCCTCAAAGCGGGCAAAAGTGATACCTGTGCCGGGCGGCATTTGTGGAATTTTCGCAAAAATCTTTTCTTTTCGCATTTTTCCGTTATAATAGGATGGTATGATATTTGCATTCTCCGTGAAAACGGTCTGCTATTTTTAGGAGGTATCTCTTTTGAAACGCATTACCAAGATCCTGTTGTGTGTGCTGTGCGCGGTGGCTGCTGTGCTGTGCGTAGCTGCGGCCTGCTTTATGCTGCTCAAAAAGCAGAGCGGCACCACGGCATCCTCTGCCGCATCCGGCGCAAGCGTGTCCGTCTACGGCAAGGTGTCGGATTTCGACTATTCCAGCTTCGATTACTCCGAAGGGCTGGACGATAACGGCCACTGGACCGGCATCCGCGCACTGGACTATGTGACGCTGCCGGAGGATGTATCCGCGCTGCCGCTTTCCAAGGCTGATCTCGAGCCCACCGAGACAGAGATCCAGACTCAGATCGACACTTTGCTGAACCAGTACGCCACCACCCAGAACATCACCGACCGGGCAGCCCAGAGCGGCGACACTGTGAACATCGACTATTCCGGCGCGGTGGATGGCGCAGCCTTTACCGGCGGCACCGCCACCGGCTACGACCTGACGCTGGGCAGCCACACCTTTATTGACGGCTTCGAGGATCAGATCATCGGTCACAACATCGGCGACGTCTTTGATGTGACCGTCACCTTCCCGGAGGGCTACGGCGACTCCACCGACGCCGAGGGCAACACCATCACCCTCAGCGGCAAGGAGGCCGTGTTCAGCGTGACCCTGAACGCCATTACCCAGAGCGTTGTACCCACCCTGACCGACGAGTGGGTGGAGACCAATTTTGCCGCCAGCGACGACCTGCATACCGCAGACGCCCTGCGCCAGTACTTTGACCGTGCCCTGTACGCCAACAATCTGGACAACGCCGCGATGGACTATCTGCTCACGAACTCCACCTTTAAAGAAGTCCCCACCCAGATCACCAGCTACTACATCCGTATGTTCCTGAACTACCACTCTCAGCTGGCTACCCAGTACGGCATGGAGCTGGACGCCTACGCACAGGCCAAGGGCTACGCCAATGCCGACGCGATGCTGGCGGATTCCGACGCTTACTTTGAGCATCTGGCCAAGCAGGATCTGGTCTTTCAGGCCATTGCGGAGCAGCTGGACATCACCCCCACACAGGAGCAGATCGACAGCGCCAACAGCTCCTACGCCGACACCTACGGCGCACAGCGCAGTATGCTGAACGCTTTGCAGCTGGCGGTGCTGGACAAGGTGGAGGAAAGCGCAGTGCTTTCCTGACAGCATCTATAATTTTAGAAACCCGGAGCGTCTGCGGAGGCACCGGGTTTTTCTTTTTCACGAGAGGGGCGTGAAGGGAAGCAGCAGATGTAGCGTTGCCGCTATGGCAACTTTCTGCTTGCTTTCAGCGTGCAAAGACGCTCCGCTGGGCCAGAGGCAGGGAGGGGTGTTCCGACTCCCCCCTCCCTACCTCTGGACTCCACCCACCCCGCAACGGGCCAAGGGCTACTCGCCCTTGACAATCCTAAAACAGAAGTCGAAGCACAAAAAAGCTAGCGCTGCGCCAGTCGGCGCTATCGCTTTAACGCTTTTTTCGCTTCTCCATTTATAGCCCCTCAGTCGCTGCGCGACAGCTCCCCCAAGGGGGAGCAAGCGCGGCATCTGCCGTTGCCAGTTACGACCCCACTTGTGAAAAAGGGGTTCAGGAAAGTCCGCGTTTGCGTAGCAATGAAAGCCCCAGTGGGGCTTTTAAGCGGCAGAGCGGTCTTGCGTAAGCAAGATGGAGGGGCCTTGCCCCGACAAGCTCCGCAGACTTTTCTGAAACCCGAAATTTAAAATAATTCTTCCGCTGAATATGCCCAGAGCAACGCGGAGGGCATTCCAAATCGTCCCACACAAGCAAAAGGCCGCTGCACGGTGAGGTGCAGCGGCCTTTTGTTTTCCACATTTTTACTTTGCAGTGTTGATAAAGTTGCGGTTGTCCCACAGGTACTTGATGCCGGAAATGGCGGTCACAGCGGCCACCATCCAGCACAGGGCGATGGAGACCACCACCACGATGGAAACACTGTCCACCGTGCCGCGGTAGCTCAGGGCAGTGCCGAAGAAGTAGAAGATGATGCTCAGCATCTGCAGCACGGTCTTGACCTTTCCCCACATATTGGCGGCGATGACCTTGCCGTCCTTGGCACCTGCAGCCACCATGCGCAGGCCGGACACCGCAAACTCACGCGCCAGAATGATGCACAGCACCACGGGGCTGCACACGCCGTCCCGCAGCATGTAGATGAAGGCCACAGTGGTCAGCAGCTTGTCGGCCAGCGGGTCGGCAAACTTGCCGAAATCCGTGACCATGTGCCACTTGCGTGCCAGATGGCCGTCCAGATAGTCGGTAAAGCTGGCAGCGGCGAATACGATACCGGCCAACAGGTAGAAGGTGGCGTTAAAGTTGCCGTCCACAATGCCGTCCAGACTGGTCAGGGACACAAAGATCATGAACACCGGCACCAGAATGATACGGGTCAGGGTAAGTTTATTGGGCAGATTCATAGATTTTATCCTCCAATTCGTTATTTTACGACTGTACCATACAGATCGTAAAGGTCGCTGTCCTCTACCAGCACATCATAGAACTGGCCGGGGTACAGCGGTTCCTCGCTGGAAACGCAGACACAGCCGTCCACTTCCGGCGCATCGCCGGTGGTGCGGCAGAGGTACAGACCGTTTTCCTCGTCGATGCCGTCACACAGAACGTGCACGGTCTGGCCCACCTTTTCGGCCTGCTTCTGCGCCATGATGCCGGTCTGGATCTGCATCACCAGCTCGGCGCGCTTGTCCTTGACTTCCTGCTCGATCTGACCGTCCATCTTGGCTGCCACAGTGTTCTCCTCGGCGGAGTAGGCAAAGCAGCCCAGACGGTCAAACTGCACTTCCTTGACGAAGTTGCACAGATCCTCGAACTGCTCCTCGGTCTCGCCGGGGAAGCCCGCGATCAGGGTGGTGCGCAGGGTGATGCCGGGGATCTCGCGGCGCAGCTTGCCGATCACCTCCAGCAGCTCCGCACGGGTCGAGCGGCGGTTCATGTTCTTGAGGATGGTATCGTTGCAGTGCTGGATGGGCAGATCAAGGTAGGGCACCACCTTCTCGTTGCGCTTCATGGCGGCGATGAATTCATCGGTGATGCGCTCCGGGTAGGCGTACATGATGCGGATCCATTCCAGCCCCGGCACCTTGTTCAGCTTATCCAGCAGCTCACAGATGCTGCCGGGTTTGCCCCAGTCCTCGCCGTAGGCGGTGGGGTCCTGCGCCACAACAATAAGCTCCTTCACGCCTTCACCGGCCAGCCAGCGGGCTTCGGCAACGCAGTCGGCCATATCGCGGCTGTGCAGCGGGCCGCGGATGCCCGGGATGGCGCAGTAGTGGCAGCGGTTGTTGCAGCCCTCGGCGATCTTTAAGTACGCATAGTGGGCGGGCGTGCCGATGACGCGCTTGCCGCCCAGCGGGAAGTCCTTTTTGGCACCGTAGCTTTCCAGATGGTTCTCCCCATGGAACAGCCGCTCCACGATGGTATCAATGGCCTTGTTGGAGGCGCAGCCTACAACGGCGTCCACCTCCGGGATCTCTTCCTCGATCTGGCTGCGGTAGCGCTCGGCAAGGCAGCCGGTAACGATGACCTTCAGGTTCGGGTTCTGCTGCTTATAAGCGCAGGCTTCCAGAATGTTTTCAATGGCCTCGGTCTTGGCACTCTCGATAAAGCCGCAGGTGTTCACAAGGATGACATCGGCTTCGGCCAGATCGGCCACAGTCTCGTGCCCGGCAGACAGCAGGATGTGCACCATCACATCCAGATCTACCTGATTCTTCGGGCAGCCAAGGGAAATACACGCAATTTTCATAAGGGATGATACTCTCTTTCTCTTTTGAGGGATGCTTTTGAATTTTTACGATTTAAGGATTTAAAATGCGCTCCGCGTTCGCTTTGCGCATCATCAGCGGAAGAATTATTTATAATTTCGCGTTTGTCGCGCTCTGCGGAGCGCTCCAAACGCTATTTTCACGGATGGGGTCGTAACGGAAAACGGCATTTGCAGCGCCGCTTTCTGCGAAAGCATGGCGCTGCGGGCGAGCGCTTGCTCCCCCTCGGGGGAGCTGTCGAGCGTAGCGAGACTGAGGGGCTATAAATGGAGAAGCGAAAAAAGCGTTAAAGCGATAGCGCCGAC
>OGIC01000288.1_pt1 | contig 34888 bp, 33 predicted proteins | sample 1571681 | NCBI WGS metagenome assembly OGIC01 (sample SAMEA2582046, study PRJEB24529) | metagenome | biome: Human gut stool | place: China | collected 2011
CGGTCTTGCCGTCCAGCACGCCGAGGTTGCAGTCGGAATCGTAGTATTTCTTGATAGCCATAATCGTTAGTCTCCTTTTACATTAACTGGTTGGTTTATCTTCCGGTCTTGTATGCTCTGTTCTATCTTTCGCTCACCCCGAGCGGAAAAGCAATGTAATTATGCCCGTCTTGCGCCCGGCGGGGGCAGCTGGACGGAGCGCACCTCCTGCGGCGGCTTCTGGATATGCTGGTGCATCCCGCCGCGCTCCAGTGCGGTAACGCCGGTGCGGCACTGCTCAAGGATGTTGTAGCCCTCGAACATTTTTAAGAATGCGTCCAGCTTGTCCGGCCGGCCGATGAGTTCAAACACCATGCTGTCCGGGGAAAGATCAATGATCTTTGCTTTGTAGATGCAGGCGATCTCCCGCAGCTCCGTGCGGTTGTGCACGTCCGATTCCACCTTGAGCAGCAGCAGCTCCCGCTCCAGCGATTTTTCGCTGTCCAGCACGAACACCTGCCGGGTGACTTCCAGACGCTCGGTCTGCAATACCAGCTGCTGCAAAGCCTTTTCGTCACTGGTAATGGTCACCGTGATGCGGCTGACTGCCGGGTCGTTGGTGGCGGACACCGTAAGGCTGTCGATGTTGAAGCCGCGGCGGCAGAACAGGTTGGACACCCGGGCCAGAACGCCGCTCTGGTTGTCCACCAGCAGGCTGATGACCCTGCGCTGATCCGATTCCATCATGCTGTGTCCTCCTTATTCCATAATGATGTCGTTGATATCGCCGCCGCCGGGGATCATAGGCAGCACCTTTTCGTCCTTGTCGATGATGCACTCGATCCAGGTGGGGCCTTTCTGCTGCAAGGCATCTGCAAAGGCTTCCTGAAACTCCGGCAGGTTGGTGCAGCGGTAGCCCTTCAGGCCAAAGCCGTCTGCCAGCTTGACAAAATCGGTCTTGCGGTGGGGGTCGGTCTGGCTGTAACGCTTGCCGTAAAAGGTGGTCTGCCACTGGCGCACCATGCCCAGCACCGAGTTATTGAAGATGACCGTGATGATGGGCAGCTCGTAGCTGACAGCGGTGCAGGCTTCGTTCAGGTTCATGTGGAAGGAGCCATCACCGGTAAACATCACCACACGCTGCTGGCGTCCCAGTGCCATCTGGGCACCAATAGCGGCACCGTAGCCAAAGCCCATGGTGCCAAGGCCGCCGCTGGTGATAAAGCCGCGGCTCTTGGTGTGGCGCAGGTACTGCGCCGCCCACATCTGGTGCTGACCCACATCGGTAACATACACGGCGTCGGGGCCGCACTGGTTGCACACCTCGCCGATGACCTGATGGGGCATCAGCCGGGTGGGGTCGGACACGGGGTGGTAATCCTGTGCCTGCCAGCTCTGGATCATCGTCATCCAGTCCGGGTGCTTGGCGGGCTTGATCTGGGGCAGCATGGCGTTCAGCACATAGGCTGCATCGCCCACGATGGAAAGATCCACATCCACGTTCTTGCCCAGTTCGCTGGCATCAATATCGATCTGGATGATGGTGGCGTTTTTGGCAAAGGTCTTGGGGTTCAGCGCCACGCGGTCGGAAAAGCGGGTACCCACCGCGATGAGCACATCGCACTCTGCCACCGCCCGGTTGGAGGTGTAGCAGCCGTGCATCCCCAGCATCCCCAGATTCATCGGGTCACCATAGGGCACAACGCCTGCGGCCATCAGAGTGTAGGTAGCAGGGATCTCTGCCTTGTGCAGCAGATCCCGCAACGGCTGGCAGCTGGCTGCGCTGCGCACGCCGCCGCCAAAGTACACCAGCGGGCGCTGCGCGGCGTTGATGAGGTCTGCCGCCCAGCGCACCTGCTCCTCATTATAGGTAGTCACGGTGCGGATGGGCTCCGGCTGCTTGGGGGTGAACTCGCACACTGCTGCGGTCACGTCCTTGGGGATATCCACCAGCACCGGACCCTTGCGGCCGCTCTGTGCAATGCGGAAAGCTGCCCGCATGGTGTCGGCCAGATCCTCTACCCGGCGCACCGTGAAATTATGCTTTGTGATGGGCACCGTAATGCCCTCGATGTACGCTTCCTGAAAGCCGTCCTTGCCGATGCTGCTGGTGGGCACATTGCCGGTAAAGGCCACCATGGGCACCGAGTCCATATAGGCGGTGGCAATGCCGGTGACCAGATTGGTAGCACCCGGGCCGCTGGTGGCCAGCACCACGCCGGTGCGGCCGGTGGCGCGGGCGTAGCCGTCCGCTGCATGGGCTGCGCCCTGCTCGTGGGCGGTAAGCACATGGGTGATGCGGTCGGCATTCTTATACAGCTCGTCGTAAAGGTTCAGCACAGCGCCGCCGGGGTAGCCAAAAAGAGTGTCCACTCCCTGCTCGCACAGGACCTCTACAAAGATCTGAGAACCATTCAACTGCATGGTGTTGCTCCTATTCCTGTTCCACTTCTTATCCATTCCCTCAGGGCGAGCTTTTGAAAAAGAAAAAGCCCTTGTCCCCTGCTTTCTTCAAGAGACAAAGACCTTGTAATATCAAGCTCTCTGCGGTACCACTCTCGTTGGCGTGCTGTGCACACCCTCTCACGGGCTTCCAACAAAGCCCTGCACGGTAACGGCTGCAACCGGCGCTGCTTACAGGGGTTTGCACCCGTTGGGCAGGCTGCTCCGGGATGATTTCCCGCACGAAACGCTGACTGCCTTGCACCAGACGGCAGCTCTCTGAACAGTGGGGATCGTGTGGTACTTTTTCCCATCTGCGCATTTGTTGATGTAAATTATACTATAAACCGGGCTTTTGTCAATCGACAATTTGTAACCTGAATCACCCCAAAGATGAAGCATTTTTAACACCCCTTGCATCCAAGCCTGAACCGCTGTATACTTTTGATATCCGCGTACCTGCGTTTTGTAGGGTATGTGCTATTGGAGAGGAAAAGGGATCGACCTATGAAATTAAGAGAATGGAATGCCCATCTGCATGGGCTTGTTGTGTTCCGCGCCCTGCTGAACGACCCCGTTGTGGCAAAGCTTTTAGACCTGACCGACCGCATGGAGGCCGGCAGCACCTCCTACGGCCCGGTGTGCGATGCCGTAGCCGCCTTTGAGGCTGCGCTGTTCGAGTACACCACCAACTGGGGCAGCTACCTGAGCAATGCTGTGCTGGAGGCCGAGACCATCTGTGTGCGGCAGGCCGCTGCCGGGCAGCTGGACGCGCTGCTGCAAAGCGCCTTGGACAGCGAGCTGCAGTTTTTGCAGCAGCTGTGCGGGCTGACGCTGGACGATCTGTTCCAGACCGCCTACTCGGAGCAGGCGCAGCGGCCGGAGCTGGCTTTCCTGCCCCGGTGGCAGACCTGTGAGCTTGACCTTGCCGCCGCCTACGCCCAGCGCATGAGCGAGGTGGGCAAAAAGGGCTACGGTATGTTTGCAAAGCACCATGTATTCACGGTGGAGAACGGCCAGCTTGTGCCGGTAAAATACCCCGACCCGCAGCGCCTTTCCGAGCTGCCCGGCTACGAGAAGGAGCGGGAAAAGGTGATCGCCAACACAAAGGCTTTGCTGGCCGGGATGCCCGCCAACAATGTGCTGCTGTACGGTGATGCCGGTACCGGCAAATCCAGCGCGGTAAAGGCCATTGCCAACGAGTTTGCGCCCGAGGGGCTGCGGCTGGTGGAGGTGAAAAAGAATCAGCTGTACCAGATTCCCGACCTGATGGACAAGCTGGCGGCAAACCCGCTCAAGTTCATCCTGTTCATCGACGACCTGAGCTTTACCGCCAATGACGACAACTTTGCCGCCCTGAAGGCCATTTTGGAGGGCAGCGTAGGCGGACGCGCCCAGAACATTGCGGTGTATGCCACCTCCAACCGCCGCCACCTCATCAAGGAGACCCTCTCGGACCGCACCGGCGATGACATCCACGAAGCTGACACCCGGCAGGAACTGATGAGCCTTTCCGCCCGGTTCGGCCTGACGGTCACCTTCCAGCGGCCGGAAAAGGCACGGTTCGAGACCATTCTGGAGCAGCTTGCCAAGCAGCACAACATCCAGATGCCCACCGAGCAGCTGCTGCTCAAGGCTGAGGCCTTCGCTCTGCGTGCCGGTGGCCGCAGCCCCCGGGTGGCCAAGCAGTTCATCGAGCAATGCGAGGCCGGGGTGCAGAAGTAAACGCACCAGTTTTTAAACGTTATCAAAAAACGGGACACCAAAGCATCCGCAGATGCTCCGGTGTCCCGCTTTTCTTGTCTTTATTCGCTCAGTCCCGCACGGCGATGCACTCGATCTCCAGCTTTGCGCCCTTGGGGATGGCTGCCACCTGCACGCAGCTGCGGGCGGGGAACGGCTCGGCAAAGGCCTTGGCGTACTCTGCGTTCACTGCGGCAAAATCGTTGATGTCGGCCAGAAAGATCACCGTCTTGACCACGTTGTTCATGGAAAGCCCCGCCTCGGCCAGAATCGCCTTCAGATTGGCAAGGCTCTGTGCGGCCTGCTGCTCCACGGTATCGGCCATGGTGCCGGTGGCGGGGTCTACCGGGAGCTGCCCGGACACAAACACCATGTTGCCCAGATCCAGTGCCTGACTGTAAGGGCCGATGGCGGCAGGTGCGTTGGTGGTAGATACGACTTTCATAGTAGCAGTTCTCCTTTGTTATAAAATCACAATTTAGAATGGCCTCCGCTTCGCTCTGGCCATAAATAGCGGAATCATTCTTTCTATTTTGCGTTTGTCGTGCCCCGCGGGGCACGACAAACGCATTTTTCACCGAAGGGGTCGGCACACGAAGCGGCATCTCAATCGCTGCCGTTTCGACCATGGCCTTTCTCGTGAAAAGGCAATCCAGAAAAGCCCGCAGGCTTTTCTGGATTGCAAATATAAAAATAAAATTTCCGCTGAATATAGCCAGAGCGAACGCGTCGGCTATTCCAAATCGTCCAATTATCTTTATTATACTCTTTCGCTGACCAGCTGGAAACCGGCCTTGGTCAGCTCGGTGCGGATCTGCTCGATCTGGGCGGCATCGCGGGTCTCCAGTGTCAGCTTGAGGAAGCAGCTGGAGATGGGCATATTGGGGTCGGAGCCGTCATGCTGCACCGACACCACATTGCTGCCGCAGCGAGATACCACCTCGGCCACCTTTTTCAGCTGGCCGGGCTTGTCTTCCAGTGCAATGGTCAGGTTTGCCTTGCGTCCGCTCATCACAAGGCCGCGGGTGATAACGCGGTTCAGGATGTTCACATCAATGTTGCCGCCGGAGATGACGCAGGCCACCTTTTTGCCCTCCACCGGCAGCTTGTGGAACAGTACTGCTGCCACCGGCACAGCGCCTGCACCCTCGGCCACCAGCTTCTGGTTCTCCATCAGGGAGAGGATGGCCGCCGCCGTCTCGTCCTCGGTCACGGTAACGATATCGTCCACATACTGCTCGCACAGCTGATAGGTCAACTCGCCCGGGGTCTTGACCTGAATGCCGTCCGCAAAGGTGGAAGCAGCTTTCAGGGTCTGGTACTTGTGCTCGTGCAGGCTGCGGTACATACTGGGGGCGCCCTCGGCCTGTACGCCGTACACCTTGACCTCCGGGCGCAGGGTCTTGACGGCAAAGGCAATGCCGGAGATCAGTCCGCCGCCGCCCACCGGCACCACCACAGCGTCCACATCCGGCAGCTGGTCAAGGATCTCCAAGCCGATGGTGCCCTGCCCGGCGATGACCTGCTCGTCATCGTAGGGGTGGATAAAGGTCATGTCATACTCCTTTTGCAGCTGCACGGCCTTGTCGTGGGCTTCGTCGTAGGTGCCGGGCACAAGGCAGACCTCCGCGCCCAGATTTTTGGTGTTCTCCACCTTCATCAGGGGTGCGCCGTCCGGCATACAGACGATGCTGCGGATGCCGCGCCGGGTAGCCGCCAGCGCCACACCCTGCGCATGGTTGCCCGCAGAGCAGGCAATGACGCCCTTGGCGCTCTCCTCCTCGGAAAGCTGGCTGATTTTATAGTAAGCGCCCCGCACCTTAAAGCTGCCGGTGGCCTGCAGGTTCTCGGTCTTAAGGTACAGCTGGCAGTCCTTGGACAGCTTGGGGGCTTCGATGAGGTCGGTCTTGCGCGCTACGTCCTTCAGCACAAAGGCGGCGTGGTAGATCTTATCCAGAGTCAGCATGACAGATACTTCCTTTATTTTTTCGTGATGTCATCCAGTATAAGTTACAAAAATTGTTTTGTCAAATGAATTTCATTCACGATAAAAGACGTAAAAAAGAGAAAGGCAAGGGGCGAACCCTCTCAGGCGCTCCCGCGCCAGCTCCCCCGAAGGGGGAGCCAAGCCGTAAAGTCCATTGCTAAAGTATTAGGCACAATAAGCAAGTGCCCGGGCGTGCAAGAGGCTCCCTCCCAGAGGGAGTTTCTCCCCGTGAAAAAGGGGTTCTGAAAAGCCCACAGGCTTTTCAGAACCCCAAAATTTCAAATAATTCTTCCGCTGATTATGGCCAGAGTGCAGCGGAGGCCATTCCAAATCCTCTATTATCGCCCACGGCCACCGCCGCCGCCGTGGCTGGAGCCGCCGCCCATGCCACCGAAGCCGCCGCCAAAGCTGCCGCCGCCGAAACCGCCACGCCCGGCACCGCCCCCGAAGGAGCCGCCGCCCATGCCGCCAAAGCCGCCGTAGAAGCCGCCCGGCGGGGGCGGCGGCGGGCCGCGACGTCTGCGAGGAGGCCGCGGCCCACCGAAGCACCACAGCCAGCCGCAGGGGCTGGCAAAAACATAGGCCATCGACCGGATGATGACGATGAGCAGCACAACGCTGACCACAAGGGTCAGGATGTCGGTCAGGGTGCTGCCGCCGCTGCTCTGCCCGCCCTGATAACCGGGCTGCACGGTGCTGCCGTTGCCGGCACTGCCGGAAAGACTGACCCCGTAGATGTCCGCGATGGTGTTTGCCACGTTCCGGGCACAGGTAGTCACTGCGCCGTCATAATCCTTTGCGGCAAACTGATCCTCCATCGTCTGGGCGATGGCGCTGGACTGCTTTGCCAGCGTGGTGTTGCGGAAGCCATCGCCGTAGGTCAGGTAGTAGTCGCCGTCCGCGTACTGCGCCGACTCCATCACCAGCAGGATCAGAACACCGTTATTGTTGGAGGACGAACCGATGCCCCACGCGTTGAAAGCCTGTGTGGCGTAATCCTCTGTGGAATCATTGCCCGTGTATTCTACTGTCAGTACACCGATCTGCGCGCCGCTGCAGCTGGATTCCAACTGGGCGTTCAGTTCGGTGATGGTCTGCACGGTGCTGCTGCTCAGCACACCGGCACCATCCACCACGCACTGATCCTTGGGCAGGCTGGGCAGCTGGGCGGCAAAGGCCGCCGGGCACAGCACCGCCGCGCTGACCACCACGGCCAGCACCAGTGCGCTGATGCGTTTTGCAAAGTTTTTCATGCGAAGGGCTCAACCTCCTTCACGCCGGCCACAGCCCCCAGCACACTGGCCGGAAAGCCGCCGACTTCCTTCTGATATTCATACACCGCCGTATTGTACTGCAAGGTACCAATGATGGTGGCTGCACTGTTGAACTGGCCGTACTGTCCCTGCACCGCACCCATCTTCATGGGGTCTGCGGCCTGCTCCTGCAATTTTGCATACAACTGGTCGATGGCGGTGCCCAGCACCTGATCGGCCTGATACAGCGCGTGCATCGCGCTGCCCTGATAATAGGGCAGCGAGGTCAGCGACTGGCTTTTGCCGCCGTTCTGCACCGCCTGCAGACAAGCGGAGAAATCGTTCAGTGCAGTCTGTGCAGCCAGCACCTCGGCACTGTCTGCGCCAAGGGTGTTGGAGGCGGTGGTCAGGATATTCGCCGCCGTATTCTCCCGGGTGGTCAGCTCCTCGCTCAGGTTATAGCCGTTGTCAGCGGCGACCCCTGCAGTGAACCACTGGCGGGCGGTGTTGTATTTGCCGCGCAGCTTGGCGCTGCCAAAGCCGAAAAAAGCGGCCAGCATCACCACCACGCTTAAAGCCAGCGCCGCCGCCCGGGTGGAAAGCGCTGCGGGCAGCTTTGCTTCCAGTGCGGCCAGCTTCTGCTGGCGGGGCGTCAGCCTTACAGTCTGCTCCGGCTTTGCTTTTTCGCGGTAGCTGCCCGCATCAAAACCGCCGGGAGCGGTTTGTTTGTTCTGAGAAAAATCAGCGTTTGCCATTTCAGCTCCGGATCTCCATCATTTTGGTTTTCAGCTCGTCCTCGATGCGGGTCAGCTCCTGCTCGGCGGCAACGCGCTTTGCGCGGCCCTCGCTCTGGATCTTGTTCAGCTCGTCCAGCGTCTCGATCAGGCTCTTGTTGGTCTGCTGCAGGGTCTCGATATCCACGATGCCGCGCTGGCTCTCCTTGGCGGTCTCGATGGTGCCCAGCTTCAGCGCCTCGGCGTTCTTCTTCAGCAGATCGTTGGTCATGTTGGTCACAGCGCGCTCTGCCTGCATGGCCTGCTGGCTGTGTGCCAGACCCAGTGCCAGCACCATCTGGTTCTTCCACAGAGGGATGGTGTTCACGATAGTGGACTGGATCTTTTCTGCCATCATGGTGTTGTTGTTTTGCAGCAGACGGATCTGGGGGCCCATCTGCAAGCTGATGTTGCGGGTCAGTTCCAGATCGTACAGCTTTTTCTCAAAGCGCTCGCACTGGTCGGCAAGATCGCGGGCGGCCTGTGCGTCCTCCGGCAGACCGGAGACCTTGGCCTTGTCCATGGCCTGCTGCAATTCGTTGGCACGCACATCAGCCAGCTTTTTCTTGCCGGCAAGGATATACATGCTCAGCTCCTTGAAGTAGGCCATGTTCAGCTCGTACATCTTATCCAGCATGGCGATATCCTTGAGCAGCTGCACCTGATGGGCTTCCAGCATGGACTGGATCTTTTCCACGTTGGTCTCGGTCTTGTCGTACTTGGTCTTGAGGGCGTCCAGCTGGCTGGTCTTTTTCTTGAAGAAGCCCATAATGCCCTTCTGCTGCTCCTCGTTGGCGTCAAAGCTCTTCAGCTCGCCAATGAGGTTGGTGATCATATCGCCCACCTCGCCCAGATCCTTGGTGGACACCTTGGAGAGGGCAGCCTCGGAAAAATCGCCGATCTTCTTCTGGCAGGCAGAGCCGTACTGCAGCACCTGCTGGCTGTTGGTAATGTCGATCTTCTGGGCAAACTGATCCACCATGGCCTGCTCCTCAGGGGTCAGGTTCACCTGTGCCTCCGGGGCAGGGGCAGCGGCGGGCTTTTCCTCCTGCGGCACAGCAGCGGGGGTGGGGTCCAGCGTCAGGGTGGGCACTGCGGGAGCATCCAGATCAAAGTTCAGAGTATTGTCAGCCATAAGTGATTCCTTCCTTTCAAAATCCCGAGGGGATATTCTGGTCTTACTTGCTCAAGCCCTGCCCCTTCAGCATATTCTGCAAAACGGTCAGGTCTGCGGACAGGTCCATGCTCTCTGCCGCGTACAGGGCATCCAGCTGGTTTTCAAAAGCCGTGGCAATGGAGGCGGCGTTGTGCTCCACCTCGGCGCGAATAGCGGCGGCGTTCTCGCCCCGCACACCCTGCTTTGCAAGCTTTGCGTACTGCTGCAAAACGTTTACGGCGTCCGGCAGATAGTAGTTGGCAAATCGGCGCACCTGCTTTGCCTTGGCGGGGTTTGCTTCCACCGCTTCCACGATGGAGCGTCCCGCCTTTTCCATGCGGGTCATGGCGGCAGACAGCTGCGGGTCGGGCAACGCCTCGTTCAGCGCGTGCAAAGTGTCCAGCTTCTGCTGGATATCGGTCAGCATCTGGTCCACATCCTCCACACCGGTGTGGAAAGGCACCTCGTGCTCCACCACCCGGGGCGGGCAGATCTTTTTTGCCACGCCAAAGGCCACGGCGGCACCGCCCAGCGCCACCAGCAGCGCCCATAATTTGTATACCGGCAGCACCGCGCACAGCACCACGAATACCAGCGCCATGGCGTAAAAAGGCAGCGCACTGAGCTTTTGGGTGCGGATGATCTTGCTCATGGTCATTTCTCCTTGTCCGGGGCAGTGCGCCCCTTATGATATCCATAATACAACGTCCGCAAAAAAACGCAAGTATCCCGCAAAAGAATTTACAGCCTTGTCATCATTTTACGATCCAGTCCGCCAGCGCAGCGCCCCAAAGCTCCTCCAGCCGGGCGGGGCTGCAGGCGGCGTTGGCGGGGCTTGTACTTGGCAGACGGACAGCAGGGATGCCGGTAAGCGGCTGCTGATATTTTGTGTAGATACGGTAAGCTGTGGCACCGTTGCAGAACACCGCCCGGATGGGTGCTTTGCGCAGCAGCCCGGCGATATCGTTGGGCACCACATCCCGGATGGAGGCATCCGATGCGCCGGTGATCGTGCAGCTTTCCAGCGTATCCCACAGCGCCAGCCCGTGGTGCAAAAGCAGCTGCTTTTTGGCGGCGATATCCTCCCGCACGGGCAGCGGCTCTCCGGTCAGCGCCGCCAGCAGCGGCCAGAACCGATTTTGCGGATGGCCGTAGTAAAAGGCCATCTCCCGGCTTTTGGGGCTGGGCCATGTGCCCAAGATCAGCGCCCGGCTGCGGTCATCGTATACCGGTGCAAAGCTCATAAGCTGCCGCCTGCGCTTTCAATATTGCCCCATGCAGAGCCAAGGTCCCTGCCGGAGGGCTCCGCGCGGGGGCCGTCGAACCACAGTTCCTCGATCAGCGCCGCCACGCCGTCCTCCCGCACGTCCCCGATGATCCGGTCGGCAGCGGCCTTGGCGTCCGGGGTGCCGTTCGCCATGCAGGCGCTCAGGCCGGCTACCTTCAGCATCCCCACATCGTTGGCAGAATCACCCACGGCAACGGCATCGGCCAGCGTAAGCCCCATCTGCCCGCACAGGTCGGCAAGCCCTACGCCCTTATCCATACCGCCGCGCACGATATCGTAGTAGCAGTAGCCGTCTGCATTCTGTGCGCCCACCTGCATCCAGTGCAGGCCAAGGTAGCCGTATTTTTCGTGGAAGCGCTCCACCTCCTGCGGCGGCATGGCGGCAAAGGCGGCGTGGGGCATATCCACCAGATGCCGGTCCTGATCCTCGCCGTCCACGCAGTCCAGCCCGGGGCTGTTCATCATCTGATAGCCGGTGTGCAGATACTCGTACTCGCAGTAGGCGTAACAGGCATCCCGAAAGTTGAATTGCAGCGGGTAGTTATAATCCTCGCAAAAATCCACCAGCACATACATCTCCTCGCTGGTAAGCGGATGCTCGGCTATCACGTTGCCCTGTCTGTCCACCACGCAGGCACCGTTGCAGGTGATGGCGTAGTCGTACCGGATACCGCCCAGCTGGTTTTTATCCCGGATGGCGGGGTAGGAGCGGCCGGTGCTGAGCACGAACTTGCCCCCAGCGGCTTGCAGCTTTTTTACCGCCTTTACCACCGCCGGGCGGGGCTTTGCTTCGCCAAAGGGCATCAGCGTGTTGTCGTAATCGCTTGCCAGAATCTTATATTGCATGGTTCTCTCTCCTGTGTGCATCGTTTTCTCCCAGTATAACACATTTCAAAGTCCAGCGGGAGAGGGGGAATATCAAAAATGCCCTCCGCTTACGCTCTGGGCAAATATAGCGGAATCATTCTTTTGATATCGGGTGTTTGTCGCGCTCTGCGGAGCGCTCCAAACGCATTTTTCACAGAAAGGGTCGTAAAGACAAGATGCAGCCTTTCCCGCAGCGCCGCGCTTTCGCAGAAAGCGGCGCTGCAACTGCTGTTTGCCGTTACGACCCTACCCGTGAAAATGGGGTTCAGAAACGCCCGCAGGCGTTTCTGAACCCCAAAATTAAAAATAATATTTCCTTAGCTTATGCGCAAAGCAAACGCGGAGCGCATTTCAAATCGTTTTCCTCACGGGAAATCAGGCAAACACCGCCACAACCACCTGCATGGCCACGCCCACAAAGGCACCGGCGGCCCATGTCAGGCCGGTGATGAAGAGGTTCTGCTTCCACGAGGGGTTGGCGCGCCACAGCACAGCCAAGCCCACACCTGCACCGGTGCACAGCCCCGCCACAAGGCTGGAAAAGCGCAGCGCACCCTCCACATACAGCTGGGTCAGCAGCACGCTGGCGGCACAGTTGGGGATCAGCCCCACCAGAGCCGCCACCACCGGCTGGAAGAAGCCCATGCCGCCCAGCACCTCGGCAAACACGTCCTCGCCCACGCCCTCTACGATCATGCCGAACACCAGACTGAAAGCGAAGATGAACACAAAGATCTCAAGCGTGTGGCGCAGCGCCGCCTGCCAGATGGGCTTTTCGTTGCCCTCGGCATCGCTGTGCTCCTCGTGGCAATCCACCTCGTCCGCATGGCCGGTGTAGCCGCCCCGCAGCCCCTTGGGCAGCACGCCCCGCAGCACAAAATCCAGCACAAAGCCCACCGCGATGGCGTACACCACCTTGATGACCATCAGGACGGCCAGCTTATCCCAGTAGGTCGGCATGGAGACCAGCAGCGGGATGGCCTCATCGCTGGTGGCAAGGTACACCGCCATCAGCGTGCCCAGCGTGATGACCCGGGAGGCGTAGAAGTTGGACGCAATGGCGGAGAAGCCGCACTGCGGCACACAGCCCAGTACCGCGCCCGGCACAGCACCCCAGCGCCCGCCGCCCGCCAGCAGCGCCTCGATGCGCTCGCCGTGGCGGTGCTCGATATACTCGATCAGCAGGTAGGCCAGAAACAGAAAGGGCAGCATCTTGGCGGTATCCACCAGAGTTTCGCCCAGAACATCCAGAAACAGTTCCATAAATAATCGCTCCAAAGACCCGCAGGGGGTCGTCTCTCAACAATTTGCAATCAGTTTGCATTTTCGTGCAGGGAAGATTATACACGATATCCTTCCCAATTGCAATACCAAATTGCAAATTGGTTGCAATTTTATGTTATGGAACGTTGCAGCGCGTAAAAAAACAATTTCAAATGGTCTCCACCATCGGGTTGCGGCGCCCTACATTTGCAGCGTTGCTGCCGGGACAGCTTTCTGCCTACCTTTAGCGTGCAAAAACGCTCCGCTGGGCCAGAGGCAGGGAGGGGTGTTCCGACTCCCCCCTCCCTACCTCTGGACTCCACCCACCCCGCAACGGGCCAAGGGCTGCTCGCCCTTGACAATCCTAAAGAAGAAGTCGAAGCACAAAAAAGCTAGCGCTGCGCCAGTCGGCGCTAGCGCTTTAACGCTTTTTTCGCTTCTCCATTTATAGCCCCTCAGTCGCTGCGTGACATCTTCCCCCGGCCGGGGGAAGTCGGCCCTCTCGGGGGAGCGGGCACGCCCACAGCGCCGCGCTTTCGCAGAAAGCGGCGCTGCAACTGCCGTTTGCCGTTATTGCCCCACCTGTGAAAATGGGGTCCAGAAACGCCCGCAGGCGTTTCTGGACCCCGAAATTAAAAATAATATTTCCTTAGCTTATGCGCAGAGCAACGCGGAGCGCATTCCAAATCGTCCCACGCAGCAAGGAAGCTGCGGCCTGTTTTACCCCTTCAGCGGTACAAAACCCACAAGGTCCTTGACCACCTCGCCGCCGATGATCAGACCGGCCACCGAGGGTACAAAGGCGTTGGAGCCCGGCACAGTACGCCGTGCGGTGCACTTGCGCTGGGTGCCCGGGGGACAGATGCAGTGATCCTTGCAGCTGATGGAGTCGTCCTCGATGGGGGTCATGGCAGGCTCCTTGGAGTAGACCACCTTCAGGTGCTTGATCTTGCGCTTGCGGCACTCGGTACGCATCACCTTGGCAAGCGGGCAGACCGAGGTCTTGTAAATGTCGGTCACCTCAAAGCGGGTGGGGTCCATCTTGTTGCCTGCGCCCATGGAGCAGATGATGGGGGTGCCCGCCTCCTTGCACTTCATCACCAGCGCCAGCTTGCCGGTAACGGTGTCGATGGCGTCCACCACATAGTCGTACTGAGTAAAATCGAAATCGTCCTGCGTCTCCGGGCCAAAGAAGCACCGGTGGGTGGTCACCTTGATGTTGGGGTCGATATCGTGGATGCGCTGTTCTGCCACATCCACCTTATACTGCCCTACCGTGCTGCGGGTAGCGATGATCTGACGGTTGAGGTTGGTCAGGCAGACCTTATCGTCATCGATCAGATCCAGTGCGCCCACGCCGCTGCGCGCCAGCGCCTCCACCGTGTAGCCGCCCACGCCGCCGATGCCAAACACTGCCACCCGGGCGTGGTGCAGCTTTTCCATAGCCTCTGCACCCAGCAGCAGCTGGGTGCGGGAATACTGATCCTGCATTTTGTTCTCCTTACTTTTCTACGCGGGTGATGGTGCCGCCGCCCAGCACCACATCGCCCTGATACAGCACGGCAGCCTGCCCCGGGGTGGGGGCACGCTGTGGCTGGTCAAATTCCAACCGGAAACCGTTCTCTGCGGGGTAAACGGTGGCCTGCTGCTCAGCCTGATGATACCGGGTACGGGCAGTGACCCGCAGCGGCTCGGTCAGCGCCGGAATGGCGATCCAGTTCACATCTTCTGCGTAGACGATGCGGTCAAACAGTTCGCTTTCCGGCCCGACGGTAACAGTATTGGCCTGCATATCCTTGCCGCAGACGTACACCGGCGCACCCAGCGCAAGGCCAAGCCCCTTGCGCTGCCCCAGCGTGTAGCGCACTGCGCCGCTGTGGGTGCCCACCACCTTGCCGCTCTGATCCAGAAAATCCCCGGCGAGGTAGTGCTTGCCGGTAAACTGCTCCATAAAGCGGGCATAGTCGCCGTCCGGCACAAAGCAGATGTCCTGACTGTCGTGCTTCTGGGCGTTGATAAAGCTGTGCTCCTGCGCGATCTCGCGTACCTCGGTCTTGTGCAGTGCACCCAGTGGCAGACGGATATGCGCCAACTGCTCCTGCGTAAGGTTATACAGCACATAGCTCTGGTCCTTGCCCTCGTCCAAGCCCTTTTTCAGCAGCCAGCGGCCGGTGGCTGCGTCCTGTTCCACCCGGGCGTAATGGCCGGTGACCACATACTCCATGCCGTGTGCCTCCGCCCAATCCAGCAGGTGGCGGAACTTCATATATTTATTGCAGTCGATGCAGGGATTCGGGGTGCCGCCCGCCTCGTAGACACGGATAAATTTTTCAATGATCTGTGCCCGGAAATCGGCGGTGAAATCCAGCACCTGATACGGCATATCCAGTGCAAAGGCCACCTCGGCGGCGTCCTCGATGTCCTTTTCCGAGCAGCAGGTCTGGTAGCCGGACTGTCCCAGCGTTTCGTTGTGGGTAAGCCGCATGGTGATGCCGGTGCAGTCGTAGCCCGCCTGCTGCATCAGACAGGCCGCCACCGAGCTATCCACGCCGCCGCTCATGGCAATGAGGGCGCGGGGACGGTTTGCAGGGTTCTGAGTGGTCATAGGTTCTCCTTTTATAGGTTCAACATACTAAAGCAGTAGTATAATACTACCGCAGCATAAACCGCTTGTCAAGACGCTATAATTTTCTGCGCTGCAGCCAGCAGCGCCGGTTTTTCGTTGGGATATTCTGCGCGTATCACGCCGTCCAGCAGCGCTTCCAGCACCCGGCGCATCGCAGGCCCTGCCGGGATGCCCGCCGCCATCAGGTCGCGTCCGTTCACCGCCAGCTGGCTCACCCGGCAGCATACGCCATCGGCATCCAGCTGCCGCGCCCGCTGCGCCGCAAGGGTGCACTCCGAGGCAGCTTGCGGGCGCAGCGCCGCGCACAGCGCACACAGCCGCTCCACGGTGCACAGCCCGTATCGGCCTAAAAGCTGCCGGATGGCAACCTCTCCCGCGTGTGCGGGAGTTTCTCCGAGGACCGTCCGCTGGGGTGGGACCCTGCTGCCGCAGGCAGTAGGGCGGGCGATGGAATGGCCTGCAACAGCAACGACTGCCGCCTGCGGCGGAAACAAGGAGTTGCTGTTGGGGCAGCGGCCAGCAGGATGCGAGTGCTGCTCAAGGCACGAAGCATCCGTTGGGTGCCGCAACTCGAACTCGTGTCCGAGGAGAAAGCTCCCGCACACGCTCTCCCCTGCCGTTTCCCGCACTAATACTGCGGTCTCCTCGATACAGGTATTAGAGCAGCGCAGCCGCTTGAGCACCCGGCGGGTGTCGGCCTCGCCCAGAGCGCCCAGCAGCGCCGCCCAGCGCACCGGCAGGTTTTCCTCTCCCGCCGGGCAGGCATCCACCACCGGCTTTGCAGCTTCAAGCGCCGCCGGGGTCAGCTCCGGCAGCACCACCGCCAGCACAGCGGGTTCCAGATACGCTCCCGGCTGCGGGGCAGCCAGCAGCTTTGCCAGCTCCTCCTGAATGCGCTCGGCAGAGATGCAGTCCAAATGCGGTGCCAGCTGCCGCGCCGCCCGGGCGGTGGCTGCGTCCAGCGCAAAGCCGAATCTTGCGGCAAAGCGGTACAGCCGCAGAATGCGCAGCGCATCCTCGGTAAACCGCTGCTGCGGCTCACCCACCGCCCGCAGCAGACCGTTTTGCAGGTCTTTTTGCCCGCCAAAGGGGTCTACCAGCCCCTCGGCTGCATTATACGCCATAGCGTTGATGGTAAAATCCCGCCGGGCAAGATCCTCCCGCACGTCCGGTACGAACTGCACCGCGTCCGGGTGACGGCCATCGGTATAGCTGCCCTCGGTGCGAAAGGTAGTGGTCTCGTACAGCTGCCCGCCGTATTTGATGGTGACCGTGCCGTGCTGCAAACCGGTGGGGATGCACTGCTCTGTCCCGAACAGTTCCATTACCTGTTGCGGCAGGGCGCTGGTGCACAGGTCCCAGTCGTGGGCGGTGTGCCCCAAAAGACTGTCCCGCACGCAGCCGCCTACGGCATAGGCTGCGTAGCCCGCCGCGTGCAGGGCGTCCAGCAGGGCAGCTGCCCCGGGGTCAAGTGTCAGCTTCATTCCTCGTTCTCCTCGTAATGCAGGGTGATGCGTTTGCCGTCAAAGCCGCATTCTGCCGCCGGGAAGATGCTTTGCGCCTGTGCAAGCTGCTCCTCCGGGTCGGTGACCATGGGGGAATAGTGCACCAGCCACAGCCGCTTTGCCCCGGCTTTTGCCGCCAGCGCTGCGCTCTGTCCAAAGGTGCTGTGCCCCCACTGCGCGGCCTGTTCCTGCTGCTCCGGCAGGGCATAGGTGGCATCGCAGAGCAGCAGGTCTGCCCCCTGCGCCGCCTGTTCCAGCGCCGGGCAGGGCGCACTGTCGCCGGAAAAGACGAACCGCAGCCCCTTGCGGGGCGCGCCCAGCACCTCGGCGGGCTGCACCATACGCTCTGCCAGCGGCACAGCCTGTCCCCGCTGCAAAAGCCGCCACTGGGTCACCGGTACGCCCAGCGCCCGCGCCTTTTCCGGGTCGAACCTACCCGCCCGGGGCAAGTCCAGCCGGTAGCCCAGACTGCGTACCCGGTGCTTTGTTGCCACCGGCAGCAGCGTTGCCCCGGCGGGCCATCCATCCGAAAGAGCATCCAGCGCCACAGGCTGCCCGGCGCGGCAGACCAGCGGCTTTACTGCGTAGGGCAGCGGCCCGGTCAGGGCATATACCGCCCGCCAGACCTCCAAAAGCCCCTCCGGCCCCAGCAGCACCAGCGGGCGGGTGCGCCCCTGCGCCCCAAGGGTCTGCAAAAGCCCGGGCAGACCAAAGATATGGTCTCCGTGGTAGTGGGTCAGACAGATGGCATCCGCGCGCATCAGGTTCACCCCGGCGCGGCGGGCGGCGGTCTGGGTGCCCTCGCCGCAGTCCAGCAGCAGGCTGTGACCGCCGCACTCCGCCACAGCGGCGGTCAGGGCGCGCTCCGGCAGCGGCATGGTAGCAGCCGTGCCCAGCAGTGTAATGGTCAGCATAAGCAGTTCCTCCGTGGTTCTTCCCTGTTATCTTACCACAAACCCCGCCGGTGCACAATTCTTTCTGCTGCGGCATAAGCTGGGCAAAACCTTGAAAAAGGAGGGCACAGCCTATGCAGCGTGACCGCAGGAAACGCTATTCCCCCGCCCGGCATCCGGTGCTTTTGCGCAGGGTGCTTTTGGTGCTGTGCATTCTGGCGGTGCTGTGGCTGGGGTACAGCTGCATGATGCCACAGCTGCTTTTTTCCGCCCGGGGCACCATGATTTTTGTGCCGGACCCGCCGCTGCGGGGGTAGCGGGACGATTGGGAATGCGCGCAGCGAGGCTGAGAGGGCGAGCCTGCAAAAATACCAGACACAAAAACAGGGCTGCTGCACGTTGCTTTGTGCAGCAGCCCTGTTTCCAACTTATATACTTTCCAGCACCTTTTTCCCGGTCAGCGGGTCGGGAATGCCCAGCAGCGCCAGGATAATGGCCATGCGAATATACACACCGTTATGCACCTGATCGAAATAAGCGGCGCGGGGATCGTTGTCCACGTCCGGCTTGATCTCGTCGATGCGGGGGAGCGGATGCAGCACCGGCATGGTGGGCGGTGCCTGCTGCAGCAGCTTTTCGTCCAGCGCATAGCAGCCTTTCAACCGCAGGTAGTCCTCTTCGTTGAAAAAGCGCTCCTTCTGGATGCGGGTCATGTACAGCACATCCAGACCGGGCAATTCGGCCTCAAGGTCGGCGGTCTCTTTATAGTTCTGGTGCAGCGGGGTCAGGGTCTCGTCCTTGACGTACTGCGGGATGCGCAGCTCCTCCGGCGAGATGAACACGAACCGGTTGCCCTCGAACTGGCTCAGCGCGGCGGTGAGGGAGTGCACCGTCCGGCCGAACTTGAGGTCGCCGCAGAAGCCGATGGTCAGATGATCCAGCCGCCCCTTGCGCTGGCGGATGGTCATCAGGTCGATCATGGTCTGGGAGGGGTGGGCGTGGCCGCCATCGCCTGCATTGATGACGGGCACCCGCGCATACATGGACGCCCGCAGCGGTGCGCCCTCCTTGGGGTGGCGCATGGCAATGACGTCTGCATAGTTGCTTACCACGCGGGCGGTATCAGCCACCGTTTCGCCCTTGCTGGCGCTGGAAAGCTGGGCCCCGGCAAAGCCCAGCGTCTTGCCGCCCAGCCGCAGCATGGCGGATTCAAAGGAAAGGCGGGTGCGGGTGCTGGGCTCGTAGAACAAAGTGGCAAGAATGCGGCCATCGCACAGGTGGGCGTAGGGCGCGGGGTCAGCCTCCATCCGGTCGGCAAGGTCGAGCAGTGCCAGCTGCTCGGCCAGAGAAAAGCTGCCGGGCTCAATAAAATGTCTCACAGCCATTCTCCCTTCAGCACAAACTTTTCGCGCTCGGCACCGGTGGAAACGAACTGGATCTCGTGCCCCAGCTGCTTTTCAAGGAACTCCACATAGGCCTTGGCTTCCTTGGGCAGCTCTGCCCAGCTGCGGCAGCCGGAGATATCCTTGTTCCAGCCGGGCAGCAGCGTGACCACCGGCTGCACACGGTCAAGGTCGGACAGGGTATCGAAGCGGGGGACTTCCACGCCGTCCAGCTTGTAACCGGTGATCACCGGGATCTGCTTCATGCTGCTCAGCACGTCCAGCTTGGTCAGCGCGATCTTATCCGCGCCCTGACATTGCAGGCCGTAGCGGCTGGCAACGCAGTCAAAGGGGCCTACCCGGCGGGGACGTCCGGTGGCTGCGCCGTACTCGCCGCCTGCCTTGCGCAGCTTTTCGTTCCACGCTTCGCCCATTGCATTCTCTGCTGCAAAGGGGCCTGCGCCCACACAGGTGGAGTAGGCTTTCAGCACACCCACCACATGGTCCAGCTTGCAGTTGGGGATGCCCGCACCCAGCGGCGCGTAGGCTGCCAGCGTGTTGGAGCTGGAAGTGAACGGGAAGATGCCGTAGTCGATATCCCGCATTGCGCCCAGCTGCGCTTCCAGTACGATGCGCTTGCCGCTGTCGTGCGCCTGCTGCAAGAAAGCGCCCACATCACAGATGAAGGGCGCAAAGTACGCCGCCTGCTGCCTGCACCAGTTCAGCAGGGCATCGTAGCTCATGGGCTCCTGATGATAGCAGCCCGCCAGCTCCATGTTTTTGGCGTCCAGGATCATGTGCAGACGGTTCTGGGTGCGCTCCTCGTCCAGATGCAAAAGGTCGCCCAGACGCAGGGTCTTTTTGCGGTACTTGTCGCCGTAAGCGTAGGCGATGCCGCGCCGGGTAGAGCCGAACGCGCCGCCCTTTTTGGCAAGGCGGTCCTCTTCCAGCCCATCCTGTACCTTGTGCCACGGCATGGAGATGGTAGCCTTATCGGAGAGTTTCAGGTTCTCCGGCTCCACCTTTACGCCGCGCGCCTCAATGGCCTCCATCTCCCCGGCCAGATGCTCGAGGTCGATCACCATACCGGTGCCCAGCACACAGGTCACCTCCGGGTGCAGGATACCGGAGGGCAGCAGGTTCAGGATGAACTTGCCCTTCTCGGTCACAACGGTATGACCGGCATTGTTGCCGCCCTGATAGCGCGCAACGATATCGGCATTTTCGGCCAGCAGGTCGATGACGCGGCCCTTGCCCTCATCGCCCCAGTTGATTCCAGTAACAGCGGTCAGCATAAACTTCATTTACCTTCTTTTTCATTCTTGTTTCCTGTTCGCAGTGTTTATTATACGAGCGTGCAGAGAATATGTAAAAAGTATCCTGTGTATAGCAGCAATATGTTTTTTACATTGCAAAGGCTGTCGCCCGCATCCGGCACAGCCAAGCCGTAAAAAGCGCTTGCAATTCCGGCGCGCCGTGCTATGATACAAGAAGAGCATAAAGCCGCTTCTGCCGCAGGCCGCGCCGGAAGCCCGACAGGAAAGAGGGGCCGCACTCATGTATGTGGACTGGGAATACTACAAAATCTTTTACTATGTGGCAAAGTATCAGAACTTTACCCGCGCGGCGCGGGTGCTGGGCAATAATCAGCCCAACATCACCCACGCCATGAACCGGCTGGAAAGCCAGCTGAACTGCGTGCTGTTCATCCGCTCCAACCGGGGCGTCACCTTAACGCCGGAGGGAGAGCTGCTGTATTCCCGCATTGCCTCGGCGGCGGTGCAGATACAGGATGCAGAGGAGGAACTGAGCGCCACCGCCACGCTGGAGCACGGTGCCATCAGCATCAGCACCACAGAGACCGCTTTGAACATCTACCTGTCGGAAAAGCTGCGTGCTTTCCATACCGAGTACCCGGGCATCCGGCTGCGCATCTCCAACCACTCCACCCCGCAGGCGGTGCAGGCGGTACGCAACGGCGAGGTAGATTTTGCCATCGTGACCACTCCCGCAGAGGTGGAAAACGGGCTAAAAATGGTAGAGCTGATGCCCTTTTATGAGGTGCTTGTGGGCGGAAAGACCTTTACGGCACTGGCCAGCCAGACCCTGAACCTGAAGGAACTGGCCGGTTATCCCCTGATTTGCCTGAACGAAGAGAGCATGACCCGCAGCTTTTACCGGCAATTCTTTCTGGAACATGACGCGGTGCTGAAACCGGACACCGAGGCCGCCACCACCGACCAGATGCTCACGCTGGTCAAAAGCGAGTTGGGACTGGCCTTTATGCCGGAGCCCATGGCAGCACCCCTGCTGGCCAGCGGAGAGCTGGTGCAGCTGCATTTGCAGGAGATCATCCCCTCCCGCTCCATCTGCCTTGTGTACGACCATCACCGGCCACTGAACACCGCCGCCCGCAAGTTTCAGCAGCTGCTGACCAAGGCCGGGGCACGGAGCGCAGAACACAAATAGCCCCAATACAGCAAGGGGCTGCTGCACCAATGATGGTGCAGCAGCCCCTTTTTTCTTATTTCCGGGTGCTCTGTTTCAGCTCCCGCTGCTGTTCCTGCAGCTCCTGCTTCAGGGTGCGGTCGATTTCCCGGGTCTCCTGCCGGATGGCGGTCAGATCTTTTTCGATGACCGGGTTCTCCTCCAGCTCTTCCCGTATGAACATCAGTGCAAAGCTGACCAGCAAAAAGCAGCAGGAGATCCAGATGGCTCTGCCGCCCAGCTGCGCCGCGCTCTTGCTGCCCAGCCCTGCCCCCAACGCGAACAGGAATATGATGCCAAAGTACCGCACCATCCTATCCTTTGCGTGGGGCTCATGGGACTTGCGCCAGATGCAAAAGGCCTCCACGCCGCTGCGCAGGTCGCCGATGCACATGGTACTGGCAAAGGCGTAGCCGTTCACCTTGCGGAAGGCCTGCACCTGCATGGCGCAGGAAAAAGAAACGATGGCGTTGGCCAGCAGGTTCTGCGATTGCGGCAGAAAGCCCACCGCAAACAGCAGCAGCACCTCGCCCAGCACCACCAGCTGCCGCCAGTGCAGCCGCTGCATCGCCTGAAAGTGCTCCCGCATTTTTTCCGCAGCCAGAACCCCCAGCGCAAAGGCGCACAAAGGCACCAGATAGTGCAGCACCTTGTCCCACCGGCCATCCATGATATTGGCGCTCAGCAGCACGATATTGCCGGTCTGGGCATTGGCAAACACCTTGCCCCGGAACAGATAGGTGTAGGCATCCTGCAAGCCGCCGGACAGCGAAAGGAACACCGCCGTAAGAAAGGACTCGGACATTTGCCCGTGATGCTTTGTTTTCATACTTGTACCCTCTTTTCGGGCTCTATTATAATACATTTTGCAGCAGTTTCTGATATCATTTTTACATACCGGCTATGTTTTCCGCCTCAAAAGGCACAAAAAGCGCGGGTGCCCTTCCCTATTTCAGCGCAATCTGTTAGAATAGGGAAAGAGAATATTGCATACAGGAAGGAGCTCTTATTATGAAGATCGCAATTCCCTACGAAAACGGTCAGGTGTTCCAGCACTTCGGCCACTCTGCGCAGTTCAAACTTTACAACGCTGAGGAGGGCCGCATCACCGGTGCCGAGGTGGTCTCCACCGACGGGCAGGGGCACGGCGCACTGGTGGGCTTTCTGGTGCGCAACGGCGTAAATGTGCTGCTGTGCGGTGGCATTGGCGGCGGTGCACAGATGGCACTGGCACAGGCCGGCATCCGGCTGTGCGGCGGCATTACCGGCGATGCCGACAGCGCTGCGGCAGCTTACCTTGCCGGTACGCTGGTCTTTGACCCCAACGCCCGCTGCACTCACCACGACCACGAGGAGGGTCACAGCTGCGGCTCTCACGCCTGCCACGCCGACAAGGGCGGCTGTGCCGGCAATTGCCATTAAGAGCCGTTCCGCTTTCCGGGCGGGACGATTTTGAATGCGCTCCGCGTTGCTTTGCGCATAAGCTAAGGAAAAAATATTTATATTTTCGGAATACCGGAGCGTCTGCGGACGCTCCGGTATTCCATTTTCACAGGCAGGGTCGTGGAGAAAAACGGCATTCGCAGTGCCGCTTCCTACGGAAGCGCGGCACTGTGGGGCAGTGTGCTGAATTTTCTTTGCTGAAATCAAAATTTTGCATCGTTCTGAGAGGAGACTCCCTTTCCCGTGAAAAAGGGGTTCAGGAAAGTCCGCAGACTTTCCTGAACCCCAAAATTAAAAATAATGATTCCGCTGACTATGCGCAAAGCGAACGCGGCGCGCATTTCAAATCAGTCTCAGACCTTCTCGATGGTAAAGCTCCACTCGCTGGTCATGGCCTCGTCCGGCTCCAGCACCTCGTGCTTGCCGTCCTCGTTCACGCTGTTTGCCCAGCCGTTCCAAGGCTCCATGCAGACGAAGCTCTCGGCGTCCTGCTGCCACAGCACGCCGTTTTCAAAGGTCTCGTCGGCGTCTACGGTCACCTTGTGGCCGTTGCCCTTGTCGGTCAGGGTCATGGGGAACTGCACGCCGGTCAGCAGACGGATGGTGTTGTCTGCGCCCTCCTTGCGGGTGAGGGTGATCTTTTCCGGGGCGGCGGGCTGCTCGCCCTTGGCGTTTTCGGAGCAGGTGGCGCACTTGATGTCGAACTCCACGTTCTCCAGCTTGGAGGCAGTAAAGTAGGGGTGGTAGCCAAAGCTGAAGGGCATATCGGTGTCGCCCTCGTTGATGACGGTCAGGCTGACCAGTGCCTTGTTGCCCTCCAGATTATAGTTGAGCAGCAGGGTGAAATCGAACGGGTAGAGGAACTTGGTCAGCGGGGTGGACTCCAGTGCCAGCGTCACGCCGTCCGGGCCAACGCTGTCCACTTCCCATGCGCACAGGTCGGCAAAGCCGTGGGTCTCCATGGGGTAAGCCTTGCCGTCAAAGATGTGCACACCGTTATCCGGGTTGCCGCAGCTGGGGAACAGTACCGGCACGCCAAAGCGGGGACGGTTGCACTCGGAGAAATTGGGGCGGCGGGTCCAGACGAACTCCTCGCCGTCCAGCGTAAAGCTGGTGATCATACCGCCGCGCTCGGGGGTGATGGTGAGGGCGGTCTTTGCCTCGGGGTCGGTGATGACGTACTGCTCATAGCAGGCGCCGTTCTCGGTAATGTACCGGGTGGTGATCTGATTCATAAATAAAGTCCTCCTATTATTGCCGCAGGGTCGCCCCGGCGGGTCATTCCTCGTGCTCGGTCTGCCGTGCATCCAGCTTTTTGAAGTAGTAGTCGATGCCGTAGCGGATCAGATATTTGATCAATCGTACTGCACCATAAATGATAGCCGCATAAAGCAGCAGTGTCAACAGCAGCACTCCGTTTGCGCCCAACATTCCATACACTTCCCTTCTTTTTATGCACAAAAAGGCCGCCGTACCGCTTTTTGCCGTACAGCAGCCCTTTTTCAGTTACAGAACCACGCCGTCCTTGAAGATGGAGATCTCGCGGAAGCCGTGCTTTTCCGCCTTGGTTTGCTCGCCGCTGGCCACGCGGATGACCAGATCCAGCAGATCCTTTGCAGCCTCATCGATGGTCTTTTCACCGTCTGCGATGACACCGGTGTTGAAATCGATCCAGCCGCCCTTCTTCTCTGCCAGCGGGGTGTTGGTGGAGATCTTCAGGGTGGGAGCCGGAGCGGAGAACGGGGTGCCGCGGCCGGTGGAGAACAGGATCAGGTGTGCGCCTGCTGCCGTCATGGCGGTGGCGGAGACCAGATCGTTGCCGGGGCCGTAGAGCATATTCAGACCCTTGGTCACCACGGGGTCGCCGTAGCCGATGACGTCCATAATGGGGGCAGTGCCGCCCTTCTGCACGCAGCCGCAGCTCTTATCCTCCAGCGTGGTGATGCCGCCGGCCTTGTTGCCCGGAGAGGGATTATCGTACACCACCTCGTTGTGGCTGATGAAGTATTCCTTGAAGCCGTTGATCATGTGCTCGGCCTTGACGAACACTTCCTTATTGATGCAGCGGTCCATCAGGAAGCCCTCTGCACCGAACATCTCGGGCACCTCGGTCAGCACGGTAGAGCCGCCGCGCTGACCCATCATGTCGGAGAAGCGGCCAATGGTGGGGTTGGCGGTAATGCCGGACAGGCCGTCCGAGCCGCCGCACTTCATGCCCACCACCAGCTCAGACACGGGGATGGGCTGGCGCTCAAACTGCCCGGCATAGGCAGCCAGCTCCTTCAGGATATCGCGGGCGGCGGCAAATTCGTCCTCCACGTCCTGACAGGTCAGGAACTTGACGCGGTCGTGGTCGTACTCGCCCAGCTCCTCCACGAACTGATCGTGCTGCAGGTTCTCGCAGCCCAGATGCAGCACCAGAACGGCGGCGGCATTGGGGTGGCGCACCAGCGCAGCCAGCAGCTTGCGGGTCTGTGCGTGGTCGTGGCCGGTCTGGCTGCAGCCGAAGGGATGGGTGAAGGTGTACAGACCCTCGATGGAGCCGGTGACCAGATCCTGATTGTCGGCAACCATCTTCTTGGCGATATCGTTCACGCAGCCCACGGTGGGGATGATCCAGATCTCGTTGCGGATGGCGGCGCGGCCGTCCTTACGGCGGAAGCCCATAAAGGTCTCCGGCTCGACCTTGGGCAGCGGAGCCAGATCCGGGGCGGGGTTATAGCTGTACTCCACCTCGCCGGACAGGTTGGTGTGCACGTTGTGGGTGTGCATCCAGGTGCCGGGGGCGGCGTCTGCGGTGGCGTGACCGATGGGGAAACCGTACTTGATGACGTTCTCGCCGTTCTTAATGGGCTTGACTGCCATCTTGTGACCCTGCGGGATATCCTCCAGTGCGGTGACGGCAAGACCGTCCACCTCCACCAGTGTGCCCTTGGCAATGGGGTGCAGGGCAACGACCACATTGTCGATGGGGCTGATATGAATTGCCTGCGGCATAGTTGTTCTCCTTATCGTATCGCACAAAAAGGAATGAACCCTCTCCGTCATCGCTATGCGATGCCACCTCTCCCGAAGGGCGAGGTCTTTGCGCTGAAAACTTTACGTTTCCGCAAAAGCTCCCCCCTCGGGGGAGCTGGACGCGAAGCGGACTGAGAGGGTTCACACCTCAAAGCAATGTTTCTTTTAAACGATCAGGCTTACAGGCAGCTCTTGTAAGCAGCCTCGGCGCCCTGCGTGCGGATCATTTCCAGATCTGCCAGCACAGCAGCTTCCAGACCGGAGATCTGCGTCAGATCCTGATCCCACATCTGGGTGTTGGTCAGCACAGCGTGCACCAGCTGCGCAGCGGTGTCGTCCTTGTGTGCGTAGTAGAAGTCCAGAGCCCATGCGTCGTCCTGGATCTTGTAGGTGTTGCCTGCGGGGCGCTTGCAGATCAGGCCGTCAGCGGTGCGCTCCTGAATATCGTTGGAGTAGAAAGCGATGTAGGCTGCCAGAGACATGGTCAGGCACTTGGGCAGCTGCTTCTGCTCCTCGATGTAAGCAAGGAAGGAGGGCATATTGCGGGCCTTCCACTTGGAGGTGGAGTTCAGGGAGATGCTCATCAGCTCGTGGTTGACGAAGGGGTTGTTGAAGCGATCTTCAACAGCAGAGGCAAAGTCCTCCAGATCCTTCTTGTCCAGCGGCAGGGTGGGGATGATCTCCTCGTGCAACATCTTGTTCATAAAGCCGCGCACGGTGTCATTGTGCATGCAGTCACGGACGATGTCAAAGCCTGCCAGATAAGCGCCCAGCACAAAGCCGGTGTGTGCACCGTTCAGGATGCGGACCTTACGCTTCTTGTAGGGGGTAACGTCGGGCACGACCATGACGTTGACGCCGGCCTTCTTGAACGGCAGCTTGTCCTCCAGACCTGCGGGGCCCTCGATGACCCACACGCCGAACACTTCGCCCACGTCCAGAGCGGTATCGTGGTAGCCGTTGGCCTCTTCCAGAGCGGCCAGCTCCTGCGGGTCACGGATGCGGCCCGGAACGATGCGGTCCACCAGAGTGGAGCAGAAGGTGTTGGCGGTGTTCATCCAGTCGATGAAGGCGGGCTCCAGATCCCAATCCTTGGCGTAGTTGTTGCAGCACTTCTGCAGCTCCTTGCCGTTGTTGTCGATCAGCTCGCAGCTCAGGATGACCAGACCCTTATCGGCAGCGCCGTTGAAGGCCTTGTAGCGCTCGAACAGCACGCGGGTCAGCTTTGCGGGGAAGCTGTTGGGGGGAACCTGATCGAACTGGCTGTCGCCCTTGGTGTAGGCAATGCCGGCCTCGGTGGTGTTGGATACAACGGTCTCCAGATCCTCAGAGCGAGCCAGAGCCAGAACCTCGTCCCACTTGCCATCGATGTAGGGGCACACGCAGTCAGACACGCAGGAGATCACCCGCTTTGCGTCCACCTTCTGGCCCTTTTCGCTGCCGCGCAGGTACAGGGTGTACAGACCCTCCTGCTCGTTGATCCAGTCTGCCATCTGGGGGAAGTTGCCGATGGGCTGCACCAGCTTGACCTTGCCGTTGTAGCCGGCCTTCTCGTTTGCAATATCGTAGAAATAGTCCACGAAAGCGCGCAGGAAGTTGCCCTCGCCGAACTGCATCACCTTAACGGGAGCATCCTTCAGGATGTAGCCGTTGTAGCCAGTGCCTTCCAGAACCTTGTAGTTCAAAGTTTCCATCTTATTGATCTCCTTTATAAACTTGCTTTGCATGGCAGGCTCTCGTTTTCCCTGCCATCTTCTGCTCCTATTTTATGCTGTTGTATACAAAGAAGTCAAGTGTTTTGTGCAATGTTTTTAGTCCAAAAATGGCTATTCAGCGCATTTCCAGCGGTTTATACAATTCCGAGGGTAAATTTTTGGCAGTTTTTCAGTTGTATACATCGGCGTTTTCCGGTATACTAAGGATAAGGCAGCCTGCCCGTTCCAAGCAGGTGCAATTTCATGCCCGTTTTTGTCTAAATTTTAACAAATTCATCAGAGAAAAGGAGTTAAAATCCCATGAAAGCATTTATGGATAAGGACTTCATGCTCCAGTCTGCTACCGCACAGCATCTGTATCACGACTATGCAGCCGCTATGCCCATCTGCGACTATCACTGCCACATCCCTCCCCGCGAAATCTACGAGAACCGCCGCTTTGAGAACATCGCTCAGGTGTGGCTGGGCGGCCGCAACCCGGACGGCAGCTATTTCGGCGATCATTATAAGTGGCGCGTGATGCGCTCCAACGGCGTGCCCGAGGAGTACATCACCGGTGACAAGCCCGACCGCGAGCGTTTCCAGAAGTTTGCCGAGGCTCTGCCTATGGCCATTGGCAACCCCATGTACCACTGGACCAATCTGGAGCTGCACGTTTTCTTCGGCTACGACGGCGTGCTGAATGGCGACACCGCTGAGGAAGTGTGGAACCTGTGCAACGACAAGCTGCAGCACGATCCCAAGCTGACCGTCCGCGGCCTGATCGAGCAGAGCAACGTGGCCTTTATCGGCACCACCGATGACCCCATCGATGACCTGTACTGGCACAAGAAGATCAAGGAAGATCCCACCATCAAGTTCACCGTGGCTCCCTCCTTCCGCCCGGATAAGGCCCTCAACATCCACAAGCCCGGCTTTGCTGAGTACATGGGCAAGCTTGCTGCCGTTGTGGGCAAGGAAAAGCTGGCCTGCATCGACTGCGTGACCGATGCCCTGACCAAGCGCATCGAGTTCTTTGCCGAGATGGGCTGCCGCGCTTCCGACCACGGTCTGGACTATGTGCCCTACCGTGAGGCCACCAAGGACGAGGTGAACGCCATCTACCAGAAGGTGATGAAGGGCGAGAGCTGCACCGCGGAAGAGGCTGAGAAGTACCAGACCTACATCCTGATCCATCTGGGCAAGCAGTACCATCGTCTGGGCATTGCCATGCAGATCCACTACAACTGCCTGCGCGGCGTGAACCGCAAGATGAACAGCCTGCTGGGCCCCGACACCGGCTTTGACATGATCAACACTGCCACCTGCGGCGGCGAGATCGCACAGCTGCTCAGCGCCCTGAACGACACCGATGAGTGCCCCAAGACCATCATTTACAGCCTGAACCCCGCCGACGATGCACAGATCGGCACCATTCTGGGCTGCTTCCAGAACAGCGAGGTGCCGGGCAAGATCCAGCACGGTTCTGCATGGTGGTTCAATGACCACAAGATCGGCATGGAAGAGCAGATGACCCGTCTGGCAAGTCTTGGCCTGCTGGGCAACTTTGTGGGTATGCTGACCGACAGCCGCAGCTTCCTGAGCTACACCCGTCACGATTACTTCCGCCGCATCCTGTGCAACATCATCGGCCAGTGGGTCGAGGATGGCGAGTATCCCAACGACGAGAAGGCTCTGGAGAAGATCGTCAAGGGCATCTGCTTCGACAATGCAAAGCGTTACTTCAACCTGTAAGCGCTTTCCCCTTTTCCTGAACTGAATCTCCGCGCCGCCCGCAGACAATGCCGTCTGCGGGCGGCGCTTTGTTTTGCCCTTTTACGTCCAAAATGCACCGGATGTTCCTGTTTTTCACCTTTTATCGGTTGTTTTCCGTCTTTTTCTACAACTTCTCCGTTATCCCTTGACTTCCCCGTATAAGGAGAGTATATTTTTGCATGGCATTCAGGCCAAATTACTGTATTTTTTGATGGAGGAAACCCATGAATGGTTTAAAAGAAGCCTTCAGCCGCGAGAATCTGCTGAAGGATCTAAATTTCTTTGCCCTGTTGAACCTCGGTCTTGTGCTTACGGCAGTGGGCATCGTATATTTTAAAAATCCCAACCACTTTGCTTTCGGCGGCACCTCGGGTCTATCTATTCTGCTGGCAGACCTGTTCCCCCGGATCAATGTGGGCGGCTTTATGTGGATCATCAACTTGGTGCTGGTGGTGCTGGGCTTTATTTTTTTGGGCATCAAGTGCATGGGCTGGACGATTTACTCCTCCTTTGCGCTCTCCTTTTTCGTGTCCTGCTGCGAGTGGCTGTACCCCTCCGGCGTGTCCCTGAGCGGCGATGCCATGCTGGATCTGGTGTTCGCGGTGTTCCTGCCCGCACTGGGCGCTGCCATCGTGTTTGATATCGGTGCTTCTACCGGCGGCACCGACATCGTGGCGCTGATCCTTGCCAAGTACACCTCCATGGAGATTGGCAAGGCGCTGATGGTCAGCGATATCCTCATTGTGTTGGCGGCCGCCGTGCGGTTCGGTATGGGCACCGGTCTGTACTGTATCCTTGGCCTGATCGGCAAGTCCTTTGTGGTGGACGGTGCCATTGAAAACATCCGTCTGCGCAAGGTGTGCACCATCATGACCGCAAACCCGCAGCCCATTCTGGACTTCATCATCCACAACATGAACCGCTCCGCCACGGTGGAAAAGGCCTACGGTGCCTACACCCACCACGAGCTCAGCGTGCTAGTGACCGTGCTCACACGCCGTCAGGCTTTGCAGCTGCGCAACTTCCTGCGGGAGAACGACCCGCACAGCTTTATCACCATTGTCAACTCCAGCGAGATCATCGGCAAGGGCTTCCGCTCCTTTAACTAAGACTGCTTCGTATCCTTTTTTCATCCATTTTCCGCTAAAGGCTTCCCCCGACCCGGGGGAAGCCTTTATTCAGAGGATCGCCCCCGTGTTCCGCGCAACTCCGTACTTGAAGAAAAACGCAAAATAGTGTATTATATAGTATTATGAGTAAAAGGGGGCACGCTGTGCCCTGACAGGGGGAACCTATATGGCTGATAAAAACTTTCTGACAGATATCATCGACGCCGACCTTGCCGAGGGCAAGGTGCAGCAGATCCACACCCGCTTCCCGCCGGAGCCCAACGGCTATCTGCACATCGGCAGCGCCAAGGCCATTTATATCAACTGGTCCATTGCCAACCAGTACGGCGGCAAATTCAACCTGCGTCTGGACGACACCAACCCCGCCCGCGAAGGCGAGGAGTATGTCAACAGCATCATCGAGGATCTGCACTGGCTGGGTGCCGACCCCAACGGCGGCATCTTCTACGGCAGCGATTACTTTGATAAGTGCTATGAGTACGCCGAGAAGCTCATCACCGAAGGCAAGGCTTATGTGGACGATTTGACCCGCGAGGAGATGCGCGAGTACCGCGGCTCCGATGCCGGCAAGCCCTCCCGCCCGTCCCCGTGGCGCGACCGCAGCCCGGAGGAGAACCTTGATCTGTTCCGCCGGATGCGTGCCGGTGAGTTCAAGGAGGGCGAAAAGACCCTGCGTGCCAAGATCGATCTGGCAAGCCCCAACATGAATATGCGTGACCCGGCCATCTACCGCATCAAGTACGCCGAGCATCACCGTCAGGGCAACAAGTGGTGCATCTACCCCATGTACGACTTCGCCCACCCCATTCAGGACGCCATCGAGGGCATCACCCACAGTATGTGCAGTCTGGAGTTCGAGAACCATCGCCCGCTGTACAACTGGGTCATCGAGAACATCTTCGGTGCCGAGTTCCCCAAGCAGCGCGAGTTCGCCCGCCTGAACATGACCAACACGGTCATGAGCAAGCGCTACCTGCGCGAGCTGGTGGAGATGGGCATCGTGGACGGCTGGGATGATCCCCGTATGCCCACCCTGTGCGGTCTGCGCCGCCGCGGCTACACCCCCACCTCCATCTTCACCTTTGTGCGGGAGGCCGGTATCTCCAAGTCTGACAACCTGATCGATATGCGTCAGCTGGAAGCCTGCATCCGCAGCGAGCTGGACCTGACCGCACAGCGCCGCATTGCCGTGCTGGAGCCGGTCAAGCTGGTGGTGGACAACTACCCTGCCGACAAGACCGAGTACTTTGACGTGGCCAACAACCCCAACCGCGAGGCCAACGATACCACCACCCGCAAGGTGGCCTTTACCCGCGAGCTGTGGCTCGACGCCGAGGACTTTGCCGAGGTGCCGCCTCCCAAGTTCAAGCGCCTGACCGTGGACGGCGAGGTGCGTCTGATGGGTGCTTATATCGTCAAGTGCACCGGCGTGGACAAGAACGCCGACGGCAGCATCGCCGCCATCCACTGCACCGCCGACCTCGAGACCGGCAACGGCAACCCCGCCGACGGCCGCAAGGTCAAGGGCACCATCCACTGGGTAAGCGCCGCACACTGCGTGGACGCCGAGGTGCGCCTGTACGACAAGCTGTTCACCGAGGCCAACATGAACGGCATTCCCGAGGGCAGTGACTACAAGGACTATCTGAACCCGGAAAGCGTCACCGTGCGCACCGGCTGCAAGCTGGAGGAGAGCCTGAAGGACGCAAAGCCCGGCGAAAAGTTCCAGTTCGTGCGCACCGGCTTCTTTACCCCGGACAGCAAGAACCCCGGCGTGTACAACCGGGTAGTCACCCTGCGCGACAGCTTCAAGCCCGCAAAATAATCACCCCCAAGGAGAAGATACCATACCATGACCGCAAAAATGACCCGTAATATCCTGCTCATGCTGGCAGCCACCGTGCTGATGGGCATTGTGCTGAACCTGTATATCCACAACACCGGCACCGTACCCGCCGCCGACAACGCCGCACCCCTGACCGATGGCAGCTACACCTCCTCTGCACAGGGCTGCCTGAGTGAAGTGACCGTCACAGTCACCGTGACCGGCGGCAAGGTGACCGCCGTACAGGTGGACGCCTCTGCCGAGACCCCGGAGCTGGGCGGCAAAGCTGCCGAGACGCTGGCTGCCCAGCTGACACAGACCGGCTCCACCGCCGGTGTGGACGCCATCACCGGTTCCACCATGACCAGCGAGGCCATCTTTACCGCCATGGACGCCTGCCTTGCACAGGCGCAGTGATGCTGTAAACTATAAAAGCAAAAACTGCCGCACAGTTGTGCGGCAGTTTTTGCTTTTTACAGCGTGCTTTGCAGCCGTGCGCCGCTGGCGTACTGGGTGCGGCGGTCCATCTGGTTATCCAGCGGCTGACCGGCGGCATAGCGTTTGAGGTTGTGCGCAAAGATATCCACGATGTTGTCCAGCGTCTTGGGCAGGCTGAAGCCGCCGGTGACATGGGGTGTGATGATCACGTTCGGCTCTGCCCACAGGGGATGCTCCGGCGGCAGCGGCTCGGGGTCGGTCACGTCCAGCCCTGCGCCGGAAAGCTGCCCGCTGTGCACGGCGGCTGCCAGTGCCTCGCCGTCCACGGCAGTGCCGCGCCCCACATTGAGCAGGATAGCACCGGGCTTGCAGAGCGCCAGCCGCTCGGCATTGAACAAGTGCAGCGTCTCCGGCGTGCCGGGCAAACTCAGCGCCACAAGGTCGGCCTGCGGCAGCTCCGCGTCCAGTGCGCTCTGCGCCACCACCCGGGTGCAGTAGTCCGGGCAAGGAGTATCCGGGTGCACGGTGCGGCGCACGCCCACCACCTCAGCACCCAGCGCATGGGCCCGCCGGGCAAAGTTCGAGCCGATATCGCCCATGCCCACGCACAGCACTCGGCTGCCCACAATGCTGCCTACAGAATGGCCGGTGGGTGCCCAGCGGTGCTCCCGCTGGTTATCCCGGTAGGTGGGCAGCTCCTTGAGCAGGCTGAGCCACATTGCCAGCATACACTCACTGATGGCCAGACCATAAGCACCGGTGGCGTTGGTCACGATGCAGCCCTCCGGCAGCACCCCCGGCTCCAGATAGTTATTGGGGCCCGCTGCGTTGGACTGGAACCACTCCAGATGGTCGTTCTGCCGGATCAGCGGCACCGGCAGATTACCCAGCACGGCATCTGCCCACAGGGCATCCTCCGCTGTGGCGGTATCCGGGGTGGTAAAGCGATATGCAAAGCCCTGCACCGCCTCAATGCGGGCCCTCTGCTCTGCACTGATGGGCAGACAGACAAGGATATGTTTGGACATAATGGGATCTCCTTCCCTTTTTTGTTTATCATACCGCAAACTGTGCGGCGGCACAAGGGGGGCGGTTCTGTGCTTTCAGACGCATCCCGTAAAAGAACAATGCCGGGCAGCCCGAAAGCCGCCCGACACCGCATTATATTTTATTTAGTCCAGTGCACGGATGGCGTCCATCGTGCATTGATATTGCTCTGCCACCTTTGCAAACTGCTCCTGTGTGCCCTCCAGCTGCCCGGCGCGCAGGGTCTCGGTCAGGGTATAGGTGGGCGCGTACAGATTTGAAAAACCCAGATTCTGGCAGACGCCCTTGAGGGTATGCGCTCCGCGGAACGCCTCCTTCACGTCTCCCCTGCGCAGCGCTTCCTCCAGGATCTGAAAGTTGTCGTCCTGCAAGAACATCCGCACAAATTTGCAGATCATGGCTTCGTTATACAGCCGTCCCAGCACCTCCTGATAGTCTGCGCCCATCTTTTTATAGCATTCCTGTATCGTCATCGCTTACGCCGTGCCTTTCTTTTTCAGCCTCTGTCTAATTTCCCACCGCCGCACTTCCCGGCGATATAGTGTTATGATAGCACCTTTCCGGCCAGCTTGCAACTGGAGTGCAACAAGTTTTGCACTCTATATAGTTTTTGCATCCGCTTTTCGGCAGTTGCACCAAACCCGCACCAGCTTCCCATAAAAACGCCTGTCATCGCGTCCTTTTCTGCTGTTGCCAGCTGCCGCTTCTGTCGGCTGAAAAAAGCAGACCGTGCAGCACCGTCAACTGCGGATTCCATATTGACGAACCGCACAAAAAACGATATACTATATTTTGGCGGTGCAGTCGTGCCGCCAGATGCCGGGGTGTTGCGCAGTTGGTAGCGCGCCTGCTTTGGGAGCAGGAGGCCGCGAG
>OGIC01000311.1_pt1 | contig 32847 bp, 32 predicted proteins | sample 1571681 | NCBI WGS metagenome assembly OGIC01 (sample SAMEA2582046, study PRJEB24529) | metagenome | biome: Human gut stool | place: China | collected 2011
CCCCTCCCTGCCTCTGGCCCAGCGGAGCGTCTTTGCACGCTTGCGGCAAGCAGAAGCTTCCCTGCGGAGCGCATTTCCAATCGTCCCACGCAAAAAGCAGCCGCCGCACCAAAAGTGCAGCGGCTGCTTTGTTTGTGTTAGGATGCGATCAGCCTTTCAGGAAAGCCGGCAGGGGCTTGCCCTGTTTGAGCCACTGGTGATACTCGGCGGTGGCGGCAAATTCCACGTCACCGGCAGAGTTCAGCGCAGTCTCCACCGAGTCCTGCACCACGCCGATGATGAAGCCCACGCCCACCATCTGCATGGCGATGTCGTTGGAGATGCCAAACAGCGAGCAGGCCATGGGGATCAGCAGCAGGGAGCCGCCGGCCACGCCGGAAGCGCCGCAGGCGCCCAGAGCGCTCATGGCGCTCAGCACGATGGCGGCGGGCAGGGACACCTGAATGCCCAAGGTGTTAGCTGCTGCCAGCGTCATGATGGTAATGGTGATGGCGGCACCGTCCATGTTGATGGTAGCGCCCAGCGGGATGGACACGGAGTACATATCCTTGTCCAGACCCAGCTTTTCACACAGGGACATATTCACAGGGATATTGGCGGCAGAACTGCGGGTGAAGAAAGCGGTCAGGCCGGACTCCTTCAGGCAGCGGAATACCAGCGGGTACGGGTTGCGGCGCAGGTAAACGAACATGATAAAGGGGGAAACGATCAGCGCCATGAACAGCATGGTGCCCACCAGCAGCGCCAGCAGCTTGCCGTACTGGGTAAAGATGGCCAGACCGTTGCCGGAAACGTTGGTGTACACCAGACCCATGATGCCGAAGGGTGCCAGATTGATGATCCAGCGCACGATCTGGGAAACAGCATCGGCGGTGTTTGCCAGAAAGACCTTGGTGCTCTCTGCGCCGATGTTCTTCATGGCAATGCCGAACATACAGGCCCAGAACAGGATGCCGATGTAGTTGCCGTTCATCAGGGCGCTGACGGGGTTGGCCACAAAGTTGGTCAGCAAGGTGCTCAGCACCTCGCCCAAGCCCTGCGGGATCACATCAGACTGTGCCGCGTCGGCCAGTACCACCTTGACCGGGAACATAAAGCTGGTGATGGCCGCAATGGCTGCCGCCAGAAAGGTGGTGAGCATATACAGCCAGATCACGGTGCCAAAGCGGCGGTCCAGCTTGGACGAGCCCTGTGCCAGTGCGCTTGCCACAATGACGAACACCAGCACCGGGGCAATGCCCTTCAGCGCACCGACGAACAGGCTGCCCAGCTCGCCGACCCAACCCGCGCCCGGCACTACCAGTGCCAGCACCGAACCGACTGCCAGGCCGATCAGGATGCGCAGGATCAGGCTGGTCTGGTTGTATTTTGCTACAACCGCTTTCAAGGTTTTCATATCGTAACACTCCTCTTACACTGTACGCCTAGTGCGTACATTTTCCTGTTTCTTGTACGAGAACAGTTGTCATTATAGCATATACGGCAAAAAAGAGGAAGTGTTTTCAGGCATTTTGACGCCTCAAATCACGTTTTTTGTAACCTTTTGCAAAATTACCTTGAAAACTGTATTTGCATAAAATACAGTTTTGCGGTTTTGACGAGGAAACTCCCCCAGTCAAAGCCTGACGGCGTGCGCCCTCTCCGTCTTTGCTTCGCAAATTCACCTCTCCCAAAGGGAGAGGCAAGAGCACTGCCGGAAACTCACTCATTGAACCTAATACTTTAGCGATGAACTTTACGGCTTGGCTCCCCCTTTGAGGAAAGACTTCCCCCGCTCCGGGGGAAGATGTCACCGTAGGTGACAAAAGGGGGAATCTGGCGCGGGAGCGCCTGAGAGGGGTTCTCTGCCCGTGAAAAAGGGGTTCTGAAAAGCCCGCAGGCTTTTCAGAACCCCAAAATAAAAATATTCTTCCGCTGAAGATGCCCAAAGCAACGCGGAGGGCATTTTAAATCGTCCTCACCCCAGCTGGCTCTGGGTCAGGGACATCCGCTGGTAGGCAATGCGCGGGGTGCCGTCCTCCACATGGATGATGCCGCAGCGGGTAAAGCCCTCGCTTTCCAGCAGATGCTGCATCACCTTGTTGTCGGCGTGGGTGTCGGCGCGCAGGCTCTCGCAGTGCTCCAGACACCACTCTACCACTGCCTTGCCGATGCCCTTGCTCTCGCCCGCCGAAGCCAGCCGGTGCAGCGTGCCGTAGGGCAAGGTGTCGTTGAGCCAATGTCCGTCCTCAATGACCTTGTAGGTGGGGTCCTCGCCAAGGATAAAGGCAAACACCGCCTGCATCCGGCCGTTGATCATGTACACGAACAGCCGGTTGGTGTCGATATCCTCTTCCAGCAGCTCCGGGCTGGGGTAATTGTCCCCCCACTGGGTGGGGTTGCCGTTTTTCGCCATGAGATCCCGCGCACGGGCATAGATCTCAAGGATCTTTGCCATATCCGCTCTTACCGCTCCGCGAAACATATCGTCTCATCCTCTCTTGCCCGCGCCCTGCTGCGCGGGGTGCATTTATTTTAGTATAACACAATATTCCATAAAGTACCAGATTTTTCTCCATTTTGCGGCAAAAACAGACCGCCGTGCGCGGGGCGGCAGCACGGCGGTCGGGGGCAGCAAAATAAGGGGTGGCTCATGCGGTGGGGCGGCGAGGAGCAGTGCCGGTGCGCACCAGCCGGTACTCCCGGGGGCTCAGGCCGTAGCGCTCGTGGAACAGGCGGTAGAAGTAGCTGGTGTTCTCGTACCCCACCTGTGCAATGATCTGCTGGATGTTCAGATCGCTGCGGCGCAGCAGCCGCGCGGCAGTCTCCATGCGGTGCTTTTGCAGCAGCTCCTTGTAGGTGCGCCCGGTCTGGGCGCGCACGCACTCGCTGACATACGCCAGCGAAACACCATAAGCCCTTGCCACATTGGAAAGGCTAGCCTCACGATAATTTTGGGTGATCTCCTGCAGCGCCGCCTGCACCAGTGCATCGCGGCTCACGGCCTCCATGCGGGCTTGCTGCGGGGAGCGTTCAAGCTTTGCCATCATTGTATCTGTCCTCCGTAACGGTGCGGCTGGCGGGGGACTGGGGGAAGCCGGACCACCTGCCGCACGATAACTGCGGAGCCCTTTCCGGGCTCTTATACCTTGAATACGAATGACCTGCCGCAAACATTGCAGAAAAGATAAAAATTTTTTAGTCAATTTTCGTTGTAAAGGGAAAGAGGACGATTTGGAATGCGCTCCGCGTTCGCTTTGCGCATCTTCAGCGGAAGAATTATTTTAAATTTCGCGTTTGTCGCGCTCTGCGGAGCGCTCCAAACGCATTTTCACGGGAGGGGTTGGAACGAACCCTCTCAGTCACGCCTGACGGCGTGCCAGCTCCCCCGAAGGGGGAGCTTTATTAGCGCAAACCGGTAGATGCTTAAAAGCTCCCCCTTCGGGGGAGCTGGCGAACGCAGTGAGCCTGAGAGGGTGGATATTCTTCACAGAAAAAGGCTGCCCGCCAAACGGCAGACAGCCTTTTCCAGAAGAAAATAAGGAAAACACGCGCCCAAGAGGGCTGGGTGAGTATCAGAACATACTTTCGTCCTTGTAGCGCCCGGTGCGCACGAACTGCACCCATTCGGCTACGTTCACGGCGTGGTCGCCGATGCGCTCCAGATACTTGATGACCATGAGCAGATCCAGCGCGGCGTCCACCTTGGCGGGGTCGGCGGCGATCTCCTGTGCCAGCGTGTGCTTGATGGCGTTGAAGTCGTAGTCCACGGCGTCATCTGCGGCGATGACGCGGCGGGCGGCGATCTCGTCCTCGGCGGTCAGGGCGTCCATGGCGTCTAAGATCATCTGGTAGGCCTTGCGTCCCATGGCAATGGCCTGACTGACAGCGGGGTCTCTCTCCTTACGCACGGTGACGAGATGCGGGATGATTTCGGCGATATCCGAGGCGTGGTCGCCCATGCGCTCGATGTCGGTGACCACCTTCATGGCGGTGGAAATGTGGCGCAGATCGCCCGCTACCGGCTGCTGGCGCAGCAGCAAGGTCATGCAGCGGTGCTCGATGTCCCGCTCCATGTTGTTGATGCGGTCATCCCCCTGCACGATCTTCTGGGCGGCTACGGTGTCGGCGGTGCACAGCGCTTCCAGCGCGTTCTCCACAGCCTCGGCAGCGTTCTGCCCCATCTCCACCAGCGCGGCCTTAAGAGACTCCAAATCGCTGTCGTATTGTTTGCGAATGCTCATTGCTTTGTTCCTCCCTGCATTAACCGAACCGGCCGGAGATGTAGTCCTCGGTGCGCTTGTCCCGGGGCGTGCTGAAGATCTGGTTCGTGGGGCCCACTTCCACCAGCTCCCCCAGCAGGAAGAAGGCGGTGCGGTCGCTGATACGGGCAGCCTGCTGCATATTGTGGGTAACGATGACCACAGTATAGTTCTTTTTCAGCTCGCTCATCAGCTCCTCCACCTTCATGGTAGAGCCGGGGTCCAGTGCGCTGGTGGGCTCGTCCATCAGCAGCACCTCGGGCTTGACCGCCAATGCGCGGGCGATGCAAAGACGCTGCTGCTGCCCGCCGGAAAGGCCGAGGGCGCTCTTTTTCAGGCGATCCTTCACCTCGTCCCACAGGGCTGCACCCCGCAGAGAGGTTTCCACCAGTTCGTCCAGCTCGGCCTTATTGCGCACGCCGTGCAGCTTGGGGCCGTAGGTGATGTTGTCGTAAATGCTCATGGGGAAGGGGTTTGCCTTCTGGAACACCATGCCCACACGGCGGCGCAGGTCGGTCAGCTCCATCTCGCGGGCAAAGATGTCCTCGCCCTTCAGCCGTACATCCCCCTCGATGCGCACGCCCGGCACAAGGTCGTTCATGCGGTTCAGGGTCTTTAAAAAGGTGGACTTGCCGCAGCCGGAGGGGCCGATGAGTGCGGTGATCTCCCGCTCGCCCACGTCCAGCGAAATGCTCTTCAGCGCCTTGAAGTCGCCGTACCAGAGGTTCAGATCCTTTGCCGATATCACCGGCACATTCGTGTTTTCCATAGAGTACCTCTTTATTTTTACTGCTTCTGTTTCAGTTTTGTTTTCGCCAGACGTGCTGCCAGATTGATCAGCAGCACCAGCACCAGCAGCACTGCACCGATGCCCCATGCGGAGGTGAAGTCGCCGTCCTCAAAGGCGCGCAGATACAGCAGCACCGACAGGGTGGCACCGTTGGAGGTGTAGGCCTTGAATACACTCTTGGCGATCACCTCTGCCGCACCGGCGGTGAACAGCAGCGCGGCGCTTTCGCCCACGATGCGTCCCACAGCCAGAATGCAGCCGGTGACGATGCCGTCGATGCTGCAGGGCAGCACGATGGTGCGGATGATGTGCCACTTGCCCGCACCCAGACCCATAGCACCCTCACGGTAGCCCTGCGGCACCGTTTTGAGGGATTCCTGTGTGGTGCGGATGATGGTGGGCAGGTTCATCACTACCAGCGTCAGACTGCCGGACAGCAGACAGGTCTGGAAGCCCAGTGCCTGACTGAACACCAGCATACCCACCAAGCCGTAGATGATGCTGGGGATACCGGCCAGCGTTTCGTTGGTGAACTCGATGACCTCGATGAGCCGCCGGTTGGAGGCGTATTCGGTCAGGTAGACCGCCGCACCCACGCCCAGCGGCAATACGATGAGTAATGTCAGCACAATGACATACAAAGTATTGAGGATGGCGGGCAGAATGCCGTCCGTCTTTTTCAGCACACTGGCGGTGGTGGAAAGGAAGTTCCAGCTGATGTGGGGGATGCCCCGCACCAGCACCATGCCGATGATCCCGGCCACCAGAATCATCACCAGCACTGCGCTTGCCCAGACCAGCACGGTCATCACCCGGTTCCATGCCCGGCGGGAGGGCGAAAAGCCGTTATTCATCGCGGTTTCCTCCCTTCAGTACCACGTTCAGCACCACGTTGATGAGCATGATGAACACGAACAGCACCAGCGCGATGCTGAACAGTGCCTGCCGCTGCAGGCCACCGGCGTAGCTCATTTCCTTGGCGATGGCGGTGGTCAGCAAAGTGACGCTGCGGAACAGGCTGTCCGGCATATTGGGGCTGTTGCCCGCCACCATCATCACAGCCATGGCCTCGCCGATAGCGCGGCCGATGCCCAGCACAACGCCTGCGGCAATGCCGCTTTTGGCCGCCGGGATGCTGATCTTGAACCATGTTTCGGTGTCGGTGGCACCCAGCGCCAGACTGCCCTGCTCATACTCCGGCGGCACGGCGTTGAGCGCCGTCACCGACACGGACACGATGCTGGGTAAGATCATGATGGAAAGCACCACGATGGCGCTGAGCAGACAGGCACCGGAGGCCTTGCCGAAGGTCTTGGCCACGGCGGGCACCAGCACCTGCATACCCAAAAGGCCGAACACCACACTGGGGATGCCGGACAGCAGCTCGATGGCGGTGACCACCACGGTGCGCAGTTTGGGATTTGCGGCCTTGGAGAGGAACACTGCCGTCAGCAGGCCGATGGGCACGCCGAGGATGGCAGCGCCCAGCGTGCCGTAGACACTGGACAGGATGAAGGGCAGAATGCCGAACAGCGGCTCTGCCGCGGTGGACGCCCATTTTGTGCCGAAGAGGAACTTGAAAATGCCGATCTTATGGATAGCCGGCACGCCGGAGACCACCATGTACACCGAGATGAGCACCACACAGCACACCGCCAGCATTCCGCACAGGAAGAAGATGAAATTCATCACCGCTTCCAGCCAGTCGGCGGGGGTGCGGGGCAGCCGTACCCGGCGCAGAGAAGAGGTTGTATTTTTCATAACGCGATCCTATAAAAAGCCGCACCAGCCCAGCCTTTTAGGGCAGGCCGACGCGGCAGTTCTCTTGTTCAGATGCGGGGCAGGCGGTTCACCGGGGAGCTTTCCCCGCGAAATTCGGGGCTTCCAGCTCCCGCCCTATTGCCTGCGGCAACAGGGTCCCACCCTCGGATCATTCGCTGGGGAAACTCCCCGGCAAACCACCCGGCAATTACTCGTTCACGGGCACAGCGCCTGCGGTGCGGATGAGGTCGGCAGCGTCCTTGCCGGTGGCAAAGTCCACAAAGGCCTGTGCCTGCTCAGACAGGGCAGCGCTCTTGTTGGTGACGAACACGAAGGGACGCTGGATCTTGTAGCTGCCGTCCTTGACGGTGTCCTCGCTGCACTCCACACCCTCCACGGTGACCATGGCAACGGTGTCGCCCACAGCGGACAGAGAAGCGTAGCCGATGGCCAGCGGGTTTGCCTCCACAGCGCTGATGACAGCGCCGGTAGCGGTCAGCTCCTGTGCGTACTTGCAGCTGTCCTTCACGTCCACGATGCTCTCAAAGCCATCGCGGGTGCCGGAACCGGCCTCACGACCCACCAGAACGATCTCGCCGTCCTCGCCGCCGACCTCCTTCCAGTTGGTGATCTCGCCGGTGAACATCTTCTTGAGCTGCTCCACGGTCAGGTCAGCGACCTTGCTGTCCTTGTTCACAACGATGGCGATGCCGTCCAGCGCCACGATGGTGCCGTCCACAGCGGACTTCTCATCGTCCTTCAGGGCACGGGAGGACAGGCCTATGTCCAGCGTCTTGTCGGTAGCGCCGGTGATGCCTGCGCCGGAGCCGGTGGGGTCGTAGCTGACGGTGACGCCCGGCTCGACCTCGGCAAAGCCCTCGGTCAGGGCAGCAATGACATTCTTCATGGAAGTAGAACCGCCGGTCGCAACGTTGCCGCTCAGGGTGCCTGCTGCCTGCCCGGCAGCGGAAGAAGCGGTGGCAGAAGCAGCGGTGGATGCGGAAGAAGCAGAGCCGCCGCAGGCAGTCAGGGCAGCAGCCGCAGCAGCTGCACCGCAAACGGTCAGGAACGAACGACGAGAGATCTTTTTCATGATAGAATTTCCTCCATTAAAAACCCGGGCGCCCGCCCGGCACTGTCTTTTTGTGTTTTCCTTGGGAACGGCCTTATTCTACCGCTTTGCCGCCCTTGCCGCGACCATGGACGTGCAAAAAGTGCGTAAAACTTTGTGCACATTGCCGGCCCCAATGTAAAGAACAGGTAATGCAGCACAAAACAAAAAGCCGCCGGGCGCTCCTGTTTCCAGAAGTGCCCGGCGGCGGGGTGTATTGGGTTTTACTCTACGCTGCCCGTTACATTTTTGCCGTTGTTTCCATAGAGGAATACAGCGGTTTGACCATTGTAGCACACACGCAGTTCATAAGTGCCGGTGCTGTTCTTTTCCGACACCGTTTTCTTTGTTTCCAGATAAAACTCCTGCGAGCCATTGTAGACGGCCGTCTGCCCCGGCTCTGCGATCAGTTCTTTCCGTTTGAACAGCAGCGTTTCCTCGGTATCCGCTTCGCGGAAGATGCAGGTGATGTCCTCCGGCTTGATGACTACCTTTTCGGCACTGTTGTTCTGGATGGTGAACTGCGTCCAGTAGGTCAGCTGCCTGACTATGCCGTCGCCCAAGCCGCCGCCCAGAAACGGCGTTGCACAGATAAAGGTGACATCACCGATCTTCGCCACGCCGCTGGTCTTGTCGATCACGGTGCCCCCGCAGCCGGTCAAAGCCCCTGCGGCGGTCAGCACCAGTGCCCCGGCGCTGAGCTTGAGAAATGTTCTGCGGTCGATCATAGCAATGCACCTCCTGTATCGGGCAGTTTGCGTTCAATTACACAAGGGCGTTATCCTTTTTAAGGGGAAGTCCCTCGTTATAAAGAGCAGTATAGGTATCGGTAGCTTTTTTCGTGCCGATGCTGAACTTTACGACAGCTTCCTTATTGGCGATCGCGTCGTACAGTTTCTTCTGCTTATAGTTCAGTTTAAAGTTGACCCAGCCCTCATTTACCTTGTGCTTGCGGCTGAATTTAAGAACTCCATCATTCGTCAGCAGACCGCCGCCCTGCATTTCAACGGCAACTCCATCGACTTTAAGCTCCATAACGGCGTCGCCCGCAATACTCCAGTCGGAATCCTTCGTGTTGGTGGTACGCACCCACACCTTCACATCTGCCGTCCACTTGCTCTGATCTTCACTGAGCGCAGGGGGATTCTGCCTTACATCCCATTTTGTGACAGAAGCCGTAAAGCCACCCAGATCGGTGCTGCCGGCACCATCACTGCAGCCGCCCAGCAGTCCGGTCATGGATACTGCCACTGCCATTGCGGCAGAAGTCTTTAAAAACGCACGACGATCCATTTTCATAGCCATACTATAAGCCCTCCTCAAAAGCTTTTTTACACCCTAAGAGTACCACATTTTACCACATTGTCAACTATCGAAACTTAGGTTTCACCATTTTATCGCGCCTTTATAATCTATTATAACGGCGCGGCATCTGCCGCCGTTCCGGGGCGGCGGGAATTTTTATTTTTTCAATAAAATCGAGCGCACACTTTCAATCGTCAAGCCCCTTGTCCCGGGGCGGGCTTTGTGCTATGCTAAGGGCTATAAGCGATTTTTTCACGCTGAGAGGAGGAGCAACCCCATGGCCGCCGTAAAAACACGGAATACCGCTACCCTTATGACCGAGGGCAGCATTGTAAAAAGCCTGCTGCTGTTTGCCTTGCCGCTGATCTTCGGCAACCTGCTGCAGCAGATGTATAATACTGCCGACAGTATCATCGTGGGCAATTTTGTGGGCAGCAACGCCCTTGCCGCCGTGGGCTCCAGTGGGTCACCCATCTATCTGCTCATCGGCTTCAGTCAGGGGCTGGCCGTAGGTGCGGGCGTGGTGGTCTCGCAGTATCTGGGCGCGGGCGACCACAAGGAGACCCGCGAGGCGGTGCACACCGCCCTTGCCATTGCGGTGGTCATGGGACTTTTGCTGACCGTGGGCGGCGTTGCCTGCGGGCGCGCTTTGCTGGTGGCCATGAACACCCCCGCCGAGGTGCTGGCCGATGCCGTGACCTATATCCGCATCTACTTCGGCGGGGTGCTGTTCAGCGTGGTGTATAACATGACCGCCGGCATCCTGAACGCCGCCGGCAACTCCCGCCGCTCGCTGGTGTATCTGGCATGGGCGTCGGTGACCAACATCGTGCTGGACCTTGTGTTCATCGTGGGGCTGCGGATGGGGGTGGCAGGCGCTGCCATCGCCACAGACCTGAGCCAGCTGGTGTCCTGCGTGCTGAGCCTGCGTTTTCTGATGAAAAGCGAGGACGCCTGCCGGGTGGAGCTTTCCGCCATCCGACTGCACCGCAAAATGGCAGGCCGCATGATCCGGGTGGGTCTGCCCACCGGCATCCAGAACATGGTCATCTCCTTTTCCAACGTGCTGGTGCAGGCCAGCGTGAACAGCTACGGTGCCGCCGCCATGGCGGGCTTTGCAGCCTATATGAAGATCGATGGCTTCAACATTCTGCCGGTGAGCAGCATCAGCATGGCAGCTACCACCTTTGTGGGGCAGAACTACGGTGCGGGGCGTCTGGACCGGGTAAAGCGCTCGGTGTGGGTCACCCTTGCCATCGGGGTCATCTACACCCTTTGCACCGGCGCGGCGCTATTGGCCGGACAGGACTCCATTCTGCACCTGTTCACCGCCGACGAGGCCGTGGTCACCTACGGCAAGCTGGCCATGCGGTGGTTCTGTCCGTTCTACTTCCTGCTCAGCATTCTGCACGGTCTTGCCGGTGCCGTGCGCGGCACGGGTGCCAGCATCCCGCCCATGGTGGTGCTGCTGGTCTCGCTGTGCCTGTTCCGTGTGGTGTGGATCCAGTTTCTGCTGCCCTTCTTCTCCGGCATCGAGGGCGTGTTCATCCTCTACCCCGTCAGCTGGGGTCTGGGCGCATTGCTCATGATCCTGTATGCGTGGAAGGGTAAGTGGATGGAGTATCATACATAACATTTTTACAAACAACGACCCGCCGCACTGAAAGAGATGCGGCGGGTCGTTGCTTTTCAGGTACTCCTGTCAGGGCAGCTTACCATGCAAAGCCCACGGAGTCCATGTCGATCTTCTTTTCCATCAGCCCCAGACGGCTCTCGATGAAGTTGACAGCCATATCCGGCCACTGGGCGATCTGGGTGTAGTAGTCCACATAGCCCTTGGTGCCAGTGCCCAGACCCACACCGTGGGGGGCATCAGGTGCCAGATAGAAGCTGAAATCCTTGAAGGTATTCGCGCACTCCGGCAGAGAGGGCAGCATCATCGCACTCAGGCCGTCTTTCTGACCCACAACGCCAAAGACCGGAGGCAGGTTGGGGTTCTTCGTGAAGTCCAGACCAGTGACGAACAGGCCGTAGATAGGGATCGCCACGTTCAGGTCGGCACTCTCATGGTCCACAGCATCACAGACATAGCTGGGATAGACCTTATCCGGGGTATTGGCAGTACCAAACTGGTCAGCCACCACCTGCATTACATTCATGCCGCCGGCAGAGAAGCCCACCGCGATCATGATATCCGTCTTGCCGATATTCTTTGCAGAGGCGTTATGACGGATGTAGCGGATAGCACGGGCCAGATCCAGCTGCTGATCCACAGCGGCGTAGGGGTTGACGCGGCGCTGCAGCACAAAGGCGTTGTAGCCGTTTTTGTTGAAGAACTCGGCCACCGGGTAGCCTTCCACCACGTTGTTGCGATGGGTGCTGCCGCCGCCAGCAATGACAATGACATTGCCCTTTACCTTGCCTTGATTCCGCAGCATATATGGGTTCAAGAAGGGACGGAAGCCCTCGTTATCGTAGCAATTTTCCCAGTTGGTGGGCAGCGGAGACTCCACGGCCATCTGGTCGCCCCAGATCTCCCAAACAGTGCTCTTGGGATCCTTGATCTTACGCAGCGCCTTGCGGGCATTGGTCAGGGCAACACACATCTCGTAGTGGGAGGCGTTGATACCGGGCGCAGGTGCACCGTCCACCTTCTCGTACTGAGCACGGGACAGCTTGTGGAACAGCACATAGAACTTGTCAAAATCACCCCGGAAAGCAGCCGGATAAAAGGCTACCTCGCGGGAGAGGCGGAGTTCCTCTGCCACCATGGCCTGCACCTCGGCATCGGTATGCACACCAGCGTTCTCGGCAAAGGATGCGGGTGCCATGCCCGCTACTGCGCCCACAGTCACGGCAGAAGCGGCAGAAAGTTTCATAAAGTCTCTTCTGTTCATCATCATTTCTCCTTTTAAATGCAGACGGCTCATTTGTGCAGAGCAAAGCCGCCCAAAGCTGTGCAGCAAACGCCCTGCTGCCGGGCCCGATAGACATTCCAGTTGTATCATGCCATCGAAATCTGCACAAATCGTACCACAATATAATGCACTTGTAAATAGATTTTGTTATTTTTGAGCGAAATTGATATATTAGTATGCTAGTTCTTGTGAAAATCAACAAGCATGAGAATGGGCACAAAAAAGGACTGCCATGCACTTTGCACGGCAGTCCTTTTTTGTATTATTACAGCTTTTCAAACACCAGAAAGCGGAAGGCGATGGTGGTGGTGAGCTGCGGCAGAGCCGCAAGGCGGGCGGCACCGTCGCGGGGCGTTTTCCAGTAGTAGGGGGTCATGGCAAACAGGGCTTCCAGCTGGGCGGCGGGCACGGTGATGGTGCCCTGCACCTCCCGCTCGTCGATGGCGCAAAAGCCCGGATACTCCACCTGCTGCACCGGGTTTTTGTAAGGCTTTTCGTAGAGCACGGCCTTCATCTGGTACAGATGCTCTGCCCCCGGCACAACGTAGATCATGCGCCCGCCCGGGCGCAGCACCCGGCTGAACTCCTCCTGTGCAAAGGGCGAAAAGCAGTTCAGCAGCACGTCTGCCCAGCCGGTGCGCACCGGCTGGCTGAAGCTGGATGCCACCGCATACTGCGCCGTGGGCAGCGCCTTTGCAGCCAACCGCACGGCGGGCTTTGCGATATCGAACCCGGCCAGCTGCAGCGGCTTTTCCGCCGCCGCGAACTGCTGCGCGATGCAGCGGTCGTACCAGCCCTCGCCGCAGCCCGCGTCCAGCAGATGCAGCGGGGCGTCCTTTGCGGCGGGCACGCCGTGGGCAAGGCACAACTCCCCCAGCGCCTGCCCGAAAATGCCGTAGTATCCGGCGTTCAGGAAGGCGCGGCGGGCGGCAACCATTTCCTTGCTGTCCCCGGGGGCTTTGGTGCGCATGCTCTGCACCGGCAAAAGATGCCAGTAGCCCTCCCGGGCGCGGTCAAAACAGTGGCCTTTTTCACATTTCAGGTCATTCTCCCCTTGCAGCGCGCCGCCGCACAGGGGGCACTGCCACGGGGCAAAGGCTTCGTTCCGGCTCATACTTCTTCGCTGTGGTCCTCAATGGGTGCGGTGGCACCGCCGTGGGCGTCCATATACTCCTCGAAGCTGGTGTACTTCTGCTGGGGCGGGCGGCGGCTGATGAGCATCAGCCCCGGGTCCTCGTCCCGGGCGGCGGCATTGCGGCCGCGGCGGGCAGGCTCGGCCTTGGGAGCGCGGGGTGCGCTGCCGGTGCGGCTCTGGCTGCCGGCATTGCCGCGCTCGCTGCGGGCAGGACGGGCGTTATTGTTCTGGGCAGCGGGGCGGGCATTGCGCTGCTCGCGGCGGTCGTTGCGGCGGCTGCCGCTGCGGTTTGCGTTCTGGTTATTCTGGGGCTCCTGTGCGCTGCGGATGGCAGGTGCTGCCGGAGCGGCAGGAGTCTTGCGTGCCGGGCGCAGCGGAGTAGCCTCCGGGGCGCTGACAAAATGGGGGTCAAACTTGGGCTGGGCGTTGCTGCCCCGGGCGGGGGCGGCATTCTCGCGGCGGGCGCGGGGCGCTGCCGCCTCCTTGGGGGCGTTTGCGCCCCGGTTGTTGGCGCGGCGGTCGTTGCGGGCCCCGCGCTTTGCGTTGCTGTCTTGCATCAGTGTTTCCTCTTTTTTCGGTTTTGCAGGCACCGCGTTCTTTGCAGCCTTCGGCTCCTGCTTCGGCGCGGGCGCAGCTGCCTTTGCAGCCTTTGCGGGCGCAGTTTCGGCCTGTTTTTTCGGCGCTTCGGCCGGTTTTTCTGCTTCGGGGCGGGGCTTTTTGCCGCGCACGGGCAGCACGGGGCGCACCGGGGCGGGCACGCCGTCCCACGGATGACCGGATACCACCGGGATCTTGCGGCGGTTCAGCTTTTCAATGCCTGCCAGATACTCCTGCTCCTCCGGGGCGCAGAAGCTGACGGCGGTGCCGTCCGCACCGGCGCGGGCGGTGCGCCCGATGCGGTGCACATAGGTCTCCGGCACCTCGGGCAGGTCGTAGTTGAACACATGGGAAAGCTCGCTGATATCAATGCCGCGGGCGGCGATATCGGTGGCTACCAGCACCCGGGTCTTGCCGGACTTGAAATCCTCCAGCGCGGTCACGCGGGCAGTCTGGCTCTTGTTGCCGTGGATGGCGGCGGCGGGGATGCCCTGCTTTGTCAGGTCCTTTGCGATCTTATCCGCGCCGTGCTTGGTGCGGCTGAACACCAGTGCGTTGACCACCGGCGGCTGCAAATTTTTGATGAGCCACGGCAGCAAAAGCTTTTTGTTGCCCTTTTCCACATAGTACAGGCTCTGCTGGATGCGGTCCACGGTGCTGGACACCGGGTCCACCTTGACAAAGGCGGGGTCGCGTAGAATGCCGGCAGCCAGCTGCTCGATCTCGGCGGGCATGGTGGCACTGAACATCAGGTTCTGGCGCTGGGCGGGCAGCTTTGCAATGACCTTTTTCACGTCATGGACAAAGCCCATGTCCAGCATCCGGTCGGCCTCGTCCAGCACAAAAATTTCCAGTGCGGACAGGTCGATAAAGCCCTGCCCGATCAGGTCGTTCAGCCGTCCCGGGCAGGCGATGAGGATGTCCACGCCCTTTTTCAGCGCTTCCACCTGCGGTGCCTGTCCCACGCCGCCAAAGATGACGGTGCTGCGCAGCTTCAGGTACTTGCCGTAGGCCTCGAAGCTTTCGCCGATCTGCAAAGCCAGCTCCCGGGTGGGGGTCAGGATCAGGGCACGGACAGCACCCTTGCGGCGGGGCGCATTGGCGGTGAGCCGGTCCAGCATGGGCAGCGCAAAAGCCGCCGTCTTGCCGGTACCGGTCTGGGCGCAGCCCATCAGATCCCGGCCAGCCAGCACCGGCGGGATAGCCGCTGCCTGAATGGGCGAGGGGGTCTCGTAGCCCGCTTCCTGCACAGCGCGCAGCAGCGGGGCGGACAGATTCAGTTCTTTAAATGTCATGGTTCTCCTATTATTCTGTGATCTTCCGGCACTCGATGTAGTAGCGCTTTTCCTCCGCGTGTCCCATGCTGAAGGTCTTGCGGGGCAGCACGCCGCCCATCACAACGCCGCGGAACAGATCGCTCTTGGCGAAGGGCGGCATCAAAAACGCCACTGCGCCCTGCTTGCACAGCGCACGCACAGCCGGCTCGTCATGCACATAGTCCACCTTTGCCTCCGGGTGGCGCTCGATATAATCCGAAATAAAATCATCAATGGTGCCCACGGTCAGAGGCTCGGTGGGGTCCTCAAAGCTGAGCACATTGGCCATGTGGGGGCCTGCCAGCGTAAAGGGCTGCTTTTTGCTGCCGCCAAAGCAGCAGCCGGCCATGTTGGAATCGCTCCATGTAATCAGGCTCAGCAGCACGGTGGCGCAGTCCACGTTGAACAGCACCCGGTGGATGGGCTCGATCTCAATGGCCGAGGAGTGCACATTGCACACCTCTGCCAGGCACCAGCGGGCGGGGTGGTTTTCTGCCTGCTCCGGGGTCAGAGTCTTTTTCAGCTCCTCCCAGCAGGCCTTTGCGGTAGCCAGCGAGTGGTTGCCATCGCCCACGGCCAGCGTCAGCGGGTCGCGGCGGGTGGCATCGGGGTATTTCTTGTCAAATTCTTCCTGACTGCCCAGCACGGTCAGCGCGTTTTCGATCTGCGCGATGAGGGCGGGGTCCTCCACCGCCCAGCCTGCCACATGGCCGCCGCCCAGCATCAGCTCACCCTCGTACACCTTGGGCAGGCTGTCCTTGTGGGCGGCAATGGGCTCGATGAGGGTGCAGTCCGGGTCGTCCGCCAGCATCATGATATGGGGCGTTTCCAGCGCAGCGCCGGTGCGCACCTTCATGCGGGGCGGGATGCGGCTTTCCACCGTGCACTCGCTGGGGCGCACGGTGCATTTTTCGCCCCGGCGGTAGCTGTAAGCTTCCAAGTCCACACGCCCTACAAGACCCTGCCGCACCCGGCCGCTCTGCTCGGTGCGCTCTACATAGATAAAGCCATCCACCGCCCGGGTGAGCACGTTTTGGGCATAATCCTGCATGGTGGCGTGGATCTTTTCCACCCGCGCATCGGCATCTCCGTCCTCCAGATACACCTCCGGCAGGATCAGGTTCAGGGTGCTGGGTGCACCCGCAGCGGTCTTTTCTGCCCGCTGCCAATAGCTGCGGTCACTGGTGAACTGGTCACAGGCAATGCAGCCCCACTGCTCCAGCGGCACCTGCTCCGAAGGCAGCAGGATGTGTGCGGGTGCAAAACAGGTAGTCGGTTTCATAGTCGTTTCCTCCCCTCTTTATAAAAGCCGCTTCTCAGCGGAATGCTGCGGCATCGTGCACCACAAGGTGCTGCACACCGGCGTCGGCAGCGGCCTGCTCCAGCGCCGCGCGGCTGTCCGCGTCCAGCGCGGTGCTGCTGGTGACCAGCAGATTTTCTATGCCAAGGGACGTACCGGTGGTGCCAAGGGCATCGGTGGCAGCGGTGCACAGTGCGTCAGGGTAGCTGACCCACAGGGTCACGCTGCCTGCAAAGCGGCTCTGCCATGCGGCGATATCAGCGGTCAGCTGGGCGGCGCGTCCCTCCCGGCTCTTGCCGCCGGAGGCGCCGAAGTCCTGCTTGCGAGTGATGATGTTGGGGAACTGCACCCCGGTAAGCACCACCTGCTCGTAGCCCATGCCCTGCACCTCCTCAATGAGGTCGCCGACATACTGCACCGCACTTGCGGCAAAGGGGTTCATCCACGCCTTGCCGCCCTTGGCTGCGCTGACGTTGTCCAGCCAGAGGCTGTTGCCGTCGTAGTGCACGCCCATGCTGCGGTCGGTGTACACCGACACCGGGTCGGTAAAGGCGGCAAGCTGCGCCGCCGGGATGATGCCCTCCTCCCGCAGGATGGCGGCGATGCTTGCCGCATCCACCGGGCTTTCGGTGATGCTCTGGGCGGCGGCTGCCACCCCGGAAGCGTAGTACACCGTGCCAGCGGCGTCCTTCAGAGTGACAAGGGCGTAGTCTGCGCCCTGCTGCTTCAGCTGCCGGGCGGCGGCGCGGATGGCGGCATCATCGGTCAGGCCGGTCACGTCCAGCTCTGCCCAGCTGCCGCCGGTGATGGCCTTGCCGTCCAGCGGCTTTTCCTCTTCCGGCTCCGGCTCAGACGCTGCCTGCGAGGCGGCAGCGCTGCTTGCCGCCGCAGAGGAGGCTGCTGCCTCGGCGCGGGAAGCGCTTTCGGCCTCCAAGTCCCGGTCCTTGACCACGGTATACCAAGTGTGGGTGGCCCAATCCAGCACATGGGGTGCGGCGAACCATGCTGCTGCCAGCACTGCCACTACCAGCACCGCAATGCCCAGAATGCGCTTGACGCGCATTTCCCGGCTGTAAAAGCTGCGGTGATAATGCTTGACCTTCTGACGTTTATACTTAGCCATGGTATCCTTTCCTCCCTGTCTGCATTACAGGATGACGGAATGTCCGGTAAAGCCATAGATTGCCAGCGCCAGCACGCCGATATACACCAGCGTGATGGGCAGGCCGCGGAATGCTTTGGGGATCGCTTTGCTGCGCAGGCGGTGGCGCGCCTCGGTGACCAGCAGCACCGCCAGCACATAGCCAAGGCCGCTGCCAAGACCAAAGCCAAGGCTCTGGCCAAGGGTAAAGGTCTGGGTGCGCTCCACCAGCACCGTGCCCAGCACGCCGCTGTTCAGCGCGGCCAGCGGCACGATGCGCAGCAGCTGGCTGCGGCGGGGCAGGCTGCGCAGCAGCCACAGCACCAGATGCTCTGCCAGACACACCACGGCAATGCTGGCGATATACACCAGCGGGCGCAGCTGGGCGCGGTTATCCAGCGGGGCAATGAACCACCGCCCGGCAAAGAAAGCCACCGGCGCCACCAGCACCTGCGTGATGCACAGCATCATGCCGAACAAGGCGCTGCTGGTGCGGTCGTCCCCCACCAGCTGCACCATGCGGGACACGCCCAGTGCACGGGTAAAGACAGCGTTCTGTGCAAAAATAGCCAGCAGTGCGTAGCTGAAAAACACTGCCGAGGTGCTTACAACTTCCTTCACGGTTCGCGGTCCGCCTCCTTCTGGTAGTGCACGGTCAGGGTATCCCGCGCTTCCTTTTGCAGATATTCCTTGCGCTTTGCAGCCGCAGCGCGCCAGATGGCGCACAGGATGCCCAGCACGATAAAGCCGCCCGCCGGCATCTTGGCCAGCGGCAGCAGCGCCCAGCGCCCCACCGGGGCGCCGAACACGGTGCCAAGGCTGAGCCACTCGCGCACGATGCCCACCACGAGCAGCAGCAGCGCGTAGCCCACGGTGATGCGCACGCCCTTGGAAACAGCCTTATGCACCGTCTCCTGCACGCGGCCGAAGCGGTAGGTCAAAAGCGGCTCCACCACCAGCATGGGCAGGTAGATGCCAAGGTTCAAAAGACCGGTGCCGAACACAAAGTTCAAAATGGGATACGCCGCCAGATACACCACGGCGGCGCTGGCTGCGTACAAAAGTGCACGGGGCAGCAGCTTTTTTTGCAGCTGCTCCGGGGTAGGCTCCTCGTCCCGCAGGGGCACAAGGCGGCTGAGCAGGCAGGCCAGCACGCGGGAGGGCACCAGCAGCAGCGCCACCGCCGCCGCCAGCATCAGGCTGTTCTGCCCGGTGGTGGCCACGACCACCAGCGGTGCCAGACCCATGCCCTGCATGACCACCGGGTTATTCAGGAACACGCGGTCATGATGGGCAAACTTTTCGGGGTCCTTTAAAATCAGTTCCGCAGTACGCTTTTTCATTCCGCAGCCTCCTTTCGTTCGGACGGCAGACGGTGCAGCAGACGGTACAGCCGCTCCTCGGTGCGGTCAATGAGCGCAGACACGCTGTTGACGGCCAGCAGCGCAAAGCAGACACCGGTCTCGTACACGCCGAAATAGCGGAAGCCCATGGTGGCGATGCCCACCAGTGCGCCGTACAGGATGCGTCCGAGCCGGTGGTGGGCGCAGGTGTAGGGCTCGTTGAGCAGGAACACCGCACAGAACAGCACCGCACCGGTGTGCAGCTCGTCCCCGATGCCCTGCAAGCGGGGCATCAGGCTGCTGAAGAGGGTGCTGTCTGCCAGACCTACCTGCCGCGGGAAGAAGAAGGCGATGAGCCCGCAGGTGATGAGAAAGCTCGCTGATGCACCGATGTGCACGTCCTTCTGGGTCCACAGCACAAGGCCGCAGGCCAGAATGACCAGCGCCGCGCCGGTGCCCATGGGGGCGGCAAACTCGCCCAGCACAACGGCGAGGGGGTTCAGGTTCAGGATGCCGCCGCTGCGCAGGGTATCCTCGATGGTGCTGCTCACCGGCACGGCGGAGGCGTTCCACAGCGGCAGCGGCGTATAGGGCTGCGGGTAGCGCACCACCTGCTCCGGCCACGATACCGCCGCCACGGCGTAGCCCACGGCAGCGGGGTTAAAGGGGTAGCTGCCGTAGCCGCCAAAGACCTCCTTGCCGATGAGCACGCCCGCCAGTACTGCCACCACCAGCACATAGATGTCCACGGTGGCGGGCATGAGCAGGGCGATGATCAGACTGAAGCTCTCGTTGGAGAGATCTTTATTGGTGTACACCCGATGGCGCAGCAGCGCCACCAGACGGTCGCACAGGTTGCCGGTAAGCAGAGCGACGCCGCACAGCAGCAGCGGACGTGTGCCGTAGAAATAGCAGGCCATGCACAGCAGCGGCACACACAGCCAGAAAACGTGCTGGTAGTACCGGCCGGTCTTTTGCAGCTGCCGTTCCTGCTCTTGGATCAAAGCTTCATCCATATACAGCCCTCCTTACAGGCTGGCCAGTGCGCCCACAGCCGCAGCGGGGTCGGCAGCGCCGAACACGGCGCTGCCCGCCACCAGCACGTCGGCACCGGCTTCTACGCACAGGGGTGCGGTGGCGGCATCCACGCCGCCGTCCACCTCCAGCAGGTAGGAAAGGCCGCGTGCTTCCCGCTCCGCTTTGAGCCAGCGCAGCTTATCCAGCGCCGAGGGCATGAACTTCTGCCCGCCGAAGCCGGGCTCCACGCTCATCACCAGCACCAGATCCAGCTGCTCCAGCCACGGTGCCAGCGCCTCGGCCGGGGTGCCGGGCTTGATGGTCAGACCCACCTTGCAGCCCAGCGCGCGCACGGCGTCAATGGTGGCCTGAATATCATCTTCGCACTCCAGATGGAAATTATACAGGGTCGCACCGGCCTTGATAAAGGGCTCGGCGTATTGCAGCGGGTGGCTGATCATCAGATGCACATCATAAAAGGCATCCGGCAGCGCTTTGTGCAGGCTTTTGAGCACCGGCACGCCAAAGCTGATGTTGGGCACAAAATGCCCGTCCATCACGTCGTAGTGCAGCATCTGTGCACCGGCGTCCAGCACCATGCGGCAGTCTGCACCCAGCTTGCCAAAATCAGCAGAAAGAATCGAAGGACTTACGATGGCCATAATATTTCATTACGCTCCGTTATTTTTAGCAATTTTTATCCCATGCGTTGCGCGTTTTGCAGGGCTCTGCCGGGCAAAAAATACGCGGGCATGGTTATCCTTTAGTTTACATGAAAACGGCCAAAAAATCAAACCCGCAGCCGTTTTTTTCACCGAAAAGTCGTAAATGGCGCAAAAAGTCCATAAGGCGGGCTACGGTTTTTTATTCAGCGGGGGAACGAACCCTCTCAGTCATCGCTGCGCGATGCCAGCTCCCCCGAGGGGGGGAGCTTTTACGCATCTCACGGTCAGCGCGAATAAAGCTCCCCCTTCGGGGGAGCTGGCTGCGACCAGCGGGAGCAGACTGAGAGGGTTTGTCGGACGCGGCGGCGTCGCCCCCAAAAACGCCAAAGCAGCCAGACCGCCCGGGCGGGGCAGTCTGGCTGCGGGGTCTTATTCTACCGGCTTCATGCTGGCGGGGTCCTCTACTGCGCCGGGCTGACCGGCGGCGTCCGGCAGGCGCTTCATGCCGCCGGGATTGGGGGAACAGGTGGGCAGGGTGAACACAAAGCGGCACCACTCGCCCTGCTGGCTCTCCACGCGGATCTGCCCGCCGGACAGGTTGACCAGCACCTTGCAGATGTTCAGTCCCAAACCGGAGCCGCGGGCGTGCAGGCCGCGGGAGCGGTCCTCCTTGTAGAACCGCTCGAACACATAGGGCAGCGCCTCCGGGCTGATGCCCTGCCCGGAGTTCCAGATGGAGATCTCGGCCTCGGGGCCAAGCTTTTCCACGCTGAAGCGGATGGTGCCGCCCGCCGGGGTGAACTTGATGGCGTTGTCCAGCAGGTTATACGCCACCTGATGGATCAGGTCAGGGTCGGCGTAGACCAGCACCTTTTCGTCCATGGTCAGGCCTTCCAGCTCGATCATGCCGTCATTGATGCGCTGCTCTGCCGCCAGTGCCACGCCGGTCAGGGTCTCCCAGATATTGAACATCCGGGCGTTCACCTGATACTCGCCGCTTTCCAGCTTGGAGAGATCCAGCATATTCTGGATGAGCCGTGCCAGACGGCCGGTCTCCTCGCTGACCAGCTGCAGATAGTGGTTCTGCATCTCGGGCGGGATGGTGCCGTCCAGAATGCCGTCCACAAAGCCCTTGATGGTGGTCATGGGGGTGCGCAGCTCGTGGGCGATGTTGCCCATGAACTGCCCCCGGGAGTTATCGTTGGACTGGATGTTCTCCGCCATCTGGTTGAAGGTGCGGGCAAGGTCTGCCACCTCGCCATCGCCCTCCACGCCCTCCACGCGGACGGAGAGGTCGCCGCCGCCAAAGCGCTGGGCGGCATCGGTGACCTTTTGCAGCGGGTCGGTGAGCTGACGCATCAACAGGCGGGTCAGCACACTGGCGCACAGCAGCATCACGCAGGCGGACAGGAGGAAGTTGGACCAGAACTGCTGCTTGAAGTCGGTGAGCTGCGCACCGGAGGAGCACAAAAACAGCCAACCGCCGACCGGGCTCTGCGCATCCGTGGTCTGCACCACCGAGATATAGCTTTTTTCGGTCAGTGCACCGCCCAAGTCGCCGAAAGCGTGGTAGTGTTCGGCGTCCGGGTCTGCCACTGCATTGGCGCGCCGGCAGATATCCAGCGGCACGGTGGTGGTGGTAAGCGTGTCCGGGTCGGAGGCGATGAGCACATTGCCCTGTCCGTCCGTGAAGAACAGATAAGCCTCGGCGCTCTCACCGATGATCTCCAGTTTGGTGTTCAAAGCGTCCAGCTCTGCACCCTGCGGCATGGTCTCGCTGTTTACCAGATACTCTGCGGTGCGCTTGGCAACGTTTACCAGCTGATCCAGCGTTTCATAGCGATCCTTCGCAAAATAATTTTTGAACAGCACCCACTCCGAGCAGCCCATCAGCACGATGCCCAGCACCATCAGGGTGGACACCATGGAGAAAAAGGCCGTGGAGATACTTTTACGCATTACTGACGCACCTCGAACTTATAGCCCACGCCCCAGACGGTTTTCAGCTCCCACTTATCGGAAGCACCGGCCAGCTTTTCGCGCAGGCGCTTGACGTGGACGTCAATGGTGCGGCTGTCGCCGTAGTACTCAAAGCCCCACACCTCGTCCAGCAGCTGGTCGCGGGTGTACACGCGGTTGGGGTGGGAGGCCAGACAGTTCAGCAGTTCCAGCTCCTTGGGGGGAGCCTCCACCACCTTGCCCTTGACCCGCAGCTCGTAGCTGTTCATATCCAGCCGCAGGTTGTCGAACTCGATGACGCCCTTGGTGCTCTCGGCGGCAGCGGAGGTAGTCTGGCAGCGGCGCAGCACCGCCTTGATGCGTGCCACCACCTCTTTTGCGTCAAAGGGCTTGACCATGTAATCGTCTGCGCCAAGCTCCAGGCCCAGCACCTTGTCAAAGGTCTCGCCCTTGGCGGTAAGCATCATCACCGGGGTGTTGCCCGCCTTGCGGATGCGGCGGCAGACCTCAAGACCGTCCATGCGGGGCATCATCACGTCCAGCAGCACCATGTCCGGCTTGACCGCGTTGAACTTTTCCAGCCCTTCTTCGCCATCGTTTGCCACCGTGACCTGATAGCCCTCCTTGGTCAGGTACAGCCGCAGCAGCTCGCAGATGTTGGCGTCGTCGTCCACCACAAGGATCTTTTCGTTTGCCATAAGTGTTTTCCTCCCCTTTTATGCAGGTTTTTGCTGTATCTTCAGCCCTTCCGGGCGTTTTGACAGGCTCTTTCCTTTCTATTATACGGGACAGTTATGACAAAATAAAGAAGGAAGTGTAGTTTTTTTCACATTTCTGCCCGCGCGGCCGCGCTATCGGCAAGAAACGTTTGCCGCAGAGCTTCCGAGATTTGATTTCTTGCCGATAAATCATCCCGGATTATTTCAGGATTCCTTATTCAAGATAGCCCTGCCCCCTTGCGCTGGCAGGGTTCATCGCGTATAATGATAAATGTATCGTTATGTCAAAAAACGTGTAAGGAGCGTATTTTATATGAAGTTAGGTATCGGAGTTTGCACTGCCTGCAATGTATCCTGATACCACTTCATATATCTCCACATTCATCGTTTCTATGTCATTTTCGTCTCTATGTAGATTTGTACATCTTACTGCATCTTCATGGCAAAAGGGTGAGTAAAGGGTGAGTGCATTCTCCGCTTTAAGCCCACACAACCAAAAAATTATGGCCGCTCATGGATCGAGAGAAGATTTCTCCTTCCATAGGCGGCCATTCTTTTTTGTTCATGTGGCTTATATATTAGGCTTCTTTCTCGTTGATTCAATCCATCAGGTATGCATATCGGCGCATCTGTTCCCGAAGAAGGCGCTCTACCCGCATAATGATCTCCTCCGAATAGCCCTCGTTTAACATTTGGAGTTCTTTCTGCACTTCTTTCGCTCCGAAATTGAAGTGAATTTGGATACCATACAGTTCTTCTGCAGCATCCACCTGCTGCACAAAACTCGAATGGAAGGGCTTCGCTTCCACTCGCTTTATGCAATCTTCCAAGGGCTGTTCTAACGAAAAATCATAGCTGGTATCAGCCAATAGAGAAAGCCCCTGGTCAAAAATCGGACTGAGTTCATAACAGTCTTTTTCGGTATCATATAGTACCGCAATGTTGTTTGTATGCCGATCCTCGTTCAAAAAGAATGTATCCAATTCCAGCATTGCCGTCAGATATTTTCCAAAATCATGCAATCCCGTGTACTTTTCAACCTGTTCCACCGTATATCGGATTCTATTTGGCACTTCTGGAAATTCCACTAAACTCAGTGCCAAACTCTTGCCTGTGTTCTGACGATAAAGTTTTTCCAGCGGGATCAACTTTTGGTTTTCTTTCAGAAAATTTTTGCTGCGGCATCCCAGCAGTTTCTGTCCTTTATAAGCAATCTCTACCGGATGATATTCTACAAAAGGATATTTCAGTTCCGCCTTATGCAGCAATCTGGATACCAGAACTTCGGACAGTCCCTCATAGCCCATGTGGTCGGCTTTATACCACTGATCGCCCAGTTTCCATTTCAACTGGTTTCCTTTTGAGGTGTGTCCCTCGGTTTCCTGCACTGGAATTTTATTCAGGTCAATGCTTTCCATAATTCACCTTGTTACGATGCCTTTCTATGGATCACTTCAATCCACTGTTGATCTTCTGCCATCTTTCCCTTAGTCTTTTCAATAATCATAAGCGGATCATAGAAAGGTACTCCCACATCACTCAGCACCCATTTCAGATGTGCCCGTGTCTCAGGAAAGCAGCGGTCTTTCAAAAACCACTGAAAATCTTCCCATGTTGGGTTTTCAACCACGCCAAACGCTCTGAGTGGAATTTTGTCCGTATAATTTTTAATTTTGATCTTTTCGTGCTTGAAATCCACATCAATTGTCGTGCACAGATCATTCCGGTTCATATAATTGAGGCGCAGCATGGTGTTCGGGTCATTACTGAAGTTCTGCGCACGTTCCAGCTGCTTGTAAATCGTCTGTCGACTGATGCCGTACTTTTTCGCCAACTCCGTTGCTCCCATTCCCTGCTGATGCAGAGCCAGCATCTCTGCCAACTGCTGCGGAGTCAGGCTGTTTTTGCGTCCTGCGCCGCGTTCATTATGTGGTTTTTCACTTTCTATAAGCTGTACTTTCTGCGCGATCGCCCGCAGCTGCTCTAAATCCACCGTACCGAAAATATCAAAAATCTGTGTCTTGAAGTCCTCTTTCACAGTCTCACTTCCCCTCATTTTCATTATAATCATTCTCTTTCATGATGTCAATATTTTAATTTATACACATTATTTATATCGGCAAGATTTTAGTTTTTACGCATTTGTTTATTTGATTTCTTGCCGATAAAATGATATAATCATCTTACAGGAGGTGTTCCGATGAACTATCGATCTGTCGCTGATACGGCAAAATCATGGAATGTTTCAGAGCGCACTGTCCGCAACTACTGTTCTACCAGCAAGATTCCGGGGGCAGTCCTTATCGGCAAGACATGGAACATTCCGCAGGATGCAGAGCGTCCAGAGCGCGTCAACAAAAAGCAACCGGCACCTCGTACCCTGCTCAATATTTTGCAAGATGAAATGGCCGGGCACGTGAAAGGTGGAATCTACCACAAAATTCAGATCGACCTTACCTATAACTCAAACCACATTGAAGGCAGCCGTCTGACCCATGACCAAACACGGTATATCTACGAAACCAACACCATTGGCATGGAGAATGGTGTTGTCAATGTGGATGATGTAGTCGAAACAGCCAATCACTTCAAATGCATTGATATAGTCATCCGGGATGCCAAGAAGCCCATCACCGAAGCTCTCATCAAAAAGCTGCACCTTACCCTGAAGAGCGGCACCAGCGATTCTCGCAAGGACTGGTTCGCCGTTGGCGAATATAAAAAACTTCCGAACGAAGTCGGTGGCAGAAGCACCGCTGCGCCAGAACTGGTTGCCCCGCAAATGAAAGAACTTTTATCTGCGTACAATCAAAATCCTGCCAAGTCGCTGGAAGACCTGCTGGAATTCCACTATGCCTTTGAATCCATCCATCCGTTTCAGGATGGAAATGGCCGTGTCGGGCGGCTTCTGCTCTTCAAGGAGTGCCTGCGGAACAATATTGTTCCGTTCATTATTACGGATGACCTCAAAATGTTCTACTACCGGGGGCTGCACGAGTGGAAAGCCGAACGCGGGTATCTGCTGGACACCTGCCTGACCGCGCAGGATCAGTTCAAGGCCGTCATGGATTACTTCAGAATCCCTTATTAAGGATTTTGTCACCAAAAAGGATGCAATCTCACTTCTCACATGAGATTGCATCCTTTTAATATACGCAGGTATTGTTCTACACAACTATTTTATCGTTTTACATTTGACTGTGAAAGAACGCTAGCTGCAAAGCTCTTTGTTTCATTTGAATATTTATTGCTTTGCAGCACACGAGATGCAATATCCTCCATAGCTGCCCCGGTTTGTTTCGACGTCGAACGTTGTGAGAGGACACTAGCCGCAAGCGACTTCTGAATTTTTGAAGAGCCATTGCTATTCAGTGCCCTTGCTGCCTTTGATGCCATAGCGCTGCTACTTGTCTTGCGATTCATAACTATCCTCCTTTTAAAATTCGATTTCTTCTTCTGCCTTATTGTAAATATCGATCTGGTTTTCAACATCAATACGGTTGACCACCCATCCTCGCATCATGCATAGTTTAATAAAATCGTCAATACGATTTTCACCATACATTTCTTTTAAGGTAACAACCACTCCAAACGAAAGCCCACGGCCATTTTTCTCCTTTAGACGCTCTTTCGTCTTAATGCTTAGCCCCCACATTCCTGCGCCATATACCTTTCGTGGGACAGCTCGATCCTTCAATTCTTCGCTTATAAGTTTTACGTTATCCCACTTTCGGTATAATTGGCGTGCCTCAGGCTCATAAAGATGTTTTCCGCCCTCGTCTCCTTGAGAATTGGAGTTGATCGGCGAGATAGATGCCTTTCCTTTCGTTTCCACAACTCGGCCAAAATGAATATCCATTTCTGTGCTTGTGTAATCGACTCCCTGATCCCTCATACATTTTGGAAAGTAACAGAGTGTCGCGCGAGCATAGAATGGTTGCTTATCCTTATAAATTGGTACAGGGATTCTGTACGTGTAAGTTTCGTATGCATCAGTTGTCCCTGTCATAACAAAACGTATCTCATCGTCTGCTGTTTTGACAATATTTTCAATTCGTTGAGGAACAACTCCATATCCAATAGAACATGAGACATCGTCTTTTCGATTCCACCCTGCCGCAGCGTCAATTATTAGTGCCTTTGCAATCTCACGTGAAAAGCCCAATGTGCAAATCAAATAAGCCATCTTGCGGGCTATCCATGGAGCAGAAAAAGAAGTTCCCTTTACAAAGCCTTCGCCAGTTGGCGTACATACATGCATAGGCTGACCAATATCTCCACCATAGTAGCTAACATCTGGTTTGTGAAAGAACGAAAGTACCGGACCAACGCGGTGATACGAAGCCGGATTTCCTTCAAGCGTCACAGAATTTACAACCAACGAGTTTAGCGAATCAGCTGGTGCCCCTATGGGAATCGGTTTCTGATCTGGATTGCCATTGGTTCCTGCAATCACAAACACAACATCAAACTCGCTTTGAATCTTATCAAGTTCCGCAGCTTCTGGAGAAATGAAGTTCGGCTTTATTGGCAGTATCGATCCAAGGGAAAGATTCCATACTTTGATATCACGATTTTGAGAAACCGCCTTACGAATCGACCTGAGAATTGTGTAGGAACTGAATCTACCCATTTTGGCAACGCCAAAATGCTTCACTCTGAACCGCCCACACCCATCGTCCAGCATAGGGTTAATCGTTGGGCCATCTACAATAATAGATGTAACCTCTGTGCCATGCGTATAGTCACGTGCATCCAGTTCTATGCCATCCCCAAGCATACTTTCATACGAAACCCAATCTTTGAAATAGACATCCTCACAAAATGGCGTATCGATTACTCCAATAATAGGCTCCTGCTTTGGTTCCGGTATTTGAACAATATGCGGATCGCTTGCGATGCTTTCTTCAGGCGGCACTTCTCTCAAATCGCGAACCTTCATAGCTATAAGATATGGTGCATTTTCTTTTAAGCACGCAATTTCATCTGGCCGCAAAAGCACCGTATTTTCATCAATTTTCTTTGCATTCAGGTAATCAATACCAATCGCGCGAAACACGTCTTCTGTTTTCACGTCCGTACGATAAAGAGTGACAATTGCATCTTTTTCTTCGTCTGTTTCTGCAAAATCAACTGAAAATTTTTGAACATAAAAAGCATCCACAACTACATTCACGAAGTTTGTCTTTGCCAAACGAGCCGAGTGTTTGTATTGCTTGTGGCCGTTGTTTAGAGCTTCAATATCTTTATGAGAAATTCTGCCATTATAATCGTGCTCTACAATTTCTTTGGCAGCAACTAGTCTTATGATGCTTTCCGTAATGATATCTAATCCAACATAGTATGTGAATACATGCTGGATATGAGGTGCTTCTCCGGCAAATTTAGCGCCCCGAATGGAGTCATTAGGATCAGAAGCACCACGGCATAAAAGACCCCGAATTCGGTTACTCTTTGCAACCACGCTTGTATAATAAGCACTAATAAGCGCACCCTTGATTAAAGTATGCTCACTCCAATAAGTCTGCAAAGAGCGCAAATCGTTAATTAAGCTCAGGATATGAGCAGACTCAACAAACCTGCCAACAGGAATATTTCGTTTTCCACCCCCAGAATTTCCGCTCTGGTGCTCGAACTGCCCCTTTAATTGAAGTATGCTATTCATTTAGTCCTCCTTCAATTCTCGAGATACTTGACTCTTTGATATTCCGGTTAAAATTTCTATTTCTCGCATAGTAAATCCTTGCGATTGCATAACATGAATGTCCATCGGTTCGGTATACACAGCTTTATAAAAGCGTCTAAGATAATCAAACTCGTCCGAAGGATTGCTAAACGCTACAGACGCTCTGATGATATTCTTTAGTTCACCCGGGTAAGGGATGGGTGACATCAGGCTGACAATTTTACGGAATAGTCTGATATTTTTCCCTGTGCATTTAAACTTGTTTAGGAAGTCATTAAGCAAAACCTCCGCAATTTCCGCCAAATCTTCCTGTGAATACCTATTGAAGTCAATAATCGAGTCAAATCTTCTGACTAAAGCCTTGTCGAAATGGTCAAATAAATTTGTCGTTGCAAGTAAAACAACGCGGTCATCCAATCTATCAAATTCTTTGAGTAGTGTGGATGTAGCCCGTCCCATTTCACGTAGATCGTTCGAATTGGTCCTATCCAATGCGATAGAATCGATTTCGTCAAATAGCACAATCACTTTTTCTGGATGGGCAAATTCTGTTATTTCACGAAATAGCGAAACAATATTCTTCTGTGTTTGTCCAAGTTTACTATCAATCACGGCAGAAAAATCTACGGCGTATAGTTCGCGATTCAGTATCCGTGCAACTTGCTTAGCCGTTTCGGTTTTTCCTGTACCAGGAGCACCCTGGAACAGGAATTTGTTAATTCCAAGATTTCGACTAATAGCATTGACCATGCCCATTACATCTTGTTCGATCAATTCAGGAAGAGGAAGAGGAGAATTTCCAACAGTTACCTTTTCAAAAAAGCCAGATGACAAATCACTCACTTGGGGAACAAACGTGTTGGCATTTGAGAGAAGTGCCATAATGTACTCCGCCAACTGGTAATCGCCCACTTGGTCAAATTCTTTTGCAATCTCATATGCCTCACTTCGAAAACCCGCTTCATTACCTTCAGAATGATACCGTATCAAATTTATAATGTTCTTCTTTTTCATGGAAATCCCTCCAAGACTAATGGTACTTACATTGTAAATCAATTTGGGACAAAAGTCAATATATTGGGACAACTTTCTAAAAACACACAATGTTTCCTTTACTCGTCTTCGTACACTTCATGCCGCACCAAGCACCAAAAAAGAATAGTATTATAACTTTCGGTTCCTGTGCATCAATAATTTAATTATTATAAATTTTTATTTTTTAAGCCACTCACCCAGATATAATAATTGTGAATCCGAAACCTCTGAGCCGAAAGTCTCAGGGGCTTTTTTATGTCTGGAGGTGAGCATTTTGTTATTCCGCACCATCACTATCATTATTACCATCGTATTTTAAAGCGCATCTGCGCAGAAAGGAGAAAGCCTTATGAACTTTTGGTCCGAAATTGTCAAAGAGGTTGGCACCGTCTTGGTGGAAGTCCTCGTCCGCATCGCTGAAGAAATGGAAAACAACGATTGAACAAAATACATTGAAAAGGAGATTTTACTATGTCCGCAAATGTTGAAACCATGTTCTCTGTCCGTGAAACCCCGTGGCATGGCCTTGGCCGTATTGTCATGGATGCCCCTGCAAGCCGTGAAGCCTTGGAACTGGCCGGTCTGGATTGGCAGGTGGAAAGCCGTAATATCTATTCCGGCACGGGTGCTATGATCCCCGGCTATCGGGCTAACGTCCGCAGCACCGATGATGCTGTTCTGGGTGTGGTGTCTGACCGCTACCGCATTGTGCAGAACGAAGAAGCATTTCAGTTCACCGATGACCTGCTGGGTGAGGGCGTTACTTACGAAACCGCTGGTTCTTTGCAGGGTGGCAAGAAGGTCTGGATGTTGGCAAAGCTGCCGGAGAAGTACATCATCGCCGGAGACGAAGTGACCCCATATCTTGTGTTCTTCAACAGCCACGATGGCAGTTCTGGTGTCAAGGTCGCCATGACCCCGGTTCGTGTGGTCTGTCAGAACACCTTGAATCTGGCTTTGGGTACTGCAAAGCGCATCTGGACTGCTCGCCATACCGAAAATGTTCTGCTCCGGGTACAGGATGCTCGTGAAACCTTGCAGCTCGCCAACAGCTATATGGGTGAGCTGGGCAAGGGCATCCATGAGCTGACCACCATCAAACTGTCTGACCGCAAGGTGCAGGAGTTCATCAATGAGTTCTTCCCGATTACGGAGGACTTGTCCGATGGTCAGCGGAAGAATAACCTGCGCTTACAGGAAGATTTGAAGGCCCGTTATTACAACGCACCCGATCTGGAGTGGGTCGGAAAGAACGGCTGGCGGTTCGTGAATGCCGTATCGGACTTTGCCACTCACGCAGACCCCATCCGTAAAACTCGCAACTACAACGAAAATCTGTTTCTGCGCACCGCAGAAGGCAATCCCATGATCGACAAAGCCTACAAGATGGTGCTGGCAGCAGCATAAAGGAGGACGTATGAACGATGTAAGCAATCGGGCTGTCCGGGAATTTTCTGAGTTCCTGAGCAGCATCGAAGCCGATTTTCCAAAGCCTACTTGCACCACGGCATACGAGATCACGATGAAAAGCACCATTGTCAGTGCCTTGATTACGCTGGACACCGAAAAGCAGATGGACGAGCGTTTCTGGAACCATCTCCGGGTGCAGCGGAATATTCTGGATTTCCTGTATGCCCTCTGGCTGGACGATGACCGTACCTTGGTGGATGAGTTTTCCACCATTATCAAAGACTTGGTGAAATATGATTTCTCCATTGTAGAAGAACAGATGAAAGAGAGGTTAAATATTGCATGAAAAGGCTTGTATCTACATTGAATTTATCCAAAGAGGATTGGCTCCGTTATCGCAAATGCGGCATTACCGGCACGGATGCCGGGGCTATCCTTGGCCTGAATCCCTACCGTTCTGCATTTCAGGTGTACCACGATAAAATCAGCGATACAATTGAAAATATCGACAACGAGGCCATGCGGCAGGGTCGTGACTTGGAGGATTATGTGGCACAACGCTTCACCGAGACCACCGGTCTAAAGGTGCGCAGAGCGAACGCTATCTATCAGAGCGAGGAACATCCGCTGCTTCTGGCAGATTTTGACCGTCTGATTGTTGGGCAGAAAGCAGGGCTGGAGTGCAAAACGGTTTCACCGTTTTCTGCGGACAAGTGGGCTGATGGGAAAATCCCGGCTCACTATCTGGCGCAGGTTGACCACTATCTGGCTGTCAGCGGTTTCGACTGCTGGTATATGGCGGCTCTGATTTTCGGCAGAGAGCTGGTGATCCACAAGATCGTGACGGATAAGCAGGTGCTTTCTGATCTCATTGATAAGGAAGAACTTTTCTGGACGAACCATGTTGTGCCCCGGCTTCCCCCTGCACCCAACGGTTGCGATTGTGACACCCAGCAGATCAACCAGATGTATGAGGTAGACAACCGGGATAAGACCGCTGACCTGAGTGCTCTGCATGGACTTCTGGATAAGCGGCAGGAGCTTTCTGACCAAATCGAGCAGATGGAACAGGAGAAAACGGCTATCGAGCAACAGGTCAAGCTGAAAATGCAGGATGCTGCCTATGGCACAGCACCGGGTTATAAGGTATCGTGGGTGTCCTCCGAAAGCAAACGGGTGGATTCCCAACGTCTGCGGAAAGAGCAACCAGACATTTTCAGCCAGTACAGCAAAAATGTAAGCAGCCGCAGGTTCACCATCGTTCATGCGGCATAAAACTTTGTATATGGCGGCAGGAAGTGACTTCTCTGCCGCCTTTTTTCTTGGAGGGTTATTATGGCTACGGAAAATCCATTCGTAAAATTATTTGCTATCGACTTCAAAGATCATCTGGAAGTC
>OGIC01000415.1_pt1 | contig 25293 bp, 23 predicted proteins | sample 1571681 | NCBI WGS metagenome assembly OGIC01 (sample SAMEA2582046, study PRJEB24529) | metagenome | biome: Human gut stool | place: China | collected 2011
ACGCTACGGCTCTATTCTCCCACAAGCATAGCTTGTGGTTCTCTCTATGAAGAAAAAGAGCGTCAGCACGTTTGCTGGCGCTCTAATAGCAAAGGTTTAGTGTTTTGTGATATAAGGAATGTTGTCAGTGTATGCATTCAGAATGTCAATGGCAGCTTTCTTCTGCCCCGGTGTGAACTGGCTCAGCTTTCTGCTCAGTTCGTCATCTGCCACATGGGATGCGGATGAAACGGAATCCCGGATAAGCACAACCACTCATTGTCTTGAAACCAGATGCCATCATCCATTTAGTCGATTGTTGTTTCAACTGCACTTCTCGCAGAACTCCCAATCATTTCAACAATGCTTTCAAATCTTCTTCCGGCGTTGTAATCGGCGCGATGCCATAGTTTTTCACCAAGAAATCAAGGACGTTCGGCGAAATAAATGCCGGCAGCGTGGGGCCAAGGCGGATATTCTTAATGCCCAGATACAGCAGCGTCAGCAAAATGCACACGGCTTTCTGCTCGTACCATGATAACACCATGGACAGTGGCAGGTCATTCACACCACAGCCGAAAGCATCCGCAAGGGCAACAGCGATCTGGATGGCGCTGTAAGCGTCGTTACACTGTCCGACATCCATCAGGCGGGGCAGACCGTTGATGGTGCCAAGGTCAAGGTCGTTGAAGCGGTATTTGCCGCAGGCAAGGGTCAGCACTACGGTATCGGCAGGTGTCTGCTTTACAAATTCCGTGTAGTAGTTGCGGCCGGGGCGTGCGCCGTCACAGCCGGCAACCAGAAAGAAGTGCCGGACTGCGCCGGACTTGACCGCCTCGATGACCTGATCTGCCACACCAAGCACCGTGCCACGGGCAAAGCCAGTCGTGACGGTGCTGCCGCCATTGATCCCGGTGAAGGACTTATCCTCGGAGTAGCCGCCCAGCTCCAAAGCCTTTTCGATGACCGGGGTGAAGTCTTTGTCCTCTCCGATGTGCGTCATTTCGGGGTAAGATACCACCGACGTGGTGAACACCCGGTCGGCATAGCTTGCTTTGGGCGGCATCAGACAGTTGGTGGTGAACAGCACCGGTGCGGGAAGATCCGCAAACTCCTTCTGCTGATTCTGCCATGCCGTGCCGAAATTGCCCTTGAGATGGGAATACTTTTTCAGTTCAGGATAACCGTGAGCGGGGAGCATTTCACCATGGGTGTAGATGTTGATGCCTTTGCCCTCAGTCTGTTCCAGCAGCAGCTTCAGGTCGTGGAGGTCATGGCCGGAGACGACGATGAACGGTCCCTTTTCCACGGTCAGCGGAACGGTAACAGGCACGGGCGTTCCGTAGCTTTCGGTGTTGGCCTTATCCAGAAGTGCCATGCACTTGAGGTTTTTCTCGCCAACCTCCATCACGATAGGCAGCAATTCCTCCATTCCCCAGTCCTCGCCAATGGCGAAGAGCGCCTTGGCAAAGAAGCGGTTCACTTCATCATCGGTATACCCCAAGACCATAGCGTGATGCGCATAAGCCGCCATGCCGCGCACGCCAAAGAGAATGAGGGACTTCAGGCTTCGGATATCCTCATCTGCGTTCCAAAGCAGGTCCATATCGTAGTCACTGGTGCGTCCGCAAGGGGCAGCACAGCTCGAGCAGTCTGGCACCAGCTGTGCTTTTTCGGCGTGTACCCGGCCAATCAGCTCCCGAATCGTTTTTTCGTTGAAGTTCACATTGGTGACCGTGGTAAAAAGTCCCTCGATCATCAGACACCAGACCTCTGGCGTCGCCTGCATCCCGCCGTCCGTGGCTCTGGCCAGCCCAACCAGAGCGCCGGTCAGCTCATCCTGAAGCTGTGCAACATCGGCAGGCTTGCCGCATACTCCCGCTTTTCCGGTGCAGCCGGAGCAGGCTGCCGTCTGCTCGCATTGAAAACAAAACATTTTACGTTCCATCTTGAGGCTCTCTCTTTCGTTTAATCCAGAATTTTTCCGTCAATGGAGATGGTGACCACCTGCCACGGAATGAACTTTCCGCTGGTCTGAAGCGCCTTTTTCGCCGCCATTTCCAAACCGCCGCAGCAGGGCACCTCCATGCGGAGGATGGTCACGCTCTGGATATCGTTGCTGCGCAGGATCTCGGTCAGCTTTTCGCTGTAATCCACAGCATCCAGCTTCGGGCAGCCGATAAGGGTCACCTTGCCGCGCATAAACTCCTGATGGAAATTGGCGTAGGCATAGGCCGTGCAGTCCGCTGCAATCAGTAGCTTTGCGCCCTCAAAGTAGGGCGCATGGACAGGTGCCAGCTTGATCTGAACCGGCCAGTTGCGCAGGCGGGAGACCGGCTGCGCAGGGGCGGCAACTGCACTTTCGGCAGCGGTCTCCGGCTGCTCCAGCATCCGCATCCGAGAGCCGGGGCAGCCGCCCTCGTGGAGGTGCTTCATCTTCTCCTGCAATTCCTTTTTCTTTTTGTTCTCCTGCACCGCTGCCTCGTCGTAGGCAGGGGCTTCCCGCTCCTCAAAGGTGATGGCTCCGGTGGGGCAGCCCGGCAGGCAGTCGCCAAAGCCATCGCAGAAATTTTCCCGCACCAGTTTTGCCTTGCCGTTGATGATATCAATGGCGCCTTCATGGCAGGCGGTTGCGCACAAGCCGCAGCCGTTGCATTTTTCTTCGTCAATATGGATGATCTTCCGAATCATATCTATACTCTCCTGTTGTGAGTGTTTTTGCATTTGCAGGTTTATTATAGTATACTAAAGCCATCTTGTATGTTTGAATTCCAACAAGGAGAGCATTTATGCAAAAATATCTGCCTGTTCTGCGGAGCTGCCCTTTCTTCACCGGGCTTACTGACGATGAAATTTTGTCCATCCTGCACTGTGTCAGTGCAGCGAAAATCACCCGCCCCCGGGGCTCCTACATTTTCCGTGCCGGAGATTCCACGGAGGTCATGGGGCTTATGTTGTCCGGCTCCACCCTTGTGATACAGGAGGATCTTTGGGGACACCGCAATATCCTGTCCAAGTGCAATACCGGAGACTTTTTCGGCGAGCCTTACGCCGCCACCCCCGGTGCCATCCTGAACATCAGCGTGGTGGCAGAGGAGGATTGCGAGATCCTGCTGCTGAACGTCAAGCGGCTGCTCACCTCCTGCCCCACCGCCTGCGACCATCACCAGAAACTCATCCGCAATCTGGTCAGCGTTCTGGCAAACAAAATACTGCTTTTTAACGATAAGATCACCCATGTCAGCAAGCGCACCACCCGGGAAAAGCTGCTGTCCTACCTGTCTGCCGAGTCCATCCGGCAGGCGTCCCTCTCCTTTGATATTCCCTTTGACCGTCAGCAGCTGGCGGATTTTCTCTGCGTGGAGCGTGCCGCCATGTCGGTGGAGCTTTCCAAGCTGCAAAAGGAAGGGCTACTGGTCACCAAACGGAATCATTTTGAGCTGCTGACCCGTTGACCGTTCCATACGCCGCCCGCAGGTGTTTTCACCGGGCAGTGCTCCCCTGTCAGGATGTTCGGGCATATCTGCTGGATGCGGCCTTTCATATTACCCGGTGTTGAATCGATACGAGGACATCCGCAGCGGCAAGATCACCAGCGTGCCCTTTGTCAACGACTGCGGCAGCGGCGATTTCTGCCTGTTTTACTCCAAACGCGCCTGCCGCCAGCGCCCGGGAGTTTCTGGCCGAGGTGGAGGGGCTGTAAGGGACCTTGCCCCGCCCCGCAGGGTGCAAAAAAGCACCCGCAGCAGGCTTTCCAGAGGTTTCTGACCTCCGGGAGCAAACTGCTGCGGGTGCTTTATTATTTTATACTTCTGACCGGCGTTCGGGTCACAAAATTTTGTGCAGCTCCTGCACAAGGTCGCCGATCACGATGGGCTTGGACAAAAAGCCGTTCATGCCGCTTTCCAAGGCGTTGCGGCGGTCCTCGTCAAAGGCGTTGGCGGTCATGGCAAGGATCGGCAGCTTTGCCCGCGCAGGGTCGTCCAGTGCGCGAATTTTCCGGGTGGCGGTATAGCCATCCATGATCGGCATCTGCACGTCCATCAGCACCAGATCATAGCTGCCCGGCGCGGCAGTGCTCACCTTTTCCACCGCCACAGCGCCGTTCTCAGCCGTATCGACAAGGAAGCCGTACTCCCGCAGGATCTCCTGCGCGATCTCGCGGTTCAGCTCGTTGTCCTCTACCAGCAGAATGTGCCTGCCCTTGAAGTCGGCGTTCTTGTCCGGCAGAAGCCCCTGCGCCGCATCCATCGGCTTCTGGCCAAGGGCGTTCATCAAGGTCTCGCGCAGGTCGGACATGAACATGGGCTTGGCGCAGAAGGCGGTCACACCGGCAGCCTTTGCCTCCACCTCAATATCCGACCAGTCGTAGGCGGTCAGGATGATAATAGGCGTATCATCGTGCAGGCTGCGGATCTGGCGGGTGACCTCGATGCCGTTCATATCCGGCAAGCGCCAGTCGATGATATAGGCGTGGTAGGCGTCACTCATCTCAATGGACTGCCGCGCACGCAGCACCGCTTCCTTGCCGGAAAGGGTCCACTCGGCGCGCATACCCACCTTGACCAGCATCTTTGTCACGCTGTCGCAGGTGTTGAAGTCGTCGTCCACCACCAGTGCCTTCAAGCCTTCCAGCTCGGTGATCTTTTCCACCGGGCGCTGTTCGGTCTGTGCGCGCATGGGCACGCAGACGGTAAACTCGGTGCCCTTGCCCTGCGCTGTCTGCACCTCGATGGTGCCGCCCATCATATCCACGATGTTTTTGGTGATGGCCATGCCAAGGCCGGTGCCCTGAATTCCGCTTACCGTGGAGGTGCGCTCCCGCTCGAAGGGCTCAAAGATCTTTTGGGCAAACTCCTGGCTCATGCCGATGCCGTTATCCTTGATGCGGAACTCGTACTGTCCGCAGCCGCGCACTTTACCGGCAAGCTGCCGCACCCGCACCGAGACCGTGCCGCCCGCCGGGGTAAACTTGATGGCGTTGGACAGCAGGTTCAGCAAGATCTGGTTCAGCCGGGTCTTGTCGCAGTAGACGTCCTCGTCGGTCACGTCCATGACGTCCATGTAAAGCTCCAACTGCTTTGCAAAAATCTGCCCGCTGACGATGGTTTTTAAATCGTGCAGCACATCCGAAAGGTTGACTTCCACCTCTTCCAGATGGAGCTTTCCGCTTTCAATGCGGCTCATATCCAGCACATCGTTGATGAGGGAGAGCAGATGGTTGCTGGATGCAAGGGTCTTGGCAAGATAATCCTTCACCCGGTCGGTATCGTCGATATTGCTGATTGCCAGCGTGGTAAAGCCGATGATGGCGTTCATGGGGGTGCGGATATCGTGGGACATATTGGAAAGGAAGGTGCTCTTGGCGCGGTTGGCGGTCTCGGCGGCGGCAACTGCGTCGGAAAGCGCCTGATTCACCTGCTTATCAGCGGTGCGGTCGGACAAGACAAGGATATACTTAGTTCTGCCCTCTACCTCGCTGCCCATAGCGATGTTATGGAACCAGCGCCGTTCCTTAGTCTCCCGATGCTCATACTCCGTATCCCATTCGCGCTGTTCCCCGCTGAGAAGCCCCTCCAGAAAGTTCTTGTCGCGGTCCGGGTCATCCTTCGGGTGCAGCGCTGCCAGAACATGGGCATCCTGCCGGACTTCTTTCCACGGGATGCCCAGCAGCCGCCCGATGTTGGGGCTGACATAATCCACCTTGGAGGTTTCTGCGTCCAGCATCAGGAAAACATCGTCCACGTTCAGCGAAAGCTTTTGGAACAGCTCGTCCCGGTACGAGATTTCGGTATTCTTCCGGCGCAGGGTTGTATGGCTTCTGCGCACGATGAGCAGAATGACCAGCACGGCCATGCCTACGGTAATGCCCGCCACGATCTGTATGGTATGGAACCACAGCTTATCCAGACTGGCATTGACGACCCTGACCGGCACAAGCCCCAGCATCGTCCAGTTCTGGACCGCCGTACCCTCGTAGACCAGATAATAGCTGATGCCGCCCAGTGTCACCCTCAGGTTTCCGCTGCTGCCCTGCGCAAAGGCATTGGACAGCTCCGTGATCTGTTTCTCGGAAAGATCGGAATAGCTGCGCAGCATTGCAATAAAGTTGTAAACGGTCTCCTTGCGGTTTACGGAGTTGTCGATGACCACCCGCCCGTCCGGGTAGATGACATAGTTGCTGGCATTGCCCTGAAAGGCAGAGTTGTCCAGCAATCTAAGCACCGCATCATTATAATAAGAGATGGCAATGGCATCGTAGGCAAAGCCCCGGTAGCTGCCCTGCGTTTCGGGACAGATGAAAGCAAGCATCTGGGGCTTGCCGGGCAGCGCTGTGTTCACGACGACATCCTCATCATGGGCGAGCTTTTCGTCCAGATTGGTCTGCAGGCCAAGATAGCCGGTCTCTCCGGTCACGGTCATGTAGTTGCCGTCGTAGGTAAGAAAGTAAAAGTCGGCAAATCCGGTATTCTGCTGCGCTTTCTCGATATACGCCTGAATTTTGGCTTCATCGGAAGTGTTTTCCAAAAAGTCGTTGTACAAGTGCAGATAGGTCAGGTTTTTGCGCACCATCTCCTTCAGCATATTGTTGGATTTATGCAGCACCTCTTCCAGATGTGTGGTGCTTTCCTGATAGATGGTCTGCGACACAAACAAGATGTACCGGGCGCTGAAACCGACTGCCAGCAAAACCAGAAGAAGGATAGCGGCAGCAGCAGGGAGCCACTTTTGCCGGGGATGGCAGCTCCGTTTTGGTTTACTCTTTTCGTCTGCCATTCCCCTCACCTCAATGTTATGTAGTTTTCCGGCTCTGCAAGCGCTGCGCCGCCGCCGGAAACATAATCGCGCCACGTGTTTTTCACCCATGTATCTTCGCCCGCAGACGTACCGCTTCCGCTTGCAGGCAGGGCTTTCATCTGCTTTTCCGTTGCCAGACAGGTCACGGTAACGGTGTCGTCATCCCGCAGCGGCTGCCCGTTGCGGGTGATGCCGGTCAGGGTATAGCTGCCGTTATCCTCTTTTACCTCCACGGCAATGCCGCTGACGATCGGCAGAGAACCACGATTGAAGGGCACAAAGCCGCCCTCGCAGCCTTCCACATAAGCGCGAACAAGCTCCTTCAGCTCAGCACCGGTCATGGTGCACTGACGGGACATCAGGCTGTTGGGCATAATCATGGAATCCGCCATTTTCTGGTTATAATCCGCTTTCAGCACACTGCCGGTAAAGCTGTTTGCGGTGGCAAGCAGCACATCCGTGCCGTAAACGCCGCGCAGCGTATTTGCCATAACGGAGAAGGCAGCGTTGCCGCCGTCTGCGTGGAACACGTTGGAATAGCTCTTCCCGCTGGTCAGCACGGTCTCGTCCGCAGCGGGTGCTTCTTCAGCAAGAAGCTGGGCGTTGAACGCCTGATACGCCTGTTTTGCCGTGTACTCGCCTGCGATCATTTTGGAGACCACATCCTTGGAGATGGCAAAGAAATCGTTGGAAGCAATGCGGATATACATGTGGTTTTCTTCCACCACATCGCGCACATCCTTCATGTAATCGGTCAGGCGCAGGGGGACGTTCTGGCTGTAGCTCAGCACGTCCTGTCCTTCGGCAACGATGCGGTTCTGCGCCTCCTCCGAGAGCATGACGTTCAGCACCTTCATGGCTTTTTCACGGCGCGCGGTGTCCTGCTCGAGGTCTCGGTTCAGGGCAACTTGGAAATACGGGGTGGTCATGATCCACTTTTCGCCGTTCTGGCTGAAGAAGGGCAAAAAGGTCGTGTCGATGCCCTCGTCCTGAAACATCTTCACTCCGGCAGAGCTGCCAAAGTACATGGCCACCTCCCCGTTCCGGAACAGATTCATCACATCATCGTAAGTCTGTGCAAGGTCGTCTGCTGTGAGGTGCGTATCCTGAATGAACTGCGCCATCCGCTCAAACGCCCCCGGCCACACGGTATCGTCCAGCCCCACCCGCACGGTGCTGGCGGGGTCGCTGTAAGCGGTGCGCCACTTGCGCCCTTCCGTCGTGGTAAGCTCGGCAACGGAAAGCCCCTGCAGGGTCTCCATGCAGATGTAGTCGTAGGCATAATCGGCGGTAAAGCCGCGGATGCCTGCCTCTTCAAACGCCTGACAGGCCGAAACGAAGCTTGCGTAATCGGTGGGCAGGGGGATACCGTACTGCTCAAAAAGGCTGCGGTTGACCACAAAGCCGTGGGCATCCGCGCAGACCGGCAGCCAGTTCACGCTGCCATCCTCGTTTTTAAAGCTGTTGAGGTAGGTGTTGTACACAGCGCCCGCCTCGTTGGTCATGGCAAGGTTCATCAGGCTGTCCTTCAGGGGTGCGGCATCGTGCAGCGAGAACCGGCAGCAGGTGATGATATCCGGCAGACCGCCGTTCTGCTGCAAAAACTTGTAAAAATCCAGATCATTGTTGCCGACGATGAATTCCACATTCACGTCCGGCAGCTGGGACTGGATATAAGGTGCATAGGTCTCGTAGAGGTTATTCGTCCACAGATACACCTGAATCGTCTGGGCGTCCTCCTGCTTTTCCACCTGTTCCGGGCTTTTTGTGCCGCAGCCGGTCAGCAGAGAAATCCCTACCACCAGTGCCAAAAGTGCAGAAACAAGGCGGTGCAGTGTTCTTTTGTTCGTCAAAATCGTTCTCCTCACAACTCTCGGGCAGCCGCCGCTTTGCGGCAAAGCTGCTATGGCCTGCTGCTTATACATCACCGCCCGCAAGAGTGTGCGCTGTAAAACCCGCCCACGGAAATGATGCCGCAATTTTTGCGTGCTTCCTGTTTTGCACTGCCCCTTTACCGCGAAAAGGCACAGCACAAGAGAGACATAAAAATATTTTACCATTATCAGGAAGGATTTTCAATCAATTTTCACATATTTATTCATAAAAACTACGCGCATCCGATTTCTTTGCGGCAGCGGATGCGCTTTTTGGCAAAAGGCAGGTCACGGACAAACGTCCGGGCAAAGCTCCCTTTGCGGGTATCGTATTTTGTCTTATCCGGCAGCCGTCAGCATTCCACTGCCACCTTGATGACGCCATCCCGCTTATTTTCAAAGAGGTCGTAACCTTCTTCAATGCGGCGCAGAGGGTAGGTGTGGGTAATGAGCGGTTCGGTATCGATCTTACCTTCCGCGATAAGGCGCAGGGTCTCTTCACAGTCGCAGCCATCCACGCCGCCGGTCTTGAAGGTAAGGTTTTTGCCGTACATCTCCGGCAGCGGCAGGGTCTGTGCCTTGTCGTACAGCGCCACCACGGTCACAATGGCGTTGGGTCTTGCGCACTCCCATGCCAGCCGGAAGGTAGTGTCCGCCCCTGCCACTTCCAGCACCACATCTGCCCCGCCGTGGTCGCTGTTGGCGCGCACAAAGGCGGCGCAGTCCTCCGGCTGCACCGTGAGCACCTGCGGGTAGTGCTGACGGATGAACTGCAACCGGTTCTCGTCCTTTTCGCACACGATGATGCGCTTGGGGCTGTGCAGCATGACGCACAGCAGCGTGCAGATGCCGGTAGGCCCTGCGCCCAAAATCAGCACGGTATCCTCCGGGGTGATCTCCGAAATGCGCGCCGCCCAGAAGCCGGTGGCAAGCACATCGCCCACCAGCAGTGCCTGCCGGTCGGTAACGCCGTCCGGGATCTTGTTCAGCCCCTGATCTGCAAAGGGCACCCGGACATACTCTGCCTGCCCGCCGTCAATGCGGCAGCCCAGCGCCCAGCCGCCGTTTTGGTCGGTGCAGTTGTTCACAAATCCCTTTTTGCAAAAGAAGCACTCCCCGCAGAAGGTCTCCACATTCACCGTCACCCGGTCGCCGGGCTTTACGTTGGTCACCGCGCTGCCCACTTCTTCCACGATGCCCACCATCTCGTGGCCGACCGTGATGCCGGGCACCGCCCGGGGCACGCTGCCGTGCTTGATGTGCAGGTCGCTGGAGCAGATGCTGGCAAGCGTCACCTTTACAATGGCGTCCCGCTCGTGCCGCAGCACCGGCTTTGGTTTTTCCATCAGGGCAAATTTTCCTTTTGAAATATAGGTATAGGTCAGCATGCTTTTTTCCTCCATGCGCTTTGATATTTCTGAACCGAGTATACCACGCAGCCACGGCAAAAAGCAAGCCGCCTTGTGCTGTGGGGATGGCACCAGCCGCTCTCATGGAAGTCTACTGGCACGACTATGCGTCGGCCAGCAAGGGCGTTCCCATTACCGAGGCGGGGCTTGTGGAAAAGGCCTCCGTCATTGGACGCACCGGGCTGATGCTGCTGGAATGCGGCACCGGCGCATGGCGTGTCCGAAGCTCCATGAACACCCTTTCGCGGGAGCTGGGAGTCACAACAACAGCGGACATCGGCCTGTTGTCCATTGAGTTCACCTGCTTTGACGGTGACCAGTGTTATACCCAGTCACTCTGTCTGACAAATACGGGCGTGAATACCTCCCGGCTGAACCGACTGGAGCATTTCGTCAACGACTTCGACCGGGAAGGAAAATTTATGACCGGCGAAGAGCTGCACAGCCACCTCGATGAGATCGAGCGCATCCACGGCTTGTATTCGCCCATCGCACTGGGCTTTGCAGCTGCACTGGCCTGCAGCTGCTTCACCTTTCTGCTTGGCGGCGGCATTGTGGAAATGCTGTGTGCCTTCTGCGGTGCAGGCATCGGCAACTTTGTACGGTGCAAGCTGACAAAGCACCATTTCACCCTGTTTCTGGGCATTACGGCGTCGGTCTGTTCAGCAAGCCTCGTGTATGCCATGATGGCCAGTGGTTCAGCCCGCTGCGCAAAGCTCTGAGTGCCTTTGTCACCTCCACACAGGAGCATGTCACCGGCAAGGTGCGTCTGGAACTGTACAAGGGCAACCTCATCAACGCCGGTGTCTGGTCGCCGTATTCCCTCTACCGGGAGGACATTGCCACCTTTGCCGCAGGCGGCGACTACAAGCAGAGCGATGCCACCGGTTTCATCAGCATCTATGGTCTGCCCACCAAGGTGCAGGCTATCGTAAACAGCGAAAAAGAAGGGGAATGAAGTAGCTTATAGCAGTTTGTGTTTTTAATGCACAAGCATCGTTTGTGGTTTACTCTGCGAATCAAAAAGGGAGTTCTGTCGCGGACAAATGTCCGGGCAGAACTCCCTTTGCCTTTAGCGAATATTATGATGGATAAACAAAAACAAACCTCCCGGCTGTCATGTCCAATATTTTTCTCTATCTCCGCCGGTACATCGGCGTAGAGAGATATTTCATTCCATTACTCGATCAGGATCTCCTCCTTAGGCGTAAAGGCAAAATGCTCAAAGTCGATGCCATTCTTCTTGAGCAGATTCTGGAAGTAAATGCTGCACACAAGGCAGCCGTTTTTCTGGGAAATCGCATATTCGTAAAAATCGGCCGCTCGCTTACCGATGAGCCTCTGCAGTTCATCGTCCAATGCATACGAGCCAGCCTCCACCGCATTGAATGCCGCCGCATTGTGAAGCAGCGTGCGCTTTTCTGCGATCATAGCATGACCGTCTGACACATGGTCCGCAATGATTTTCTGGATAGCTTCCGGCGCATGCGCCGGGTCGATCTCGCTGATTCTGGGCATTGTAACCCCTTCCTTTCCCGTTGGTGAATGGTTTGTCCATATAATATACCCACTTGCATATTATGTAAACAGGTTTTTTCTTTGAACATAAAATTACCCTATGCCAGCCTTCTGAAACACGTTTTTTCTCTGGATTCTCTTGACGATGCCCCGCTAATGGAGTAGGATTGTGCTGCAAAAATGAATTGCAAAAGAGGAGATCCAAATGCAAATCAGCCTTTTATTGATGCAGCAGATCGCACAGCTATTTCTGATTCTGCTGATGGGATATGCCGTTGTAAAAACCGGCTTGTTGAAGGCATCGGACAGCAAGGTGCTGTCTGTGGTCTTTGTCTATCTGGTCATGCCCTGTGTCGTTCTGAACGCCTTTCAGATCAAGGATACACCGGAGATCCGCACCGGGCTGCTTTATTCCATGGGCATCGCCGTAGGAATGCACGTTGTATTTCTGCTTCTGAATGCGCTGTTCCGCAAAGCTCTCAAGCTGGACGCCGTGGAGCAGGTCAATATCATTTACAGCAATGCCGCCGCGCTGGTCATCCCCATTGTGCAGGCCCTGCTGGGGGAGAAATATGTTGTCTACTCCTGCGCCTTTGTCATTGTACAGCTGGTGCTGCTCTGGACCCATGCCAGTGCCTGCCTGCAGGGGTCTGCCCAACTGGAATGGCGCAAGCTCCTTACCAATGTCAACCTGATTGCCATTGCAGCCGGTGCTCTGCTGTATCTGCTGCACATCTCGCTGCCCGCCCCGATCACCAGCACACTGAGCAGTGTCGGCAATATGATCGGCCCCATGGGAATGCTGCTGGCGGGCATGGCCATTGCGGAAGTGCCCCTTAAAAAGGTTTTCTGCACCCCGCGCAACTATCTGCCGGTATTTCTACGTCTGCTGGGTGTTCCGCTGGTCATCGTTCTACTGCTTTGGGCAGTTCAAGCATCTCTTTGGATTCCGGACGGCAAGTCCATCCTGATGACGGTCTACCTTTCTGCCATTACCCCCGCCTGTGCAACAGTCACCTCCATGGCACAGCTCTATGACCGGGATGCTTCTCATTCCAGCGCGATCTATGTCCTGAGCACGCTGCTTTCCATCCTGACCATGCCGCTGATGATCGGGTTGTTTGAGCTGCTGCTCTGAAATACGAAAAAAGGCCGTCCGGCATCGCAGCAGGACTGCCTTTACAATTACAAGGATGTGTCTCTATGAAACTCAAACAATTCATTCAGCAGGAAACGGTCCTCACCGCAGCCGCTGTGCTGGCCGTTGTCTCCGCCTTCTTTGTTCCGCCGGATGCGCAGTATCTCGGCTACATCGACCTGCGCACGCTGGCGATCCTGTTTTCCCTGATGACGGTCATGGCCGGGCTGCGGCGGCAGGGCTTTTTTGATGGACTGGGGCGGGCATTGCTGTCCCGTACCCACAGCACCTTTCAGCTGACGCTGGTACTGGTCGGGCTGTGCTTTTTCGGAAGCATGTTCATCACCAACGATGTTTCCCTGCTGACCTTCGTTCCCTTTACGTTCGTGGTTCTGAGCCGTCTGGGAGCGGATGTCCGCCGCTCCCTTCTGATCCCGGTGGTCTGTATGCAGACCATTGCGGCAAACCTTGGCAGCATGCTGACCCCCATCGGCAACCCGCAGAACCTCTATCTTTACGGAAAAAGCGGCATGAGCATTGAGGGATTTGTGCTTCTTATGCTGCCCTACACCCTGGTCTCTCTGCTCCTGCTGCTGGCTTGGGCAGCGCTGGTCTGCCGGAAAGCCTCTGCCGCCCTCTCCGTGGACGAGCTTGTTTCTTCCTCTGCGTCTCAGGGGGATCAGAAGATCATCCTGCTGTATCTGGTTCTGTTTGCCGTCTGTCTGCTGTCCGTGATCCGGGTGCTGCCCTATGGCATTGCCTTTGCCGCTGTACTCGTCTGCGTTCTTTTTGCAGACCCGCACACCTTACGGGCAGTGGACTATTCCCTGCTTTTGACCTTTGTGGCTTTTTTCATCTTCATTGGCAATCTGGGGCGCATTCCTGCCTTTTCCGGCTGGCTGCAGGAGTTTCTGACCGGCCGGGAAGTTCTTGTAGCGGTTCTTGCTTCGCAGGTCACCAGTAATGTTCCCGCCGCCCTGCTGCTGTCCGGGTTCACGGCAGAGACACAAGCCCTTATCATCGGCACTAATCTGGGAGGTCTTGGCACTTTGATCGCATCCATGGCCAGTCTTATTTCCTACCGGCAGATCGCACGGGAGCTGCCACAGGGGAAGAAGCAGTATTTTGGGCTGTTCACCCTATCCAACCTGATCTTCCTTGCGATCCTGCTGGGCGTGTGGTTCTTGCTCCGTTGACCGTGGCAGACGACTTATGGTTTTTCTATAACACTAAAAAAAGGGAGTTCCGTCACGGACGAAGGTCCGGGCAGAACTCCCTTTGGTTTTATCGTATGCACCAGCGGATAAACAGTTTCGTTTCTTCTTGCTTCATTGCGCCGCCTCTCCTCACACTGTCCCGTTTGCTTTGGTCGGCTCCGGGTACTTGATCAGGTCATACAGCTTTCCAAAGGCACCAAGATCATGCGTCCCGGCAAGTTCCATACCCAGATGCACATATTTGTCGCACTTGCTTTTTGCATCCGTTTCTAGGATCACCGGTACGCCCAGCCGGTCGCCCTCGGCAAAGGCAAGCTCCAGTACCTTGCGCATATAGCCCTGCCCCTGATACTGCTCCCGCACACAGACAAGTCCAACGAAGATGTAGGGTTTCTTTTCCTTGTCCATGCGATCTTGCAGGGAGGCCCCGCCCCGCTTGATGGCAACACCAAATTGCAAAAGGCGTTTCAGGGTGGAGTTGTGCAGCATTCCGCAGGCGATGGGCCACATGGTCTTGAGACCCATCTTCTCCTTCGGCAGCTTATAGGCGATATAGCCCTCGCCCCGCTCGCTGGTGGTATGTAGAAAACCGCCCCGCAGTACCCCGCGCACATAAGCACAGATATAGTTTGCAGTGGCCTCTTTCCCGGAAAAGGCAGCGGCCATTCCCGTTTCCTTTCCGTAGTCATAATAGCCGAAAGCATGACCGATACCGTAAATTTCTTCCTCTGTTATCGACTTAACAAGCATCGCACACTCCTCCTAATTTATTTTCTTTTTATACCCGCAGTCGCAGTAGGGTCCGCCGGAAGCAAGGGTGTACTGTCGCACAAAATTTGTCACACCGCCTGCTTCGCTCATGGTGTAGTCCAGATGGCACAGGGCGGGAGTCAGGTCGTACAGCCCCAGTTCCTTCATCAGCACACAGATGCCGCATTTGGTAAAGCGTCCTTCGTAGCCGCTGCCGTCAGGGTATTCGTAAAACCCCATGTTCCACGAATAGGGGTTGCGGTCGGCGGCTTTCAGGGCGGCAGTGGCTTTCATAGCGGCAATGTCCTTTGGGGTAAACTTGCTTTTTCCGCTCTTGCGGCAGAACCACTGCATGGGCGCAGTCATCATGGATCTTGCGTAGTAATCCGTCAGCCTGTCCACCTCCGGGCGCTGCGGCATGGAGAGAATGAACGCGCCGACCATGGCGCAGTTGACAAGATTCATTTTGAAACGGTCGGCCTTTTCAAACTCCGGCAGCCTGCGGATGATCTGCCGGTATTGCGGCTTTGCCTTTTCCGTGATGGCTCTTGCGGTGACTGTATCATAGCCCAGCACAGCGGTCAGCTGCTTTTGAAAAGAGCCGGCAAACAGCACCCACATCCCCATGGGCATCCCGACATACTTCATTGTCTGCCCCCAAATCCGATCTTCACGATCTGCATTTTCATTCCGTTGTCACCGACCTTGGCGAGAAACCGGAAAAAACCGCTGACGGAAGGATTTTTCAAATCGTTGTACCCCAGCATATAGCCCCGGCTGGACACTTGCAAACGGCTGTCCCATGGGGAAAGCTCGCTTTTCGCATCCGAAACCGCGAAATATGCTCCCACATCCTTGATTTTCGCCGTCCTGAGCCACGTTTTGGCGATCATCTTCACCGCCGTGCGGTTGGCGGCATCAAAGACCAGCACACCGCCGGGGAAAGCGTCTGCCATCCCCCGCACCAGTTCCCGGACCTGCTGGGTCGGGAAGTAATAGAACACCCCGGAGGCAAAGAACACCGCCCCGCCGGTGGCATCGATACGTTCAAACCATGCGGGGTCTTTCAGGTCGCAGGGGATGTTTTGCTCCCGCTCCCCGGCAGGCAGCAGCTGCTGCCGCAAGGCGATCACATCCGGGAAGTCCAGATTGTATATCTTGCATCTGCCGTTGTCGCAGGCTCTGCCGGTGTTATCCAGCCCGCAGCCCAGATTGACCACTGCCGCGCAGGGGTGTTTTTTCAGGTACGCCCGCACCTCAAAGGCAAGGTCATTCTGCCGCATGGCGACCTCCAGCGCACCGAACCGCTGCATCAGGCTGCGGGAGTTTTTCTCTGCCTCTGAAAAATCGTAGTCGATCTGGTCGAGCAGCCGAACCGATGTTTTGTCCCGATAAAGGTTCGGATACAGCTCGGTGCACAGCTTCCGGGAATACAGTGGGAGGATCAGCGTCTCCTGCACGGTGTTTTTCTCGATTTTATATTTCATAGGTTCCTCCCTGTTCTCCTTATTCCGCTTTCCGGCAGGCAAACCATGCCATGCTCTTCACTGTTCCAAGTGTTACGGTTGCGTACCGTTTCTCCAGCCGTTTTTTCAAGCTGAAGGCCGTCTCGTAGGGCGGAGGGTGGAGCAGGTGATCATACCATCATAAAAATTGTTGCCGCCTGTCAGCCGATAGGCACCGCGGATTGCTTCTTTTCGTTCTATGCTCCGTACTCCTTACACTATTTCACCGCTTTTGCGCCGTAACGCACAGCCAGCCCTTTTTATTTTTGTGGCTTTGGATCTGACAAAATCCTGCTTTTTCCAGATACTCTTTCAGTGCAGTATCCGTATAGATGGTCATGCCATTGATAATTTGTGTCCATCTGTCGTCTTTTGTTGTTTCGCCGTTTGCTTCGTTACAGATGAAAAAGATTCCGCCGGGCTTCAGCACTCGATAAACCTCTCTGAAATTCTGCGCAAGTTCCGGCCAGAAGTAGACTGTTTCAAAGGCAGTCACCGCATCAAACTGCTCCGCTTCAAACGGCAGCTCTGTCACACTTGCCTGTTGCACGGTACACCGTCCTGCCGCAATGGCTCTGGCATTGACCTTTCGCGCTTTTTCCACGCTGACGGCTGAGTAGTCGATGCCCTGCACCTTGCCGTTGGGGCACAGTTTCAGCAGCGTTTTAATGTTCGCTCCACCGCCGCAGCCGCAGTCCAGCACCATGGCATCCGGGGCAGGCTGTAAAAAGCGCAGCCCCCATTCTGCCATTGCGCTGTGTCCAAAGTTCATCATAGCAACCATGATCTTCCCGCCAAAGCCTACGGGCTTTCGGGTGTTTTCAAAAAAGGACATAACGCCACCCTCTTTCTGTTTACCGTTCACAATGCAATACTTTTTTACCAGATGCGCCCACTGCTCCGGATGACAGGCCAGCAATTCCTCATGCCGTAAGTTAGGTAAAGCTAACTTTCTGTTCTGTAAAAAGCCGCTTCTCTGCGGTCCTTCTGCCAAAATAATACGCCCTGCCGTCTCCTCTGTCAAGAAGTTTAGGCACTTTCGGAGATTCCGAAAAAGATTTCGCTTTCGAGGACTCCAATCGTCACCCCAGTGCTACGTCCAGCACCATCATCACGCTGAAGCCCACCGCGAAAAATACCGTGCCAACGTTGGAGTGCTGCCCCTGCGACATTTCCGGGATCAGTTCCTCCACCACCACATACAGCATGGCTCCGGCGGCAAAGCTGAGCAGATAGGGCAAAGCAGGCACCACGATGCCTGCCGCCAGAATCGTCAGCACTGCCCCGATGGGCTCTACGATGCCGGACAGTACGCCGCCCCAGAACGCCCGGCCTTTTTTCATTCCTTCCGCCCGCAGCGGCATGGAGATGATGGCCCCCTCCGGGAAGTTCTGAATGGCAATGCCAAGGGAAAGTGCCAGCGCCCCGGCGGCGGTGATCTGAGCAGTTCCGGCAAGATACCCGGCGTAGACCACGCCCACTGCCATACCCTCCGGGATGTTGTGCAGCGTCACCGCCAGAACCATCATGGTGGTGCGCTGGAGCTGGCTTTTTGGCCCTTCGGCCTGCAAACTATTCTGGTGCAGATGCGGGATGAGATGGTCCAGCAGCAGCAAAAACAGGATACCCAGCCAGAAACCCACCGCCGCCGGGAAAAATGCCAGCCTGCCCAGATCTGCGGCCTGCTCCATGGCAGGGATCAGCAAGCTCCATACCGATGCCGCCACCATGACCCCGGCAGCAAAGCCGGTGAGGGCGCGCTGGATGCCGTCACGCAGAGAGTTTTTCAAAAAGAACACACAGCCCGCCCCAAGGCTTGTACCCAGAAAGGGGATCAAAATCCCCCAGAATGCGTCTTGTATCATGTAGTACCTCCTTACAGTTATTTATAACTAACCACATAAAAAGTATACTGCGCTCTGGCAAAAAGGTCAAGGGCTTTGCGGTATAGAGGATGCAGATCGTTTCCTGCACCGAAAAATTCACCTCTGCAAACTTGCCGGTTTCTACTTGACAACGCCCAGTGGAAGTGCTATTTTTACTTTGTAAATTTGTTTTGCCTAACCATCTGAGGGGCTTTGCCCCTGCATTTTTTTGCATCAATTGTTAGGCGAGGCTAACTGTTTTTTCAAAACTGAGATAGAGGTGTGTTACCATGAGATTGAAAAAAGTATTTGCAGGTGCACTTGCGGCCGCTATGCTGGTATGCGCTGTGGCAGTCCCGGCCTTCGCTGCGGAAGAGGTGGAACAGGAAAACTGCCTGATCTCCAGCTATGTCCAGATGAACATCCCCTACGCCGACTTCTACAAGGCTGCCGGTGTGGACAACGCATCTGAGATCGACGCTGTGACCAGCGCCACCAAGAACAAGACCCGTGCGGGCAAGCTTGCCGCCGGTTCCTACCACGTCAACGCAGATGGCACCGACATCACCGGCGTTTCCTTCCCGGTCAAGGTGCTGACCCCGTGGGCGCTGAAGAACGCAAAGCAGGTCACCGATGCCGACAGCTACGACATTACCGTTACCCTGAAGGGCAAGGAATCCACCACCACCTACACCGGCGCAGATGCCTTGTTTGAGAACGAGAGCTACGCTTACTACAAGCTCGGCGAGACTCCCGCCTACTACATTACCGCATGGTATAACCTGCTGAGCGGCAAGTGGGAGTTCGGCAAGGTCCACGCCGCCGAGACCACCGTAGAGGGCACCACTGTGGAGCTGAATACCAACGGTCACCACACCACCTACGAGATGAAGCTCTCCGGTTTTGATCTGGACTACAAGGCCAACAAGGTCTACGGCGTAGTTCTGACCACCGCCGATGGCAGTGAGTACGGCCTGCATCATGTGACCAACATCTGGCATGGTACCAAGCTGGGCTTCAATGCCGATGATCCTTACTTTGCATCCATCATCGGCAAGACGATTACTCAGATCACCTTCTACACCGCCAACGGCGTGTATGTCCTGCCGGTCAATGTGGCGCTGTGAACACACGGGAAACTGCCTAATTTATTGTAAAATATAACACAAAAGGGCAAGGTCTCCTGCATGCAGGCGGCTTTGCCTTTTTTATTGCAGATGGAGCCCAATCGCAGGGTCAACAGTTTTTACGTCTGCAATACGGAATCAATATTGCCGATATTACTCTGTGAATCACAAAAGGATCCATCCAACAGCAATACTGCGGGATGGATCCTTTTTACTCGCCTTCCGGCTCCTTGCAGACATCCACCCAACCCTCAGCTCCGGCGGCTGCTTCCAGCTCCTGCAAGGTCAGCTTGACGGCGGTGTGACCGTTGCCCGCTGCCGGGTAGACGGTATCAAACTTGCGCAGGCTCTCGTCCAGATAGACCGCCACGCCCTCGTTCACTCCAAAGGGGCACACACCGCCGGGGGCATGACCCACATAGGCCTCCACCTCATCGTAGGGGATCATTTTGGCCTTGATGTGGAACAGGCTCTTGTACTTGTGGTTGTCCAGCTTTGCCGTGCCCTCGGTGACGATGAGTACCGGCTTTTCGCCCTGCAGAACCGACAGCGTTTTGGCGATGCTGGCAGGCTCCACGCCCAGTGCGTGGGCTGCCTCTGCCACGGTTGCCGAGGACTCGTTCAACACAATGACATGGTCTCCCAAGCCTTTTTCTTCCAAGTCTGCTTTTGCTTTTTCAAAGGACATTTTCCCACTTCTCCGCTCTTATTCGGTAATGGCCCAAACCCGTGCGGGCAGACCGGTTGCACCTTCGATGCGGGGATAAGAAACGATGACCACCGCACCGGCAGGCTGCACTTTATCCAGATTTGCAAGCACCTCCACCTGCAGCTTGTCGTTGTCCAGAACATAGCGCTCGCAGGCAAGGTCACCCTTTTCCTCCGCCACCGCAGAGGAATCAGTATCCAGCGTTTCGTGGCCGTTGGCGGCGGCGTTGCGCACCTTGTAGATATACTCCAATGCTTCCAGCGACCAGCCGGGAGCATTTTCTTTGCCCTCTGCGTCGATGCCTGACAGCGCATCCATATCCGGCCACTTCTTATACCAGTCGCTGCGCAGAGCCACCAACGCACCATCCGGGATAGGACCGTACTTTGCCTCATAGGCCTTGATGTCCTCCACCGTCACAGCGTAGCGAGGGTCTTTCTTGGCCTGCTGGGAAATATCAATGACCACCAGCGGGAAGATCAGGTCGTTCACATCAAACTTTTCGGACAGTGCCTTTCCCTTGATGAAGTGACCCGGGAAGTCGATATGGGTACCGAACTGTCCGGGGAATTTGAAGGTCTGGATCAGGCATTCCAGTTCCGGCTTGCCCCAGTCCCACACGGTCTTTGCCAGCTCCACAGAGCCTTCCGGGATGCCGGACCAGTAGGGGCTTTCGTTGTTCAGCGAGTGAGAAAGTTCCACCCAGCGATATTTTTTAGCATCCTTCAGTGCGTTCCACAGTTTATAATCAGCCATTGTCGGTTCTCCTTTTATTGTGACGATGTATGTTCGGGCACTTCTCCCAGACAACGGCATCTTCCTGTTTTTTCAGTCTGTCTGCCGGGAATTTGTCTGGGAGCAGCGCATTCGCCCGGGTAGTCTGTGCCGGGCATCTGCTGTATGTTTCATCTGTCTGCGCTCCCTTCCTTGTGTTGGGGATAGTATAAGCCCATTTTCGCACCATGTCAATAGGTTTATTCTTTCAAAGACAAATCTGCCTTATCGTCAGCCGGTTGTCCACTGCCGGAGCCCCCTTAATTTCATACGTCCTGCTTCTTTTCCAGCGCTTCAAAGTGATACCGTGGCTTTCCCCTGCTCTTTTTGCCGTACTCGATGGCTTCTTTGGGGCAATAGCAGATGCAGGCCATGCAATGGGTGCAGTTTTTGCCCCAGACCGGCTTACCATTTTCCAGATGGATATTGTTCAGAGAGCACAGCTCCACGCACTTACCGCAGCCGATGCAGGCATCCGTTGCCCGGAAGGCATCCGCTTTTACAAAAAAGCGATAGAACACCGGGTTTACCGGGCCGCTCATAAAGCGGTCGTAGAGGCTCTCTCTCGTTGGGGGAAATTCCTGCCCGGCTTTGAGCCGGGTCAGCGCCTTCTGAAGCGCAGGCTCTGCCTGCTCCACAATGCTCCGTGCCTGCTCCTTCCGGGGTGCATTGAACATGGCAATGTAGTTTTCCGGCATGATGATCTGAGCCGTGCCCATATACTGCAGCTGCTTTTGCGCCGCAAGCTGCCGGTTATAGCCTGCCGCATTGCCAATTTCGCTGCCGCAGTCCATCACAAACCAGATACGCTTTGCCCCGGTCAGCGCGGTCTTACCCAGCCACTCCGACACCACCCGGGGGATGCGCCACGCGTAGGTAGGCGTTACCAGCACCACATCCCGGCCAGTCTGCACCGGGGCGGTATCCCCTGCCTTGATACAGGCGTTCAGGTCGTAAAGCGACACCCCCACCCCTTCGGCAATGCGCCGCGCCAGATACCGGCTGTTGCCGGTTCCCGTAAAATAAAGTACCATGGCTGCTCCCTCGTTTTTGTATGGTTTTTCAGATGCCTGTCTGCCCGGCAAGCCGGAAGTTATAGTGCCACCTTTTTCCATTTTCTGATTTTAGTTCTAAAGGTTCCAAACGGAGCCACTGTGTTAATGTGTATGAACTTGTATACTTCCCAGACAGCTGTTTTAGTTGCTTCGTCGGCCCATTTTCTCATATGTGGTTTAAACAATTCTTCCTCACTTAGCGAATCGATCATTGCATAAATAGAATCAATGTTCTTATTCAACATGTCTTTCAACTCTTGCAGTGACAGGTGTGCATATGTATCTGTGAACCATTGATATAATTCACCAAGCTGATTCCACTTAAAATTATCGGAGGGAGTTTTGACCTGAAGACCCTTTCTTTCGTCTGCTTCCCATTTAAGAATGAGCGTTGTCCATCCAACCTGATAAGCAAGATTTTCTGCTGGAGTTCGATCAACCTCATCAATCCTCTTATCTTTTAAAGGTTCCGGAATATCATTAAATTCTGATATATACTTTGCAAAGCTTTTATTTATCTCGTTTTTAAGTTCATCCTTATTCTCATATGTTCTCACTATTCTATCTCCCTCCTCGAATTCCGAGTTGTCGTTCTCCGTATGCCATAGTCTCCGCACGCAAAAGACCCGCGGCAAAGTGCGTGCTTACAGCTCGCCCACAAACTTCATGCCCCAGCTCATACGGGTGTCGTACATCAGGAGGGTCAGGGCAAGGCTGTCCTGCGGGGTGTAGCGGCCGCTGCCGGTACGTCCCAGCTTGACGCAACGGCTTGCCTCCCGGATCTCATACTCAAAGCCGTTGATGTCCACCGGGCAGCGGATGACCTCCGGCTCTTTGCCCTCCACTTCCAGCGTCATGGTCTCGGCGTGCTGGAAATCCGGCAAAAAGATGCTGCCCTTGGTGCCAACGATACGGGCGTTGCGCTCCAGCTCCTGCCCGATGGTCTGGACAGACTCTGCCTTGCAGCCGCCGGGGTAGGTCAGCGCAAGGCGACTGTAATCGTCGGTGCCGTACTCGTTGATATGCACCTCTTTGGTCTCCACCTTCTCCGGGTCCTGTCCGGTGAGGATGCGCAGAAAGCCCAGATTGTAGATGCCGATATCCAGCAGCGCACCGCCGCCCAGACCGGAATCAAACTTGCGGTCTTTCCGGGCACCGGAGGCAACAAAGCCGTACTGGCAGGTGATCTGCTTCAGCTTCCCGATGGTGCCCGCCGCAAGGATCTCGCGCAGACGGTCGTACAGCGGCAGCAGCCAGATCCAGAACGCCTCCATGAGAAAGAGGTGTTTTTCCTCCGCCAGACGATATAGCTGCTGCGCCTGCTCCGGGTTGATGGTAAAGGGTTTTTCGCACAAAACGTGCTTGCCATGCTCCAAGCAGAGCTTGCAGTTTTCGTAATGCAGGGTGTTGGGGGTGGCGATATAGATGGCCTCCACTTCCGGATCGGCGGCAAGGGCTTCGTAGGAGTCATAGCCGCGGGGAATGCCGTACTGCTGTGCAAACGCCTGTGCGCTTTCCACGTGCCGTGAGCCCACGGCAACAAGCTGCTCCCCTTCTGCGCCCATCTGTTCCACCGTAGATGCAAACTTTTTGGCAATGGTGCCGGTCGCTAAAATTCCCCACTTCATAACGATACCTCCCGGTTTATTACTTTGGATTCGTTGCGTTCAGTATACCATGGTTTTCCCCTGCGGAAAAGATAGTGAAAAACAAAAATGCCCCCGGAGGGCTTGTTCCAACTCTCCGGGGACAGATTCTATGCACCGGTATCTTTCATCTTGTTCCAAACATTCTCATCCATTATAATAGAGATAGAAAGAAGGTGCCAACATGAAACATCGCATTGTGACGGCTGCGCAGATGAAGGAAATTGAACGAGCCGGGGATGCCCACGGTCTGCCCTATCTGCAAATGATGGAAAACGCCGGGCTGGCGGCTTACGCTGAGCTGCAAAAGCAGTTTCCGCATCCCGGCAGGCTGCTGGTGGTCTGCGGAAAGGGCAACAACGGCGGCGATGGGTTCGTGATTGCCCGCGCCGCTGCAAAAGACGGCTGGAGCGTGACCGTTCTTCTGGCCGAGGGCGAGCCGAAAACTGCTGATGCCATCCTCAATTTTGAGCGTCTGCACTCCCTGCCGGTGCACATCTGCGCCGACTGTTCCATTCTGGAAACCCAGCGCTTTGATGCTGCCGTGGACGCCCTCTACGGCACCGGGTTCCATGGTGAATTGCGGCCTTCCGGCCTTGCTGCCTGCGGGCTGATGCGCCGTCTGCACAAAAGTAGCGCCTTTGTGCTGGCCGTAGACCTGCCCAGCGGCATCAACACGGATACCGGCGAGGTTGCCGAGGGCGCTGCCCATGCGGATCTGACCGTAACCTTCGACAGCTATAAGCCTTTGCATATCGCAAAAATCTCTGCGCCGCTGTGCGGAAAGATCGTCTGTGCCGACATTGGCATCCGGGATGAATGGCACCCGATGTTTTGACGAGGGCTTGCCGCTGTGGAAAAGCACCTGCGCACAAAAGAGCCGCCGCACAAATCACTGTGCGGCGGCTCTCTAGCTCTCAGCACCGGCGGTGTCACATCCTGCGTTTCTGGACGTTATATATGTCTTTGCAAATATACCATATCTATTAGTTGTACACCGCCCTCATAAATTGGGTGGTCATAATTGTCGGTAAAGAAATTGGGAATCTTGTGAGAACGAACAAATCCACATTTTTCATAAAATGGTATCGTCAATGGACTGTCACCTGTTCCGACTTGCAAAACAGAATATCCATCTGCATATTTACTGGCAAGAAAATCAATTAGTGCTTTGCCATAGCCCTTTCCCTGATTTTCCGGATCGACTGCGATATTCTTGATTTCAAGTATTTCGTTACCTTCATCGGTGACAACACATTCAGCTTTTACATCATTGTCTTCAAGCACATACATAGTTCCTTTTTCAAGATAGCGATCAACCATGCTCTCCTGTTCATCAGCTAATAACAATAATGATATAAACTGCTTTTTATTCTCATTCACTTCTCGGATTTTCATATCCATTACTCCGTCAAACTGGAAGTTGTCGATTTCAAACAGCAAGAAATAAATCTCTCCACCCTCATCAGTTTAATTTTCGTTTGGATTAACGATTTCTTTTTCCTGTATTCTCCGTCCCTCGGATTTCCTCATGATAGAAATAATCTACGATCACCGGATGTCCCTGCGGGACTCTGCCATAAGGCATTTCATTATCCACAAAGGGACAATCATACTTCTTGGCCATTTCCTCAGCTTTTACTTCAAGTGCTTCAAAGTAGCTGCGGTTATGCTTGTTATAGATCTCGTCGTAAAGTGGTACAAGATCAGGATATTTTCCGGCGATATAATCCATAATTGTCTTTTTGAAACCGCCTCGAAGATTGAGATTTTCGAGCCAGAACAGATCGCACTGATCCTTTACCCGCTCAAAGATGGCTTCAAAGTCCGTAATACCGGGGAATACCGGGGATACGAAACAGACAGTACGGATCCCTGCTTCATATACCTGCTTCATAGCAGCGATACGCCGCTCAATGCTAGAAGCAG
>OGIC01000418.1_pt1 | contig 25152 bp, 18 predicted proteins | sample 1571681 | NCBI WGS metagenome assembly OGIC01 (sample SAMEA2582046, study PRJEB24529) | metagenome | biome: Human gut stool | place: China | collected 2011
AACATTATCAGGAAGGTAAAACGAACTACCTGTTTGTAGACGAGGTTCAGATGTGCCCCAGATTTGAACTGGCGATCAACAGCCTGTACTCTAAGGGAAAATACGACATCTATGTAACAGGCTCCAACGCTTTCCTTCTGAGTACAGATCTGGCAACTCTGTTTACCGGACGCTATATTGAGATCCATGTGTTTCCTTTCAGCTTTCGGGAATATTGCCAATATTATGATGATGTTCATGATAAAGATAAACTCTTTGATGATTACTCCATTAAGGGCGGTTTGGCGGGCTCCTATGCTTACAAAACCGAAAAAGACAGAACAAATTATATCAAAGAGGTCTACGAAACCATCGTTACAAGAGATTTAGTACAGAAGTACGCTTTGCCAGACACTTTGGTTTTACAACGCCTGAGCGAGTTCCTTATGGATAACATCAGCAATCTGACTTCTCCGAATAAAGTCAGTCAGCTTCTGACAGCAAATGAGACCCCAACCAATCATGTAACCATCGGCAAGTACATTAAGTATCTGTGCAATGCTTTTGTATTTTATGATATTAAGCGATACGACATCCGTGGCAAGAAATATCTTGAAAGCTCCGAGAAGTTCTACTTGTGTGACAGCGGCATTCGATATGCAATACTGGGAAGCAGAAATATAGACTATGGCAGAGTATACGAAAACATCGTTTGCATCGAACTTCTTCGCCGTGGATACGATGTTTATGTCGGCAAGCTCTATCAAAAGGAAATCGATTTTGTTGTTCAGAGAGGCAGCGAGAAGATCTATATTCAGGTAAGCGACAACATTTCCGGGCAGGAAACATTTGAAAGAGAATGTTCTCCATTGCTTCAGATTCGAGATGCTTACCCCAAAATGATCATTGCCCGAACCAGACATCCGAAACACACCTATGAAGGAATCGAGATTCACGATATAGCGGATTGGCTGCTGCAGGAGTAAAAAACAGAAATACCGTTGCAGCTGCCGGTTAAGCGCCCATTTCAAATCGTTTTTCAGGTCAGAAGGTTGAATCCCATAATGACCACGCCCAGCACACTGGTGAGGATGAGCAGCATCATCATGCCGCCGCCGCGCTCATACCGGCAAAGCCGGTGCCAAGGCCGGCACCCATGCCGGAAAAAAAGGTGACAAGCACCGTAAACAGCAAGCTTATTTTATCCATTCTCCTTTAAGATCTCGTCCAGATTTTTCCCGATGACCTCCATGGTGCGGAAAAACGCCTCCCGGGTGGCGGCATCGGTGTTTTGCAGCAGACGGGCAAAAAAGCGCTCCTGCACCTCGCGCCCCCGTGCGATGACCGGCTGCGCCTTTTCGGTGCACAGCAGCTGGGTCTTGCGGCGGTCGCCCGCCACGGCGCGGCGCTCCAGATACCCCTCCTGCACCAGACGATCCACGTTTACCGACACAAGGTTCGCCTTGATCTTGCGGAATTCCACGATATCCCGGGCGGTGGTGCAGTCCGGGTTGTTGGCCAGAAACATCAGGATGTCAAAGGCGGTCTGGGGCAGCTTGAGTTCCTGGCACAGCGGCTTGCACATGGCGCTGTACGCCTGCGCAGTCTTGAAGCTGATCTCTATGGTAGGGTTCATGCGACGCTCCTTGGGTCTTGTATGGATAGTTCATTTTTGAAGTATTATAGTGCAGATGAGGGGAGATGTCAAGCAAAAAGACTAGAAAAGCCGTGCATTCCTTTTGGAGGAACGCACGGCTTTTTCAGTTTATATCAGAAGAAGAACTGTGCAGCAGTCTGCAAGGCTGCACCGCTGGCGTTTTCGTGAAATTCCGCACTTTCCAGTGCATCATTTCCTTTTTGTTTTTTGATTTTGTTCCACTGTTCCCGGGTGCCACCATAATAAACATCTGTCAGTTTGCACTCCTGAAATGCGTCTATGCCAATACTTTGCACACTGGCCGGGATATAGACGCTTCGCAATTCCCGGCTGCACGAAAAAACATCGTCACCAATTTCGCCCAGCCCTTCCGGCAACACCATTTTTGTAATGCTGGTAACAGCAAATGCACCGTTTCCGATATCCGTCACACCGGCAGGCAGCACGATAGTCTGAATGTTTTTCATTCCCATAAATGCATTTTTCCCGATTTGTGTCACCGACTGTGGCAGCTTTACTTCTGTAAGGCCTGCCCGCATAAAAGCTCCTTCTCCAATTCGCTTCACCTTAGGCGGGATATTCAGCTTTTTCAGTGCTTCACAGTCTAGTAACAAGCCTGCCGGTATTTCTTCCATATTGTCCGGAAGTTCAATACTTTCCAAGTTTCCACAGAGAATGAATACATTTTCTTCCAACTGCGGCTTTCCCAGAAAGCGAACCCTTTTTAGGTATCGGCAACCATAAAATGCGCTGCCGCCGATTGCTGTCACAGCAGCCGGAATCACAAGTTCCTCAACGCCAATATTGCGGAACGTTTCAAGCTTGATGGTCGTTAAGTTGGAAGGAATCGAAAGGGTCCTTGCTTTTTCGCAATTACGGAAAGCACATCCTCTGATGCTCTTCACCGATTGCGGAAGCTCAATAGAACGCAGGGACGTACAGTCCTGAAAAGCGTATGCATCAATTTCTTCCAATCCCTCAGAAAAATGGATTTCCTGAAGATATTCGCAGCCCTCGAATGCGGACATTTCGATTTTCTTTACACTTGCGGGAATCGTCAGGGTGCGTATTTCTTTCTGATAGGCAAATCCACTCAGTATGCTGACCGGATATTTCCCGATTTTTTCCGGAATGACCACGTCTGCATCCAGCGTTCCGTCATACCCATTAATTTCAACAGTGCCATCATTCTGCGGGAAAATACGCCAAGGCGTATTGATCGTTTCATCCTTGTCATTATTTCCGCTGCTGCTACCACTACTACTACTGCTACTGCTGCCCGAAGAACTTCCACCCATATCTCCGCTGCACGCCGTCATCACACCTGCCGCAGAAACCGCAAGCGCAGTTTTTAAAAATTCCCGCCGGGGCATTTTCTTACGCATTTTTATTCCTCCCTGTCTTACAAAACAGCTCTATGCAAATCTGCATAGTTTTCATTGTAAGACTATACAAATCGCATGGTTTTGTCAAGTAAGAGTAGGCATTTCGCATTAGTTTTTCCCTTTTCACTATAATGAAGGTCTATACTTTAGGCAATTTTAAAAAGGGAGAGCATTTATATGTTTGGAGAACTTTTGCGAGAGCTTCGAAAAGACCACGGCATGACACAGGCTGAACTTGCTGATAAGCTTTCTTTTTCTCCCTTAACGATTTCTGCGTATGAACGTGGCCGCACAGCACCAGACGATGCCACCAAGGTCAAGCTTGCCAAAATCTTCAACGTTTCGTTGGATTATCTTCTCGGCCTGATCAGAGAGCCGCTGCCGTATGACCGCTCTGACCATGTGGTGCAGTGTCCGCAGGATTTTACGGCAGACGATTTAAAGAAAGTGCGCGAATACGTTGCCTTTCTTGAATATCAAAAGCAGCACAAACAATAAATGCCTGTACAGATGCTTTTTCTGTACAGGCACTTTTGTTTCTTATGTGTCTCAGAACACCGCCACGGCGACCAGACGCACCAGCAGGGCACACAGCCATGCCACGGCGCACTGGTTCACCACCATGATGGTTGCCCACTTGCCGCCAAGCTCCCGCTTGACCGAGGCCACCGCCGCGATGCAGGGGGTGTACAGCAGGCAGAACACCAGCAGCGGTGCGGCCTGCGCCGGGGTGAGGGCTGCGGTCAGGGCAGCGGTAGAGCCGAAGAGGATGAGCAGGGAGGACACCACGCTCTCCTTGGCCATAAAGCCGGTGATGAGAGCGGTGGAGATGCGCCAGTCCGCAAAGCCCAGCGGGGCAAACAGCGGGGCGATATCGCCCGCGATGCGCGCCAGAATGCTGGTCTGCGGGTCAGCAGTCAGCGACAGCTGCAGGTCAAAGTTCTGCAAGAACCAGATGACGATGGTGGCGACAAAAATGACCGTGAAGGCCTTCTGCAAGAAGTCCCGCGCCTTTTCCCACAGCAGCTGCGCCACGTTCTTCAGGCCGGGCAGGCGGTAGTTGGGCAGCTCCATGACAAAGGGCACGGCCTCGCCCTTGAACACGGTGCTCTTGAGCAGCAGCGCCGCCAGCACGCCCACCAAGATGCCGGTGAAGTACAGCAGCACCATCACAAGCCCCGCATATTGGGGGAAGAAGGCCGCCGCAAACAGGCTGTAAATGGGCAGCTTTGCCGAGCAGCTCATGAACGGCGTAAGCAGAATGGTCATTTTGCGGTCGCGCTCCGAGGGCAGGGTGCGGCTTGCCATCACGCCGGGCACGGTGCAGCCAAAGCCGATGAGCATGGGCACGATGCTGCGGCCGGACAGGCCGATGCGGCGCAGCAGCTTATCCATCACAAAAGCGACACGCGCCATGTAGCCGGTATCCTCCAGCATGGAAAGGAAGAAGAACAGCACCACGATGATGGGCAGAAAGCTCAGCACGCTGCCCACGCCGGTAAAGATGCCGTCGATGACCAGCGAGTGCACCGCCGCGTTGACGTTCCAGTTGGTCAGGGCGGTGTCCACAACGCCGGTCAGGGCGTCGATGCCCATTTCCATGAGGTTCTGGAAGAACAGGCCGATGACGTTGAAGGTAAGGAAGAACACCAGACCCATGATGGCGATAAACGCCGGGATGGCGGTGTACTTGCCGGTAAGGAACTTGTCGATGCGGTTGGAGCGCAGCTGCTCCTTGCTTTCGTGGGGCTTGACCACCGTCTGCGCCACCAGCTCCTGAATAAAGGAGAACCGCATATCCGCAATGGCGGCGGCGCGGTCCAGCCCGCGCTCCTGCTCCATCTGCACGATGATATGTTCGATCATTTCTTTTTCGTTGGGGTCCAGCTTCAGCGCTTCCTCAATGCGGGGGTCGCCCTCCACCAGCTTGGTGGCGGCGAAACGCACCGGGATGCCCGCCGCCTTGGCGTGATCCTCGATGAGGTGCAGGATGCCGTGGATGCAGCGGTGCACCGCGCCGCCGTGGTCATCCTCGCTGCAAAAATCCATCCGCCCGGGGCGCTCCTGATACTTTGCCACATGGACGGCGTGGTCTACCAGCTCGTCCACGCCCTCGTTCTTGGCGGCGGAGATGGGGATGACCGGGATGCCCAGCATCGCCTCCATCTTGTTGATGCGCACCGTGCCGCCGTTGCCGCGCATTTCGTCCATCATGTTCAACGCCAGCACCATGGGGATATCCAGCTCCATCAGCTGCATGGTCAGGTAGAGGTTGCGCTCGATGTTGGTGGCGTCCACGATGTTGATGATGCCGGTGGGCTTTTCGCCGATAATGAACTGCCGGGTGACGATCTCCTCGCTGGAATAGGGGGACATGGAGTAGATGCCCGGCAGGTCGGTGACCTCAGTCTCCGGGTGTCCCTTGATGGCACCGCTCTTGCGGTCCACCGTCACACCCGGAAAGTTGCCCACGTGCTGGTTGGAACCGGTGAGCTGGTTGAACAGGGTGGTCTTGCCGCAGTTCTGGTTGCCCGCCAGCGCAAAGGTCAGGGTCTTATCCTCCGGCAGGGGATTCTCCCCCTCCTTGGTGTGGTATTTGCCGCCCTCGCCAAGACCCGGGTGCTCCACCATCTTCTCCGCCACCGGGGCGTGCACCGCCGGGGTCTTTTCGGTGGGGGTCACGGTGATCTGTGCCGCGTCGTCCAGACGCAGGGTCAGCTCATAGCCGTGGATGCGCAGCTCCATAGGGTCGCCCATGGGCGCCAGCTTTACCAGCGTGACCTCTACCCCGGGGATCAGACCCATATCCAGAAAATGCTGCCGCAGTGCGCCTGCACCGCCCACAGTCTCCACTATGGCGCTTTTGCCGATCTGTAACTCTTTTAACGTCATATCCGTTGCCTTCTTTTATATGTACCGTTCTTGTGTGTTAGTCTGTGTTAACAAATGTAGTATAGGCTAACTGACAGCGGATGTCAAGAGAGAAATAGGGGAGTTGCTTGCCGATTTGAACCCTCTCAGTCATCGCTGCGCGATGCCAGATTCCCCCTTTTGTCACCTGCGGTGACATCTTCCCCCGGAGCGGGGGAAGTCTTTCCTCTCAGGGGGAGCTTTTTGCATCTATCGGTCAGCACAAATAAAGCTCCCCCTTCGGGGGAGCTGGCGAACAAAGTGAGCCTGAGAGGGTTCTGCCTTGGCATGACGGTACAGTTTCCGGCTAAAGAGCAAGGCGAGGCTGAGAGGGCGAGCCCGCTAAAGTTAAAGCGGCAACAAAAAAGCACCGCACACTCTCAGGCGAGAATATGCGGTGCTCCGGTTCAAATCATGATTACTTCACGGTGTGGTAGCCATCGGGATTGTTCTTCTGCCAGTTCCAGCTGTCGGCGCACATTTCCTCGATGCCGTACTCAGCCACCCAGCCCAGCTCGTTCTTGGCCTTGGTGGGGTCGGCGTAGCACTCGGCGATATCGCCGGGGCGGCGTGCCTCGATGACGTAGGGGATCTCCTTGCCGCAGGCCTTGGAGAAAGCGTGGATGACATCCAGCACGCTGTAACCCTTGCCGGTGCCCAGATTGCAGATGAAGAGGCCGCACTTGGTCTCCAGCTTGCGGATGGCGCACACATGGCCCCGGGCCAGATCCACAACGTGGATGTAGTCACGCACACCGGTGCCGTCCGGGGTGGGGTAGTCGTTGCCAAAGACGTGCACCTTTTCCAGCTTGCCCACAGCCACCTTGGCAATGTAGGGCATCAGGTTGTTGGGGATGCCGTTGGGGTCCTCGCCGATCAGGCCGCTCTTGTGGGCACCGATGGGGTTGAAGTAGCGCAGCAGCGCCACATTCAGGCTGGGGTCAGCCTTGCAGACGTCCTGCAGAATGCGCTCGGTGAAGGCCTTGGTGGTGCCGTAGGGGTTGGTGGTAGCGCCCACAGGGAAGTCCTCGGTGATGGGCACACTGGCGGGGTCGCCGTAGACGGTAGCGGAGGAGCTGAACACGAAGTTGTGGCAGTCGTGATGGCGCATCACGTCCAGAATGACCAGCGTGCAGTTGAGGTTATTATAGTAGTACTCGATGGGCTTGGACACGCTCTCGCCCACAGCCTTGTAGGCTGCAAACTGGATGACGGCGGTGATGTCCGGGCACTCGGAGAAGATCTTCTCCACGTCCTCGCGGCGGGTCATGTCTGCCTTGTAGAAGCGGAAATCCTTGCCGGTGATCTGCTTGACCCGGTCCAGAACCACGGGGGAAGCGTTGTAATAGTTATCTGCCACCACGATATCGTAGCCAGCGTTCAACAGTTCGATGCAGGTGTGGCTGCCGATGTAGCCGGCACCGCCGGAAACCAAAATTGCCATAGCCGAGTACCTCTCTCACATAGTATTTCTTGCTTTTTCTCTTTGCGCCGGGCGCTGCCCGGTCTGCTTAAAGCATACCGCTTTTTGCCGCCGACTGCAAGGGGCGCTTTCTTTATTCAGATATATTTTTGTTGCATCTTCGCACATTACACTTTTGATTGACAGAGATTTTTCGCACTTTTCACATGGAGAGAATGCGCCGTTTGTGCAAAACATAGAAATGGAGACGGAAACCCCTTTCGTCATCGCTGCGCGATGCCACCTTCCCCAAGGGGACGGCTTTTGGCGGTAGCGTAAAAGTTTGCGACATAGCTCAAAGGCGTCCCCTTGAGGGTCGACTTCCCCCGGCCGGGGGAAGATGTCGCACAGCGACAAAAGGGAGAATCTGCCGAGCGAATGCGAGGCTGAGGGGGTAGCCACGCAAAAAACGTCTGCCGGAGCAGACGTTTTTGCATGGTGTATCATTCTTTAAAGCTTTCCGCACTGTTTGCCGGTGAAGAACCGCAGGGTGGTGGTGGCGCGGAACACCTTACCAGCCCGCAGCACCGTAGAGGGGAACTCCGGGTGAGAGGGGCTGCAGGGATAGTGCTGGGTCTCCAAGGCAAAGCCGCCGTACTTCCGCAGCGGCTCGCCGCCCTTGCCCGGGGCGGGGCAGTCCTGCAAAAAGTTACCGGTGTACAGCTGGATGCCCGGCTGGGTGGTGTACAGCTTCATGCTGATGCCGGTCTTATCGCTGGTAGCCCATGCGCAGATGCTCTGGCTGGAGCCGCGTGCACGGTCGATGACATAGCAGTGGTCGTAGCCGCCGCCCACCATAGTGGTCTGGGGGAAGCCGGTGTCGATCTCCTTGCCGATGGTCTTACCGGCGGTAAAGTCCATGGGGGTGTTCGCTACGGGCAGGATATTGCCGGTGGGGCAGGTGGTATTGTTGCCCTCCAGATAGCGGGAGGCGTAGATGCGCAGCTTCTGGTTCAGCACATCGCCGCCGCCGTCCAGATTGAAGTAGCTGTGGTTGGTCAGGTTTACGATCGTGTCAGCGTCCGAGGACACACGGTAGTCCATGCGGAAGGTGTTGTCATCGGTAAGAGTGTAGCGCACCGCGATCTTCAGCGTACCGGGAAAGCCGTCCTCGCCGTCAGGGCTTACGGCTTCCATCAGCAGGGTGTCGCCGAAGTACTTCACCTCATAGATTTTCCGGGAAAAGCAGCCGTGCAGATGATGCTCGCCGCAGTTTTTTTCCAGCTGGTAGGTCTTGCCGCCCAAGGTAAAGACGGCGTTCTCGATGCGGTTGGCGTAGCGTCCCACAAAAGCACCGCAGCAGGTGCTGCCGGACGAGGTAAAGTCGTTCTCGTAATCTGCCATGGTGTCGTGACCCAGCACCACATCCACCGGGCCGTTTTTAGCCGGGACGATGATATTTTTGATCACGCAGCCGTAATCCAGCACGCTGACGGACATTCCTCCGGGGTTTGAGAGGATGTACTCGGTAACATTAGCGCCCTCTTTGGTCACACCGAAGGGCTTGGAACGGATCTGTGCCATTGGGCCTCGCCTCCTAAAACTTTTTTCGGAAATGCAAAAGGGGGCAGACTGCCCCCTTTTGCATCTTGTCTGTATTTATGATTATATCACAGTTTTATAGTTTTGTGTTGGAATCCTTTTAGAATTACCATCCAATTTTTACGGTAATTTTTTGTTGGAATCATCGAAAGTGCCTACAATAGCGCTGCTGGCGGGGGAAGTCACCCCTTCCGTCATCGCCTGCGGCGATGCCACCTTCCCCAAGGGGACGGCCGAACCCTCTCAGTCACGGCTTGCGCCGTGCCAGCTCCCCCGAAGGGGGAGCTTATAGCACTGCCGTAAGCTTTTATCATTCATCCGATGCGTTTCCGTCATCGCAAAAAAGCTCCCCCTTCGGGGGAGCTGGCTGCGACCATCGGGAGCAGACTGAGAGGGTTCGCTCCCCCGGGGGGAGCTGTCGCGCAGCGACTGAGGGGCTTTAAATCGGCGGAGCCGGAAAAAACGGTTAAAAGATCTTCACGCCGAACAGGCGTGAATCTTCAGTTTTTTCCGGTGTAGCCCACTTCTTTGGGGTTAAAAGGGGCGAGCAGCCCCTTTTTCGTGGCTCCAGCGCGTCGAAATCGCTGGCACTTTTCTGGTTCTCTTTTGGTGTCAAAAGAGAACATCCCTCGGCGTGCGCCCACAATAGCAAAAAGCGCCCCGCACTTCCGGTGGAAATGCGGGGCGCTTGGGTTACACGAGCTGTAAGCCTTATGCCTCCGGCTGAGGCTGTGCCGCAGAGGACTGGGCGGCAATGAACTCGGCGGCATCGTCCGGGATGTCGTCCAAGTCCTCGTCGCTGCCGATGTCCACGTTGAGCGGCGGCTTCTTGAACAGGATATCGTACAGGATCGGCACGATATACAGGGTCATCAGGGTGGCGTAGCTCAGGCCGCAGATGATGACGATGGCCATGCCGCTCATCAGCTGGCTTGCCATATCGTTGCTGAACACCATTTGCAGCATTGCCAGCACGGTGGTCAGGGTGGTCATCAGAATGGGGCGCATACGGGTCTTGCCGGTGGCCACCAGCGCGGCGCGGCGCTCCATGCCGCCCATACGCAGCTGGTTGGCGTAGTCCACGAACACGATGCCGTTGTTGACGACCGTACCCATCAGCACGATGAAGCCCATCATGGAGATCATGGTCAGCTGCTGGCCGGTGAGCAGCAGGCCCAGCAGACCGCCGGTAAAGGCCAGCGGCACGGTGAACAGAACGATGAAGGGGGACAGCAGGCTCTGGAACTGTGCCACCATGACAAGGTACACAAAGGGCAGTGCCAATGCCATCCACTGGATCATCTCGTTGGTCATATAGTTGACGCTGTCGCTCTCGCCGCCCATGGAGAAGGAGCAGCCCTCCGGCATCTCATCGGTGAGGGCAAAGGCATCCAGCGCCTTTTTCACGGCACGGGCCTGCACCGTGGTGTTGTAGCCCGGGGCAGTCTCGGCAGTGACGGTGACGAACTGGTTCCGGTTCTCGCTGGTGATGGAATCCGGTGCGGTGCCGGTGGTCCAGCTGGCGATATCCGACAGCTTGCAGGTTCCGGTGGCGGTGGTGCCGTCCGCGGACATGACGCTGGTCTCAAAGGTCATGTCCATCATGTTTTCCTTGGTCAGCGGGTCCAGATTGTTGCTGATCTGCACATCCATGGTGGTGCCGTCCACGGTAACAGGGGTCTGTGCCGTGGTGGTGGTGGTCAGCTTTGCAGCGATCTGCTGGTACACCTGCGCAACGGTCAGGCCGTTGGCGCGCACCTTATCGCGGTCCACCTGCAGGATGATGGTGGAATCGCCCGCACCCAGACCGTTGGTGGCGTTCTGGAAGCCCTCGGTGTTGTTCACGATGTCCACCACCTTCTCGGACAGGGCGGTCAGGGTCTCGGCATCAGTGCCGTAGACCTTGATGGTCAGGCCGGTGGACAGCTGGCTGGTCAGATCATCAGTCATGCCGTACTGCTGGACGGTGGCGGTGCAGTCCGCCACCCCGGCCACGGCTTCCTCCATGGCCTTGCAGGCGGCATCGATCTTGGAAGAAGAAAGCTCCTCGTTGAGCTTGACGTTGATCTTGTACTTGCCGTAGCCGTTGGCGGCGTTCAGCAGGTCGGTGATGGTGGAGGGCAGGCCAAGGTTGGAGACATCCATGCCCGACACAGTGTTGTCGGGGGTAATGCCTACCTCCTCTACGCCGTCCACGGCCATCACGGCCTGCACCACCTTACCGGCCACATCGTAGGACTCGTCCTTCGAGAGGGTGTCGGTGGTGGAAAGGGTGATCATGGCCTCGTTGCTGGTGCTGGTGGGCAGCAGCACGATGCCCATGGAGAACACCCGCCAGCAGCAGAAGGCCAGCAGCAGCACGGCGGCAGCCAGCGGCACGGTGCGCTTTTTCAGCGCCATTTCCAGACTGCGGCCGTAGACGTCCTGGATCTTATCGAACCATGCCAGCTTTTTGGGCTGGGCATTCTTCAGCACGGTAGCCGAGGCAGCAGGCACCACGGTCAGTGCCACGATGAGGGAAGCCATCAGGCAGTAGCCGATGCACAGGGACATGGGACCCATCAGGCTGCGGATGAGGCTGGCAGAGAACACTGCCGGCAGGAACACACACACCGAGGTAAGGGTAGAGGCCACAACGGACATACCCACCTGACGCGCACCCTGCACCGCAGCGCGGGCGGCGGGCACGCCGCGGCCGCGCAGACGGTAGATGTTCTCGATGACAACAACAGAGTTATCCACCAACATACCGATGCCCAGCGAAAGGCCGGCCAGCGTCATGACGTTCAGGTCCAGCCCGGTGAAGTACATCAGCACCACGGCAAACAGCACCGACAGGGGGATACTGACGCCGACCACCAGCGTGGGCTTGACGTCCTTCAGGAAGATGGCCAGCACGATGATGGCCAGTACGGCACCCACCAGCATACTGGTAAGGATGCTCTTGATCAGGATGCTGATGTAGTTGCCCTGATTGGACAGCACCACAACGTGCAGGCCATCGTACTGGGCTTCCAGCTCCTTGAAAGCGTCCAGACAGTTGGCAGATACGTCACCTGCGCTGGAACTGTCGTCCTTGTAAATTTTCAGCACCGAAGCCTGCTCGCCGTTCAGGCGGGTATAGCTGTCGGCGGCATTGTCGATGACCTCCACGTCTGCCACGTCGGAAAGGCGCACGTCGCCGTAGCCCTCCACATGGAGCAGCAGTGCGCCGCGGATATCCTCCACGCTGTCGTATTCCTCGCCCACCTTCAGCAGCCACGACTCGCCGTTTTCGTCCTTGATGTAACCGGCGGGCATGGAGAAGTTCTGGGCGTAGATGAGAGTGGAAAGGGTCTTGATGTCCAGCTGCTTGGTCACATCGGCGCTGGCAAGTGCCTTTTCCTTGGCGGCTTCGTACTGGGTCTTGGCCTCGCTGAGCTGCTTTTCATACTCGTTCAGCATCTCGCGGGCTTCGGTAAACTGCATATAAGCAGCCAGCTGCTGCTGGGTAAAGCTGCCCAATGCGTTGGAGAACTCGGTCATCATGCCGGGCACATTGTCCATGGCCTTGATGGTGTCCTCCAGCGTCTTATAGATGACGTTCAGGCTGTCCTGCAATTGCAGCTCGTCTGCCAGATCCGCAGCGCCTTCGCCCTGCGTGCCGGTCTCGGTATTGATGCGCTGCTGCAAAGTCTGCAACGCACTGGAGAGCTTATCGGTGATATCGCGCAGCTCGGAGACGATCTCGATCAGGGAGTCGATATCCCGCATACCGGTGTTGTTGAACTTGTCCAGCACCCGCTGCAAGCCTGCCTGCACCTCAATAAGTGCCTGCTGCACCTCGGGCTCCTTGACCACAGCGATCAGGTTGTTGACGCTCTGCAGCAGTGCTTCGGCCTGCTTGCGCACCACCTCTACGGCGCTGCCGACCTCAGAGCTCAGGGTGCCCATGACAGAGTTGGACACGGTGTTGCCGAAGTTTTTGAACTGCTTATCGTATTCTGCGCGGCCGGCCGCGATCTTGGCCTCGGCCTCCTCCAGCTGGGTGTGCGCCGCTTCCAGCTGGGTGTCGATGAGCTCCATCAGCTTTTCGTTGATGGCATCCACCTTTTCCTGATTCAGCTGCACCTGCACCAGCTGCTCCACAAGGCCGCTGGAAGATACGCTGGACACACCACCCTTGCGCTGGACGTAGGGGGTCATGGTGTTCTTGATAAAGTCGGAAAGCTCGTACACCGAACTGCCCTCGCGGCTGACAGCCACGGTCATAAAGGCGTTCATGTTCACGCTGTACTGTATCACAGAAGGGGTCAGGGCGGTATCCGGCAGGTCGCTCTTAGCCTGATCCAGCTTATTGGACACCTGCACCATTGCGCTGTTCATGTCCGTGTCGTCCACGAACCTTATCAGCAGCAGGCTGTAATTCTCAGCCGAGGTGGCGGTGATATTTTCCACACCGGGCACTGTAAGCGCGTTTTGCAGCACATCCGAGACCTCGGTCTCCACACGCTCCGGGCTGGCACCGGGATACACGGTGACCACCATCAGATACGGTGTGCTGACATCCGGCAGCAGGTTCGTTTTCATCTTGGTGATCGACACAAAGCCGAGCATCAGCACCATGATGACTGCAACCAGCACCGTAAATGGTTTTTTGACACTGAATTTTTCCATCTTTTCCTACCGTTTCTCTGCAGCACCGCCCGGCACAGCAGTTTCTCCACCTTCGTGGGGCAATGGGTTCCTAACATTCCTATTATACACGCAAGGCGCGTGCTTTCAATAGCGGGGCGGCGAATCTTTTTGCGAAAGTTTTGTCAAAATCTGCAAAACGCACAACTTTTCCGTCCCAAAACCGGCATTCTGCCTGCCATCCTCCCCTCTGCCGCCGGACTGAATTCCGACACTTTTTCCCATACTGCATACGGTTGAGCCGGGGGAATCATTGCAGGGGAGGGGAAAATTTAGGGGATACCCCTTCCGTCTTGCCGCTTCGCGTCAAGCCACACTCCCCCTTTTGTCGCTGCGCGACATCTTCCCCCGGAGCGGGGGAAGTCGTCCCTCAAGGGGACGGCTTCAGCAGTGGCGGCAAAGTTTCCGGCATTGCCATAAGGCGTCCCCTTGGGGGAGCTGGCTGCGAACGCAGTGAGCAGACTGAGGGGGTATAAAGACTTTTCTTTTTGCATAGAAATGTGCTTTTGATTATGGTATACTAACAGCAGACTGAAAAAGCTGCCCCTTGCGGGGCTTATCCGATACAAAAACGAGGAACACTATGAAAAAAGTCATTTCGGTCCGTTTCAAGGAAAACGGCAAAAGCTATTATTTTGATCCCGGTGATGCTGTCATCCACACCGGGGAATACGTTATTGTGGAGACTGCCCGCGGCGTGGAGTGCGGTGAGGTGGTGCAGGGCGTGCGGGAGCTGGCAGATGCTGCCGTGCCCAAGGCGCTGAAGCCCATCACCCGCATGGCTGACAGCGTGGATATCCGCCGGATGCGCCAGAACCGCGAGGACGAAAAGCGCGCCTACCACACCTGTCAGGAGTGCATCGCCCGCCACGGGCTGGAGATGAAGCTGGTGGAAGCCGAGTACACGCTGGACCGCTCCAAGATCATGTTCTACTTCACCGCCGACGGGCGGGTAGACTTCCGGGAACTGGTCAAGGATCTGGCCGGCATCTTCCACACCCGCATCGAGCTGCGCCAGATCGGCGTGCGCGACGAGAGCAAGATGATCGGCGGTCTGGGCATCTGCGGTCAGCCCTTCTGCTGCAGCCGCTTTTTGAAGGATTTCCAGCCCGTTTCCATCAAGATGGCCAAGGAGCAGGGGCTTTCGCTGAACCCCACCAAGATCAGCGGTGCCTGCGGCCGTCTGATGTGCTGCCTTGCCTACGAGGAGAGCGCCTACGAGTACCTGAACAGCATCATGCCCATGGTGGGCAGCACGGTGCGCACCCCGGACGGTCTGGGCACCGTGCTGGAGGTGAACCCGGTGTCCGGCTACCTGCGGGTGCGCTGCGGCACCGAGAGCCTTGCGCCCCGGTACTACAAGGTGGGCGTGTGCGAGTATGTGAGCGGCGGCAAGCGCCCGCCCCGCCGTCCCGACCCGGACGACGATTACTCCGGCGTGCGCAACCCCGCCCCGGTGGTGGCAAGCTCCGACGACGAAAAGCGCCCCGCCTGCCCCCGCCGCCGCGCAAGCGAAAAGGAATGAGCGTCCGAGTGGTTAGTATTATAAAACTAACCAGACTTCGTGATTTTCGCTAAAAATCTCCGGCAATTTTGGCTATAAGTTAGGCCGTGCTTTTGTGCAACCCCACAAAATATTTTATTTTGTTGTTGTGGCAGCACGGTTAGTCTTGCCTTTTCCGGCCTGCTTTGTTAGAATGCAGACAAGGATACAAATTCCGGGGGGCGTGCGTGGCCGTGCCAAGGTACGTTTCTTCATAATTACATCGGCACGGGATAAAAAAGGAGAGTTTATTATGGCACACAAGGTTTCTGACGCATGTGTTGGCTGCGGCGCTTGCGAGGGCGCTTGCCCGGTTGGCGCTATCACCATCGAGAACGGCGCTGCAGTTGTGAACGCTGATTCCTGCATCGATTGCGGTGCTTGCGAGGGTGCTTGCCCCACTGGTGCAATCGCTGCTGAATAATCAGTAGTTTTTGCTGAAAACGCATCAAAAAGGACTGCTGCACACCTGTGCAGCAGTCCTTTTTTGTGGTATCATAAAGTAAAATCATGAAAAACGCAGTTCGGCGCGTCCGCAGACGCGCCGAACTGCTGAATCAAAAACATTTTTCCGCTGCACATGGCCAAAGCACACGCGGCGGCCATTCCTGATCCTCCACCGCAAAAGAGGCACTGCACAAAATGCTGCGCAGCCGCCCCCTTTTTGTTTCATGCACAAATTCCGCAGGAAAATACCCTGCATTTTTTGGAAGGGAAACGACACACTGTCTATGGAACATTCTACGGAAGTTTTGTATAATAGAACTATGGTCTACTGCACCCCGGAGCACCGGTTCGGCTCGGACGCGCTGCTGCTGGCACGCTTCTGTGAGCCAAAACGCAGCCAGAAAGCCGCAGACCTGTGCTCCGGCTGCGGCATCGTGGCGCTGGAATGGCACGACCGGGGGCATCGCGGCCCCTGCACCGCGCTGGAATTGCAGCCCGAGGGCAGCGCCCTGCTGGCGGCAGCGGTGGAAGAGCAGCAGCTTACCCACATCACCCCCGCCTGTGCCGACCTGCGCACATGGCGGCAGGACGAGGGGCAATTTGACGTGTGCGCGTGTAATCCCCCTTATTTTACCGAGGGGCCGCAGAGCCAGAACGCCGCCCACGCCCTTGCCCGGCACGAAAACACCTGCGCTTTGGAGGATGTCTGCGCCTGCGGCTTCCGGCTTTTGAAGGACGGCGGGCGGCTGGCGCTGTGCCACCGCCCCGAGCGCTTAGCCGAGGTGCTTGCCGTGCTGCGCGCCCACCGGCTGGAACCCAAGCGGCTGGCCTTTGTGAAGAACGCCCCGGAAAACGCTCCGTGGCTGTTCCTTGTGGAAGCCCAGAAGAACCGCAGGACCGGCCTGCGGGTGGAGCCGGACGTGCTCATCCGCGCCGGAGCGGCGCTGTACGGACGATAAATTCAGGAGGTAATTATGGCAGGAACTCTCTACATCGTGGCGACCCCCATCGGCAATCTGGAGGATATGCCGCCCCGGGTGGCTGCCACCTTTGGCGCGGCCGACTTTATTGCCGCCGAGGACACCCGCGTGACCATGAAGCTGCTGAATTATCTGGGGCTGAAAAAGCCCATGGTCAGCTACTACGAGCACGCCTTGCAGAAGGGCGAAGCCATTTTGCAGCGCATCGAGGCAGGGGAAAGCTGCGCCTTGTGCAGCGACGCCGGAATGCCCTGCGTGTCCGACCCGGGCGAGGTCATTGTGCGGGACGCACTGGCGCGGGGCATCAAGGTGGTGCCCATCCCGGCCGCTTCTGCCTGCGTCACCGCGCTGGCGGTCTCCGGGCAGGACACCTCCCGCTGGGTGTTCGAGGGCTTTCTGCCGGTGAACCGCAAGCAGAAAAAGGAGCGTCTGGCCGAGCTTTTGCAGGAAAAGCGCACGGTCATCTTTTACGAAGCGCCCCACAAGCTGCGCACCACGCTGGACGATTTAACCGCCGCCTTTGGCGCAGAGCGCAGCATTACCCTTTGCCGGGAGCTGACCAAGCTCCACGAGGAGATCTGGAAAACCACCTTGGGCGAAGCCGTAGAGCACTACCGCGCCGCCGAGCCCCGGGGCGAGTATGTGCTGGTGATGGCGGGTGCGCCCGCCGGTGCCGCCGAGGAAGAGGAGCTGACACTGGAACAGGCGGCGCAGCGCGCTTTTGCGCTGACCATTGAGGGTTTCAGCGCTTCTGCCGCCGCCAAGGCTGCTGCACAGGGCACGGCCTATTCCAAGAGCGAAGTGTACAAGCAGCTGCTGCTGTTGCAGCAGACTGCCGAATGAGGATAGAGGAGGATATTTTTCCGTGACAAAACTACTGGTCCTGAGCGACAGCCACGGCGCGCGTGACGCCATTAAGCGCATTTTGAACAAAGAGCAGAACAACGTGGATGCCGTGATCTTTTTGGGGGACGGCCTGCGGGATCTGGAGCAAGCGCTGGCCTTTTTCCCCCATCTGCGGGTGTATTCCGTGGCCGGCAACTGTGATTACGGTGCGCTGGAGCCGCTGGACGGCTTGGCGGGCTTCGATCAGACGGTGGTTTTCTATACGCATGGCCATATGTACGGCGTAAAATACGATCTGGACACGCTGGCGGACGCCGCCGCCGCCCGAGGCGCTGAGGTGGCGCTGTTCGGCCATTCCCATATTCCCCACGCAGAGCAGCGGGGCAATGTATTTTTGTTCAACCCCGGCTCCTGCGGGCGCTGCTACACCGGCCCGGACACCTACGGCCTGCTGACGCTGGAAAACGGCGCAGTGACCGCCTATGAGCACAAAGAGGTACCCAAGCAATGAGCATCAACGAGGTGCGCTATCTGCCGGAATGCGGCAGCACCAACGCCTATGTAAAAGAGCATTTCGAGGAGTTTGGCCCGGTGGCGGCGGTGTATACCGAAAACCAGACCGCCGGGCGCGGGCGGCTTGGCCGCAGCTGGGTAAACGCCGAGGGCAAGGCGCTGTACTACACGGTCGCCATCAAGGAGCCGCTGGCACAGCCTGCCACCCTGCCGCTGCTGGCAAGCCTTGCGGTGCGCCGCCAGCTGCAGCTGCGCTACGGCGTGGACTGCCAGATCAAGTGGCCCAACGACCTTTTGCTGAACGGCAAAAAGCTGGTGGGCATCCTGTGCGAGAGCGTAAGCTACGGCTACCAGCAGCAGGGGCGCGGCATCCTGTGCGGCATCGGCATCAACCTTGCCCAGCCCCAGAGCTATTTTGACGCCGCCGATCTGCCCCACGGCACCTCGCTGGCCTTGCAGGGCGCTGCGGTGGATCTTGCCACCGACCCCGCATGGCTGGCCGAGGGGCTGACCGATTTCGGCTTTGACCGCAACCTGTACACCTTTGCCCGGGACGGCTTTGCGCCCTTCCGGGAGGAATACAAGGCTGCCTGCATCAATCTGGGCCGCCGGGTCACCTTTGACCTGCCGGACGGCAGTCAGGGCGCAGGCGAAGCCGTGGATGTGGACGCCGAGGGGCGTTTAGTGGTGCGCACCGATGCCGGGGAGCAGCACGTTTTCACCGGGGAAGTGTCGGTGCACGGCATCTACGGAGCAGTATAATTATAAAAGGGGCAGATGCACAGCCGTGCACCAGCCCCTTTTATCTTTGACGATTTGGAATGCGCGCCGCGTTCGCTTTGCGCATAATCAGCGGAAAAATTATTTTTAATTTCGCGTTTGTCGCGCTCTGCGGAGCGCTCCAAACGCCTTTTCACGAGAGGGGTTATCTTCTCTTCTTCATCTGGCGGCGGCGCTGGTTAAGGGTCATCCCGCCGCCGCAGCGCAGGGTGACAAAGCCCAGTGCGCACAAAATCAAAATCAGGGCGCAGAGCAGCAGCAGGGTGGCCTTGATGTCGGTGCGGAAGTCCGACACATACTCCCGGTGGGTCACAAGGTCTACCTGTCCCACCTCGTAGCCATCCAGATAGACGGTGGCGGTGCCCAGCTTCTGCCCCTCCTTGACGGTAGCAGAGACGCTCTCGGGCAGGTCGAAGGAATAGCTCACCTTATCGTCGCTGTGGCCGTAGCCGCTGACCGGGGCGGCGGCGTACAGCTCCACGGACGGCTCGGTGCGGCACTTGTTCAGGTCTACGGTGGTCAGCACGGTCTTGGTATCCACCAGCGGACGGTCGGCAAAGCTGGCAAAGGCCCAGTCAAACAGGTCGTCACACGCGGTAAACAAGTGCTCCGGCGTGTCGCAGCCAAGGATCACCAGCCCATAGCTGTGGCCGTCCTGCTGGGCAAAGGCCACGATGCAGCGGCCTGCCAGCGTGGTAAAGCCGCCCTTGACCCACTGGACGTACTCCCGGTAGTTGGCGCTTTCGCTGTTCATCAGGCTGTTGGAGCTGCTGATGGTGTGCTCCGCCTTGCGCAAATTGGTGGCAGGCAGCACGTAGCTGGCAGTGCCCGCCACCTGTGCAAAGGTCTGGTTTTCCGCGCAGGCGGCGGCGATCTTTGCTAGATCCTGCGCGGTGGACACGTTGCCGTAGTCAAACAGGCCGTGGGCACAGGTAAAGTTCGTGCCGGTGCAGCCCAGCTCCGCCGCCCGGGCGTTCATCTGCTGCACAAAGCCCACCACGCTGCCCCCCACGTCCCACGCAATGACGCTGGCGGCGTCGTTGGCACTGACGATGAGCATGGCGTTCAGCAGATCGATGCGGCGCACGGTCTCGCCGATGCGCAGCCCTATGGTGGTGCCGTTGGCGTTCTGGATATCCTTGAACTCCTGCGTTAAATCGGTGGGCACGGTCACTTCACCGTTCAGGTCCTTGCCGCTTTCCACCAGCAGCAGGGCGGTCATCAGCTTGGTCAGGCTGGCCACATATTTCTGCTGGTCGGCGTTCTGGCTCAGGATGGTCTTGCCGGTGTCCGCGTTGAACAGATACACTGCCTCGGTCTCTGTTGCAGTCTGGACGGGCATGGGGTATACTGCAAATACCGGCAGCACTGCCGAAAGAGCCACTGCCAATGTGAGCACCAGCGCCGCCAGACGGCGGCAGAACGTGTTGTGAAGCATGAAGGTACCCCCTTGAATCCCGCTCCGGCAAAACCGGCGCGCACATTTTTGTTCCTTACTTATAAGAATACCATAAAAGAACCAAAAGAGAAAGGTGGTTTTTAACAATGTTCTTATCCTTTTGTGGAAAAACGCCCCGCGATGAGGGCGCAGCTTTTGTAGCCCCCAGCGCTACCGTGCAGGGGGATGTGGTTTTAAAGCCCGGCTCCACCGTCTGGTACGGTGCGGTGCTGCGCGGGGATGACGGCACGCTGACCATCGGCAAAAACAGCAATGTACAGGACAACGCGGTGCTGCACTGCGACATCGGCGGCAGTGTGACCCTTGGCGAAAACGTCACGGTAGGGCATTGCGCACTGGTGCACGGCTGCACCGTAGGGGACGGCAGTTTAATCGGGATGCACGCCACATTGCTGAACCACTGCGTGGTGGGCAAAAACTGCATCATCGGGGCAGGGGCGCTTGTGCCGGAAGGCATGGTCATCCCGGACAACTCGGTGGCGGTGGGCGTGCCCGCCCGGGTCATCAAGCAGGTGAGCGCGGCGCAGGTGGAAGCCAACCTGCACAACGCCGCGCACTATGTGGAGCACGGAAAACTGCACGCAGAGCAGATGAAAAACGGGTAAGAGTGCGGCGCTGCGCGGGGGAAGTTACTGCTTGCCAGCAGCGGGCTGGAACGCTCCGCTGGGCCAGAGGCAGGGAGGGGTGTTCCGATTCCCCCCTCCCTACCTCTGGACTCCACCCACCCCGCAACGGGTCAAGGGCTGCACGCCCTTGACAATCCTAAAGAAGAAGTCGAAGCACAAAAAAGCTAGCGCTGCGCCAGTCGGCGCTATCGCTTTAACGCTTTTTTCGCTTCTCCATTAAAAACCCCTCAGTCGCTGCGCGCCAGCTCCCCCAAGGGGAGCGGCTGCGCTCGCAAGCTTTGCGGTTTAGCCGGAAACTTTACCTCCACCTCAAAAGGCTCCCCCTTGGGGGAGCTGGCGAGCGCAGCGAGACTGAAGGGGTGCCCATCAGAGCATTTTTTCTTCTCAAACGTTTCATTTTGCATTTTTTTCGCACTGCGGTACAAAGTTTCAAGAACTTTTTTGATTTTTCACAGAAATGTAATGACTTTTTTCGTAAAATCGGGTATACTGTATCTTGCAGGGACAGTGGGGCCGCAACCACTTCCCCGCACATGATTCCTCCTCACACCAAAGCAATACCCCAAACAAGAAATCCCTCCGGTGTACCGCAAGCGCCGGAGGGGTTTCTTGTTGTTTCGTTATTTTTAAAGGGTGCGCAGCTTTGCCGCGAACACCGAGAGCACCACCTTGGGGTTCACCTGTGCGCCCAGCCGCTGCAGGGCGGCGTCTGCCAGACGTACCGCCTGCCGCGCCTGTGTGCCCTGCACCGGGGCGCGGGGGCTGCTGCGCAGTCCCGCCGCTGCCACGGCGCGGAAATCGGTCAGCAGGGCAGAAGCCGCTGCCTTGTCCTTTTCGTAGGCGGCAAGCAGCACAGCGGCGGTATAGCTATCGCGGGCGGCAGCGGCGCGGGCAAGCTCCAACGCCTTTTCCACCTGTGCGGCGCGGGCTTCGTCCCGGGCGACCGCCAGCACCGTGCCAATATGACCATCGAACAGCTCACTGTACAGTGCGGCTGTTTTTTTGTCCACTCCCTGCGCCGCGCAGTAGCGGGTGCAGTCGGCGGGGGACACCGGCGCCACCGCAAAGCTGACGCAGCGGCTGCGGATGGTGGGCAGCACGCTGGCCAGCGAATCCGCCGTGAGCAGAAACAGCACCCCTTCCGGCGGCTCCTCCATGACCTTGAGCAGAGCGTTGGCAGATTCCTCGTTCATGCGCTCCACATGGTACAAAAGCACCGCGCGCCCCTCGGCGGAAAGGCTGGTGTTGAAAATTTCGCTGCGCATGGCGGTGACCTGACCCACCAGATACTTTCCGCCGCTGCCCATACCGGACACCGAGATAGCTTCCCGCACGATGCCGGTCTCCACCGTGCCGCTGTCGCGCTTACCGGCTTTTGCCACGGCGCGGCAGCACTCGCCCCGCAGCAGCGCTTCGGCGGCGGCACCGCCGGCGGGGTAGAGGTAGTCGGCGGCGATGCAGCGGGCGGCAAAGCCGGTGCCAAGACCGGCTTCGCCCACCAGCAAAACGCTATGGGTCAGCCGCCGGGTGGCCAGCATCTGCTGCACGCTGGTTTTCAGTTCTGCGTTGCCTTCCATGCGGTCCAGCATCATGATGGGAGTACTCCTTTTGTGAGAGACAGTAAAACGATTTAAAATGCCCTCCGCGTTGCTCTGGGCATGATTCAAGGAAAAAATATTTATAATTTCGGAATACCGGAGCGTCTGCGGACGCTCCGGTATTCCTTTTCACGGGTGGGGTCGTGGAGGAAAACAGCAGCTGCCGCGCTTGTTTCCTGCGGAAACAGTCGCGCAGTGGGGGCTACCCCTTCCGTCATCGCCTGCGGCGATGCCACCTTCCCCAAGGGGACGGCTTTTCGCGGTGGCGGGAAAGTTTATGGCATCACCCAAAGGCGCCCCCTTGGGGGAGCTGCCGAACGCAGTGAGGCTGAAGGGGTACTCTTTTAAAATTTTATCTCCTATTCTTCCGCTTCCACTGCTCCCGGCGCACCCATGCGCGGAGGGAGCGGTAGGCCATGGGGGCAAAGAAGAGCCAGACGTTGAGCATGGACAACAGGTAGTCCAGCTTGCCGGGCAGGGATGCTCCCAGAAAGCTGAACACCCACAGCACTGCCGCGAAAACGCCGAAGTACTTTACCCGGATTGGGATGACGAAGAAGAGCAGCAGCTGCACCTCCGGGTACAGCATGGCAAAGGCCAGCAGCAGCGAGAGGGACAGGCAATAGGTGCTGGCGGTCACGCCGGTGAACAGGCAGCCCAGCACCGTGCCCAGCACACCGGACAGCAGATACACCGTGTAGCGGAAATCGCCCCACTCCCGCTCCAGCGCCGTGCCGATGAACCATGTGAAGTAGATGCCCAGCACCACGCTGAGGATGCTGCCGCCGGAAAAGGGGATGAATATAAAGCTGATCACCCGCCAGACCTGCCCTTGCAGCAGCAGGCTGCGGCTGAGCCCCAGCCAGAAGGAGAAGGTGCGGTCAACAAACAGCTCGATGGCCAATACCAAGATCTGCCCCGCCACCAGAATATTGGTCAGGTTCGGAATGCCGTAGCGGCCATACTTGCGCTCCAGCTTGTTCAGCCAGTTGTTCATGTGTTTCGCCTCCGTTGCGGGATGCCCCGCCAGTTTCATGTTACCCCTATTTTACCATGACAGGCCCCCGCATTCAAGAAAATCCACGCGGAAGGCGTTGAAACTGTGCTTTCTTTCCCGGCAGACAGGCTGCAAGCGCAGTTTTTTCACACCGCAGCCGCCGGGGTGTGGAAAAAGCGGGAAATGCACAGCATTCATGCGGGTTTTAAGTCCCAAAACGACAACCGAAAATTGTATGGACTATCCGGTCTGGAATGAACTTTTCACTTTTTCCACCGGGTTTTCCACCGTTTTTGTGAAAAAGAGGCGCAGTTTCCAACGATGTTTTCCACCTTTTCCACATAGTTTTCCACATCCAGTGGAGGAAAGCCCTATACAAGCCGTAATGGATGCCGCCGCATTCTGGAAATTTGTGGGCTAAAATGTGGGCAATCTGCCTTTTATAAAAAAGAAAGTCGAAGGTTTTTCTTTTGTTTTTACAGTTTACTCCGGCTTACGGGTTTGCTTTTCTCCAATCTGGAATCTTACCCCGGGCAGTTTTCCACAAACCGCCGGGGAGAAAAACCCGGTGTGGAAAACGGACACAAACTGTGGTTTTCCACACCAAAAAATGCCGGGCGGTCCGCAGACCGTCCGGCATTGCTTTTTTCTTTACATCATATTGCGGAACACCAGCTGTGCGATCTGGAAATAGAGGATCAGGCTGCAAGCGTCCACGATGGTGGTGATGAAGGGGGTAGCCATAATGGCGGGGTCGGCACCCAGCTTTTTGGCGGCAAGCGGCAGCATACCGCCCACCAGCTTTGCCAGAATGACACTGAAGAACAGCGACACGCTGACCACGATGGCGTAGCCCATCACGTTGGCGTACTGGCCGGGGAAGAGGAAGGTGTACATCAGGTAGATGCGCAGGCCGTTCACGATGCCCAGCACTGCGCCCACGATGGCAGACACCCGCAGCTCCTTGCCCAGCACCCGCACAAAGTCGGCAGGCTCTACCTCGCCCAGTGCCAGACCGCGCACCATCAGGGTGCTGATCTGGTTGCCGCAGTTACCGGCGGTATCCATCAGCATGGGCATGAAGGAGACCAGCAGCGGCAGGCTGACAAAGGCTTCCTCATAGTGGGTGGTGACCATGCCGGTAAAGGTAGCGGACAGCATCAAAATCAGCAGCCAAGGGATGCGCTGCTTGGCGTGGGTCCACACGCTGGTGCCAAAGTAGGTGGTGGCGTCGTCATCCGGGAGAATGGCGGCCATCTTCTGCATATCCTCGGTGCTCTCGTCGGTCAGAACGTCGATGGCATCGTCGATGGTGATGATACCCACGAACATCCCCTCGTTGTCCAGAACGGGCATGGCGGTAAAGTCGTAGCGCTGCATCTCACGCGCCACGAACTCCTGATCGTCGGTGACCTTCACGGTGACCAGATTGTCGTCCATGATCTCCGTGATTGGGGTCTTGGGGTCTGCCAGCAGCAGATTACGGGCTGAGACAACGCCCTGCAGCCGGTTGCTCTCCACCACATAACAGGTGTAGACGGTCTCGGCATTCTCGCCCTGCTTGCGGATGGCGGCAAAAGCCTGTTCCACCGTCATATCCCTGCGCAGACGCACATATTCCGGGGTCATCAGGCTGCCGGCAGAGCTTTCCGGGTAGTTCAGCAGCTTGTTCAGGCTCTCGCGGGTCTCCCGGGAGGATTTTTCCAGCACCCGCTTGACCACGCCTGCGGGCATATCTTCCAGCAGGTCGGCGG
>OGIC01000462.1_pt1 | contig 22916 bp, 19 predicted proteins | sample 1571681 | NCBI WGS metagenome assembly OGIC01 (sample SAMEA2582046, study PRJEB24529) | metagenome | biome: Human gut stool | place: China | collected 2011
GAACCCTCTCCGTCTTTGCTTCGCAAATCCACCTCCCCCGAAAGGGGGAGGTTTTGCTCTACTTGCCGGAAGATGCCAAAAAGCTCCCCCTTGGGGAATCCGGCAAAGCCGTAGGCTTTGACTGAGAGGGTTCGCTCCTCTGCTGCATCCTTTCCGGTTTGTTTATTGACTTTCCCCTGCGGTTCTACTACAATACGGAATGAGAGGTCTTGCCCTCTCTGATGCAGCAGCATCCCGGCAGCTTTCCCACCATGGCAAGCTGCCTTTTTTTGTCTGCCGCAGGCGCTGCGCCGGGCAGCAGACCTGAAAAGAGAAAAGAAAAAAGAAGAATGAAGAAAGGTCTGATCCTATGACGGAAACCACCAGACAGCCGGTCTATGCCTCCAAGGCAAAGCCATGGCTGAAATATTATGAGGAAAAGTACATCCACCAGACCGTGCCGGAGTGCTCGGCCTTTGAGCTGGTCTGCCGCAACAACGAGCGGCATCTGGGCGACACCGCGCTGGAATACTACGGCCGCAAGTTCAGCTATGCCGACCTGATCGTGCAGGTAAAAAAGACCGCCGCCGCCCTGCAGGCGCTGGGGGTGAAAAAGGGCGATATCATCACGGTGGTCAGCGTGATGACCCCGGAGGTGGTCTACGCCTTCTACGCCGCCGACCTGCTGGGCGCCACCCTGAATCTGGTGGACCCCCGGTACAGCGCCGAGGGCATCCGGGAGTACATCGAGGAGGTGGAGTCCCGCTTGCTCATCTGCCTGAACGTGGTGTACCCCCGCTGCCATCAGGCCGCAAAGCGCACCAGCGTGGAGCGGGTGGTGGTGCTCAGCCCCGCCGACAGCCTGCCGCTGGCCAAAGCCGTGGGCTACAAGCTGACGAACCCGGATAAAAACCGCTACGCCTCCAACGTGCTGCGCTGGAAGGACTTTATCGCCGCAGGCAAGGGGCACAGCCCCGCCGCCGCGCCCTACGACCCCCAGCACACCTGCGTGGTGGTGCACACCGGCGGCACCACCGGCTCGCCCAAGGGTGTTATGCTGACCGACTACTGCTTCAACGCCCTTGCGCAGGAGTTTGCCGCCCAGAGCCGTCTGTTCCACCGCGGACAGAAGATGCTGAACGTGATGCCGCCCTTCATCGCCTACGGTTACAGCTGCGGCATCCACATGCCGCTGGTCATGGGGCTGCATATCATCATCATCCCCAATCTGGACCCGGATAAGCTGGGTGCACTGGTGTGGAAGTACAAGCCCGCGCACATGTTCGGCGTGCCCACCCACTACCAGCAGCTGGCTGCCGACCCGCTGCTGAAAAACAAAGACCTCTCCTTCATCCGCAACTACGCCGCCGGAGGCGATTCTCTCTCGCTGGGCGCGGAGCAGACGGTGAACCAGTTCCTCAAAGCCCACGGGGTGGAGTTCCCACTGGCAAAGGGCTACGGCATGACCGAGGTATCCTCGGCTGCCACCATCGCCGCCGGTAACGTGACAAAGCCCGGCAGCGTGGGCATCCCCATGGTCAACACGGTGGTCTCCATTTTCGAGCCGGGCACCGAGACCGAGCTGCCCATCGGTCAGCGCGGCGAGATCTGCATCTGCACCCCCACCGCCATGAAGGGCTACTACAACAAGCCCGAGGAGACCGCCTACCTGCTGCGCCGCCACGCCGACGGCCAGCTGTGGGCGCACACCGGCGATATCGGTTCCATGGACGAGGACGGTTTTGTGTATCTGGATGCCCGCATCAAGCGCATCATCATCCGGCACGACGGCTTCAAGGTGTTCCCTTCCATGATCGAAAACGTCATCAGCCGCCACCCCGCCGTGCACCAGTGCTGCGTGGTGGGCTACGCCGATACCGACCACACCCAGGGACGTCTGCCCTTCGTCTTTGTGGTGCTGGACCCTGCCGCCACCGGCAAAAAGCGCCAGATCCTGCGGGAGCTGCGCCAGCTGTGCCGCGAGGAGCTGCCGGAGTATGTGCAGCCCGCCGCCTCGGCCTATAAGATCATCCCCGAAATGCCCCTGACCCCCGCCGGTAAGGCCGACTACCGTAAGCTGGAAGAAGAGGTGGGGTAAACCCGTCTGCCCTTGAGAAAGAAGGAATCATCCATGAACCATTCTCGTTTTACTGCATGGCTGTGCAGCGCCGCTGCGCTGGTGCTGCTGGCTGTGCCTGCCTTTGCCCAGCAGCCCGACGCCCTGCCGCCGGAGCAAGCCGCCCCCGCCGCGCAGGTGCAGCCCGCCGAAGAAGCTGCCCCGGACACGGAAGCCCCCGCCGAGGAGGCCGCTCAGCCCGCTGAGGAAGCCCCTGCCGGGGAGACCGCCGATCCCCAGCGCACCTATGTGGCGCTGGGCGACAGCATCGTTTCCGGCGTGGGTCTGCCGGATTTCAAGTACACCGAAGCCGCCATCGGCATGGACGTGGCCCCAAACTTCGAGGGCTACCCGGAGCAGTGCTATGTTTCGCTGGTGGGCAAAGGCCTTGGGCTGGACCGCCAGCACGCCATCAACCTTGGCCTGCCCGGGCTGACCACCGGCGACCTTGCGGATATGCTGCACACCGGCGCAATGCCCCAGATGAACCAGCAGGCGGGCACCTACTACGTCTACCCCCAGATGCTGGACTACCTCAAGCGCGCGGACATCATCAGCGTGCAGATCGGCTCCAACGATGCGCTGGTGCCCGCCCTTGTGGCGCTGGGCAACGCCACCAACTGGAAGAGCGAGCAGCTGGTAGCCACCATGGTCAGCGGCGTGCTGCGCGAGCCCAGCTTTGAGAACCTGCAGCGGCTGAACAGCGACCTTTCCCGCCTGCGGCTGACCCGCGAAGAGCGCAAAGCCACCACCCAGCTGCTGCTGGGCGGCGGCACGGACGCCATCTGCGAGCAGGCGTATCAGGACGCCGCCGTGCACATGCCGCAGGTGGTGGCGCAGCTGCGGGCGCTGAACCCGGACGCGCAAATTATACTGGTAGGCTACACGAACCCTGTGCCCCTGCTGCCGGAGTGGACACAGCTGTTCCGGCGGCTGAACGCCCTTGGCAAGAGCCTTGCCGCCCAGAACGAGAACGTGACCTATGTGCCCATCCCCTTTGCCATGACCGCCACCGACGCCCACCCCACCGTGAGCGGGCATAAGTACATCGCCAACCGCATCCTGCGGGCGATCAAAAAATAACCACAACGCACCATGCCGGGCAGCCTGCAAGCTGTCCGGCTTTTGCATTTTCACGGGGAGGGGTCACCCCTTTGGGCACTGCCGGAAACTTTGCCGCCACCGCTGAAAGCCGTCCCCTTGGGGAAGGTGGCATCGCCGCAGGCGATGACGGAAGGGGTAATCATCGGCAGCGCCGTTTTCTGTGAAAGCGCGGCACTGCGGGGGAAGGTTCTGCCTGGCGTAAGCGGGCGGAACCCTCTCCGTCTTTGCTTCGCAAATCCACCTCCCCCGAAAGGGGGAGGTTTTGCTCTACTTACCGGAAGGTGCATAAAAGCTCCTCCTTCGGGGGAGCTGTCACCGCAGGTGACTGAGAGGGCGCAGCAAGGCTAATGAGTGCTGCCCCTCATCCGGCGCTGCGCGCCACCTTCCCCCGGCGCGGGAGCGCATTCCCAATCATCCACCACCAAAAAAACCGGGCAGCCTGCGGGCTGTCCGGCTTTTTATTTGTGTTCAGCTTACCCTTCCGCTCTCTACCGAGAAGCTCACATCCGCCGCAGCCATGGTGGACTTGCGGTGGGATACCAGCAGCACCGTGCGGTCTTTGCACTCGGCGCGGACGGCGCGCAGAATGATGCCCTCGTTCAGGCTGTCAAGGTTGGAGGTGGGCTCGTCCAGCAGCAAAAATGGTGCATCGTGCAAAAATGCCCGCGCCACCCCGATGCGCTGCCGCTCGCCGCCGGAAAGGGTGCCGCCCAGCTCACCCACGGGGGTGTCGTAGCCCTTGGGCAGGCTGCGGATAAAGTCATCCAACGCAGCCTTTTTGCAGGCAGTCTCCACTTCTTCCTGCGTAGCATCGCGCTTTGCAATGCGGATGTTGTTGCCGATGGTATCCGCAAACAGTTCGGTTTCCTGGGTCACAAGGCTCTCCTGCGCGCGCAGGGCGGCGGTGTTCACCCGCCGGATGTCCTCTGCGCCAAACCGGATGCTGCCGGTCTGCACGTCCCAGAAGCGCATCAGCAGCCGCAGCAGGGTGCTTTTGCCGCTGCCGGAGCGCCCGGTGATGCCCACGATCTTTTTTTCCGGGATGGTCAGGCTGATCTCCCGCAGCACCTGCTCCCCCGCGTAGCCAAAGCTGACGCCGCGCACCTCGGCCCCCGCAAAGGGGGTGTTTTCGCCGTCGGTCACCTCGGGGGTCACCGGTGCTTCGTCCAGCAGCGCCAGCACGCGGTCTGCGCTGGCAAATACCTGCGTCAGCCCTGCACCAAGGTTCGCCAGCGCCACCACCGGCCCGAAGGAGCTGAGCGCTGTCAGGGTGCACACCAGCACCCCCTGCGCCGCCAGCTCGCCGCGCTGGTACAGCCACAGGCTCACGCCCAGCACTGCCAGCGTAGTAAAGAGGATCAGGGTGTTGGTTACGGCTACGATCAGCCCCTCGCGGTACTTCAGCGCCGTCTGCTTTGCACCCAGCGTCTCGCTGTGGGCGGTGATACTCGCTGCCCGAGCGGCGGTGTCCTGATACTGCAACGTATCCCGCAGGCCGCGCAGGCTTTCCAGCACATCGCTGTTGGTATCCGCCAGCGCCTGCCGGTATTCCCGGGCAACGGCCTGTCCGCGCTTTGCGCTCCACACCGGCAGCACCACACCCACCATCAAATAGCCCACCAGCAGCGCCAACGCGGGCAGAATGTGCCAGTGCGCCGTAAAGGCGGTGATGCCCGCCGCCCAAAGCACGGCGATGCACACCGGCGAGATGGTGTGGGCGTAGAACACCTCCAGCGCCTCGATATCGGCGGTGATCAGGGAGATCAGGTCGCCCCGGTCGCGGCCCTCCAGCTTTGCGGGGGTCAGGCGGCGCAGCGCGCCGAACACCTTATCCCGGATGAGCGCCAGCAGCCGGAAGGCGATATAGTGGTTGGAGGCCTGCTCCGCATAGCGCAGCACGCCGCGCAGCAAAGCAAACACCAGAATGCACCCGAAGGCCGTGCCCACGGTGGGCAGCGGGCTTTGCAGACCGGCAGCGGTCAGGATGGCAAAGCCGCCGAAAATGGTGATGAAGGTGGCGCAGAAGTGCCCCGCCACGCCCATGACGATGGCTGCCAGCATGATGGGCAGCATGGGCTTTACCAGCACAATCAGCCGCACCACAATGGCGGCGGGGGTGCGGTGAGTGGTTGTGTCGTTCATCAGGCATCCTCCTTTGCAAGGATCTCCAGCTGCTTCTGGGCGGTGTACAGGCGGCAGTAAGCGCCCCCGTGCGCCAGTAGCTGCGGGTGGGCGCCCTGCTCGGCAATGCGGCCGTTTTCCAGCACATAGATGCAGTCGCTGTCCACCACGTTTGCCAGCCGGTGGGAGATCAGAATCACCGTCTTTTTCCCCGCCAGACCCCGGATGGCCGCCATGATGTCGTTTTCGCTCTCGGCATCCACGTTGGAGGTGGCTTCATCGAAGAGGTAGATGGGGGTATCGTGCAGCAAAGCGCGCGCCATAGCAAGGCGCTGCCGCTGCCCGCCGGAAAGGTTGCTGCCGCCCTCGTGCACGGCGGTCTGTAAGCCGTTCTGGCTGCGGCAGAAGTCCGCAAGGTTCACTTCCTCCAGCGCCGCCCAGAGCTCGCTCTCGGTGGCTTGCGGCTTTGCCATGCGCAGGTTGCTTTCCACCGTGCCTTTAAAAATGGTGGAATCATGGGGCACGACGGTCAGCGTGCGCTGCCGCGCAGCCTGCTGCAGCTGCTGTACCTGCACGCCGCCCATGGTCACCCGACCGGTGTACCCGGTGCAGCGCCCCGCCAGCAGGGCGGCAATGGTGCTTTTGCCGCTACCGGAAGCGCCCACCAGCGAGACAAAGCTGCCCTGCGGCACCGTAAAGGAAACGTCTTTCAGCACGGTGCGGCCTGCCTCGTAGCCAAAGGTCACATCCTCCAGCGCCAGCGTGGTGTCCGTCGGAGCGTTCTGTGCGCCGTCCTGCGGCTCCTCGGCTGCCAGCAGCCGGAAGATTTTCTCTGCTGAAGCCGCACCGTTCATGGCAATGTGGAAGTAGCTGCCCAGCAGCCGCAGCGGCAGGAAAAAGTCTGCCGCCAGCAGCAAAATGGTCAACGTGGCGGTCAGTTCCAGCTGTCCCGCCGCAAAGGCTGCCACGGCGCTGATGATGCCCAGCCCCGCGCCGCCGTAGGCCATCAGGTCCATCAGAGTGACAGAGTTCAGCTGCATGGTCAGCACCCGCATGGTGATCTTGCGGAAGCGCTCGGCTTCGGCGTTCATCTGCTCGTGCTTCCAGCCGTCAGCCTGATAAATTTTCAGGGTGGTCAGCCCCTGAATGTTCTCCAGAAAGCTGTCGCCCAGCGTGGTATACTCGCTCCAGTAGCTGGCCAGCAGCTTTTTGGCGAACTTCTGCACCGCCACGATGGACATGGGGATCAGCGGCACACAGCACAGCAGGATGACCGCCGACCGCGCGTGCACCCCCACCAGCAGCGCAAACAGGGTAACCGGTGCCAGCAGGCTGTAAAACAGCTGGGGCAGATATTTTGCAAAGTAGGTGTCGATCTGCTCCACGCCCTCGCTTGCCAGCATGACCACCTCGCTGGTAGCCACCGTGGCGGTATAGCCGGGGCCAAGGCGGGTGAGTTTTTCATAAATTTTGCTGCGCAGAGTGCGCTTGACGTCCCGCGAGGCCTGATCGCTCATGCCGGAAGCCAGCATGGTAAAGGCAAAGCGCAGCGGCACCGTACCAAGACAGAGCAGGATATTCTGCCGCAGCGCGGCAGCGGTCAGGCTGCCCGCAAAGGCCGCCCCCACCAGCCGGGCGACCGCCCGGACAAAGATGATATTACACACCAGCCCCAGCCACTGGAACGCCACGTTTGCTCCCACATACCGCAGCGCCGTCCGGTCGAAGGACAGCAGTTTTTTGTTTATCATGGGTGTTTCTCCTCTTCCCCTTCCACCATCCGCTCATAGTCGGCGGTAAAAAGGCGCTGGGGCAAAGCGCTGGTCATGGCAAGGGCGGCGTTCCACTGCTCCTCGTCCGTCAGCTCCCCACTCACCGGCGGGAAGTGCGCCAGAATGGCGTCCAGCTCCTGCTGCACCCGCTTTGCCACCCAGATGCCGCGGTCGGTCAGGTAAATTTTACCGTAGTACTCCTTTACGATCATGCCCTGCTCCATGAGCAGGTTCAAAATGCGCACCACCGAGGGCTTTGTCACCCCCAGCTTTTCCGCAATGCTGCGGGAGCTGATGTCCAGATGGGTGCGGCTTACCTCGTAGATGGCCAGCAGATAGCGCAGATGCGCTGCGGTCAGCTGCATACCGGTCACTCTCCTTTTTACGCGCCGGGGCTTACCCGGTGTTATCATAAGCTAACTTTATTTTACTTAAAAAAGAGCGCGAGCCGAGAGGTTCAGCCCGCGCCCTTTGCGGATCATTTCAATGCTCAGTGACAGCCGCTGCAACCGCTGCAGCTGCCATTGCAGCCGCCTTCGCCGCAGCCGCTGCACCCACTGCAGCCGCCGCCATGCTTGTGGGAGTGCCATGTGATCCAGCCCACACCGCCAAACACGATGACTGCCACAATGATCGTGGGCAGATTAAAATTTGCAGCGAGGAATTCCATCATACAAAACACACCCTTTCACAATGTCATGCGGTTTGCTCAGATCTTGGTCACGTCGATCTTGACTTCGTTGTTACCCGCATACTTATTGGGACGCACCAGCAGGTAGATGAACGCTGCCAGCACCACAATTGCCACCACGCTGAACAGGCCGAAGTGCACCTCGCCGGTGATCAGGCCGCCGATCTGGTACACGACCAGCGCGGAGCAGTAAGCCAGCAGGCACATATAACCGATGGCGATACCAGTCCACTTGCCGTTGTTCATCTCACGCTTGATGGCGCCCATGGCTGCGAAGCAGGGAGCGCACAGCAGGTTGAAGATCATGAAGGCGTAGGCAGACAGGGCAGTGTAATCCTGTGCCACAGCGGCCCAGATCTCGTCGCCGTTCTCGGAAAGCTCGCCGCCGAAGTGATACAGGACGCCGAAGGTACCAACGACGTTCTCCTTGGCGATCAGGCCGGACACGGAAGCGACGGTTGCTTTCCAGTTGCCAAAGCCCAGAGGTGCAAAGATCCATGCGATCTTGGTGGCGATGGCAGCCAGAACGGAGTTGTCCTGATCTTCGACCATGCCGAATGCACCGTTCTCGAAGCCAAAGCCCTGCAGGAACCACAGCACGACGGTCGCAAGCAGAATGACGGAACCGGCACGCTTGATGAAGGACCAGCCGCGCTCCCAGGTAGCACGGAACACATTGCCCCAGGCAGGCACATGGTAAGCAGGCAGCTCCATAACGAAGGGAGCGGGGTCACCGGCAAAGATCTTGGTCTTTTTCAGGATGATGCCGGAGCAGATGATGGCAGCCATGCCGATGAAGTAAGCAGAAACAGCAACCAGCGGAGAGCCGCCGAACATGGCACCTGCGATCAGGCCGATAATAGGCATCTTAGCGCCGCAGGGGATGAAGCAGGTGGTCATGATGGTCATGCGGCGGTCACGCTCATTCTCGATGGTACGGGAAGCCATGACGCCCGGCACGCCGCAGCCGGTGCCCACCAGCACCGGGATGAAGCTCTTGCCGGAAAGGCCGAACTTACGGAAGATACGGTCCATGATAAAGGCCACGCGGGACATATAGCCCACGTCCTCGAGGATGGACAGCAGGAAGAACAGGACCAGCATCTGGGGCACAAAGCCCAGCACTGCGCCGACACCGGCGACGATGCCGTCCATGATCAGGCCGTACAGCCAGCCTGCCACGCCGATGCTCTCCAAAAAGCCGCCCAGTGCGCCCGGCACGATCTCGCCGAACAGCACATCATTGGTCCAGTCAGTTGCAAAGGTGCCGATAGACCAGCCGCCGTCTGCAATGGAGGTGCCCATGGACAACGAATACATCAGGATCATGACCAGTGCGAAGATGGGCAGTGCCAGCACGCGGTTGGTCACGATGCGGTCGATTTTATCGGAAACGGTCAGGTGCTCCACGCGGGCCTTCTTCTTGACAGCCTTGTGCACCACGGTGTTGATGTAGGCGTAGCGCTGGTTGGTGATGATGCTCTCGGCGTCATCGTCCATCTCTTTTTCGCAGTCCTGAATGTGCTCGTCGATGTGATCCATCAGGGTCTTGTCCAGCTTCAGCTCATCCTGCACCTTGTCGTCGCGCTCGAACAGCTTGACGGCGTACCAGCGCAGGAAGCGGTCATCCACCTTGCCCTGAATGGACTCTTCGATGTGGGCAATGGCGTGCTCCACGCTGCCAGTGAACACATGGGGCAGCTCGCCGGTCTTGCCGGCCTTGGCAGCTGCCACCGCAGCCTTGGCGGCTGCCTCGGTGCCCTCGCCCTTCAGGGCGCTGATCTCCACTGCCTGACAGCCCAGCTCTGCGCTCAGCTTCTTCAGGTCGATGGTGTCGCCGTTCTTGCGCACCAGATCGATCATGTTCACAGCCATGACCACCGGGATGCCCAGCTCAATGAGCTGGGTGGTCAGGTACAGGTTGCGCTCGATATTGGTGCCGTCGATGATGTTCAGGATAGCGTCGGGCTTTTCCTTCACAAGGTAAGTACGGGAGACGACCTCCTCCAGCGTATAGGGGGACAGCGAGTAGATGCCGGGCAGATCCTGAATGATCACGTCCTTGTCACCCTTGAGTTTGCCTTCCTTTTTTTCCACAGTAACGCCGGGCCAGTTGCCCACGTACTGGTTGGAGCCGGTCAGGTTGTTGAACAGGGTCGTTTTGCCGCAGTTCGGGTTGCCGGCCAGTGCAATTTTAATGCTCATTGCGGATACCTTTCCTCCCTTTGGTCTTATCAGACCACTTCGATCATCTCAGCGTCGGCCTTGCGCACGCTCAGCTCGTAGTTGCGCACGGTCAGCTCCATGGGGTCGCCCAGCGGCGCCACCTTGCGCACATAGATCTGCACCCCCTTGGTGATGCCCATATCCATGATGCGGCGCTTCACCGGGCCTTCGCCGTGCAGCCGTGCCACGGTGGCGGTCTCGCCCACCTTTACGTCTTTCAGTGTTTTCATCGTACTCGTTCCTCCCTTGCAGTATCTCATGCAGCACCGGGAAGGCGCTGCTCAGGCCACCATGATGCGGCTTGCCATGGTCTTATCCAGTGCCAGACGGCTCTGCTTGACCTGCACGATCAGGTTGCCCGCGATCTCGTTGACCACGGTCACCTCGCTGCCAACCACGAACCCCAGCTCGGCCAGGTGCAGCCGCACCTCGTCCTTGCCGCTGATCCTGCGGATGGTGACGGTCTCGCCTGCTTTTGTCATCGTCAAAGGCATCATCGCTGTGCTCCCCTTCCATAAAAATGATGTGATGCTGCGGTGGTTAGTCAGCCGTAACTATCAGCGTAGATAGTTTACCGCTGCTAACCCAACTTGTCAATAGATTTTTCATATCTCATAGTTAGTTTATATGAACAAACAAATTTTATACCGGAACCGGCCTGCATTTTTATCAAAATCATCAATGACTAACTCCATTTCTTGAGTTAAAGTTAGCCAATGTTTACATTTTCAGGGGGTCGTTTTGTCATTTTATAGGGCAGGGTGACGAGAGAATAACCCCTTCCGTCTGCTCCCGTTGGTCGCAGCCACCTTCCCCAAGGGGACGGCTTTAGCGGCGGCGGGAAACTTTGCGGCAGCACCAAAAGGCGTCCCCTTGGGGGAACTGGCTTTGCGCAGCAAAGACTGAGGGGGTATTCCCGGGAACGTCCTCGCCCTCTCAGGCGCTAACGCGCTAAACTCCCTCAGTCATCGTTGCAAGAGCACCTTTCTGCTTGCCGCAAGCGTGCAGGGACGCTCCGCTGGGCCAGAGGCAGGGAGGGGTGTTCCGACTCCCCCCTCCCTACCTCTGGACTCCACCCACCCCGCAATGCAACAACTGCGACCGCCGCCAGCGGCGGAAACAGGGAGCGGTTGTTGGGGCAGCGGCCAGCAAGACGCGAGTGCCGCCCAAGGCACGAAGCGGATGCTGGGTGCCGCAACCCGTCGTCAAGGGCTACTCGCCCTTGACAATCCTAAAGAAGAAGTCGAAGCACAAAAAAGCTAGCGCTGCGCCAGTCGGCGCTAGCGCTTTAACGCTTTTTTCGCTTCTCCATTTATAGCCCCTCCCGTGAAAATAGCGTTTGGAGCGCTCCGCAGAGCGCGACAAACGCGAAATAAAAATAATCTTTCCGCTATTTATGCGCAGAGCAACGCGGAGCGCATTCAAAATCGTCCCGCCCCGCGCGGGAGGGCCGTCCCCCAAACACACGACCGCCCGGCGCAGGGGTCAAAACTGCACCGGGCGGTCATGTGTAAAAAGGAGGATCGCTCTCTCCTGTGTCGGAAGCATAGGAGAGTTGCCAGGATAAAAGAGAGTATTTGAAAAGAGAATATCAATTTTTCAGGCGGCCACTGCCAGCTTTAAAATGGGCGTGCCGCTGTGGAACAGCCGCAGGTACACCGCCGTGCACTTGGCCAGCTGGTCAAAGTGCTGCTGGGCGGCGGCGGGGTCGCCGTAGGACTTCCAGCATCCGCAGCAGGTAAAGCACTTGCCCCGGTGCCGGATAAAGCCCACAACGTCCTCCAGCGGATAGCCCAGAAATACCCCGATCTCGTGGGGGAAATCCGCTGCCTCCGCCGCGCAGCACAGCCGCAGGCTGAGCTGGTCCAGCAGCGCGCTGCAGTCCGCGGCATCCTCCGGCAGACGGTAGCCCTCCCGGGCTAAAAAGCTGCGCACAGCGGCATCTGCCAGCACCGTTTGCAGCTTGGCAGCGCGGTAGACGTACACCAGATACTGCCGGGTGGCAATGCACCCCCGCAGCACCCGCACCTGCAGGCCCTTGGGGTTCAGCTGGGCGTTCCAGCCCGCCACCCGCCGGGCAAGGTCGGCACGGTTTCGCGTTTCGTAGCGGAACAGCCCCGCAGGTTTCAGCCCCGCCAGTACAGGGGCACATTGTTCGATCATTACGGTCTCAAAATCACGCTCCATAGCGGTTCTCCTTTGGCGGCAGTGTCGGGGTCAGTGTGCCCCGGATGCCGGGCTGTTATAAGTAAGACATAGCTAACCATCACTTCAAAAAAAGAAGCGGCACGCCCGGTCTGCGGGCGCTGCCGGTGGGGTCTCACATGGTTAGTTACTTCTAACGTCAGTAGTGTACCACAACGCAGCGGGCTGTGTCAAGCCTTTCCGGCAAAAAAGTTATTTATAGCAAACCACGCCCGCGCTACCCTTCCGGCGGCGGCTGTGGTATAATTGGGGCATTCTCGGGTCTGCCCCTTGGGGCGCACCCCTGCCAAGGAGGCCAAACCCATGCCCACACCCATCACCGCATCTATCCTGTCCGCACTGCTGGCCGCCGCGCTGGCGCAAAAGCCCACCCGCCCGCTGGTGCTGGCGCTGGACGGCCGCTGCGGCAGCGGCAAGACCACCCTTGCCAACGCACTGGCAGCGCAGCTGCCCGGCTGCACGCTGCTGCGCACGGATGATTTCTACCTGCCGCCCGCCCGGCGCAGCCCGGACTGGGCACACACCCCCTGCGCCAGCATGGACCTTACCCGCCTGCGGGACGAAGCCCTGCGCCCTGCCTACGCGGGGCAACCCGTGGCCTACCGGGCGTACAGCTGCCGGGAGGGGGCTTATCTGCCCCCGGCACAGCTGCCCGCGCAGCCGCTGGTGATTTTAGAGGGCAGCTACAGCCACCACCCGCTGCTGCGCCCCTACGAGACGCTGCGGGTGTTTGTGACCTGCGCAAAGCCCGAGCAGACCCGGCGCTTACAGGCGCGGGAGGGCGCCCGCTACGCGGATTTTGCCGCCCGGTGGGTGCCGCTGGAGGAGGGGTATTTTGCGCAGTACGGCATAGCCGAAAGCGCGGATTTTGTGGTGGATACTACCGCAGGCGAGACGATTTAGAATGGCCTCCGCTTTGCTCTGGCCATAATCAGCGGAAAAAGATTTTTAATTTGGGGTTCTGAAAAGCCTGCGGGCTTTTCAGAACCCCTTTTTCACGGGAGGGGTCACCCCTTCAGGCGCTAACGCGCCAGCTCCCCCAAGGGGGAGCCTTTGGGTGCTGCCGGGAACTTTACCGTCACCGCAATAAGCCGTCCCCTTGGGGAAGGTGGCTGCGACCAACGGGAGCAGACGGAAGGGGTTCTTTTGCGCACCTTGCCCAAATCTGCGGGAAATATTTCTCTCTCCCTGCGTGAATGGGGGTTATTTTGCATCGAATCGCGCTTGCAGGGGGCGGGCGGCGTCTGATATACTTATGGTATGGAAGAAAGCAACACCACGCTACAACAAAGAATGGAGGATGACCCTTATGAAAAAGCTGGCAAGACTGACCGCCCTTTTACTCACCGGTGCACTGCTGCTGGTGCTGACCGCCTGCGGTGCCGAGACCGAGCAACAGGCAAAGCAGCGGCTGCTGAACGAGATCAACAGCTACCGCGCAAGCATCCATCTTGATTCGCTTGATGAAGTAGAAGAGCTTTCTGCCGCCGAGCAGGAGTTGATAGATCACTTCCGTGCCGCCGGTAAGACCGTGCTGCCAAAAAGCGAAGCAGATGAGGCCCTTGATAGTTGGCGCAGCAAAACTAAGGACTGGACGTATTGTTCTGAATTTGGCCCGGATTGGGATTATGATGAGAATTTCTACATTTTGTCTACCAAGGTTCCAGCCAACACCCCGGAGGGCAAGGCAGAGCTGTTGAAAGAATTGAGAGACTCCGGTACCTTTGATGATGGTTGCAAGCACATCGGCATTGCCGTTGTGACCATTGACGGACAGATGTACTGGAGCTGCTACATGTATTACTGATTTCCCCTTCCCCGCACAGAATAACACCCCTTGAACAGAACAAAGCCGGACAGCTTGCGGGCTGTCCGGCTTTTGGTTTCGCTTGATTTACAGACTGTTACTTATTCTTGTACATATCCTGATAGTAGTTCTGGTAGTCGCCGCTGGTGACGTGGTTCATCCACTCCTCGTGGTTCAGGTACCAGTCGATGGTCAGCACGATGCCCTTCTCAAAGGGAGTTTCGGGGTACCAGCCCAGATCGTTCTTGATCTTGGTGGGGTCGATGCCGTAGCGGCGGTCGTGACCCAGACGGTCGGCGACGTGCTTGATGAGGTCCTCGCTGATGCCCTCGTCCTGCAGGCGGTCGTGCAGCTGGTTGATGATGGTCTTGACGATGAAGATGTTGGGGCGCTCGTTGTGGCCGCCCACATTGTACACCTCGCCGATTTTGCCGCCGTTCGCCACCATATCAATGGCCTTGCAGTGATCCTCCACATACAGCCAGTCGCGGATCTGCATACCGTCGCCGTAGACGGGCAGCTGCTTGTGGTGCTTGACGTTGTTGATCATCAGGGGGATCAGCTTCTCCGGGAACTGGTAGGGGCCGTAGTTGTTGGAGCAGCGGGTGATGTTCACCGGCATGCCGTAGGTGTCGTGGAAGGCCATGACGAACATATCGGCGCTGGCCTTGGAGGAGGAGTAGGGGCTGTGGGGGCACAGGGACGTAGTCTCCATAAAGAAGCCGTCCGCACCCAGAGCGCCGTACACCTCATCGGTGGACACCTGCAGGTACTTCTTGCCTTCCTTCCAAGTCTTGGCATCGGCGTCGTACCATGCCTCCTTGGCGCGCTGCAGCAGGTTGACAGTGCCCATCACGTTGCTCTGCACAAAAATTTCGGGGTTCTTGATGGAGCGGTCCACATGGCTCTCGGCGGCAAAGTTGATGACGTAGTCGAAATCGTACTTTGCAAACAGGCTCTCCACCAGCTCCTTATCGCAGATATCGCCCTGCACGAACACATGGCGGGGGTCGCCCTCCACGTCCTTCAGGTTTTCCAGATTGCCTGCGTAGGTCAGCTTATCCAGATTGACCAGCAGGATCTCCGGGTATTTTTTGAGCATATAGTGCACAAAGTTGGAACCAATAAAACCGGCGCAGCCGGTGATCAGATAGGTTTTCATAGGTCAATTTTCCTCTTTATTCAGTTGTTGTTCCCGGACTGCGGACGGGCTGCGGCGCGGGCGCGTTCCTCCTCGGCGCAGCAGTGCTTTGCCACAAGGTAGAGGTTCTTGTTCATGCTGTTCATGGTCTTGCCCATGGCCTTGGTGTATGCTTCCAGCCCTTTGTTCATGCTGTGAAGCTCCTCGTAGGTGGCTTGGGTGTACCGTACCAGACCCGCACTCATGTTGCTGAGCTCCTTGTGGGTCTCCTTGGTGTACTCCACCAGCTCCGCAAAGGCGTACAGCGCCCATGCAAGGAACATCTGCAGCACCCAGAACACCACGGCGACCACCAGCCCCAGCACGATGGCTGAAAACTGGTTGATGGGCTTCAGCATTTCATGGACCGAACCGCACAGCATGGCTGCAAGCACAAAGGCCAGCACGCACTGCACCTTTGCAAGGATCTTTAATATCTTGACAGATCTGCTAAAAATCGCATCAAACATGATACATCCTCAGTTCTTCCGCAGGGGGTGTTTTCAGTTTTTTTCAGCCCTTCATGCCGTTTTCGCCGTCCCAGTGGGCGAAGAAGCAGGCCAGAGCGTCCTTCCAGTCGCGGACATCGTTGCCCACGGTGCAGCGCAGCATCCGGTTGTCCAGTGCGCTCCACTTGGGGCGGTCGGCGCTGTCCGGGTGCTTTGCCTTGTACTCCTCGCTGGTGCAGGGGGCAACGCTAGCCTCCACGCCGGAAAGGCGGATGATCTCGGCAGCAAAATCGTACCACGAGCAGATGCCCTCGCCGGTGCAGTGGTACAGGCCGTACTCGTGGGTCACGCACAGCTGCAAGATCTCGTGGGCAAGGTCAGCAGCGTTGGTGGGGTTGCCGCACTGGTCGTTGACCACTTCCAGCTTGCCGAACTTTTTGCCCGCATTCACGATGGTCTTGACGAAGTTTTTGCCGTAGTAGCTGTACAGCCACGCGGTGCGCACGATGAAGTGGCGGTGGCAGAACCGCTCCACATACTTTTCGCCCATGAGCTTGGTAGAGCCGTAGGCGCTGATGGGCCCGGGCAGGGTAGCTTCATCCTGCGGGATGCCGCCGTTCTCCCGGCCGGAGAACACATAGTCGGTGGAAACGTGCACCAGCCGTGCGCCGGTCTTTTCGGCAGCCTGTGCCAGATTGCGGGGGCCGAGGGCATTTGCCTTAAAGGCATCGTCGTGGTGCACCTCGCACCCGTCCACGTTGGTGTAGGCGGCGCAGTTGATGATGATATCCGGGCGGTTGCGCCGCACGAACTCGTCCACCATCCTGTAATTGGAGATATCCAGTTCCGGCAGATCCACCGGGATCACCGTAGCGTTGAGCAGCTTTTCGGGGATGGGGCCCAGCTCGCTGCGGCCCTCCTGCAGCTGCTTGAGCAGCTCTGTGCCCAGCTGTCCCTTGCAGCCTGTGACAATGATTTTCATACCAATGTGCCTTTCCTTATGCTTAATAGCGCAGCTTGCCGTCGGCCACGTTCTTCAGATGCTGGCCGTAGGGGCTCTTGCCGTAGCGCTCGGCGCTTTCCAGCAAGGTGTCGCGGTCGATCCAGCCGTACTTGAAAGCGATCTCCTCCGGTGCGCTGATCTTGATGCCCTGACGCTTCTCGATCATGTGCACAAAGTCGGCAGCCTCCACAAGGCTCTCCATCGTTCCGGTGTCCAGCCATGCAAAGCCGCGGCCCAGCAGCTGCACATCCAGCTCGTCCTGCTTCAGGTACATATCGTTCAGGGAAGTGATCTCCAGCTCGCCGCGGGCAGAGGGCTTTACCTGCTTTGCCATCTGCACCACTTCCTTGTTGTAGAAGTACAGACCGGTGATGGCGTAGTTGGACTTGGGATGCTGGGGCTTTTCCTCCACGCTGAGCACCTTGCCGTCCTTGTCGAACTCCACGATGCCAAAGCGCTCGGGGTCCTGCACATAGTAGCCGAACACGGTGCAGCGGCCCTTGTTCTCTGCGTTGGCCACGGCGCTCTTGAGCAGCTTAGAGAAGCCGTTGCCGTAGAAAATGTTATCGCCCAGAATCATGGCGCAGCAGTCGTCGCCAATGAACTCTTCGCCCAGAATAAAGGCCTGTGCCAGACCATCCGGGGAGGGCTGCACCTTATACTGCAGATGGATGCCGTACTGGCTGCCATCGCCCAGCAGCGCCTCAAAGCGGGGCGTATCGGTAGGGGTAGAGATGATCAGGATATCCTGAATGCCCGCCAGCATAAGGGTGGACAGCGGATAGTAGATCATGGGCTTGTCGTAGACCGGCAGCAGCTGTTTGCTGGTGACCATGGTCAAGGGATAGAGCCGTGTGCCGGCACCGCCGGCGAGAATAATGCCTTTCATACTTGTGCACTCCTTTTTTCTTATAAAAAGATGTGCAGCTTAATTCAAAGCGGAGCTGCGTCCGCTGTAAACGATTTTGGGTCTGCCAGGGCCGCATTTTTGCAAAAGACGATGGCAGTACACTTTATTTTACTATGAAAGCACGCAAAATGCAAGAGGCGGAAACAGCAGAAAGCGGTGTGCCGACGGCACACCGCTTTCTGCGAATCAAAAACACTATTTTTTCTCCGCTCACCACGCAAAGCCCCACTTGGAAAAGTAGCGCAGCAGGCTGCGCAGCTGCCACAAAAAAGGCTTCAGGCTGCGGTGCGCCGCACGGTGCCATGCGTGGATGGCGGTGTACTGGGGCACCAGATACGCCTTGCCCCGGGTGCGCATCTTCTGGGTCAGGTCGGCGTCCTCCACATACATGAAGTAGCCCTCGTCAAAGCCGCCCACAGCCTTGAAGGCAGCGGTGTCCACCGCCGAAAAGCTGCCGGTGCAGAACTCGATCTCGGTGGGCTTTGTCAGGTCTTTGTCTGCCATCAGGTAGCGGTCGTTGTACTTTGCCCAAAAGCGCAGACAGGGCAGCTGACGGTAGGCCATGGCGCGCACATTGCACCGGCGCAGCGGCAGCTGCTGGGGTCTGCCGTCCGGGAAGGTCAGCCCCGGGCGGGTCATCACCACGCCGGGGTGCGCCGCCATCCAGTCCGCAAGGTCGCTCAGGGTATCCGCCGTCAGCTGGATGTCCGGGTTCAGGATAAAATGCACCCGGCTGTGCAGCAGCGAGAGCACTGTGTTGTGCCCGGTGCCGAAGCCGCCGTTCTCCAGCCGGCAAAGCACCTGCACCGTCTGCCCCGGGACGGTGCGCAGGGTGCCGTCCTTGGCGGCGGCGGTCAGCTGCTGGCCGCTGCCGTCCGGGCTGGCGTTATCCACCAGATATAAGGTGAGCGGGTAGCGGCGGGTGCAGTCCAGCACGGTCTGGGCGGCCCTGATGGCCTCCTCCGCACCGTTATACACCACGATACAGGCCGAAAGCTCCATCTGCGTTCCCCCTTTCGGTTCGGTTTGGGTCAAAGGCTCACTCCAGCGGCTTGATGTCAAAGCTGAAGTCCTCCTTCATCAGGTCAAAGTTGGGGTTCATGCAGGGGTCGCCCGCAGCCAGCTGCTTTGCCCACCGCTTCTGGAAGCGCTCCACCTCGGAGGCAAAGCGCTTGCGCTTGGCAGGGCTTTCGTCCAGCCCGCGGCTCTTGCTCTCGTAGTGGTACAGCTGGGCAAAGGGGGTGAACACGTTGGTGTAGCCCGCCTCCCGCACGCGCACGCAGAAGTCCACATCGTTGAAGGCCACGGCAAAGCTCTCGTCCAGCCCGTTCACCTGCTCGTATACGTCCTTGCGCACCATCAGGCAGGCGGCGGTCACGGCGTACACATCCTGCGCATAGACCAGCCGACCCATATAGCCGGGGTGCCCCACAGGGAAGTTCTTGTGCATGTGCGCCGCCAGCGTCAGGAAACCGAAGCCGATGCCTGCGTGCTGGATGGTGTTGTCCGGGTAGAGCAGCTTTGCGCCCACGCAGCCCACCCGGTCCTGCTGGGCGTACATGACCATCTCCTCCATCCAGCGGGGCGAGATGACCTCGGTATCGTTGTTGAGCAGCAGCAGGTACTGGCCGGTGGCATCCTTTGCGCCAAAGTTATTCAGGGCGCTGTAATTGAAGCCGGTGCCCTGCCATGTGAGCACATGCAGGGTGTCCGGGTGTTCCTTTTGCAGCTGCTCGTAGCAGCGGAAGGTGGCAGGCTCCTTGCTGTTGTTCTCGATGATGATGACTTCAAAATCCGGGTAGGTGGTCTTGCGGTAGATGGACTCCACGCACACCCGTAAATCGCCCGAATGGTCGCAGCTGGGGATCAGCACGCTGACCCGCCCGGGCTTTGTGATGGTGTAATCGGTCTTGTAGAAGCCCGGGGTGTTGGGCACCATGGTCACCGCGTCCACCGGCACGCCCATGCGGTCGTAGTGGGCGCGCAGGGCCTTCATGGCTGCTTCCAGACAATAAGTCTTGGCAGAGATATTGCTGGCTACGCTGGCAGGACTGGAACGCCAGTAGTACAGCAGATGCGGGATGTGCACGATCTTTTCCGCCTGCTCGGTCAGGCGCAGGTAGAGGTCGTAATCCTGACTGCCGTTGAACTCTGCCCGCTCATCGCCGCCCACCTTTGCCAGCAGCGCCGCGCTGAACACGCTCAAATGGCAGATATAGTTGTTGGAGCGCAGGTTATCCAGCATATAATCCGGCTTGAAGTGGTAGACCGTCAGATGGTCGATGTCCCCTTCAAAGGTCACTTCGTCCGTGTACACAAAGTCCGCACCCTGCTTGGCGATGGCTTCCGCCACATACCACAGTGCGCAGGGGTGCAAAATGTCGTCATGGTCCAGCAGGGCGATATACTCGCCGGTGGCAAGGGCAAAGCCCTGATTGGTGTTGCCCGCAATGCCCTCGTTGCTGTCCAGTTTCCGGTAGCGGATGCGGCTGTCAGTGCTGGCGCGCTCCTGCACGAGGGCACCCACGTCCGCGTCCTGTCCGGCATCCACCATGCACAGCTCCCAGTTGCGGTAGGTCTGGTTCTGCACCGAGTCCAGCAGCTCCACCAGAAAATCGTGGGGGGTGTTGTACAGCGGCACTACGATGCTGATCAGGGGTGCCGCGGGCTGGTCTGCGGCCTGTTTTACCAGCAGCTCCACATCCGCAAAGCGGTCGGCGGGCATCGCCTTGCCCGGGAACAGTTTTTTGTACTCTTTTTTGGCCTTGGCCTGTGCCTTTACGCCCGCAAAGCCCACCCGGCGCAGGGTGGCAAAAAAGACGAACAGCGGGAAGGTGCGCCACAGCTGGCGGCACTTGCTTACCAGATACCGCAGCGGCCAGCTGGCCTTCCAGAAGGTGGAGTTGACCACGCTGTTCAGGGTCTTTTCTAGGTCCTGCTCGTGGCTGCGGCTCAGGGAAAGGTCGCTGCGCAGCCGTTCCAGCTGGGCAGCCTGCTCGGCAGCGGTGCGCTCGGCCAGCAGGGTGCGCTCCCGCAGAACGTCCAGCTGCTGCTCGTAGCCGTTTTCCAGCTCCGGCAGCTCCGGGGCATCCATGCGGCAGAACAGCGCTGTCAGCTGCTCCTTGCCGTGATCCTTCCATGCAAGCTCCCGACAGAAGCCCTGCGCCGCAAGCTGCTTTGCGCAGTCTGCCATGCCGGCATACTCTGCGCACACCAGCAGCACTTTTTCCGCCTGTACGGCGGGCAGGCTGACCCACTGGGGGTCTGCCACCACCAGCAGCTCCGGGGCGCTTTGCACCACCGCAGTATTCATTTTACAAAAAGCTTTTTCCAGCAGCCCGCTGTCCTCCAGCACCTGTACGCTGCGGGGAGCCAGCTCCCGCACGATGCGCTGTGCCAGTGCACGGCAGCGCTCGGCGGCCTCCTGATTTTGCTTTTCCTGATCCAACTCCATGCTGATACTCCAATCCGTGCGCTTTTCCACGCAGTTATGTTTCCCGTTCATTTTTCACAAACGGATATAGTATACCAAATCCTGCGGCGTTTGAGAAGGTTTTTCCAAAATTTCAGCGAAATAGCCTCTCAGCGGAACAGCTCTGCCAGCCAGCCGAACAGCCCGCCGCTGCGGGTAGTGCTGGTACGGATCTGCGCCCCGGTGTAGTAGTGCTGTAAGATCTGCTTGTAATTCATGCCTTCCTCGGCGGCGTATCCCACTGCGCCGCACTGGCTCATGCCCACGCCGTGACCAAAGCCGTAGTAGGTCATGCAGGGGGTGCCGCTGGCATCGGTGCCGAAATCGAAGCAGTAGCGGGAGGAAACGAACTGGTTGATGTACCGGTAGCTGCGCCCGTTGGACACCAGCGTGTTGTACTGCACAAAGCCGCCCAGATCCTTGTGGGTAGTGTCGGCGCTCTGGTAGGGCTCGCCGGTGCGGCTGTCGTTGTATTCTATATAGGTATAGTCCTTGCCGATCACCCGGCGCAGCAGGTTGTGGTACTGCTCCTCGTAGGGGCTTTCCACGCTTTGCAGGTAAGGCACATCCGTGCCCCATGCGTCCAGACTGGCGCAGGTGCCGTACACGCCGGTCTGGGTGTTGTAGCCTGCACTGGCCGACCATACCGCATCGCACACACTGCCGTTGTACACCAGTACCTCGTCCTTGACCGCCTGCACCGCCTTGCGGATGGCGTTGCGGGCCGAGGAAGGGATCTGATCGACCGGGGTGTAGATCAGCGCATTGGTGGACGAACCGTACTGCTTGTGGTATTCCAGATAAGAGTGGATGGCCACTGCCTGCGCCTTCCACGCCTGCTGCGCAGCGCTGGCGCTGACATAACTGCCGATGGAGCCAAGCTCAGTGTAGGTGATGCCCACCAGACAGTCCTCAAGATCCAGCGTGACATTGCGCTTGAGCCCCTGCCCCTTGATGTTCAGGTAGGGCATGGTGATCTTATTCTTGGAGCCAAACAGCCAGCTGAGACAGTTTTCGTCCTCTGCGGGGATCAGGGTCGTATCGGCCCCGCCGATGGTGGTGGCAGCCGAAGCCGCTGCCGCCGGGATGCAGGCGCACAGCACCGCCGCCAGTAGAAACGCCGCCGCGCGGCGGGCAAAAGAATGCAGATGTTTCAAAGTCCGGTTTCCTCCTTGTGGGCAAATTTTAGGTTTTGATATGACCTTAGTGTAGCACAGCCCGCGCCGCCGGGCAAGAACCAGAGTTATGTATTTTGCGCCGGGCGGGACGATTTAAGAAAAGGTGCAAAACTTCCTCTTGATTTTACCCATAGAATCCGGTATAATAAAAGTCGTTCAAAACGATGCGCCGGTGTGTCGGAATGGCAGACGAGGGGGACTCAAAATCCGCTTCGTGATTTTTCTTGTCTGTACGAGAAATTCACGAGTGTGCGTTGAATTTTGAAGGTTTGTCGAAGCAGGATTTCTTACATCCCTCCTGAACATCCCTCCAATCTTCAGAAACCGGTACGAATGTCTCAAAATTGAATATCAGCCGATGTGGCGGAATGGCAGACGCAAACGACTCAAAATCGTTCGGGAAACCATGTGGGTTCGAGTCCCACCATCGGCACTTCATCATAAAACAGCTTAGGCTCGAAAGATTTTAGGCTGTTTTTCTTTTTTGCCCATTTTTTATACTTTGGCGTTTTCTGGGAAGATATTGACGATTGCATTCGCCGAAGATACCTTACTGGAGAAATCCAGATGTGTATAAATGTTGCTTGTCGTGCTGATGTCGCTGTGCCCCAGCCACTCCTGAATCTCCTTCAGGCTCACGCCATTGGCATAGAGCAGACTGGCGCAGCTATGGCGCAGATCGTGAAAGCGGATACGCTTCATC
>OGIC01000478.1_pt1 | contig 22128 bp, 17 predicted proteins | sample 1571681 | NCBI WGS metagenome assembly OGIC01 (sample SAMEA2582046, study PRJEB24529) | metagenome | biome: Human gut stool | place: China | collected 2011
CAGGTGTGGGCTGTACAGCCTGCATACGTGGGCTATATAAATACCACCGTTCCCAATAGATTATTAAGCTGTCAAATACAGGTTATCATCCTATAAAACGTGCATCCCTATGCCTTTAAATGGGTAATCTCACCTAATACTACACTAAAATAGACAAAGTATAGGCATGATAGATAGCTGTTTTTTGCAATAAAAGTATGATAGATACATTTTTTTAAAGCTATCTATCATACTTATTCTTTTGATAATTAGAATTCTATTAAAATGAATGATAGCATGATAGATATTTTTTCACTATGTAGCTATTCAATTTAAATCTTGTATCGGCATGAACAAGTCCATAGTGTGGTATATTGGGGTGTGGTTTCTTTGTACACGAATAATTTGTGAGTATGAACTATCTATCGATGTTTTCTGTTTTATAAATAAGAATTTTAAAATGAAAAGCCTTATGAAAACAAGAAAACAAAAAGAAACAGGTGAAAAAGAAGTCCACTTGTTAGAGCAAAAAGGATATGAAAAAATGGTGAATGAGATTGTCCCCGTTCAACAGGCGGAAGTATATCGCAAGCCGACTCATAAAGCAGTCAAAGAAGCTGTAAAGGAGCTAAATCCGGATACAAATAGTCTGGGCAGCAGAGGATGATTTATCCTCTACTGCCCAGATTAATCCATCGTATTAAAGGATCCGGAAGACTTTCGGTGGTTCTCATTTAGGGAAAGTAAGAACAAAACAGCTTCCTTTCCCTAATTCTGATTTTACGTTGATACTTCCGTCATGCAAAGCCATGATCTGTTTGCACAGGCTCAATCCGATACCCGAACCGGATGTTTTGGTAGTGAAGAAAGGAACGAAAATCTTATCCAAAACAGTTGGTAGAATTCCCTCACCATTATCAGATATTGCTAATGTCGGGTTGCCTTTAGAGAAAAACTTTATTTGTATTTCTTTATCTGCTTTCCGCTCGCACGTTTCGCGGGCATTTTTTAATAAGTTGATAAGCACTTGCTCTATCTGTGCACGGTCTGCATATAAATATAAATCGGATGCGGGCATTTCGAAATGAATATACTCTTCCGGAAATAATTTCTTTAAGTCCGTAAACAATTCGGCAACAGATACTTTGGTGCGGACAGGTGTCGGAATACGTGTCAGTCGCCGGTAATTCTCCACAAATCCCAATAATCCTTTACTTCTTCTGTGAATAGTCTGCATGGCTTGCAACATGATAGAATACTCCTTTTCTCCGAGTGATTCGGGGATTCCTCTTTCACTTAATGTTTCCGAAAGAGAGATAATAGGAGTGATGGAATTCATGATCTCATGTGTCAATACACGAATCAGCTTTTGCCAGGCTTCCATTTCATTTCGTTCCAGTACGGAATGGATATTCTTTAAACTAATTAGCCGTTGCTTTTTGCTTTGTGTGGCGAACGCACCTTGTGTGACAAATGTGGTGCAGGAAATTGCCATTTCCAGAACGATGCCATTTTGCTCGATGCGAATAATGGATATGTCATTACTGGTAGAAGCCTCCTGAAGAACTTCCGGAAGTTGTGATAGTTGCCCCAGATGAGTGACTGCTGCCTGATTCATCCATTCGATATGCCCGGTTACATCGGTTACGAGTACGGCGGTATCTACTTTATTCAATAAATTCTCGTAATATTGATGCTTGATTTCTTCTGCCAATAGCTTTCCCCGAAAGTCCTTTAATGCATTAGATAGTTCCTGTGCCCACTCATCCATCATTTTATTTTTAAAAGGAGGATGAAGATTCTGCGTTATATCGTTGTATCGGAGTCCATCCGTTAATTGCCGTAATAAGGCGATTTGTTTGAACTGTATTCGGTAGAGATGTATGCCGACGCCTATTAGAAGGAGAATACAGACGGTAGTACTGAACCATAACTGCCTTTGATACAGCAGACAACTGCTAATGGAAAGTAGAAAGATAACTATGATGTGCAGAATTACTTTAAACTCAAATCGTTTCATAAGCCTAATTTTTCAAGTTTGCGATATAATGCAAAACGGGTAATTCCTAAATATTCGGCAGCACGGGAGATGTTTCCGTTGCTGATTCGGAGTGCTTTCTCAATGGCCTGTCGTTCTAGTTGTTCGAGATTCAGTATCACTTCTTCCTCTTTTTTCTGTTTGGACGTGGTGTGAAAAAGAAAGTTTTCAGGTTTCAGCATGGAGCCGTCTCCTAAAATTACGGCACGTTCTATCGTATGTTGAAGTTCCCTTACATTTCCGGGCCATGCATATTTCAGCAGTTTGTTTTTGGCTTCCCGGGTCAGTCCGTGTATTTCCTTTTTATATTTACGGGTATAACGGTCCAGAAAGTGATCTGCAAGCAAGATGATGTCATTGCCACGTTTACGGAGTGGAGGTATATGTATTTCAATCGTGTTGATACGATATAATAAGTCCTGACGGAAATTCCCGTCTTCCACCATCTGACGGATATCAGCATTAGTGGCGCAGATTAAACGGACGTCAATGGGAACGGTTTGCGTACTTCCCAAACGACTGATTTGCCTTTTTTCGATGGCAGTCAGTAATTTGGATTGCATAGGAAGTGATAGATTGCCAATTTCATCCAGAAATAAAGTCCCGTTGGTTGCTACTTCCATTCGTCCCGCTTTCGATTTCTTGGCATCGGTGAAAGCGCCTTTTTCGAAGCCGAACAGCTCACTTTCAAACAATTGTTCGGGGATACTTCCCAGGTCGATCGTGACAAAAGGTTTGCCGTATCGTGGAGAACAACGATATATTAGTCGGGCAATCACGTCCTTGCCTGTACCGTTTTCTCCGAGAATTAGTATATTGGCATCTGTATTACTTAGTTTATTTATCGTGGTAAACACTTCCTGCATAACCGATGATTCTCCAATAATATCATTTTCCGAAGTATTCTGACCACTAAGAACTTCCACTTGCTCTTTCAAAATGCTGACTTCCTGTTGTGACTGACGCAATCGCATTCCTGAAGTAAGCGTAGCCAGCAATTTATCCTTTTCCCAAGGCTTGGGAATAAAATCAGTAGCACCAGCTTTGATGGCCCGAACAGCTTTGTCTGTATCTGCATAGGCAGTCATGAAAATAACAATAGCCTGTGGGTCAATCTGCAATATCTGCTTTAGACTTTCAAATCCCTCTTGTCCGCTGATGGCATCCCGGCTGAAATTCATGTCTAATAAGATAAGATCGGGATGAAAGGTGGTCATGAAATACTCGATACGGTCAGGGGTAGTAGCTACTTTTATTTTTTCCGTATAAGGTTCCAGTAACAGGTTGAGAGCAAAGAGCACGTCCTCGTTATCATCTACTATAAGTATCTTTCCTAATTTGTTCACTTCTTCCATATCTTATAATCTATTAGATTCCGGGAGCAAAGATATGGATAAATCTCATGTGTTGTGTGTGCGATTGCGCACTAATTTTGTGCGTATATGCACACACAATCAACTGAATGGATATTGATAAATTGTTGAATGATAGTGATTTATGTAAATGGCACATCTTTTGAATGATGAATAACAAATAAAGACAACGAATGAATCTGAAATTAATCTTCATATATCTCGGACTATTGTCGACAGAATTATTGATTGCTCAAAATCAAATTACAGAGTTATCATTGAAGCAAGTCATAGAAATGGCCCGTATGGAATCTCCCGATGCACAAACGGCACGTCACAGTTTCCGTTCTGCATATTGGAACAATAAATATTATCGTGCCAATTATCTACCGTCTTTAAGTTTGACATCCGATCCGAATCTGAACCGTGCCATTAATAAGATAACGATGGGGGACGGTTCGGTAAAGTTTGTCGAACAAAATTTATTGAATACGGATTTAACCCTGAATCTTTCACAGAATTTATCCTGGACTGGTGGTTCTTTCTTTCTTGAAACCTCTGCTCAACGTATGGATTTATTCAGCGAACATAAATACTCATGGCAGACTTCCCCTATTATGATAGGTTATCGCCAGTCTCTTTTTGGCTACAATAGCCTGAAATGGGATAGACGGATAGAACCTGTACGCTATCAGGAGGCAAAGAAAAGCTACGTAGAGACACTCGAACTCGTATCAGCCAATGCGATTCATAAATTCTTTGCCTTGGCCACTGCCCAAAGCGATTACGATATTGCTTCCTTTAATTATGCCAATGCCGATACCCTGTACCGTTATGCACAAGGCCGTTATAATATAGGTACCATCACAGAAAATGAAATGCTACAACTGGAACTCAACCGTTTGACGGAAGAGACGAATCGCATGAATGCCTGTATTGAAATGGATAATTGTATGCAGGAACTCCGTTCCTATCTCGGTATTCACGAAGACCGGGAGCTGCGTGTTCTTGTCAGTCCCCAAGTTCCGGATTTCAGTGTGAACCTGAATGAAGCACTGGTTTTAGCTTACGAAAACAGTCCGGACATACAGACAATGGAAAGACGCAAACTGGAAAGTGAGAGTGCAGTTGCGAAAGCCCGTGCCAATGCTGGCCTGAAAGCAGATATCTATCTCCGTTTCGGATTGACGCAGACTGCTGACAAACTGCCCGAAGCTTATCGAAATTTGTTGGACCAGCAATACGTGAGCATCGGCATTTCTCTTCCTATCCTGGACTGGGGGCGTGGAAAAGGACAGGTACGAGTAGCCCGTTCCAATCGTGATTTGGTGTACACACAAGTAGAACAGAGCCGGACAGACTTTGAACTGAACGTCCGTAAACTCGTCAAACAATTCAATCTGCAAACGCAACGTGTCCGCATCGCTGCCCGTACAGATGAAACAGCCCAACGAAGAAGCGAAGTGGCACGCAAACTCTACCTATTAGGTAAATCTACTATTCTTGATTTGAATGCCTCCATTTCAGAGAAAGACAGTGCTCGCCGTAACTATATTTCGGCTTTATATAATTATTGGAGTTTATATTATACACTCCGTAGCATGACACTATATGATTTTGAGCGAAATACGATGCTGACAGAAGACTATCATCTTCTGATTGAATAGAGAACAACGAAAAGTCAGTAAAGAATAGAAATTGAACCATAGCTAGTAGAAACTTGTAAAACACCAGATAATTTCATGGATATAAAATTAGAAAAGAAACCGTGGTACATTCGTTACAGATACTATCTGATAGGAGGGATATTATTTGTCGCCTTCCTGATTTATGTGATTACTTTGTCTTTAGGTCCCAGAAAACTGCGGATAGATGCCGAAGATATACAGACTGCAGAAGTGAAAGTGTCTAATTTTATGGAATATGTGGACGTGGAAGGGCTCATTCAGCCTATACTAACCATCAAGATCAATACCCGTGAAGCAGGAAGTGTGGAAAGAATTGTCGGTGAAGAGGGAAGTTTGCTTCAACAGGGAGACACTATTCTTGTTCTTTCCAATCCCGATTTGCTTCGTAGTATTGAAGACCAGCGCGACGAGTGGGAAAAGCAAATGATTACCTATCAGGAGCAGGAGATTGAAATGGAACAAAAAAGTCTGAACCTGAAACAGCAAGCCCTTACCAACAACTACGAATTGGAACGCCTGAAAAAAAGCATCGCTCTCGACCGCGAAGAATTCCAGATGGGCGTGAAGAGTAAGGCTCAATTGCAGGTAGCAGAAGATGAATACGGCTACAAACTGAAAAATGCAGCCCTGCAGCAAGAGAGTCTGCGGCATGATTCTGCCGTTACGATGATACGCAAGGAACTGATCCGTAACGACCGGGAGCGGGAACGGAAGAAGTATGAACGTACTTGCGAACGGTTGAATAGTTTGGTGATTACAGCTCCCTTGAAAGGCCAGCTTAGTTTTGTAAAGGTCACTCCGGGGCAACAGGTTTCCTCTGGTGAAAGTATTGCTGAAATAAAAGTATTAGACCAATACAAAATCCACACTTCACTTAGTGAATATTACATTGACAGGATCACCACCGGATTACCGGCTACAGTGAATTATCAGGGAAACAAATATCCGCTGAAAATAACAAAAGTGGTCCCCGAAGTGAAAGACCGTATGTTTGATGTCGATCTTGTCTTTACAGGAGATATGCCCGATAATGTACGAGTTGGCAAGAGCTTCCGTGTGCAGATTGAATTGGGACAGCCGGAGCAAGCACTCATTATTCCGCGAGGCAACTTCTACCAGTCTACAGGCGGACAATGGATTTACAAAGTAAATACATCAAAGACAAAAGCAGTCCGTGTGCCATTGAGTATTGGTCGCCAAAATCCGCAGCAATATGAAATAGTAGAAGGTTTACAGCCGGGAGATTGGGTAATTACAACCGGATATGATACCTTTGGGGATGCAGAAGAGTTGATTTTGAAATAAACACATATAATTTATGACTTTACTTTATATAAAAGTAGCATTTAGAAACTTGTGGAAGTACAAGGCGCAGAATATAATCTCTGTCATCGGATTGGCAGTAGGACTACTGTGTTTCAGCGTATGTATGTATTGCAGCCGTTTTGTAGAATCCACCAATCATTGTTTTGATAATTATTCCCGCATAGCAGAACTAAATCTTTATAATGAACAGACTGGGGATTATTTTTCCGGTACACAAGTAGCGTTATCCGAAGAACTTCGTACTTGGGCTATGGGCGAAGTGGAAGCGATTCTTAGTATACCGCTGGACTATTCATTCCTAGAGAATAAAGAGAAACTAGAAATGGTGGAACGTTTCAGGCAGCATGCCGGTGTGAAAGATATTTTGTTATCTGACATATCCTATACTCACGGAGTATCCGGAAACTTATTAATGACGGAGAAGGGAAATGATAACTCTTGGATTGATATCAATGTAATGTGTGTACCATTGAATTTCTTCACCTTCATGAACATTCCGATGACGGAGGGTAGGACGATCCGGACAAAAAAGGATCTCGTAATGGATGAAGTTTGGCAGAAAAGACAAAAGAGAGATATCATCGGAATGAACTTCTACGACTGGACCAGTGATTTTACCGTCTGTGGAGTATGCGCCCCCTTTCAGACAGATGTACATAATCATAATGGCGGATTTGCTTTCACGCTTTATGATTCTTCCGAATACGTAGGGCACTGCTATGTGAAATGTTATCCCGAACAGCAAAAAGAAGTAATTAAATGGATTGAGACTATCCGTCGTGAAGTGCTGCCGGAGAATATTCCCTCCCAAGTACGTACATTTCAGGATGATTTGTACGAAGTGCAGGCACTGGAATATATCCTGAAAGACATTACAAAAACGAATAAAAATATAATTCTAAAACAATACAGTTATGATTAAGACCATTAACTTACAGAAGATTTTCAAAACGGAAGAAGTAGAAACTTGGGCGTTGAATAACGTCAGTATCGAAGTGAAACAAGGTGAATTTGTAGCCATCATGGGGCCCTCCGGCTGTGGTAAGTCAACATTGCTCAACATTTTGGGGCTGCTCGATAACCCGACAGGAGGGGAGTATTACCTGAATGGAACGGAAGTCTCCCGGTATACCGAATCGCAACGTACCAGTCTTCGCAAAGGTGTGATAGGGTTTGTGTTTCAGAGCTTTAATCTGATAGACGAGTTGAATGTATACGAAAACATAGAACTGCCTTTGCTTTATATGGGAATTTCTGCTTCCGAACGGAAAAAGAGGGTAGAGGCAGCTATGGGGAGAATGGCTATCACCCATCGTAGCAAGCATTTTCCGCAACAACTCTCCGGTGGTCAGCAGCAACGCGTCGCTATTGCCCGTGCCGTCGTGGCAAACCCTAAACTGATTCTGGCTGATGAACCGACCGGTAACCTGGACTCCAAAAACGGTAAAGAAGTGATGGGATTGTTGAGCGAACTGAATAATGAGGGAACCACCATCGTCATGGTGACCCACTCACAACATGATGCCGGTTATGCCGACCGCATTATAAATCTGTTTGACGGACAGGTGGTGACTGAAGTTAGTATGTAAACATAAGTTGTCGATAAAGAATATATCATGATAAAACACTATCTGAAAGTAGCCTTTCGCAATCTGATGAAATACAAGACACAAAGCCTTGTCAGTATCATTGGACTGGCAGTCGGCTTCACTTGTTTCGCACTATCTGCTTTATGGATACGTTATGAAATGACTTATGATAACTTCCATAAAGGATCCGACCGCATTTATATGGTACGTGCGCATTACGCCAATGAGCCCGGTACAAGTAAATTTACTCCATATCCTTTAATGGAATATTTGCAAGATAAAATGCCGGAGATAGAAGCTGCAACCGCTTTTACCCCGCATCATGTAAAATTCCGTTTGGAGGAAACAGAACAGGAGGTCGGAATGATTGATGCAGATTCTGTTTTCATGAACTTTTTTGATATACAATTATTGAAAGGTACTGTCAACTTCCTGAAAAGCGATGGTCAGGAAGTGGCTATCACCAAAGAATTTGCAAAGCGGCTCTTCAGCAAAGAAGAGGATGCATTGGGGAAAGAAGTGGAAGTAGGCAGACGCGTATGTAAAATAGGAGCAATCGTGAGCGGATGGTCGAACCATTCCAATATTCCATATAATATACTGGCTCCGGCAAGACATTCTCCTCGGTGGGGAAGTTCGAATGAGCAGCTATTTATTCGTGTACGCGAAAGAACAGATATAGACGCATTCCGAACAAAAATGAGCACCGTTCGCATCAACGATATTGAGAAAGAGAGCGAACTTTCCGATCTGTTGATTACCCGGATGTCAGCTTTGCGCTATTCGGATTATGTAGATAAAGCAGATGTTGTTATCTCTTTCAGTTATATATTCTATTTCTCTTTGGCAGGCGGACTGGTGATTATTTGTTCGTTATTCAATTATTTGACGCTTTTTATCAGTCGCCTTTGTATGCGCAACCGTGAAATGGCACTTCGTAAGGTGAATGGGGCAAGCAATAAAGCCTTGTCTGTACAGTTTGCCATTGAGTTATTGCTGCTTTTATGTATTGCTCTGTTCAGCGGATTGCTGCTGGTGGAGATGAGTATGTCCCGGTTCCTGAACTTTACGCAGATAGAGCCCAGCTCATATTATGGAGAAATCTTGGTATATCTTCTGGCAGTAATTATCCTGTCGTTTCTGTTTACACTGATGCCATTGTCCTATTTTCGTCGTCGAACATTGCAGGAAACGATCAAAGGAAATGTTGCTACTGCCCGTCCGTACTTATTCCGCAGAATAGGTATTATCGTACAGTTGATGGTTAGCCTTAGCTTTATCTTCTGCACGGTTGTCATCATGAAACAACTACATTTCCTGAAAAATACGGATTTAGGTATGGAGCGTCATAATGTAGCTAATGTGGCATTGTGGAATGGAGACATTCATCAATGGACAGAGAAAATAAAAGCTCTCCCTATGGTAACAGAAACTTTACCTCCTGCGTACTTTCCAATTATTCCAACCGGTCCGATGATGTATGCAGAAATAACAAATTGGGATGGGCTGCCCAAGGTGACAGAAAAAACACTACTTGTTGGCATAATGCCGGCAAAGGAGGAATTCTTTAAGTTTTATGATTTGAAATTACTGGAAGGTGAATTTATATCTGAAAAGAGCCAGCAGAATGAAGTTGTGGTTGATGAAAGTACGTGCCTGAAATTCGGATGGAAACATGCTCTAGGAAAGACTTTCGGCAATAACACCAACAGTCGTCAGGACATTACATACAAAGTTGTCGGAGTGGTGAAAAACTTTAGTTATCGTTCTCCGACAAGCAAGCCGGGACTTATTGCCTTTCAACGCCCCGAAGCACAAGAATATCTCCTGAATCGTGCCGGTATCCTTTTTAAATTCAAAGAGGGGACTTGGAACGAATGTCGTGAAGTTATAGAAAAACTCCACAAAGAAGAATTTCCCAATGCTTACTTACGGTTGTTTAGCGAGGAGGAGGAATATGGTAAATATCTTCGTTCCGAAGATGCACTGATGAAGCTATTGAGCTTCGTGTCATTGGTCTGTGTACTCATTTCCGTATTCGGAATCTTTTCATTGGTCACTCTATCGTGTGAGCAACGTCAAAAGGAGATTGCCATACGTAAAGTAAACGGGGCGCAAATTCGTCATATTTTGCAGATGTTCTTCCGTGAATACCTGCTGTTGCTAGTTATTGCTGCTGTTATAGCCTTCCCAATGGGATATGTGGTTATGAGGCAGTGGCTTGAAACGTATGTGAGACAAACTGCGATTAACGGTTGGGTATATGTAGGGATTTTCGTTGTAGTGGCAGTTATTATTTTACTCTGCATCATCTGGCGCATATGGAAAGCCGCCCGACAGAATCCTGCGGAAGTTATCAAAAATGAATAATAAAATAACAATATCATGATAAAACACTATCTGAAAGTAGCCTTTCGTAATCTGATAAAGTATAAAACACAAAGTCTTGTTAGTATTATCGGATTAGCAGTCGGCTTTACCTGTTTTGCGCTGTCGGTATTATGGATACGTTATGAAATGACGTATGATAATTTTCATGAGGGAGCCGATCGCATTTATCTGGCAGGCAGTAGCTTTCGTCTTTATGGAGACGGATTTACCTATAATTCATCTAGTTTTCTAGCTGATTATTTGGCAAAGAATTGTCCGGAGATAGAGAAAGTATGTCGTATCTTTTATGACTGGAATGAAAAAAAGATTAAGAATGAGGATGTTGAGTTTGTGGTACGACGTATAGAGGTAGATTCAAATTTCATTTCAATGTTCAATATTAAAGTATTGGATGGAGATAACCATCTACAGCTAAAAAAGGATGAAATTGCTATAACAGAAAATACGGCAAAGCGAATATTTGGGAAAGAATCTCCGATAGGTAAACACTTGATTTTAGAGGAAAGTAACGAAGAAAAAATAATCGTTGCAGTTGTAAAGTCATGGGAAGGACACTCTTTGTTTTCATTTGATATATTATTGCCATTTCATGATACAAACCCCAATTGGGGGAACCAACGATGCCAAACGCTTTTTCGTATTTATCCCAACTGTGATATAGAAGCATTGAAACAGAGGTTGTCAGAATATGAAGTACAACAAGATGGTCATAAATATCCAAATTCTACGCTTATTGCTCCATTATCCACATTGCGGAGTAGTCATCCGAGGGAAGATGTGAATGTGAAGTTGAATCATATTTGTCTTTTTGTATGTATTAGCGGTTTGGTTATAATTTGTGGAATATGTAATTATTTAACAATGTTGATAACTCGTATCCGGATGCGTAAACGTGAGTTAGCGTTGAGGAAAGTCAATGGTTCATCAAATGGTGGGTTACTCACTTTACTTCTTACAGAACTTGTTTTATTACTAATTTTATCTTCAGGAATAGGGTTGGTATTGATAGAGCTTATCCTACCCACTTTTAAACGTTTGTCACAAATTGATGAGGGTACTTCATTTTTTTATATTGAAGTATTTGTTTATATACTATCATTGATTGCCGTGACAGTTGGTTTTGCATCTCTGCTTATACGATACATCAGCAGGCGAACTCTACTTAGTAATATAAACAAGAAATCCAATCTTCATCTCTCCGGCTGGTTTTATAAGAGTAGCATTTTATTTCAGCTGTTTATCGGTATAGGCTTTGTTTTTTGTACTCTGGTAATGATGATGCAACTTCATTTTTTACTAAATACTAGAGAACTTGGAATAGAACGGCATAATGTAGGAGCAGTTGTTTATTGCTCTGAAAATATCCCTTTCAAAGAAATTGTAAGTCAGATACCAGAGGTATCAGAATGTTTGAATGGTTTTCATACACCTATTCCTAAGATGTTTTATTCAATATATAGGGTAAAGGAATGGGATGGAAAGGTCGCTGATAGTGAACAATATATTGAATTGGAAGATGAAACGATTAATCAGGACTATGCCGATTTCTTTGGAGTAGAGGTGTTGAATGGAAGTATGCTGGATGAAAAGGATGGAAAAGATATGGTTGTTATAAATGAAGCTGCTATGAAAGCTTTCGGATGGACACAACCGATTGGAAAGAAAATGGGAAAATTAGGAAAGCAATGTATAGTGAAAGGTGTTATTAAAAATATTTCATATAATGCTCCAATACATCCGGTAGCTCCTGCTATGTTTCATTTACCAGATAGTAGAGACAGAGGAGGTATTATATTCAAAGTGAAAGAGGGAACTTGGAATATTGTTTCTGAAAAGATAAAAGCGGAAGTGAATAAAGTTAATCCAAATGCAGAATTGATGTTGTCTAATATTGAAAAAGTTTACGACGCTTACATGAAATCAGAGAGAACATTGTGCAAACTGTTGAGTGTGGTTTCTGCTATTTGTATATTAATTGCGGTATTTGGTATATTCTCGTTAGTGACTTTATCCTGTCAGCAACGTCGTAAAGAAATAGCTATACGCAAGGTAAATGGAGCCAATATAGGAATAATCTTGAATCTATTCTTTAAAGAATATTTATTTTTACTTGTACTTTCATCGTTCTTTGCTTTTCCGCTAGGATATGCTATGATGAAGCATTGGCTTGAAAATTATATAAAGCAAACACCGATGGAATGGTGGTTATATGCAGTTATATTTATAGGAATGGGCCTTGTCATTTTCTTAAGCATCATCTGGCGCGTGTGGAAAGCCGCCCAGCAAAATCCAGCAGAAGTACTCAAGAGTGAATAAGATAAAATAAAAGTCTGGCACATTGATTTGTGTCAGACTTCATTTTATTCACCCAATAATGAGTGATATATTTCTCGTAGATTATAAAAGATCCAATGCTTTAAATGCCTTAACTAGCTTTTCTACAGCACGGTCTATTTGATCTTTTGTATGAGTAGCCATTAATGCTACGCGCACCAAAGTATCTTGCGGTGCACATGCCGGCGGAATAACCGGATTGATGAATACACCTTCATCAAAAGCTAATTTGGTAACCATAAACGTTTTTTCCGTGTCACGTACGTAAAGAGGGATGATAGGTGATTCTGTTGCACCGATTTCAAAGCCAGCTTCACGGAAACGTTTCAATGCATAGTTGGTAGCTTCCCACAATGCTTCAAGTCTTTCCGGTTCATTTTGGATGATGTGGAGAGCTTCGAGAGCAGATGCAGTAGCAGCCGGAGTGTTGGATGCACTGAAAATATAAGTACGTGCGTTGTGACGTAACCAGTTAATGATAGAAGAATCAGCGGCGATAAATCCGCCGATAGAAGCCAGTGACTTGCTGAAAGTACCCATAATCAAATCAACCTCGTGAGTCAGACCGAAATGGTCGCAGACGCCACGTCCTTGTTTTCCGAATACGCCCAAGCCGTGAGCTTCGTCTACCATGATGGTAGCGTTGTATTTATGTTTCAAGCGTACGATTTCGGGCAAGTTTGCCAAGTCACCTTCCATAGAGAACACACCGTCCACTATGATTAGTTTCACTGAATCCGGATTGCACTTTTGAAGTTGCTTTTCCAGATCCGCCATATCGTTATGCTTATATTTTAATTGTTGAGAGAAGGAGAGACGACGGCCATCTACGATAGATGCGTGGTCGCGGTCATCGCAAATGATATAATCATTGCGGTCTGTCAAAGCAGGAATAACTCCGGAATTCACCGTAAAACCGGTTGAGAAGCAGAGTGCTTCGTCTTTGCCTACAAAGGCAGCCAGTTCTTTTTCCAACTGAACGTGCAGGTCAAGCGTACCATTCAAGAAGCGCGAGCCTGCGCAACCGGAACCATATTTATGCATGGCGTTGATACCTGCTTCAATCACTCTTTCATCTCCCGTAAGGCCAGTGTATGCATTGGACCCGAACATTAACACATGTTGTCCGCCCATTTCTACTTCTGTACCCTGCTTTCCCTCAATCTCACGGAAATATGGGTAAACGCCCTGTGCCATAAATTTCTGTGGCAGGTCGTACTTAGCTAACTTCTCTTGTAATAATCCCATGAATTATAATTTTTATACTCATACTCAGATCGTTCGCTGACGATCTTACATCCTTTTATCTTAACAAGTGTTTAAAAACAGGGGGCAAAGATAACAAAATTTGCTTTTATCTGTTCTTTTTAAGAGAAAAAAGTTGCTCTCGTATGATTAGAAACCTCTAATAGATTAAAATTTAAGATATTTATATTACTTTTGTCGTCTACAATCGACAAGAATAGCATGAACGAAAGAATGAAAAAAATAAAATTCGTCGTCAATCCTATTTCGGGAACACAAAGTAAAGAATTGATTCTTAACTTGCTGGATGAAAAAATTGATAAGGCGAGATACACTTGGGAAGTAGTGTATACGGAAAGAGCCGGTCATGCAGTAGAAATAGCTGCCAAAGCTGCCGAAGAGAAAACAGATATAGTAGTGGCTATCGGTGGGGACGGAACGATCAATGAAATAGCTCGTTCGTTGGTGCATACTGATACCGCACTGGGAATTATTCCCTGCGGATCGGGCAATGGACTGGCGAGGCATCTGCATATACCGATGGAACCGAAGAGAGCATTGGAAGTGCTGAACGAAGGTTGCATGGATGTGATAGATTATGGTAAGATCAACGGTACAGATTTTTTCTGCACTTGCGGAGTGGGATTCGACGCGTTTGTCAGTCTGAAGTTTGCGCATGCCGGTAAACGGGGGCTATTGACTTATCTGGAGAAAACCCTGCAGGAAAGTCTTAAATATGAGCCGGAAACGTATGAACTGGAAACGGAAAACGGAGTCTCCAAGTATAAAGCCTTCCTGATTGCCTGCGGAAACGCGTCGCAATATGGAAACAATGCTTATATCGCACCACAAGCCACTCTGACAGATGGTTTGCTGGATGTGACCATTCTCGAACCGTTCACCGTATTGGACGTTCCTTCATTGGCCTTTCAATTATTCAATAAAACAATCGATCAGAATAGCCGTATCAAGACTTTCCGCTGCAAACAGTTGTGCATCCGCCGGACTACTCCGGGCGTCGTGCATTTTGATGGTGACCCCATGGAAACGGATGCCAATGTAAATATTCAACTGATTCAAAGAGGATTGCGCGTGGTAGTGCCACGAGCATCGGAAAAGGACGCAGCCAATGTGCTCCAAAGAGCGCAGGAATATATGAATGGCATCAAATTGATGAATGAAGCCATCGTCGACAATATAACAGATAGAAACAAGAAAATATTGAAAAAGCTGACAAAGAAAGTCTGATAAAATAACGGATTACTGACACCGAATTACAAATTATTGCGTACTTTTGCGCAGTTTTGGTTCGATCAAAATAAAAACGCGAGTGATAATCGTTTAAATAAAAAATATATGTTTAGAACGCACACATGTGGAGAACTTAGAATCTCTGATGTAAACAAGCAAGTCACGCTGTCCGGATGGGTACAGCGCAGCCGTAAGATGGGAGGGATGACTTTCATTGACCTTCGCGACCGTTACGGAATTACCCAATTGGTTTTTAATGAAGAAATTAATGCTGAACTCTGTGAACGTGCTAATAAATTGGGACGTGAGTTCGTCATTCAAGTGACAGGAACGGTTAATGAACGTTTCAGCAAGAATGCAAACATTCCTACCGGAGACATTGAAATCATTGTTTCCGAACTGAACGTACTAAATACTGCCATGACTCCTCCGTTCACTATCGAAGATAACACGGATGGGGGGGATGATATCCGCATGAAATACCGTTATCTGGATTTACGCCGTAACGCTGTACGTTCCAATTTGGAACTGCGTCATAAAATGACAATTGAAGTTCGCAAATATCTGGATAGTCTGGGTTTCATCGAAGTGGAAACGCCCGTTTTGATCGGTTCTACTCCTGAAGGCGCACGCGACTTCGTGGTGCCGTCACGTATGAATCCGGGACAGTTCTACGCACTTCCGCAGTCTCCGCAGACCTTAAAACAGTTGTTGATGGTTTCCGGTTTCGACCGTTATTTCCAGATTGCGAAATGTTTCCGCGACGAGGACTTACGTGCCGATCGTCAGCCGGAATTTACACAGATCGACTGTGAAATGAGCTTCGTTGAGCAAGAAGATATTATCACTACTTTCGAAGGAATGGCTAAACATTTGTTTAAGACTCTTCGTGGTGTGGAACTGAATGAACCATTCCAACGTATGTCTTGGGCGGACGCCATGAAATATTATGGTAGCGATAAACCGGATTTGCGTTTCGGCATGAAATTCGTGGAACTGATGGATATCATGAAAGGTCACGGATTCTCTGTATTCGATAATGCGGCTTATGTGGGTGGTATCTGTGCCGAAGGTGCTGCGACTTATACCCGCAAGCAGCTGGATGCATTGACCGAATTTGTAAAGAAACCGCAGATTGGTGCGAAAGGAATGGTTTATGCCCGTGTGGAAGCCGACGGAACGGTGAAATCGAGTGTAGATAAATTCTATACGCAGGAGGTGCTCCAGCAAATGAAAGAAGCATTCGGAGCTAAACCGGGTGATTTGATTCTGATTCTGTCTGGCGACGATGTAATGAAAACACGTAAACAACTTTGTGAGCTTCGTCTGGAAATGGGTGCTCAACTGGGATTGCGTGATAAGAATAAGTTTATTTGCCTTTGGGTGATTGACTTCCCGATGTTCGAATGGAGCGAGGAGGAAGGACGCCTGATGGCTATGCATCATCCGTTTACTCATCCGAAAGAGGAAGACATTCCGATGTTGGACACTGATCCGGCTGCTGTACGTGCAGATGCATACGATATGGTAATCAACGGTGTGGAAGTTGGCGGCGGATCTATCCGTATCCACGATGCGAAATTGCAGGCGAAGATGTTCGAGATTCTTGGATTCACTCCGGAGAAGGCAGAGGCACAGTTTGGCTTCCTGATGAATGCCTTTAAGTATGGTGCGCCTCCTCACGGTGGTTTGGCATACGGACTCGACCGTTGGGTGTCTTTGTTTGCAGGATTGGATTCTATACGCGACTGTATTGCGTTCCCGAAAAATAATTCCGGACGTGATGTAATGCTGGACGCACCCTCTGCAATCGACCAGAGCCAGCTTGATGAACTGAATTTGATCGTAGATTTGAAAGAGGGCGAGTGAAAGAATCTGTACGCATATTCCGTTTTATAGTCATCGGTACAATGAACGCTTTGATTATGGCGTTGGTTGTATGGTTAATGATGAAAGAAATGTCATTTGACGGCGACTATATGGTGGCTAATATAACAGCGTATCTGATAGCTCAAATCCATAACTTTCTCTGGTGCAAATACTGGATATTCCCTGTAGAAAATAAAAAGAATAGTATCTGGAAACAGATACTGCTCTTTTGTTCTGCTTTTGCCGTGGCTTACACCGCACAGTTTTTATTTCTTATCTTATTGGTAGAAGGACTGGACGTGAATGAATATCTGGCTCAATTCTTGGGATTGTTTATTTATGGAGGAGCTAATTTCCTAGCCAACAAGAAAATAACTTTTCAATGAAATAGTTATTAAATATAATATATAGAAAGGGCACAGAGTTTTAAATTTAGATTTTGACTCTGTGCCCTTTTTATTTCCTTACTGTATCAGGGACATTTCTCACATAATAAATATAATAGGGACTGTCTGACAAGTCCCTCATTAATAAATTCACCCACGCTATAACTATCTGTAGCGTGGGTGATTTTCAATATTTAGAATTCGTTAGACAGTTCCTTTTTGGTGTTGTGATATTTATAAATATCCTCTCTTATGTCTTTGGGAGTGAACTTTATTGGAGAACTTCTGCATTGAACTTTAATCGAGGAAGCGTTTGGTAAGTCCTTCGTATTCGTCAATCCGGCGATCACGGAGGAAAGGCCACCAGCGGCGGACGTTTTCCGAGCGTTCCATATCTATTTCCACTACCATGTTTTCCGGATGATCGTTTCCGGCTTGTGCTAGAAATTCTCCTTGCGGTCCTGCTACGAAACTGTTTCCCCAAAATAGGATGCCGTTTGTCTGTCCGGAAGGATCGGGCTCGTGTCCTACACGGTTGACGGAGATAACAGGAAGACCATTGGCAACGGCATGGGCACGCTGCGAAATAATCCAGGCGTTGAGTTGGCGGGCTTTTTCGTCGTCCGTGTCACTGCTTTCCCAGCCGATGGCAGTAGGATAAATTAAAAGTTCCGCACCTTTCAGTGCCATCAGGCGGGCAGCTTCCGGATACCATTGATCCCAGCATACCAGTACGCCCAGCTTTCCTAAAGAGGTTTGAATAGGTTCAAAACCGATGTCTCCGGGAGTGAAATAGAATTTTTCGTAGTAAGCCGGATCATCGGGAATATGCATTTTCCGGTATTTACCCGCAATGCTTCCGTCGCGGTCGAACACAACAGCGGTGTTATGATATAGTCCGGGGGCACGTTTCTCAAAAAGAGAGGTGACAAGGACTGCTTTATTGGCGGCTGCCAACTCGGAATAAAAGCCTGTGGATGGTCCGGGAATGGGTTCAGCCAGATCAAACAGGTTGGTGTTTTCTGTCTGGCAGAAATAAAGTGAATTGTGTAGCTCTTGAAGCACAATCAGTTGCGCACCGTGAGCAGCGCAAGCCTCGATACTCTTTGCGAGGTTCATCAGGTTGACCCGAATATCTGCGGTATTGGATTGTTGGATGATTCCGACTTTTATCTTTTTCATGATGAATAATTACTTGGTTGATTCATTCGTTATTTTATAACTCCCAATGGGTATTGCATGGTGACACAATGCAGGGAACCGTGTTGCTTAATCAGGGCACGGCAGTCTATTCCGATTATCTGATGCCCTGGAAATGCTTGTTGTAACACATCTCTTGCTTTTTGGTCATTCGCTGGCTGATGGTATGTCGGGTAGAGAATAACTTCGTTCATAATCAGGAAGTTGGCGTAAGTTGCGGGCAGGCGTTCGCCGTCTTCTTCGATCTTGTCCGCCATCGGTAAGGCTAACAGGCGATAGGGTTCTCCTGCTAAGGTGCGGAATGTTTTCAGTTGTTCCTCCATTGCGAGTAATGCTTGGTAGTGTTCGTCTTCTTTGTCGTCGCATTTTACGTAAGCAATGGTGTCGGTAGAACAGAAACGTGCCAAAGTGTCGATGTGGCTGTCAGTGTCATCACCGGCAAGATAGCCGTGGCCTAACCAAAGAACCTTTTGAAGGTGGAAGGTTGATTTCAGGTATTCTTCTATCTCTACCTGGTTCAGTCGCCCGTTCCGTTGGGGAGAAAGCAGGCATTCGGAGGTAGTGAGCAGTGTGCCCATTCCGTCGCTTTCGATGGAGCCTCCTTCGAGAACGAAGTCGAGGCGGTCTATATACTGGCCTTTCAAGGCTCCGGCTTCTACCGCTTGTTTGGTGATTTGATTATCCAGTTCGGAAGCAAATTTCAGTCCCCAGCCGTTGAATGTAAAGTCGAGCAGGGAAGGGGTGCCGGTGTCTATCATGGTGATGGCTCCGTGGTCGCGTGCCCATGTGTCATTGGTGGCACATTCCAGAAAGCGGACGTTGTTCATGTTGACGGTAGCGGCTATCTGTTTTTTCACTTCTTCCGGTTCGGGGGTGACAATCAATAGTAACTCTCGCTTCGCTATTTCCCGGGCTATGTTTATAAAACACTCTTGCACTTCTGCCAGCATGTATGCCCAGTCTGTACCGGCGTGTGGCCATGTCAACTGTATACCACTCTGCATATGCCATTCGGCGGGCAAATGAGGGACTCTCATTTCTACCTGCACGGTCATGTTTTTGCCGAAATTCAGCTGCAAATCTTTCTCCGAGCCACTTGGGCTGGGAAGTCCAACCATGATTCCCATTAGACTATTATCTATTTAGTTATTTATAAAATCAGTTTATTGTCTGCGTCAGTCGTCAGTGTGCCTGTTACGCATCATTACGCATTATTATGAATTCGCTTCCTGCTTTGGCTTCCGGTCAAAGAACGGATTCTTGGAGGATGCACTTACAGGGATGGCCATTACCATCTTGCAGTCTTTCAGCCAGTTCAGACGTTGTGCTGCTAGTCCGGCAGAGAACATCACACGTGTGTCTACACGCAAATCGGCTGCCGTAGCGCAGGCGGAACCTATGGCGATACCTACATCTATGCTGTTCAATGCGCAGGGAACTCCTTCTGTACGTCCGTCGCAGGTGGTGAAGCCGCAATGACCGCAGTTTAAGCCTTGTGTCTGCTCGCGTGTTCCTATCAATACAACACATTCGGCACTTAAGATGTTGTCGGCATCACGAAGGAAAAATTTCATTCCGTGTTCTTCTACCATAGCTATCATAGTGTCCGACAGTTGTTTAATCTCTTCATCCGTGATTAGGGCCACTTCGATAATATCGATTCCTTTTCCTTTCGGAGCAGTACGCGCAGCCGTCATCATCTGGCGGGCTACTTGTAATACATGCTCATGACGGGCATCTCTTTCGTTCAGTATCATAACTTTTCTTGAATTAATTAGTGAGGCAAAGATAAATCAAAATTGGAAAACTTTACATTAAACGATGAAAGAAAAAAGGGAAAATCGCTTCTTTACACTTTCGTAGTTTACACTTTCACTGTCCGTAACCTTCGCATCGAATATCTCATTTTATCAAAGAGGAAACAGGCTGAGTGCTTACGCTTAAAGTTCATTTTTCAAGGTATGATACTGTCATTTTTGAAAGTAAAACTTATTCTTTCAACTTAAAAGTAAGTCTTAAGGGGTTTTCATCCAACTTAAAGAATGGTACTTGTGACAAGATTAATACAATACCGGAAGAAGCTCGTTTTACGCAATTCTGGTTGATATAATCCCGAGTGATTTCTCCTTTTTTAATAGTATTTTAATGGCATTTTTGAAATGTTCTATTTCAATTTTACCTGGGTTTCCTTGTGAGGTTATTCTTGTTATTCCTGCCCAATCTACGTTTGTGATTATATTTTCTTTTCCTCGGTTATTATACAAAGTTTTCCCTTTGAGTGGCATAATGTATGTTTCCCAAATGGAATCGAACGTGTATTCCTCATTGGTAAAAAAAATGTTTGAGCTCTTAGATTCTATATCTTGTACTTTTTTGGGGGAGGCTGATGAATAAAGGGTACCTTCTGCTGTTTTGGTTGTTTTGTCAGGATAATCAATTATTTGCAAATCTATTTGTAGACGGTTGGCTACTTCTATAGCATCAGGCATGATTTCTCCATTGGTAACTAAAATAGCTTTATTGCATCCAAAATAATCTTTTGCACCATGTAACTCCATTATCATGCTTCTATTTACTTTTCTAGAGTTTCCGTACATTTTTACTTGAATCGCTATCTTTTCCCTTCCTTTTGTGGCAAAAATATCAATTCCATAATCTCCGCTTTGTGGAGTTAATTCAGTGGTATATCCTTGTTTATTGAATAATTCTCGGATATACTCTTCATATTCTCTTGGTTTCATATAAATAAAATTAGTTTAATGATGAAAGTTATGTTTTCGTTCTTCTATGTGATGTGTCATGTAGTTCTCCAATTCTTTACGTAGCATAAGTGTTAAGGAAATGTTTAACGAACTATTGATTGAATAGAAATAAATCTAATTTCTTTTTCTCATAAATTTTTGAGCAAAATAGATAATTTCAAGAGGTGTCAATCGGTAAATAATTTTATTATCATTTTCTAATACCCAGTTTTGAGTATCAGATTGAAATTTCCATTCCAACTTTAATATATCCTTACCTAAGTTTTCAGCTAATAGTTGCTTTGTCTTATCAAGCACTAGCATTGTCGTCATTTGGCGTATTGCCATAGGTCTAACATAGTCCTTGATTTCCAATACCTTTCCTTTATTATCAAGAACGAATGTAATTTCACCTGATTCTACTTTTAAACCTGTACGTTTGGATTTTATATTATGAACCAATGATACAGCTATAAATGCATCAGGGGCTTCTGATATTTCAAAATATTGGTCAAACACTCCTCTGCTATCAAGAAGTTTTATACAACCGCGAAGTGTGTCTGTTTTTTGCTCCTCCATTTTCAATTTTATGGGATAACGTGCGTCTTGCACAATTAAGATCCATTCAATAGGTTCATGAATGAGAGTATCCGATAATGATCCTTCATCTTTGTGCAGAAAGATTTGAAGCGGAGCGATGCCACATCGTTGATGTTGTTCCGTTTGAGAACTTTCCGTA
>OGIC01000480.1_pt1 | contig 21984 bp, 19 predicted proteins | sample 1571681 | NCBI WGS metagenome assembly OGIC01 (sample SAMEA2582046, study PRJEB24529) | metagenome | biome: Human gut stool | place: China | collected 2011
CCTATGTTTTCTTACGGTCAGCGCAGCAAGTGCGCAGACCTACTGAACAGTTACATGATTTCTACTTACTCACCAGTTTCTCCACATCCAGCAGCCCCCACCCCTGCTGATTTCTCGGAAGCCCGATATCCGTGCAGCTTTCCCGAAGCTTCAGCTTCACATCCTTATTCGTCATATCCGGGTACCGTTCCAGAAGGAGCGCTGCGGCACCGGAGACGATGGGAGTGCTCATGGAGGTTCCGCTCTTGATGGTATATTTGTCGGCGCGGCCAGAGCAGCTGATGACACTGCAGCCTGGGGCCACGAGGTCGGGCTTACAGATACAGGCGGCTGTAGGACCGCGGCCGGAGTAGTCCACCATCCGGTTTCCGCCCACCAGGACCTCCCTGTCGTCATCTGAGCACCCCACCGTGATCACCTTTCTGCTGATCCCCGGTGTCGTGATGCTCATGGTCCGGGGACCATTGTTTCCCGCCGCCACCACAACAACAAGCCCGGCGTCCCATGCCCGGTTCACGCCTTTCACCAGGGCGGAATTTTCGCTCATCCCCCGCTTCGAGCAGGCACCTACCGATATATTTAAGATCCGGATCCCCAGCTTCTCCTTTCTCTCCAAAATCCAGGAGATTCCCGCCAGGACATCCGAAGAATATCCATTTCCTTTCCGGTCCAGGACCTTCACCATGACGAGGTCACAGCCCGGCGCGATCCCGCTGTACCGCCCGCCGGACATGCGCCCGCTGCCGCCGATGATCCCGCAGATATGGGTCCCATGCCCACAGTCATCGTAGGCGAAGTTCTTCCCATTCACCATGTCCGCGAACCCGATCACCCGGCTGTCAAAATCCCGGTGAAGAAAGATCCCGGTATCCAAAACCGCCACGCCGATGCCTTTTCCGGTGAGTCCCAAACGGTAAGCCGCGCCGCAGCGGATTTGATCTTTAATACGGTTCACATGCAAGATTCCTCTATTCTATTCCTCTTACCTACAGGATATTCATAAACACTTCGTCCTGCGCTGCCGCCCCAAATATGCGTCTGTGCATATCCTCATCCACAATTTGCAGTATTTCCGACATTTTTCCACATCCTTCAAAAATAGTGTCCAAATCTTAAAGAAATCTTAATAATTCATTCAAAGAATATACAATCATTTTCCGGGGTGATGTGCTATACTTTAACCATAAGAAATGCACGAGATATTTTAAATCCTTTATCCTAAACCTTTTTGAAATTGAAATCCTAAATGATGAATCCCTGTACAATATGTACAGGGTTTTTTCATGCCATTTTTCCAGAAAGATCTCCCACTTCCCATGCTTAAACCTTGTTCCCGGCCACCATCGGCGCCTCGCGCGGTCACTTGCGGCAATCTGCATCTTCGCACGAGTGTGCATCTTTAGCACATAAAAAAGAGACGGCACTCAACTCGTTCCAGGGCTAAGTACCGTCTCTCTGTTTTTAACTGCTGTCCGCCACGCCGGTCCAGATCAGCCGTCTGTTTCTTACACGTTTCTGACATTCTTAAGAATATCGCAGAAATCAAATGTAGCAAAGTAATCCTTCGGAGTCTCTGCACGGCGGATCATCTGGACACTGCCGTCTTCCTTGAGAAGAAGCTCTGCGCTCTTTAACTTTCCGTTGTAGTTATATCCCATCGCAAATCCATGTGCACCCGCATCATGGATGAATAAAAGGTCACCCATATCAATCTTCGGGAGCATGCGGTCGATCGCAAATTTATCGTTGTTCTCGCAGAGGGAGCCTGTCACATCGTACTTGTGATCACACGGCTCGTTCTCCTTGCCCATCACAGTGATGTGGTGGTAAGCGCCGTACATTGCCGGACGCATCAGGTTTACCGCGCAGGCATCCACACCGATATACTCTTTGTAAGTGTGCTTCTCATGGATCGCTCTTGTGACAAGCGCACCGTACGGAGCCAGCATGAAACGTCCAAGCTCAGTGAAGAGCGCAACATCGCCCATTCCTGCCGGAACGAGAACTTCCTCGTAAACTTTTCTTACGCCCTCACCGATAACCTTGATATCGTTCGGCTCCTGGTCCGGTCTGTACGGGATTCCGATTCCGCCGGAGAGGTTGATGAACTTGATGTCAGCGCCAGTCTCTTTCTTTAACTTCACGGCAAGTTCAAAAAGAACCTTCGCGAGAAGCGGATAATACTCATTTGTCACAGTGTTGCTTGCAAGGAACGCATGGATACCGAAGTTCTTCGCGCCCTTTGCCTTTAAGATCTTGTAAGCCTCTGTGATCTGGGCCTCTGTCATGCCGTACTTCGCATCACCCGGGTTATCCATGATATCAGTTGTTACCTTGAATAATCCGCCCGGATTGAAACGGCAGCAGATCGTCTCCGGGATCGTTCCGATCGTCTTCTCCAGACACTCGATATGTGTGAAATCATCCAGGTTGATGATCGCACCGAGGTCGTAAGCCAGTTTGAACTCTTCCGGCGGGGTATCGTTGGAAGAGAACATGATGTCATGGCCGGAAAAACCGCATGCATCGGACATCAGAAGCTCTGTCTTTGAGGAACAGTCAGTTCCGCATCCAAGCTCCTGCAATGTTTTTAAGATGAACGGGTTCGGGGTTGCCTTTACTGCAAAATACTCTCTGAAGCCTTTATTCCAGGAAAATGCTTCCTTTAATTTCATCGCATTCTCACGGATTCCCTTTTCATCATAAAGATAGAAAGGAGTCGGATAGGTCTTTGCGATCTCTTCCAGCTGTTCCTTCGTTACAAACGGTTTCTTCTCCATGTACGTTCTCTCCTTATCAGTCAATATATTCCGCACCCTGAGGCGCTCGATCCTGTGCTGTATACACCACACAAATATACAGTGCACTACAGACAGCTGCGCCCGGTGCAAAGCCCGGCAGACCGGACTCTTTCTTTTAGTCGATATTTACTACACGCATGATATTGGTGGAAGCCGCCGGCTCATGTCTTCTCGCATAATCCACAACTCCCGCAGTCACGACCGCGATATCGCCTGTTTTTACAATACCATTCTCTTTTAAAATGTCAATACTGTTCTCAATTAGAGTGTCAGTGGATTCCGCTCTCTTTGCCTGGAACGGAGTTACACCCCAGTAGAGCATCATCTTTCGGACTGCAGAGATACTCGGGGACATTCCGACAAGTTTTGTTGACGGATGCCACTTGGAAAGCATTCTCGCCGTGTAGCCGCTGATGCTCGGCGCGATGATGACAGCCGCGTCAAGGGACTCTGCCGTTGCGACGGACGCATAGCTCACCGCATTGGAAATATTGTGGCGGTTATCGTCGGATACGGTTCTCTTCTCATAGAAGTCACCGTTCATGTGGGACTCGGTCTCCTCAACGATATGAGCCATCATCTTTAATGCCTCGACCGGATACTTACCGTTTGCAGTCTCACCGGATAACATAACGACATCTGTTCCGTCATATACAGCGTTCGCAACATCGGAAACCTCCGCGCGGGTCGGTCTCGGGTTGCGGATCATAGAATCCAGCATCTGGGTCGCTGTGATAACGACCTTACATGCGGCGCTGCACTTTTTGATCATCATTTTCTGAAGATGCGGAAGCTTCTCCGGTGCGATCTCAACACCCAGGTCACCGCGGGCTACCATGATTCCGTCGCTGGCCTCGATGATCTCGTCGAGGTTCTCAAGTCCCTCAGCGTTCTCGATCTTCGCGATGATTCCCATTGAGGAACCGCCCTCATCCAACATCTGGCGGATCTCACGAATCGCATCTGCGGAACGGATAAAAGAAGCCGCGATATAGTCGAACCCAAGCTCGATACCGAAACGGATATCTTCCTTATCTTTATCTGTTAATGCCGGAAGCTTGATCTTTACATTCGGGACGTTGACGCCCTTTCTCTCTCCAAGCTCGCCGCCGTTCATGATCCTGCAGTAGATCTCGGTTCCCTCAACACGTTCAACATGGAGCTCGATCAGACCGTCATCGATCAGGATCACGTTGCCCTCTGTTACATCCTCATTTAAACCGTTATAGTTGATGTGGACTCTCTTTGCGTCACCGATAATATCCTCTGTTGTAAGGATGATCTCCTCGCCTGCTGTCAGAGTTACCTTCTTTCCGTCCTTTAAAACACCGGTACGGATCTCCGGGCCCTTTGTATCAAGAAGAGCCGCTACCGGTTTTCCAACCTCTTCCGCAACCTCGCGGAGCTGTTTGTAGCGGGCTCTCTGCTCATCGTGTGTTCCGTGGGAGAAGTTGAAACGGGCAACATCCATTCCGTTTAAGAGCAGCTGTTTCATGACCTCTCTGTCATCGCTGTTCGGTCCCATGGTACAGATAATTTTTGTTTTCTTCATGTTATGCCTCCTGATTGCTGTTTGCCTGTCTTGGATCCATTCCGCCTTTTGTTACATGTTTGTGGGTATACAGGTGGTCCTGACAGTATTCATAGTCGCCTTCGCACTTGGAGCAGTAGCGGAATACAAGATTCGGGTCATCCTCCTCGGTACGTCCGCATACAGCACAGCGGTGGCGTCCGATCTTTTCCGCTGTCTTCTGCGCCTCGCGCATCTGTGAGTGAAAGACCTGTTTTCTCCGAATTTCCTTTGGATTCAGACGGCTCCCCCTGGACATGAAGAGGTATACGATAAAATTAAGTAAAGACATAACGACCGCAATTCTCTGCGACATGCCGCCGAAAAGGAATCCATAGACGAAGTAAAGTCCATCAAAAAGTGCCAGATACTTCGCCTTGATCGGAAGTACAAAAAACAGGTAAAACTGCATTTCCGGGAATGTGGCCGCAAATGCAAAAAACAGGGAAAAGTTCAGATAATCTGTGGTGAGAATATAGACCTGCCCTGTAATGATGTAGATCAGCAGCGCCGCAAGGACATGACCGATCACACCCATAAAAAAGTACACGTTAAACCGGAAGGTTCCCCAAACCCGCTCCAGAGTCATTCCCAGATTGTAGTAAAGGTAGATCGCTATCAGGTTGAAGAAAAGACTGCCAGACGGCGGCCAGATCATAAATGTAACGACTCGCCAGATCTGTCCGTGAAGGATCGCCCTCGCATCCAACATCAGGTACTGGATGTAGAATGCCGGTGCCATCATCTGGACCAGCACGCCCACCGCATACAGGATCACGATATAATACATGAGATTCGGAATCGCGTACCGTCCGAATTTCCGCTCCATCTTGTTCATAAAATTCATTGAAGCTTTCCTTTCCTAATAGAAATATCTATTTCTCCTACGCCCCGTATTATAATTCCCAACCGTTTCTTTTGTCAAACGCTTTATGATATCGTTACTGGAATGTCTATCCATCCCCGCAACGCTTTCTTCTAAAATCTTTACACATTCTTTACAGAATTTTAACCGTTTTTAACCTCAAGATGCCAGTTCCGTCAATTGTATTTCCTTTTTTAATGTGTTATACTATGTGCGGAATTTTGACATAACAGTTCAGCTATGTGCCGATTCCGGCAAAAAATTGTATGGCTGAACGGTTCGGCATGTTGATGCCCGCATTCCGGCTGGCTGCCTGCGTTTCGCGGACGGCTCGTTTTTTTCTGTTGAAAAGGAGGTATGGGGAGAACTCCCCGCTCGTATGAATCAATGCTATCGTCTTGGAATCGATATCGGTTCCACTACAGTAAAAGTTGCCGTGATCGACGACAACAACAAAATTTTATTCGCGGATTATGAGCGGCATTACGCCAATATCCAGGAAACCCTGGCCTCGCTTCTGAAAAAGTGTAAGGGAGAACTCGGTGAACTCTCTTTACGGCCCAATATTACAGGTTCCGGCGGACTCACTCTGTCGGGTTACTTACATATTCCATTTGTCCAGGAGGTTGTAGCGGTTGCGACCGCACTTCAGGACTATGCTCCGCGGACGGATGTCGCCATCGAGCTTGGCGGCGAGGACGCGAAGATCATCTACTTTACAGGCGGAATCGACCAGCGTATGAACGGGATCTGCGCCGGCGGTACCGGTTCCTTTATCGACCAGATGGCTTCCTTATTACAGACGGATGCTGCCGGTCTGAATGAATATGCAAAGAATTATAAGGCGATCTACCCGATCGCTGCCCGCTGCGGCGTGTTCGCAAAGTCTGATATCCAGCCGCTGATCAACGACGGTGCGACCCGTGAGGATCTTGCAGCCTCTATTTTCCAGGCGGTTGTAAACCAGACCATCAGCGGTCTTGCCTGCGGAAAACCGATCCGCGGAAATGTAGCGTTCCTCGGCGGTCCGCTGCACTTTTTACCGGAGCTTCGAAACGCCTTTATCCGCACCTTAAATTTAACCGGTGATGCGATCATCGCCCCGGACCATTCCCATCTTTTCGCTGCCGTCGGCGCTGCCATGAATGCGAAGGATCACGCGGAGATCTTCTCTCTTGACAAGCTGATCGCAGATCTTTCCGGCGGCATTAAGATGAAATTTGAAGTAAAGAGAATGCAGCCTTTATTTAAGGATGAGGCAGATTATAAGGAATTCACCGACCGCCATGACCAGTACAAGGTCCGCCGCGGTGACCTCGCCACCTATGAGGGAAATGTATTCTTAGGGATCGATGCCGGTTCCACCACAACGAAGGTGGCACTCGTCGGCGAGGATGGTTCCCTGCTCTACAGCTTTTACAGCAGCAACAACGGAAGCCCGTTAGCGACCGCGATCTCTTCCATAAAGGAGATCAAGTCCCTGCTTCCGGACAGCGCGAAGATCGCTTACTCCTGCTCCACCGGCTACGGCGAGGCCCTCTTAAAGGCGGCCTTCATGCTGGATGAGGGCGAGGTCGAGACGATCTCCCACTACTACGCGGCGGCATTCTTCGATCCGTCCGTAGACTGCATCCTCGATATCGGTGGTCAGGATATGAAATGTATCCGCATCAAGGACGGCACCGTGGACAGTGTCCAGCTCAACGAGGCATGTTCCTCCGGCTGCGGTTCCTTCATCGAGACCTTCGCAAAATCCTTAAACTACAGCGTTCAGGATTTCGCAAAAGCGGCACTTTTCGCCCAGAACCCGGTGGATCTCGGAACGAGATGTACCGTGTTCATGAACTCCAACGTAAAACAGGCGCAGAAAGAGGGCGCATCCGTCGCGGATATCTCCGCCGGTCTCGCCTACTCTGTCATCAAAAATGCCCTGTTTAAAGTCATCAAGATCACTTCCGCCGGCGACCTCGGAAAGAATGTCGTTGTCCAGGGTGGAACCTTCTACAACGACGCAGTCCTCAGAAGCTTTGAACGGATCTCCGGCTGCGAAGCTGTCCGCCCGGATATCGCAGGTATCATGGGTGCCTTCGGAGCTGCTCTTATCGCCCGTGAGCGCTATATGCACCGCCCGCATGAGACGACAATGCTCTCCCTTGATGACATTATCAACTTAACCTATACGACTACCATGAGCCGCTGCCGCGGATGCGTGAACCACTGCGTCCTGACGATCAACCGCTTTGAGGGCGGCCGCCAGTACGTTTCCGGAAACCGCTGTGAGCGCGGACTCGGTGTGGAAAAGGCAAAGCGCGATATCCCGAATCTGTTCACCTGGAAATACCACAGGATCTTCGACTATGAGCCGCTGACCGCCGACAAGGCGACAAGAGGCGTTGTTGGAATCCCGCGTGTTCTCAACATGTACGAGAACTTCCCGTACTGGGCAACCTTCTTTAAGGAGCTCGGCTTCCGCGTGATGCTGTCCCCACAGTCCAGCCACCAGATCTACGAGCTGGGCATCGAGACGATCCCGAGTGAGTCTGAATGTTACCCGGCAAAGCTTGCCCACGGACACATTTCCTGGCTCATCAAACGCGATGTGCCGTTTATCTTCTATCCGTGTATTCCTTACGAGCGGAAAGAGGTTCCGGGAGCCGGAAACCACTACAACTGCCCGATGGTCACCTCCTACTCGGAGAACATCAAGAACAACATGGAGGAATTAAAGGAAAAGAACGTGAAGTTCTTAAATCCGTTCATGGCGTTCACAAGCGAGGCGGTCCTTTCAAAGCAGCTTCAGGAAGTCTTTAAGAAGGAATTCGATATTCCGGAATCCGAGACGAAGAAGGCTGCTAAAAAGGCCTGGGATGAACTCGCCCAGGCGAGAACCGATGTGGAGAAGAAAGGCGAGGAAGTCTTACAGTACTTAAAAGACACCGGAAAACACGGCATCGTCCTTGCGGGACGTCCGTACCACATCGATCCGGAGATCAACCACGGCATCGCCGATATGATCACCTCCTACGGTTTCGCTGTCCTCACGGAGGACTCCGTATCCCATTTAGGAAAGGTGGAGCGCCCGCTCGTCGTTACCGACCAGTGGATGTACCACTCCCGCCTCTATGCGGCGGCGGCCTTTGTAAAGACACAGGATAACCTGGATCTCGTCCAGTTAAACTCCTTCGGCTGCGGTCTCGACGCCGTGACCACCGATCAGGTCAGTGATATTCTCACCCGATCCGGGAAGATCTATACGGTCTTAAAGATCGATGAGGTCAACAACCTCGGAGCCGCAAGGATCCGTATCCGTTCTTTGATCTCCGCTCTCCGCGTCCGCGAGGAGCGCCGCTACACGAGAACCATCGTGTCCAGCGCCTACAACCGTGTGATGTTCACGAAGGACATGAAGAAAAACTACACGCTGCTCTGCCCGCAGATGTCCCCGATCCACTTCGAGCTCATCGAACCGGCGATCCGCAGCTTCGGCTACAACCTCGTCGTTCTCCAGAACGATGACAAGACAGCCGTCGATACGGGATTAAAATATGTAAACAACGACGCCTGCTATCCGTCCCTGATCGTTATCGGACAGATCATGGATGCCCTGCTGTCCGGAAAGTATGATCTCGACCACACAGCTGTCCTCATGAGCCAGACCGGAGGCGGCTGTCGTGCGTCAAACTATATCGGATTTATCCGCCGCGCTTTGGAAAAAGCCGGAATGGCGCAGATCCCGGTCATCTCCATCAACGCAAATGGCATGGAGACAAACCCAGGATTCAAGTATACACCGGCTATGCTTGTGAAGGCTCTTCAGGCTGTTGTATACGGTGATGTATTTATGCGTGTTCTCTACGCTACAAGACCTTATGAGGCCGTTCCAGGCTCCGCAAATGCGCTCCACGAGAAATGGAAGAAGATCTGTATCAAAGCACTCTCCACAAAGAGCGCCGGAATGATGACCTTTGTGAAGAATATCCGCGGCATCATCCATGACTTCGATAACTTAGAGCGCACGAATGTCCACAAGCCGAAGGTCGGCATCGTCGGAGAGATCCTCGTCAAATTCTCCCCGACCGCCAACAACCATATCGTGGAGCTCCTGGAGTCGGAAGGTGCGGAAGCTGTTATGCCGGATCTCATGGATTTCCTGCTTTACTGCTTCTACAACAGCAACTTCAAGGCAGATAATCTGGGAATGAAGCGCTCCACGGCGCATCTCTGCAACATGGCGATCTCCCTTTTAGAGTACATGAGAAAGGCCGCAAGGATCGCTCTCGAAAAGAGCACCCACTTCACTCCGCCGTCAAGGATCAAGGACCTGGCAGTGATGGCAAACGGCTTTGTCTCCCTCGGAAACCAGACCGGTGAAGGCTGGTTCCTGACCGGTGAGATGCTGGAGCTCATCAAGAGCGGTGTCAACAACATCGTCTGCGTTCAGCCTTTCGGCTGCCTGCCGAACCATATCGTCGGAAAAGGTGTCATCAAGGAGCTTCGCTACGCGAACCCCAAGGCAAACATCATCGCCGTCGACTATGATCCGGGGGCCAGTGAGGTAAACCAGTTAAACCGTATCAAGCTGATGCTTTCCACAGCTCAGAAAAACCTTGAAAAAGAGGAATATGTGGATCCGAATCTGGCGAAGACGTTAAAGAAGGTGGAAGAGCTTTCTTCCAAGCGTGTCAATAAGTGTCGGTTGTAATCTACATACCATAAGCTTCTAAATACAAATTCGTCTCAGTCGAAAACTGACTTCCACTGAGACGAATTTGCTGTTACTACCACCTGAAAAAGGTGGGATTCTTATCGAACCTGGATAAAGCACATAAAAACAGCGGCAGATATCATTTTCGATACCTGCCGCTGTCTGTTATCTTCCGATCAGCGCCCCGGATACTCCGACATGATAGCCATCCGGCGTCACAGCACTTACGTACATTGCGCCCTCCGGTATCGGATTTCCACCCGGATCAAGGACTCCTGCCATCGGATTCAGGTAATACCAGACTCCGTTCACAAGGATCCAGCCGATCGCCATATCTCCGTCTGCGTTCAGATAGTACCATCTTCCGTTCACCCGGGCATGAGCACTTGCTGCAGGTCACATTTTTCCGCTGTTAAGCCGACACCCCCCGGATCCATGACATCAAAACAGCATATACCTTCCAGAAATTCTCCAGAAAATATATGCTGTTCTTTTGTTCACAGGTGTCCGCCAGCCCCAGCCGGACACCCTGCCATATTCATATGTTATGTAAACCTACATTAAGCCTCCGGCTTCTCGTAGCTGCGATGCATAGAGAAGGAATCCATATCGTAATTCTTTAAGTTCTCCCATACTCCGCGGCCGTCTGCCTTCGCAATCACAGCGTCGCGGTCTTTCTTGAATGCCATCTCCTGTTTCATGTTGCTCGGTCCGCCTACGCAGCCGCCCTGGCACATCATACCCTCAATGAAGTCTTCCGGAAGTCTGCCGACCTTGAGAAGAAGAAGGGCTTTCTTAACCTCAGCCGCACCGCTGCAGCGCGCAACCTTAACATCTGCGCTCTCACCTCTTTCCTTGAAGCACTCGATCACTGCGTTTGTCACGCCGCCGCCATTGCCGAAGCGTTTTCCGAAGACACTGCCTTCCTGCTTTGTCTCCTCAGCCGGCTCAAGCTCAACTTCTTTTCCGCGCAGCATTTCGATGGCCTCACCGAAGGTCAGAACATAATCCGCATTGTTCTCGATGGACTTGTCAGCCGCCTCAGACTTCTTTGCCATACACGGTCCGATAAATACGGTAACTGTCTCCGGATCGATCGCTTTTAACATTCTGGATACCGCGCACATCGGGGATACCGTTGTGGACATATTATCGATCAGAGTCGGGTAGTGTTTCTTGATCATATTTACAAATGCCGGACAGCAGGAAGTCGTCATCTTCTTGCCTTCCTTAAATGCCTCTGCCCATTCCATTGCCTCGTAAGCTGCTGTCATATCAGCACCGGCAGCAACCTCTACCATATCGGCAAAGCCAACCTTCTTTAATGCAGTACGCCAGCTCTCCATTGTGATATCCTGGCCGAACTCACCTTCAGCAGCCGGAGCAACCATGGCAACGACCTTCTTGCCAGCCTTGATCGCCTCGATCACCTGTACAACATATACCTTGGAGGAAATTGCACCGAACGGGCAGCTTCTTACGCAGGCACCGCACTGGATACATTTCTTTTCATCGATCTGGCAGATTCCGGTCTCCGGATCCATTGTGATCGCATCTACCGGACATGCACGACGGCACGGACGGATCAGCTCAGCGATCGCATTGTACGGACATGACTGAGCACAGCGTCCGCACTCTTTACAGATACCCGGATCGATATGGGCACGGTCGCGGCCGATCGAGATCGCACCAAAGTTACATGCGTTCTGACAGGCTTTACCCATACATTTCTGACAGTTATCGGTTACAACGAATCTTGTGATCGGACACTCCTCACATGCAGAAGAGATGACCTGAATGATATTGTCGCTCTGTTTATCACTCGGACATTTTCCTTCCGCGAGACGGACTCTCTGACGGATGATCTCTCTCTCCTTATATACGCAGCAACGGAACTGTGCCTTCGGGCCCGGGATCAGTTTGAACGGGATATTGTCTCTCTCTTCCTCGAGTCTGCCCTCGAAAGCCAGCTTGGAAACTGTGCGCAGCACGTTATACTTGATCTTAAGCAGTGCCTCATCGTTGGTTTTCATACCATTTCCTCCTAAATTTGAATCCTCAATCATACCTTAATTTTTTTAATGTTTTCGCATCATATTATCGCATATCCCACTTTGCAAAGCAAGTCGGAAATTGTATATAATCCAACGCATTCCAATGAAAAACCTTATTTTCTTAAGTTGTATACAATAAAGTACAGGCAACGAATTTCCTTGTATTTTCCTATGTTTTTTATCTTTCTGTATCGGATATTTGTTCGCAGCATGCGGCTGTCCAGCGCCACTTTCTTTGTCTCTTTTTTAACAAAATCAGGTTCGAGTTCCGCCTCTTTCCCGTCGCTCCGCTTCCGATTATTTTTCGGTTTGGCATATGCAGCCTTCGCCTTTAAAACCTTTAAAGCATGTTCGTTACAGTTCAACCATCATCTTCTTGTTTTCATATTCATGAAAACAAGAAGCTTGGTGGTTCCACCATATGCTGATTTGGATGAAAAAGTGCTTATGCAAGCAAGCTTGCAACACACTTTCTCATTCAAACCAGCGCATGGCTGAACTGTAACACATGTTCTCCCCAGTCTCATGTTGGATTGACATTCTCAAATCCCCATGATATATTCTATTTAGTTCGGTCGTGCTAACCCCAAAGGTCAACGGTCCTGAGGGAAAAGACGAAAAGAATCTGATACGGGAATATCTGTCATGTTCAGGATCCCCGGTATGCTCTTTTCGTGTGCATACCGGGGATTTATCATTCACGCAGGCAGTGGGACAAAACCCGCGTCTGTTAGATTTTTTTCAGGAGGAATTAAATTATGAGAAAAATGTTATCCGTCATGATGGCTGCCGCAATCGCGGGATCTCTCCTTGCAGGCTGCTCATCATCCACAACCGAAACAACTGCTGCCGCTTCTTCTGCGGAAGAGACAACGACGGCCGCTGAGGAAACCACAACGGAAGCCGCTTCCAAGTCTGCTGCTGAAAACACCAGCAATGAGGCTGTTGTCCGTGTCGGCGGTTTAAAGGGACCGACCACCATGGGACTTGTAAAGCTTATGGACGAGGCCGCAAACGGGGAGTCCGAGAACAGCTACGAATTCACTATGGTCACCGCAGCGGATGAGATGACTGCCATGGTCGCAGGCGGAAAAGTCGATATCGCCCTGCTTCCGGCGAACGTCGCAAGCGTTCTCTACAATAAGACCAACAAAAATATCTCCGTGATCGATATCAATACTCTCGGCGTTCTCTACTTCGTATCTGCCGACAGCTCTGTGACAACGATCGATCAGTTAAAGGGAAAGACCGTATATCTTCCGGGAAAAGGAACCACTCCGGAATACGCACTCCGCTATGTGCTCTCCGCCGCAGGGCTTGGAGAGGACGATGTGACTCTCGAGTTCAAATCCGAGGCATCCGAGGTAGCTTCCGTTCTCGCCGAAGATCCGAACGCCATCGGTCTTCTTCCGCAGCCGTTCGTAACTGCCGCTCTCGCCCAGAACGAAAAGCTCTCCATCATCATGGACCTCACAAAAGAGTGGGATAATGTCCAGGGTGAAGGTTCCGGAAGCCGTCTTGTAACAGGTGTTACCATCGTAAACAATGATTTCTTAAAGGAGCACGAGGACCTCGTCGATACGTTCTTACAGGAACATGAGGCATCCATCGCCTTCACTGCGGAGGATCCGGATGCCGCATCCGAGCTCATCGCAAACGCTGAGATCGTCGCAAAAGCTCCGATCGCGAAAAAAGCGCTTCCTTACTGCAATATCACCTTTATCTCCCGTGATGAGATGAAAACAGCACTTTCCGGCTACCTTCAGGCTCTGTATGACCAGAACCCGGCCTCCGTCGGCGGTGAGCTGCCGGATGATGGCTTCTACTATGTAAAATAATTCATGCCGACTATGAAAATGAGGTATGGCTGGCAGGACAGTCATACCTCATTTTTATATCGCCGTTTATTCTCACGAAATTTGGTTTCCATAACTATAAATGAGCAAATTTGAAAAACTGCACTATTAAGTCTTTCACATGCAGACATGAAGAATATTAAACGAATCAATGTCCGTGTTACATGCACAATAAGTCATAATTTTTGTGCACTTTTCGGTATTTGCTCATTTATAGTTCCATAAGTCAATTTTCAACAACTTGCGACAAGTGAAATATCTGTTGTAATTTTATTGCCCATAGAAATTCACCCGCTGTAAAGCAGCTTTGATTACACTTTATGAAAGGAGACAGCCGCCATGGATCATCGTTTTTCCGGATTTCTCCGCAGGCTCTCGATCATCCTGTTCTGGGTCATCCTCTGGCAGGCCGCTGCCTCCCTGATCCGGAATCATATTTTCCTTGTGGGGCCTGTCGATACGCTGCGGGCGCTCTGTGAGCAGATCGTACTCCCGGACTTCTGGTCCGCCATCGCCTTCTCTTTCGGGCGGATCAGCATTGGATTCTTTCTGGCGTTTTTTCTGGGGCTTTTCACCGGATCTCTGGCGTACCGTTTCCCCATCATGGACGAATTCTTAGAGCCTCCGGTGCAGCTCATGAAGACGGTTCCCGTCGCATCCTTCGTGATCCTGGCGCTGATCTGGACCGGCTCCCGAAACCTCTCCGTCTTTATCTCGTTCCTCGTGGTCTATCCCATGATTCATGTGAACACGAAAGCCGGGCTGATATCTACAGACCGGGAACTTTTAGAGATGGCGGAAATCTTCCACGTTCCCTTTATCCGCCGGACGCTCTATATCTACCGCACAGCACTCTACCCGTACTTAAAAAGCGCCTGCCGCACTGCCCTCGGCATGGGATTCAAGTCCGGGATCGCCGCCGAAGTCATCGGTGTGCCGGACGGTTCCATCGGTGAGGGGCTGTATCTCGCAAAGATCTATCTGAGTACCGCGGAACTCTTCGCGTGGACGTTTGTCATCATTCTTGTGAGCAGTCTGTTCGAGAAAGGGTTTCTGTGGATCCTCAGGAAATGTGCCGGAAAGGGGGCTGATATGAATGAGTCCGATAAATAAAAAAAATGACACTGCCCTCACACTCCGCTCCGTCACCAAATCCTATGATGGACAGCCGGTTCTCTCCGATCTTTCCCTGGAATTTTCCTCCGGGACTTTCTACTGTCTGATGGCACCGTCCGGAAACGGGAAGACTACATTGTTCCGGCTGATCCTCGGGCTTGAAAAGCCGGATTCCGGTGTGATCCAGTTCTGTACACCGGCAGGGGATCCCGGTAACAACAATATAAAAGCTTCTTCCGGCGCGGTATCAAAATCTGATCCCTGCAGACTCCGGGGGACACATCCCCTGATCTCCGCAGTTTTTCAGGAAAACCGTCTTCTGGAAGGCTATACCGCCATTGAAAACCTCCGCTTCGCTCTTGGAAAGCGATATTCCAACGAAGCCCTGACCGCATACCTGCTCCGTCTTCTTCCGGAAGACGCCCTGAATAAGCCCATCTGTGAATTCTCCGGCGGCATGAAGAGGCGTGTCGCGATCCTGCGCGCGATTCTCGCACCGTCGGAGATCATTCTCATGGATGAGCCGTTTACCGGATTGGACGCGGATACAAGGCGGCTCACAATCGAGCTGGTCAAAGAACTCTGCGCCGGAAAGCTCCTGATCATTGCTACCCATGCTGAGGACGACGCAGAGCTTCTGGATGCAAAGATCATTCACCTATAAGTCAGGAAACCGTTCCAACTGACTTATAACTTCTCAACCAGATCATCTGATCTGCAGGTCTTTAACTTTAAAAAGCGTTCTCCTGTCCGGGCATCTCATCAACTGATATACCGCAGGAAAACGCTTTTTATTATTTACGCACGATGTAGACAGTAACAGATTTTTCTCTCTATCTTGACGCAAGCAGCTTATCCATCTTTCTCATATGGAAGAAGTAGACCACGAACATTGAACATCCCGTAAACAGCCAGGACGCCACATACACATTCATCAACATATCATAAGTCGTGAACATGTGGAATATCGTTGAGAGCCAGATCAAACGGAATACGACCGTACCGAGGATCGTGATGATAGATGGCTCCAGGGACTTTCCAGTTCCTCGCAGGCAGGAACTGGCAACCTCATATGTTGCAGTTAAACCTTCCAATGCACACACACGATCCATTCGTATGATCCCGTATGCCGCCACCGCAGCGCTCGTCGTATAGATGCTGACGAAAAAATCTTCCCACACGATAAAGATCACACTGAGGATCTCCGTAAATCCGAATCCAAAGAGCAGACAAAGCCAGAATATCTTTTTGCATCTCTTCATGTTGCCCGCGCCGAAGTTCTGACTCGTAAATGTAACCGCCGCCTGGGCAAAAGCACCTGCAATATCATATGTAAAATACTCAAAATTCAGTGCCAGGGATGAACCCGCGATGGCCGACTCACCGAACATGTTGATTCCGCTCTGGATAAACACGTTGGAAACAGAAAAGATCGCACCCTGAATTCCTGCCGGGATACCGATCGCCAGCACCTTTTTCAGCTCATTTATATCGATCCGCATCCTGTCAAACCGGAAGCTGAACTCGTCATTCCTGCGGTACAGATGGGAGATAATGAGAAATGTGCTGACCACGTTGGAGATCACCGTGGCGATGGCAACACCCGCAACGCCCAGATGGAATCCGATCACAAGGAGCAGGTTTAAAATTACATTCAGCACGCCGGACACGATAAGGTAGTACATCGGTCTCCTCGTATCACCGTAGCTTCTGACAATGGCAGAACCAAAGTTGTACGCGACCATAAACGGGATTCCCACAAAGTAGATCCTGATATATAAGAGTGCCTGATCTAACACCGTCTCCGGCGTTCCGGATGCCACAAGGATCCGTCTTGCCACCAGCATTCCGATCACGAGAAGCGCAATTCCGAGAACCGCACCGAAGGTCAGGATCGTATGGACCATGCTGTTGATCTTTCCGCGGTTTTTCTGTCCGATCAGGTTCGCAAGCGTCGCGTTCGGTCCCACCGCGAGTCCCACGATCAGGTTTACAAAGATTCCTACGAGCGCCACGCAGCTCCCGACCGCCGCCAGCGCCTGGTCCCCGGCGAACCGCCCGACGACCGCCACATCCGCGGAATTAAATAACTGCTGTAAAATACTGCTGAATGCCAGCGGAATTGAAAACAGGATCAGTTTTCCCGCGAGTCCGCCGTTTAACATATCCATTTCTTTTGACTTTTTTCCTGTCTGCTCCACTTTCTGTTGTCCTTTCCGATCTTTTCACTTCTGTATCATTTTGAATATTTTCATATCGTCCGGGTGTATTATATACCATCTTTTCTATTTTGTGTAAAAATAATGGAGCTTTACCAGAAGAGAAAACTCTTCCGTGCTCTTTATGACCAGAAATTTTCCAAAATAAAACTCCCGCATGATCCAGTTACAGTTGGGAATTTCCCTTCCGCGCAAAAAACGGACGGAATCATCTCTGACCCATCCGTTTTCCTTTTTATTATTTTTCGTAAAGATTCGACTTTTCCGAAACTACATACTGATCATACAATTCTGCCCATGTCTTCTTCACGATCTCAGAACTGCAATGCGCATCAAAATCTGCCTTTGTCTCCCAGAGATCGGAAACGATCACAACATCCGGATCGTCTACCGATTCACTGATAAAATAATGTACATTTCCATGCTGTTCCCGGAACTGTTCTACCAGCTTCGCATGTTTCAGCGCTCCGATATATTCTTCCCGTTTCCTGTCTTTTATCGTCAGGGCTGCAATATAGTGGGTCACAGATCACTCTTCCTTTCGGTTATCATTTCGCTACTGGTGAAATTCCCGCATTTCAGGGGCACATCCAGTACTGTTTTTATTTCTGGATCGTATTGGAGTTCTGGTTATATGCCTTTGCAACGCACTTCCACTCTCCACCCATCTTTAAGAGGAGAAGAACATCTGTGAAGTCAATTCTGTTGCCCCATCCCTCTTCGAGGACACGAACAACTGCAAGAGATTCCTCCACAAGTACAACGTCGACTCTTGCCTTGAAATTATCGCCGCCCGGAACGGTATCAACATTCTTGTAGAACTGTTCGATGGAACCATGTTCCAGCTTACCATCAAGATATCCAAAAAGGACTGCCTCATCGGTAAAAAGCTCTTTCGCGTATTTGCTGTTTCCCTCAGCTACGCTCTTAACAAAGTTCATTGCTGCTTTCTCAACTGCCTCATACTCTTTGATCGGTGCTCTCATGATAAAAAACCTCCATATAATTTAATATTTTTATTGTTTCGATTCCTTTGATTTTCCTGCCTTCAGGCATTTTTAGGAATCGCAAAACACATTCTCATTGTCTGTCAGATCGACTTTCCAAGCTCATAAGCCTGTTCCAGTTCCGGCTTTCCGGTGATGTCTCCGACATCCCCATTGCCTCCCGCAAGAACATGCCCGATATTTTTCCATCTCAGATGTTTCATCAGGTGATCATAATAAGTCAGGACATCCTCAAATCCATTTCCTTCTGCCGCCATTAAAAGTGCGCTTGCCCGTCCATGTCCCCGGAGCAGGTTTCCATCGCCTTCCTCAAGTGCAAACAGTCTGTCGATCGCTGTTCTGATCTGTCCGCTCATATTCCAGTAATACAAAGGAGTCGCAAGAATGATCACATCACATTCTTTTACGGCCGGATAGATCTGTGACATATCGTCTTTCTGGACACATGGGCATTCGCGGCTGCTGTGACCGCCAAAACAGCCTTTACAACCATGGATTTCCATGTGATCAAGAAAGAATTCCGTAACCACATTCCCTGCACTCTCTGCGCCTTCCGTAAACTTTCGGACCAGAGCGGAAGTGTTCCCATTTTTTCTGGGACTTCCATTCAGTATTACAATCTTCTTTCCCATACCTGCACTCACCTTTTCTCTCAGATCTTCTCTGCCAGTTCAGCCGCCTGTCTGCATCCGTCTGTTTTTTCGATCTCTCCTGCGTTTAAAACACCCGGGACCAGCACTTCGCCGATCATATTCCACTTCAGCAGAGCAGCCGTACGCTCGATCGGGATTCGGACACCGTCCATGACAGACAGGTCATTTTCCTCACAGCAGGTGATCACGGCACATTCCTTGCCTGCGATCTCTTTCCCTGCCACACAGAAGGAATACATTTTGTCGATAACCCCTTTAATCTGGGCCGGGATCGAATACCAGTAAACCGGTGTGCTGAACACAACCGCATCTGCTTCCAGGATTGCCGGTGCGATCGTATTAAAATCATCGTCAAAGGAACAGGCCTTTCCAGTCTTAAAACATGTCTCGCATGCATGACATCCGCCAACCTGTTTCATCGCTGCATCAAAGCGGGTAACGGTATGCCCTTTATCCTCAGCTGCTTTGATAAATGCCTCTGTCATTGCAAAACTGTTGCCGTTTTTTCTTGGGCTTCCTGTGATAACTACGATTTTTTTGCTCATAAAATTTTCCTCCGCTTCTATTGGATCAGTTTTTTTTGTTGCTTATATCAAGAATGATTTCAAATACAAGTACGCACATTTAAATGTAATACTCACATTATAGTTTAATACTTACCTATACGATAGTATTGATCAGATCAGTGACTCCGTGCAAAGTAACTATTTTCTCCTTCGTTTTTTCATCCTGACACTGAGCTTTTATTTAAATCTCTTTTTAAAAACGGGTATACCCGCCGCAAAAATTATGTCCGATCTCTGCTTACTCCTGGATTTCTCCCCTCTTCAGACGGTCAAAGAAATCAAGTGTGAGCTCCCGCATCTTCGGAACCCAGAACATGATGCCGATGACATGAACCAGGATCATCCACATGTTGCCAAAATCTACCCACGGGAGTGCCGCATCAACACCGATCGTGCCTCCGATGAAACAGCAAACCACAACCAGGATCTGCATGATCCGCTTTGCTGCTTTTCCCAGCAGGTTTTCCGCAAGGATCCCTGCCGATGTTGACATTGACAACGCTGAAGATGCTGCGAAAAGGATCAGGCTGATGGATGCCAGGAGTCTTCCCGGAAGACCGATCGTTCCAAATGCATTGATCGCCAGAACAGAACCAGGATCTCCAGTCTCCCATGTTCCTGTGACAAGAATGACCATTGCGCTGAACGTACAGATGATCATCGTGCACATAAATACCTCGAAAATACCAAACATTCCCTGCTTGACCGGCTCATTTGTGTTCGCCTGGGCATGCAGGATGCTGGCGCTTCCGTTTCCTCCGTCATTCGAGTACACACCTCTGGAACAACCGTTTTTGATCGTTGCCGCCAGCGCAGCCCCTGCAAATCCGCCGGTTGCCGCTGTCCCTGTAAATGCATTTGTAAAGACGGAGATCAGAGCCGGAATCAGATTCTGAATATTCAGAATGATCAGAAGTGTTCCAGCTGCCATATAGATGATCGCCATTGCCGGTACCAGTTTGTCAGTGACCTTTACAAGTGCGCCAAGACCGCCAAGAATAACCAGAACGATGATCACACAGCAAACTACGGTTGTGATCAGGGACGGCACTCCGAATGTATGTACAGAGGAGCTGATCGCTCCGGTGTGAACGCCGCATCCGACCGCCATTCCAAAGCAGCAGGTGATCGCCCAGATCCATCCAAGTGGTTTCCAGATCTTTGCCAGATAAATATTCGCTCCGCCGCGCCACTGTCCGTTTGCATCCTTTTCTCTTGTATACACACCAAGCAATGCCTCAGAATATTTTAATGCCATCGCGACAAAACCGATCACCCACATCCAGAAAACCGCTCCGGGACCTCCTAACGCGATCGCACTTCCGACACCGATGATGTTGCCGGTTCCGATCGTATTTGCAAGTGTCGCTACCATCAGCTTGAGATTCCTTCTTCACTCTTACTGTGCGCTGCATCACCGAATGTTGCCTTCAGCATGTAGCCAAAATGTTTGATCTGGACAAAATCGCATGCCACGGTGATCACAAGACCGCCGCCGATCAGCAGGGCAAGGATCGGGAATGTCCACATCCAGTTCGTAAATGCCATGATTGCATTGTAAATTGCCATATGATCTTCCCCCTGTTATTTCAGTAATGACGCAAAGTACATAAAGATACGGTCCTGATCCAATGTTCCCTTGATCGGATCTCTGTGCATCAGCTCCGGATGCCACTGTACCATAATGATCGGCAGCTCCTTATGTATCATTCCTTCTATAATACAGGTTCTCTTGCACTCTATCTCCAGGGTCTCATCATTTTCGATCTTTTCCAGCCATTCTTTTTTCTGCTCCGGGCTAAGCTTTCCCGAAAGCCATACCTGACCGATCTTAAATCCTTTTCCCGGTTTTTTTACAGCCTGATGATGGGCAGAATTGACAATTCCGGTATCGCCGTAGATGATCGCGAATGGGGTTCCTGAAATGCTGACCGTATCATGCAGCTTGTTCTCGTTCGGAACATATTTATGCATAGTTCCATTCTCCAGATCCTGGATCAATGTTCCCCCAAAATAAACATTAACCAGCTGCATTCCTCTGCAGATCGCCAGGATCGGCTTCTTTGCTTTTACCGCAGCGTCGATCATTGCCATCTGCTCATCATCCAGCGTTCTGTCGAGGTTCATGCTGCCCTGATTCTCTTCCCCATAAAGCTCAGGATCAACATCCGGCAGACCTCCCGGAAATATCACTCCGTCGCAGTCTTCAATGTCCTTCGGATCAAGCGTGATGGACAACTCCACGTTCAGATCCTTCATGGCATCCTGAGTTCCTTCATACAAACCGTATTCATCAATACCACGCTCAACATACAACACCTTTTTCTTCACATCTTTACCTCCTGTTTATCTGATTCTGCCTGAGTCCGTATCCCATGACTACGGTCAAAAGATACGAATCTTCGCCAGATCATTGTACTATTTCCATTTTGCTGCTGTGCAAAATCATGTAAAACATTACGTTTTCATCATTGACAGGTAAAAAAACTATAGGTATAATAGAAACATCTCTTAAAGCAATTTCATTTCGCACGAGTGGCTCAGTGGTGGAGTATCGCCTTGCCAAGGCGAG
>OGIC01000489.1_pt1 | contig 21549 bp, 22 predicted proteins | sample 1571681 | NCBI WGS metagenome assembly OGIC01 (sample SAMEA2582046, study PRJEB24529) | metagenome | biome: Human gut stool | place: China | collected 2011
CTGTCACATCGTAGGTCTGTGCCCCAAGGTGCTTGTCTGCGGTAAAGCTGCCGGGAGCAAGCACCATATCGCCGATCCGCTTGCCGTTCAGCCATGCCGTATACAGACCCTTGGCGGTAATATACAGCCGCTTGCTTTCTCCTGCCGGGGCGGTGAACACCTTGCGCAGATAGCTTGCCGGACGGTGGGGCTGATACGGCTGCGCCTGCCCTTTGCCGGAGGCTTCCAGTGCAGCCTGCTTCTGCTCCCAGTTGGGCTTTGCAAAGGCGTTGATTGCATCAGTGCAATCGATATCCGGCTCTTCCGTTTCCGGGCAGACCCACACGCCCTGCCAGTCGGCAAAGGGCAGACCCGTTTCAAAGACGGCTTCGCTCCACGCACCGGGCTGGTCATTTTCGTCCCACAGCCGGATGCGCCACTGTCCCCGGGTCTTGGGCGGCACAGGGGTGGGCGTTTCGGTGCGCATCACACTGCTCAAAATCTTTCCGCTTGCCCACAGTGTTTCAGCTCCGGCGGTCATTTCGATTTCGTAGGCGGTCTGGCGCACGCCTTCGGCGCACTGCCACGATAAAAACAGCGTCCCGGCATCTATGCCGAGAGGCTGGGTCAGATGATTCGTTTTCAGGTTTGTTGCTTGCATCATCCACATCTCCTTTTTCCGTTTGATTTCTGTTCTTATTATAAAGAGAATCCCACGGAATAAGGGTGCAAAATTTTGTGTTACAGGTCAAAAAATCGTGTTATTTATGACAATTCAAAAAATTCATCTTGCTTCACGACTTTTCATCCGTACTGTCTGCGGTTTTCCTGCGATGCAATCATGCAACCTGCATCCATCGGATGCAATTCAAGGGTTTGGGTGTTCCCAACAAGTATTTTGCAGAGCAAAATTCGCGTTTGCGGAGCGCAGTGCAGCAATGAAAGCCCCAGTGGGGCTTTTAAGCGACAGAACGGTCTGCGACAGCAGATGGAGGGGCCTTGCCCCAACAAGTTCGCAGATGTATATACGTCTGCACTGCTTGCTACAACTATGAAGCCTCTCAACGCGCCTTCCAAATTTGAAAATCATTTTGTAAATCAGACCGTCCGTTTTCAAGTTCAACTTGAAGCGGGCGGTTATTTTTCAGATTTATTCCTCCTTCCCTTCCAGTCTGCTTTTATACCCTTCGCCCCATGCCCACATGGCATCCAGAACCGGTTTCAGGCTATAGGACACAAAAGTTCATCCGATGCAGTTTTCTATGCATCCGATGAACTTTTTTCAGTAGCGTTTCCTTTTAAGCCACCTTGGTCTTTCGCAGATACCCCCATGCTGCCAATCCAACGAGCAGAACGATCTTGATCGGTGCCGATGCCAGCAGTACATCTGCCTGAAAGAAGGCATGCCCGCCTGCATAGAGAAAATCAAAACCGATCATTTTATACAGTAATGCGTTGGAAAGTCCAATGCCCCCTGCCGGAAGCAGGGTGGACAGCCATTCTCCGAAGGGGCCCGGCACGACCATATAAACGATCAGCGGTGCCACCACACTGATCAGCGCCACAGACAAAGCGGTCAGGTTGTTCTTGGCCCATACGGATGCCATCAGCACAAAGGCCACCTCCGCAAAGAAGATCAGGAAGTTTGCCACCAGCATGACCCACTCCATCTGGCCAACGGTATACGGCAGCAGGCTGGTCACAGAAAACAGCCATTGCACGGAAGTTTGGGTACTTTCCCAGCCAAATAGAGCATTCGTGACCAGGATCCACACCACGCCGCAGAGCAGATATGCCGCCCCTGTGATACTGAACGCCGCCGCCAGCTTTGCCGCTGCCAGCCGCAGACCGCCGTTTTTTGTGCACAGTTGGATGTCCTGCGCTCCGGTCTGTGCATCCGATGCAAACACCGGGGCTGCAATCACTGCGCACAGCAGGGTGAGCAGCAAGCTCAACAGGGTCTGGTAATCCATTGCGTCTGAACTGACCCCAAATGAATAGGTGAACGGTTTTTGTACAGCATCGAACTTTTTCTGTGCAATGGCCTGCACCTGCTCATAGCCGGGCTTTCCGCTTTGTTCCAGCCAGATCACCGATTCCAGCCGTTTGGGGAGCTGGCTGTAAAAGTTCTGCATATCCTCTGCGGTCAGCCTCATCACGCCCGGTGCCATGCCGGTTTTCAAGTCGGCAAAGGCTTCCTTTGCGTTGTTCACAAGAGGCTGATACCGGGCAAGTTCTTTATAAAACACTTCGTTTGGGATGTCGTTGATGGAGCTTGCATCATACTGCCGGTACACCCGCTGATAGGTTTCCAGTGCTTCCTGCATGATATCCGGCGTGATGGTACCGGATACCTGCTGCTCCTGCCGTTTCCGGATTGCTTTCAGACCCGTGTAACGCACTTCGTTTCCGCTGGCATCCAGTTCCGTCCATCCGATAAAGGTCACCGGCAGATATGCCATGACCACGGCCAGCACCAGCGCAATGGCCAGCAGAATGGCTGTCATACGAGTTTTGCACACACGTTTCAATTCCAAACGATACAGGTTCATTTTGCTTCCTCCATTTCCTCCGGGAACAGCCACAGATACAGATCTTCCAGCCGGGGCTGTGCCGGGACGCTGTCCGGCAGCTGCGGTGCATCCGCCAGATACCGCAATGTTACCGTTCCGTCCGGCTCGTTGCGCAGGTTCACTACCCGCAGCCGGTATTCCCACCGGGCAAGCTGTTCCATCGGGATGTTCCCCTGCCAGACCTTGGCTTCGATCTGTTTTACCAGTCCTTCGGTGGTGTCCTGTGCAATGATTTTGCCAGCCTTCATCACGGCATTTTCAGCTGCAATGTATTCCACATCCGAAACAATATGCGTTGAAATGAGAACGATCCGTTCCTGCGCAAACTCCGACAGCAGATTGCGGAAGCGCACCCGTTCTCCGGGGTCCAGCCCTGCCGTAGGTTCATCTAAAATCAGAATTTCCGGGTCGTTGAGCAACGCCTGTGCGATGCCTACCCGGCGCTTCATACCGCCGGAAAGCTTTATGATCTTTTTGCGGCGCACCTCAGTGAGGCTTACCCGCTCCAGCAGTGCGTCGATCTGCCGGGCAGCCTCTGTGCGCGGCAGACCCTTGAGCGCCGCCATATATTCCAGATAGTCCTGCACCGTGAATTCCGGGTAAAACCCGAATTCCTGCGGCAGATACCCCAGCTTTTCCCGGTAGGCCGCACCAAGCGTCCCAATCTCCACCCCATCGCACAAAATCCGGCCACTGCTGGGCCGCAGAATGCCCGCCAGCATCCGCATTAAGGTTGTTTTGCCTGCACCATTCGCCCCCAGCAGTCCCCACACACCCGGCGTGAGCGTGATGGACACATCATCCACCGCCGTTTTATCCCGGTATCGCTTTGTAATATTCTGAATTTTCAGTTCCATGACTTGTTCCTTTCAAGCTTCTGCAATATATTCTGACCGGGCGGCAAGCTGGATGCACTGCAACACCATGCAGAGCACCAGTACACCCGCCGCCAGCGGCAGACCTTTCGGCAGTTCCGATAATTGCACGAACCGCAGCAAACACATCTGCCCTGCAAACAGTGGTACAGCCCCGGTCATCATCCATTCCGGGCGCACCCAGCGCAGCAGCAGAAGCAGCTCATTGTTTGCAGCCAGAAATGGCACGGTCAGCACCGCCAGCAGTTGCCCGATGCTCCATGGCACGGCTGCCTGCACATTGAGTACCAGCACTCCCAGCAGGATCGTTTCCCCCGCCAGCAGCAGCAAAAACCGCATCACCAGCGGACGACCGATTCCTGCATATGTGGCTTGTTCCAGTTCAAGCATCTTATATTGATTTGCCCGGTATAAAAACGGCAGACCGAGCAGGGCTGTCAGCATGGCAAGTGTGCTCAGACCAAACAGTGCATTGCGTAATGTCCATGCCTTCTCCCACAGGGCAAGTTCCCTGCCCACACTGTACAACGCCAGTGCCGCCATTGCTTCCAGCGCCCAGACCTTCCAGCCCAGCAATTTGAACTGGCAGTGCAGCAAATCACGCCAATCACTCCGTTGTTTTACAACATGTTCCGCCCGGCAGCGGCGCAGCAGTGTTTTCGGTGCGGCTGTGTCAAGCTCTGCCGCCAGTGCTCTGGACAGGTCTTTTTCAAAGGCTCGATTCATCTCCAGTCCTCCTTTTCCAATTGCATTTTCAAGATTTTCAATGCGGCACGCAGGCGGGACTGCACCGTGCGCAGGGGCAGACCTGTAATCTGCGCGATCTCCCGCAATTTAAGCTGTTGTGCGAACCGCAGCAATACCAGTTCCCGCTGTTCCGGCTCCAGCTGGGCCGTCAGCGCTCGCAGGTTTGCTTTCTCCTCTGCCGCAGCAAAGCCGCTTTCCTGATAGGCGGGTTCGCCCGGCAAGCTTTCCAGCGATACCTCCGTCCGCTCCATGGTACGGTTCAGATCGATGCAAATGTTTTTTGCGATTTTGTACAGAAAGGGACGGAATGACCCCTGAAATCCACCACAGGAATCCAGCCAGCGCACCGCTTTCAAAAAGGTTTCCTGTGCTGCATCCTGCGCCTGCTGCTCGTCCGCTGTATGCCAACGACAATAGTTCAGAATTTGTGGATAGTACGCTGTAATCAGAGTGTCCAGCGCACCCGTATCTCCGCTCTGCGCTTTCCGCAGCAATAATTCTGTCTGGATACGGTTCACCCCCTTCCCGTCTATTAAAACGTCCCATATCATCAAAATGATTTCTGTTTTTTCAAAAATCTCAAATAATTGTCTTTATCCTGTTCTTATAGCTTTATTATAATAAAGAGCCTTGTGTTTTTCCTTGCAAACTTCTACTCCCAAGACCTGATCCCGGCAGCACCTCAGCCCCGGCAAAACGAAAAGCCGGTGGCAACAAAAATCTCCGGTAAGGAGATCCTTGAAGCCATCCGGCTGATGGACGCAGACGAACGCAGAGAATTGACGAGCGTTCTGTTTGCATAAAAGATTCACGTTTGCGAAGCAACAAAAGCCCCAGTGGGGCTTTTGAGTGACCGAACGGTCTTGCGCCAGCAAGATGGAGGGGCCTTGCCCCGACAAGTGACTTTTTATGCAAAGGAAAGCAGGCTGTGCAAACCTTGCGCAGAAAAGCCCCTGATTCGGGCAAATGTGCAAACGGTGTGCAGAAAGTGTGCAGCCGCTTTCTTACGCAAAAAAGAACGCCAAATCTTACGATTTGACGTTCAAAATCTGGTGCACCTCGCGCACTCATATCCGAACTTTTCTCTGCTTTCACGGCTTCCCCGAAAGCGACCGTTTCTGTACCTTCCTTATAGTTAAAGGTAATAAGTACCTTATCATCGTAGAGATAGATGGCATTGATGAAGGTGTCCACCAGTGCCTGCCGCTGCTCCGGCTGGGTCATATCCAGCTTACGGAAACGGAGCAGCCAGAACCGGACGAATTCTTCTTTCATCTTCGGTTTTGCCAGCCGTTCTTCTGCAATGCGGGCTTGCAGTTCCTTCCGCTGTTCTTCCAGCGCTTCCAGCCGCTCTTTGGTGGAGCTGGTCAGAATACCCATCTGGATGGCATTCAGCATATTGGTGATGCCGACTTCCGTTTCCCGCAGCTGCTTTTCGTAGATAGGCAGGTCGGTGCTCTCCTGATTTTGCAATTCCATGACTTTGGCAATGATGGCATTCATGGAAGCGTCATCTTCCACCAGCTTCATGGTCTCGTTGACTACCAGATCTTCCAGCCACTGTTTCCGCACGGCCTTTTTATCGCAGGTCTTTTTCTTCTTGGCGGCGGCACACTTGTAATAGGTGTACATCTTCCCGGTGTGGCTGACACCGCTTTCTCCGAACATCAGCGCACCGCACTTGCCGCAGTACAGCTTGGTGGTGAGCAGATAGCTTTCCTCTGCCTTATGACGGGCAGGGGCCTTTTTATTTTTCGCCAGCTTTTCCTGCACCTACCTTGTTGAACAGGTTCGCGTTTGCGCAGCGAAGCGGAGCAATGAAAGCCCCAGTGGGGCTTTCAAGCGACAGAACGGTCTTGCGCAGCAAGATGGAGGGGCCTTACCCCGACAAGTTCACCTGATACCAACGCCGGAATCGCATTGGGCTGCACCACATCCCGCAAGCGCAATTCGCCGATGTACCGGCGATTACTCAGCATCCGCTGAATGGTATTATAGGACATCTCCCCGCCCATCGAATTTTTGATGTTGTGTGCCTTTAACCAATCCCGCAGGTCAGTCATGGTCGCGCCGTCTGCATACTTCTGGAACGTCTGCTCCACATACGGGGCCAGCAGCGGGTCGGGCTGGTAATGCCGGGTCTCATCGATCATGTATCCGAACGGAATCGTGCCACCATTATAAATACCCTTGAGAGCATTCTCGGTCATGCCACGCACGACCTTTTCAGACAAGTCAGCCGAGTAATATTCGGCATAGCCTTCCAGCACCGATTCCAGAATAATGCCCTCCGGGCCAGCCGAAATGACTTCCGTTGCCGATACCAGTTTCACGCCGTTTCGCTTCAGCTGAGTCTTGTACCGGGCACTGTCGTAGCGGTTCCGGGCAAAACGGTCGAGCTTCCAGACAATGATGACATCAAAGATTCCACGCTCACTGTCCTTGATCATCTGCTGGAACTGCGGGCGGTTGTCCGTTTTTGCAGAGACGGCACGGTCGATATAGTGCTTCACCACCGTGAAGCCGTTCTTCTCCGCATAGGCGGTGCATTCCCGAATCTGACCTTCAATGGATTCTTCACGCTGACTGTCAGTAGAATAGCGGGCATAGATCACGGCGGTCACGGCAAGCACCTCCCATTTATACATCATTGAACGGTGGAGCGTTCTTTCAAGACAGTGTTTCGTATAATGTATATACCACAGTTTTTAACTGAATGCAAGACTTTTTCCCAAATAAAAGCCGCCCTCATTCTCAAATCGTCCAGTTCTGGCTTGCCGACTGCAGATCCACCATGTGGGTGTACAGTCCCTTCCGGGCGTACAGCTCTGCCGGGCTGCCCTGCTCGGCCACGATGCCGCCCGACAGCACCACCACCTGATCCGCACCGGCTACGGTGCGCATCCTGTGGGCGATGATGAGGACGGTTTTGTTTTTTATGAGCCGGGATAGAGCCTCCTGAATGGCAGTTTCGTTCTCCACATCCAAGCTGGCGGTGGCCTCGTCCAGCAGGATGATGGGCGCATCCTTCAGGAAGGCGCGGGCAATGGAAATGCGCTGACGTTCACCGCCGGAAAGAGCGCAGCCATTCTCGCCGATGTTGGTGTTCCACTTGTCCGGCAGCTTCTCGGCAAATTCTTCGCAGTTTGCCAGCTTTGCCGCCGCAAGGACCTCCTCGTCGGTGGCACCTTTGCGCCCCAGACGGATGTTTTCTAGGATCGTGTTGTCAAACAGGGTCACATCTTGGAACACGATGGAATACAGGCTCATGAGCTTTTCCGGGTCGATTCGGGAGACCTCCATGCCGCCCACGGTGATGCTGCCCTTCTGGTAGTCCCAGAACCGTGCCGCCAGCCGGGAAACGGTGGTCTTGCCGCCGCCGGAGGGGCCTACCAGTGCCGTGACCTCCCCCTGCTTTGCGGTAAAGGAGACATCTCGCAGCACCGTCTCGCCGGAGTTGTAGGCAAAGCCCACATGGTCGAACACGATATCGCAGCCCTGATTGGTCAGCTGCTCGCTGCCGGTCTGCAAGGGAGCGTCCAGAATCTCGTTCATTCGCCCCACATTGGTGCGCATGGCGATGACCGCCGCCAGATTCTGCAAAGCCCCCTGCATGGGGTCGTACATCCGGGATGCCGCCATCAGGAACAGAAACAGGGTCAGTACGTCGATACTGCCCTGCACCAGCAGCACCGAACCGGTGAGTGCCACCGACGCAATACCCAGCTTGAGCACCATGCCGGCGGAGGACACAAACAGCGCTGTTTCCAGCTCTGCCACAATAGACTGCTTTTCCACTGCCCGAATTTTGTCGGAAAGGCCAGACAGATACCGCTGCTCCGCATTGCTGGCTTTCAGGTCCCGGAGGGTCTCGATGTACTCCTGAATGCCGTCCGCACAAGCCATTTTCGCCGCCATGGTCTTGGCCTGCACCTTGTCCTGCACCCGGTAGCTGCCCATCACGATAGCAACGGATACCGGGATGACCCACAGAGCTGCCAGTGCCATCCGCCAGTCGAACGCAAACAGGCTCAGCGCAATAATCACGGTGGAGATCAAGGAACCGAACAGGCCGGGAATAAAGTGAGAGCAGGTCTTTTCCAAAACCTCACAGTCCGACATGATGGTACTGGTCAGATCGGCCAAATCTCGTTTGCCAAAGAAAGACAGCGGCAGCTTACGCAGCCGCTCCGCAAGGGTCAGGCGGCGGATGCCGCTCTCTTTATAGGTGGTAAAATAGGTGCCGTTGTACTGGAACCATGTGGTCAGCAAAATCAGCACAAAGCAGGCAACGCATCCCAGCAGATAAAAGGCGGTTCTCCCGCTCGTAGAGCCTGCCAGCAGGTCTTTTACCAGAAGATATAGCAGCCCGGTGGGCAGCATGAACGCCATGTTCTGGAACGCACAGGCCAGAACGCCCTTTACAAGCCCCTTTGCGCCCTCCGGGGAGCTGGCCGTGGCGTGTTGAATTTTTTCGATCATCTTTTACCCCTCCTTTGCGACCTTCCACTGCACCGACGCCTGATACTCCTGCCACATCCGGGCAAACAGACCGTTCTGCGCACACAGCTCGTCCTTTGTGCCGGATTCTGCGATCTGCCCATCCCGCACCACATAGATGCAGTCGGCGTTGGCGATGGTGGACAGGCGGTGTGCGATCATCAGCACGGTTTTGCCCTTGGCAAGCTGGGCAAAGGCTGCCTGCACCTTTGCTTCATTGTCCGGGTCGGCAAAGGCGGTGGCCTCGTCCAGAATCAGGATGGGCGCATTTTTCAGCATGGCGCGGGCAATGGAAATGCGCTGCTGCTCGCCGCCAGAAAGATACACGCCCTTGGTGCCGATGACCGTATGGATGCCCGCCGGGAACTTCTCCACGATATCCATGCACTGTGCAGCTTTCAGCACCGCCAGCACCTCGGCTTCGGTGGCCTGCGGTCTGCCCAGACGGACGTTATCCAGAATGCTGCCCTTGAGCAGACGGCTGTTCTGGAACACAAAGGAGATGGTGTCCATCAGTTCTTCCTTGGGGATATCCCGCACATCCGCTTCTCCCACCCGGACGCTGCCGCTCTGCACATCAAAGAACCGGCAGACAAGGTTTGCCAGCGTGGATTTGCCGCCGCCGGAGGGGCCTACAAAGGCCACCGTCTGTCCCGGCTGAATCTCCAGCGAAACGCCCTTGATGACCTCGGTTTTTCCGTCGTAGCTGAAATGCACATCCCGCAACGTGACAGAGGAATCCTTCGGGTACTGCGGAACAGCCTGCACCTGCATGGGCGCCGTCTCCAGCACCGAGTCGATGCGTGCCAGCGCATCCGCCACCACCATCTTGTTCTCGCTCATATACATCATACGGGTCAGAGTCAGGGAGATCACCGGCGTGATGATGATATAGAACAGCAGGTTCAGCAGAAACTCCGGGGTGACGCCGTGGGTCGTGAACAGCAGCCCGCCCGCGATCAGAAAGGCGAACACACCGTTGACGGCGGCGGTATAGAACATCATGGGCAGGCGCAGGTCTTTGGTGTAGGAGATGACCCACTTTTCGTACTCATCAATGGTGGCCTTGAACTTTTTGAAGGAAAACACACTCTGCCCGAAGGTCTTGACCACCGGAATGCCCCGGACGTACTCTACCGCCTCATTGGACATAGCCTCCAGTGCGTTGCCGTACTGCCGCATTTTTTCAACCATCCGCTTGCCGGTCATGGTCGCCATAATGAGGAAAGCCAGCACCACCGGCGCAAGGCTCAGCAGACCCAGCCGCCAGTCGAACGCCAGCAGCAAAACCAGCAGCCCCACCGGGGTAGCGATGGCGTTGTACTGGTCTGGCAACTGGTGGGCCAGATAGGTCTCGGCGGCTCCGGTGCTCTCATGGATGATCTTGCGCAGCTTACCACTGCCAAAAGTTTCGGCAAAGCCCAGCGGCAGCACCGCCAAATGCTCCGACACCGCCAGCCGCAGATTGGTCGCCACCCGGAACGCCGACAGGTGGGAGCACATCAGCGCTGCAATGTAAATAAGGTAAGACAGCACTGCAAACAACACTGCCATCCAGCCGTAATGGGGGATGTTCACCGCCTGTGCATAGTTTGGCGCGGCGTTCAGCACATCCCGCAGGATCTTCCAGATGTACACAAAAGGCACCAGCGCCACCAGCGCACTGACCGCAGACAGCACCCACGAAGCGTAGGTGAAATATCGGTAGTTCCCTGCATAGCCCATCAGCCGGGAAAAGTCCGATCGTTTTTTCAATCAAATCACATCCTTACCGTAATATTGCCATGCGTACCGCCTGACATGATCGGGTTCGCATGTGCCGTTTATTCTGCCTCAGACAAATTTTCCGTGACGAAAAGTTCAATGACATTTTCCATAGTTGCCTGATCATAGTCCTCTGCGATGGCGGCAGCATTCCAATAAGCATAATTTCCTTCATACCAGCTCTGCAGGTCGTCGAGATCCTCTGCATAGCGGAATTCCAGATGATACGTCGTTTCCATCGTATCGGGCGCAAAGGCAAAGTAGGTAAACTCCCCGGAATCCGCATCCTCGCTCTGGTAGAAGAGGAAGCTGTTTTCATTGTCCACATCCAGTTTCTGGTAGGTGTGTGCAAACACTTCCTGTCCTTGCGCATCCAGACCGGTGATGGTGTCGCCATTCATCACGAATTTTTCCACGCCGCCCAGAAAATAGCAGTTGAACGCCGTGCTGTCCGGATCTGCTGCATATTTTTCAACAGCCTCCTCGCCATACGGCTCTGCCATGCACATTCCCAGCAGCATATCCGTAGCCGATTCCGCATTGTCCTCGCCTACCAGCGGAGTCGCAGCGTCGATCCACAAATTCCGGTATTCACTCTTTGCCATCTCCGGGAACAGTTCCACATAAGTCCCGCTGATACCAGACAGATAATCCTCCGCATCCATTACCTGACTTGCGGAAGCCGAAGAAGCCACCGAGGAGGAAACGCTGGATGCCGAAGACGCTGTGCTTGCGCTCTGCTGGCCGCAGCCGACAGCAGACAGCAGGCAGACCGCAGACAAGGCCACTGCAACAAATTTCTTTTTCATCATCATATGAAAGTACCTCCGGTTTTAAAGTAAGTTTGTTCTAACCGCTCTGTACTTTAGCATATTTTTCGGCCGTGGACTACTCCATTCTGATTTCCCTGCTCCGTTTTGCGAGTCCATTTGCGTGGGTGCGGTACTGCGACGGGGTCGTTCCATATCGTTTCCGGAAAGCCTCCGAAAACTTGCTGGCGTTGTCATATCCTGCATTCTGTGCGATCTGCGTAATGGGCTTTGCGCTCCGGACAAGCTCTACGGCAGCCTGTTCCAGACGGTATTCCTTGATATAGTGGTATACTGGCACACCGTAGACCTGTTTGAACATTTTTTGCAGGTGCGAAACCGAGATCCCGTGTTCTTCTGCCAGCTGCGCAAGGGAGACATACCCCTCCCGGTTTGTCAGAAGGTGATCCCGGAGATGGTGTGCCAGTTCGGTCTGTTCGGTAGAACAGTACAAGTCCGTTCCTTCCTCCTGCGGAATGCGGCTCAGCAGCATCAACAGCTCCACCACCTTGAGCCGCAGGAACCGGAGATCCATGTAGGGCGCATTTTCGTACAATTCCCGGAAAACGTGCTCACAGCGGGGTCCTGCCGTACCGAACATGAACCATCGGTTTCCCAGAAGATTCTGCTTCAGTACCGCAAAATCCACCGAAAAGCCCGGTGCGTTCTTCTCAAGCCAGTTCTGAGCGGCTGCTGGATCAACTTCCAGACACAGCCCTTCGTAACAGCCCAGCGGGAACCGTGACTCTGAACGTGTTCCATGCCGTCCGTCGTAGCAGCTGACGGCCATATCCCCCGGCTTTAGCAGAACGCTATCACGCATGGAAAAGCTGGTTTCAAAACGGCCATTGATGCAGAAATTGATCTCTATCATACCGATCTGCGTGCGGATTTCCGTATAGGTCTCCATCTCCAGCCGCAGCAGCATGATCCCCACGCCATCAAACAGCCGGTAATAGTGAATTTCTCCACTTCCGGCCGCATTTTCAAAGCCGCCTGTTTGTCCGGGATTATAGGGAGTGACCCCCGTTTTGTCATGAAAAATGATATCAATCATACTGTTTATTCAATCCGATCTCCACAATCCGTCTTTTGCAGGGCTTGGAATGGCAGCTGTGGTCAACTGGCAGATCTCTGTCTTTCATGTTTTTCCTTTCTTCGCCCCTTGCATCGCAATTTTCTCAACCATGCGCTATCCCAGTGCCACATCCAGTACCATCATCACGCTGAAGCCTACCGCAAAAACACCGTGCCGACGTTAGAGTGCTGCCCCTGCGACATTTCCGGGATCAGCTCCTCCACCACCACATACAGCATGGCTCCGGCGGCAAAGCTGAGCAGATAGGACAAAGCGGGCACCACAATGCCTGCCGCCAGGATCGTCAGTACTGCCCCGATCGCACCGAGATATACCATCGAATCAGCTTTTTCGGTTTCTCCGTCTTCATCTTTTTTGCCTCCGATTGCAGTTCATGATTCTGCTTTTCATTTGGGCAATTTCCAACTTCTTAGAAAATCAAATGGACAATACCGCCGACAATTGCCGCTCCCGCAACCCAGATCAGCGCCAGTATACTTCGCTTTTTCAGCACCTGCCTCCAGGTCTGCACGAACGGCGCATCTTCAAGCCCTGGCAGCACCCAAAACTGGCTGTGCCCGACCCATAGCTTGTCGATTACAACGCCGTCATAGATATTCATGACCTCAAGAAACAGCAGCGCCTGCCAATAGGCCTCACCAAAGGAGGAAGCCTCGTTCCACAAACCGATAATCAGCACAAGAGCAGCAAGCATCACGATAAAGAACGGTATCATAAAGCATTTTCGTTTCCGGTTCATCGTATTGCGGTCGATCAGTCCCAGTTCGATGGCGCGATCCTGCACCTCCTTGGGATAAAAGTACAGTCCATTGACAGCACCGCCGATCACAGCGATTTTTATCATTGCGGTAAACAGCAGACAATAAAGCAGCAGTTGCAGTACGATCATTGTTTTTCTCCTCTCAGTCTGCGTGCGAATCGGGCATCTGGCATCATCGCGGTGTAGCGGATTCCTTGTTTTCCCTTATGCTGAAGCTGCTGGATATGGGCTTCTGTTGTTTTTCTTTTTTTCATGCAGGACTTTTTTATCACACGCATAGAAAATCTCTGCCTCCCAAAACTATTGCTTCTGTCACACGTCCTCAAAGCAGTGCGCAAAGCCACGCTGCCACAGCGGAGGCGGGAATGTAGATCACAAAGTGCCGGATATGTGTTCGCTTGTTATAGCCGAACATATGCGGACCGACCACGCCCTTCAGCTCCGGATAGAAATGCGGAAAGAAATTGGAGTGACACAGCAGCACCCAGTCAAAGAAAATGATATCGTAGGTCTCCATGGCGTAGAGCACGGCGAGAAACCGCACAAAGAAGTCCAGGAAGCCGAAGCCGTTTCTGACGCCGTCCCATACGCTTAGTGCCGCCGCAGCGAGAAAAAGCAGGATGGCAATGATCTCAATCACCCAGCCGATACTATGTGCGCCGGGAAATCGTTCCTTTGTATCGGGGATTGCGTCCAGATTTTCCTTTGGTGCGGATGAGAAAAAACGCTTGTCCTGAATGAAACCCACCCCGCCGTATAAAACAAGAAAGTATGCCAGAAATACCATGAGCGTTACAAGAACCGTGATTTTCATTTCGACTTTACCTTCTCTCCTTCACGTCCGCAAATATGGCAGATCATTGCATTCCCGCGTCGGGGTATTTGATGAGGCCATACAGCGAGGAGCATCTCCCATGTATTGTTTCAAAGCACGGTAACGATCAAGGCTGCCAGTGCGGCAGCTGCGGCAAACAACGGGATACCGCGCCAAAACGATTCGATATGCTTTTTCGGATTTTGATAGTATTTCTTCTCCGGCAAAAACGAGAAACGGATGCGTTTTGTACTGCGCCACCAGAGCAGATCGATCACAAGGAGATCGAACAGGCCCAATCCCTCGCCGAATGCAAGGAAGTACCAAAATGCTGACAGGTAATTGTTTAGGGCCAGCACACTTTTCAACGCAAGCCCCAAAACGGAAAACACCACTGTAAACAAAAGAAGATTACTGAGCAAAATAGCAGCGGTGGATTTTGCCTTCGGAACTGCTTGCCCAAGCTGAGGGTCGCTTTGCACACGGGTCTGAACCTCATCGGGATAGGAACGCAATCCGATGAGATTTTTCCTGTCCGTGCCTGTTCCGAGAAAGCATACGCCCCAATACAGAAAATAAAATACAGCGGCGATCATGACTTTCATATATATCTACGCTCCCATTCCATTTGCCGACAATCTCCGCTCCTGACGAACGCTTTTCATACCAAACTGCCTCCCCGCTATTATCTGACCTTCATGCAAAAATCGCAGCGGTCATTTCCACGCCCCAGCGTCATGCTTCTCTCCCAGATCAGCTTCGGATGCAGCCCGGTATAGCTGATGTCATCACTGTCGCAAAAGCAGCGGCACAGCTCCGGGCAGCCGTATTCTGTGCAGGTGTCGTGATAGGGACACTTCATCATATCCACACGCCAGACGCCGTTACCGGTCTGCAGTTCTTTTGGGGCAAAGCCCGCCGCCGGGCCGAAAACGCTCCGGGTGGATTTGACGAAAACGCCGGGAACAAGGCGGTAAAGCCCCGGTATGTGCAGTAGGGCGGTAAGCTGTTTGTGGCTCGTTCTCGCCAAGCGCTCCACATAGCCGTGAACGGTTTGCAGTGCCTCCTCTTTCGGCATGACCCGCTGCAAGGCCTCGTAGGCCGCAATGCCCGGCAATATCTGCCGTTTGAGGTGGTACTGCTTTTCCTTGCTTGCACCCGCATTTTCAGCCAGCAGTGCATTCAGGCGCATATCGAAAGCGGTGTTCAGCTCCTTTGCCCGCGCGGGAAAGCGCAGTGCCACAGTCTCCCGGAAATCACGGGAGAGATAGGTTTCCTTCCTCTTCATCGTCCGTTACCCTTTCTTTTTGTACCCGCAGTCGCAGTAGGGCCCGCCGGAGGCAAGGGTGTACTGCCGCACGAAGTTCGTCGCAGCGCCCGCTTCGCTCATGGTGTAGTCCAGATGGCACAGGGCGGGGGTCAGGTCGTACAGACCCAGCTCCTTCATCAGCACACAGATGCCGCATTTGGTAAAGCGTCCTTCGTAGCCGCTGCCGTCAGGGTATTCGTAAAACCCCATGTTCCACGAATAGGGGTTGCGGTCGGCGGCTTTCAGGGCGGCAGTGGCTTTCATGGCGGCTATATCCTTTGCGGTAAACTTGCTTTTTCCGCTCTTGCGGCAGAACCACTGCATCAGCGGCGTCATCTGAGCATTCTCATAGTATACCGTCAGCGCCTCTGTATCCGGCCGCTGCGGCATACAGAGAACGAACGCCCCCAGCATGGCGCAGCCAATGATGTTCAATTGGAAGCGGTCCCCCTTTTCAAACTCCGGCAATTTGGCGATGATCTCTTTGTATTTCGGCTTGGCGGTTTTGGTGATCTGCTTTGCGGTGACTGCATCATAGCCCAGCACCGCCGTCAGCTGCGTCTGAAACGATCTGGCAAACACCGCCCACATGGCCATGGGCATTCCCGTCCAACGCATCTCACTTTGCTCCTTTCCATTCCGCTAACACCCGGCACATCCGTTTCTCGATGTCTATCCGGGTCTGGCGGCATTCCTTCGGATATTTTTTTGCTGCCTGAAACGCGAACTTCACAAATAGACCGGAGCCAACCGGCAGCATGATTTTCAGCATCCCCTCCGGGAAAACGAAGTGGGTGCCGTGGGCATAAACCATCGTCTCGATCTCGCATTCATGCGGTTTTTCGGCAAGGCGCTTTTCCATCCGGCGGATATACTTTGCGGTGTCCCACAGCGCATCGTCCTCCGCGCCGATCAGCAGCAGCTTTCCCCGGATGTTTTCAACGGGAATGTATTCTTCCGGCTCGATCGGATGAGCTGTCTCGGAATCGTCAAACAGCTTGCGGGAGTTTACCATATCGCCGGTGCGTTTGCTCTCGGCGGCGATGCAGTGCCAATAGTCGGGATGCTGATAGCAAAACGGCATATAGGGCAGCGGCTTGCCCCGGTAGGAGAACAACGACTCGCCCTCGACCGGCCATTCCTTGCAGCCGTCCCTTTTGCCCTGCAGAAAGCCCTGCCACACGAAGTCGCTGGGTGTCATGGCAATGGTCAGGGTGATATCCGGGAACATGGCAGCCGCTGTCAGCGCAAGCGTTCCGGTGGTCGATGCACCGGCAATGCCGATCTTTCTGTTACCGTTAGCTTTCAGCCATGAAATTGCCGTCTCCACACGCTCAAGCGGGTAATTATGATGTCCGTAATCTTTTTTCGCGGGCGACATTGTGAGCACGTTCACGCCGCACCCGCAAAGCCATTTCACTGCCGAGCGCGCAAGCCGATCCTCTGGATCATCCCCGATCATCGTGATGACCGCACAGTCTGAACCGCCGACACACGCCCAATACGCACCGTAAAAGCCATTGAGTTCCACATCAAAGTGCAGGTGTTTCATGCTCTCCCTCCAAATCCGATCTTCACGATCTGCATTTTCATCCCGTTGTCCCCGACCCTTGCAAGAAACCGGAAAAAGCCGCTGACGGAAGGGTCTTTCCGATCACTGTACTGTCATCATTGCCGCCAGAACCATCGCTATGACTGCCATGCCCACCGTGCCGAATAGCCACTTTTTCTGCTTGTCTTTTGCAGTAATGTAGGGCTTCAGATCCTCTGTTCCGGGGATCGTCCATGCGTTCGTATGCCCCACCCAATAGCCGTCAACCAACAGGCGGTCCATGAGATTCATAACGGACAAGATAACGAGTAACTGCCAGAAACCCTGAACAAAGCCCTTTGCACCGTTTATCCCATAGACACAGACCAGCACATAGCCGATATAGCCGGGAATGCAGACCGCTTTGAACAGCAGGCTGTTGCGTCGGATGCGTTCCGGGCTTGTAAGCCCCAGTTTTACGCACCGCTGCTGCACCGCCGGGCTGTAAAGATGCACCATCCCAATAGCCCCCTTACGGATGCCCGCAGCGCAGATCAGAACCAGCAGAACTCCCAACCCAAGACCTTCCAGAATCACCTGTAAAAGCATTACTTATTCCTCCTGTATCCGTTTTCATCCCGGTATTCGGGATGTTCCTTTACGTATGGATCCTTATCGCCGCAGATGGTGTAGTCACACCGGCAGCCGTCCACGCAGGTGGTCGTCCGCACCAGCCTTGCGTGGAGCAGCTCCATGGACGCATAGTCCACATTGCACAGGGCGGGCATAATGTCCGCAAATCCGAACTGCTTGGCAAATTCCGCCGCCGGACACGCCGTAAATTCATAATAGATGGGCTTGCTGTTTTCGTAAGGCGCAACATCCATCTCGTAATCATGCCATGTGTCACAGTGCTTTTGGGCGGTGCTGAATGCCCGATACATCAGCTTTTTCCAGAATGGCTTGTTGATGTCAACGAATCGCAGCTTCCGGAAGGACGGCAGGATCAGATTTTCTTCTATCTCTTCCATTTCGCGGAATGTGACCACATCCCGGCACACATCGTAAAAGCACATGATGGCGATGCAGTCGTAGGTGCCGCCTACGCCGTTGTGAAAATTCTTTTTACCGCCGAGGTCGGTGCGCCACTTGGAAAGAAGCTCTGCGTATCTCAGCTGCACCTGCTCCCAGACCACCTCGCGCTCCACCTCCGGATAGTGCAGAGTGATTTTCGCCAGAATTTCCTTTTTGCAGGATTTGGAATACAGCACATGGCAGCTACGGTCAATTTGTAATTCGCTGTCCTTCATCTTCCCACGCCTTTCAGAAAACCGCTCTTTGCATTTTCTTCGGTGTCGTCCGATTCGTCGTAGGCATCATAGGGCGCCGATGGGTCGTGTACTCGTTTTTTGAATGGTGAACAGCTCTTGTCTTTGTGGGCAAACGCAAAGGCAAAATTGTCCGTCCATCCCGTATGACCGGTGATGAAATATGGATGCAGCCCACGTGCGCGCAGTTTCCGCTCCAGCTCCGCCAGTGACTGCACAGCCAGCTTATTGTCCTCCGCCAGCGAGGAAATGAAGCTGTAGCCGCCGTCCGCGCCAAACCACAGCGTGTCGCCGGTAAAAAGGTACTTATCGTCAATGAGGTAGACCATATGTCCCCATGTATGACCGGAAACCAGAAAACATTCGATCCTGACGCCGTCAATATCAAAGACCTCTCCATCGTGAAGCAGCTGCTTTTCGTTGTAGATGGTCACTTGCGGCAGCTTATAGAGATGATAATTAACCTTGCGGCGTGCTTCTCCGATCAGATACCGGTTCTCGATCTCGCCGATGTACAGCTTCGCATTCCGGAACAGCCCCGGACTGTCTGCTTCCACCGCACCCACATGGTCGGTGTCCTGATGGGTGATAAGGATATGGTGTATCGACTTCGGATCAATCCCAAGCCAGCTCATTTTTTCGGCCAGCCGGTCATAGTTGTATCCAGCATCGATCATAATGGTGGTATCGCCCTTGCGGTAGAAGAAGATGTTAGCCACCCATTCGCGCACGCAGGCAACATTCTCGTCGATCCAGCCAGTGTTCAAAGGCTTGAAGATTTCCTTGCCCCGGTACATCCAGCTCATTGCTTTTCTTTGAAATTCCGTTGCTTTTTTCGACATGATCGCACCTCATTTCTGTGCTGTGATGCACAGCCAGCCCTTTTTATTTTTGTGGTTCTGGATCTTACAAAATCCTGCTTGCTCCAGATACGTTTTACCGTTCACAATGCAATGCTTTTTACCAGATGCGCCCACTGCTCCGGGTGACAGGCCAGCAATTCCTCGTGCTGCAAGTTCTGCTCATGGAGAACAGGATGTGCAAAATGCTGCTGATACCGGGCGCGATATTTTGCGCCCATTTTCAGGGCGTAAAAAATATGGATCTCGGTACCGGGTACATGGATCTTATCCGGCAGCGGAGTGATAAGATCGGAATAGAACTGATTTTTACAGCTCTGCATGGTCACATAAGGGCGGGCATCGCCAAACATTTTCAGAAAAGCCTTGACATAATCCCCCGACTCTTTAGCACACTTGTCCAGACGCTTTTGGAGAAATTTCGCCTTAATCTTTCCGTCCCGCACCACAGGGTAGATCAATGGCAGCAGAAAATCCGTCTGCAAGCTTGCCGTCAACGGCGATGCCTGATCCAAATCGGAGCTACCCAGAATGCCGTAGTCCATGTGGATGTTCTGCCGCGCCGCCAGCAGCCCCACAAACGAGCCGCCCAGAGAGCAGCCGTAGGCCGCCCGGATGTGACCGCCGCAGTGGGTCTTGAGGTAGGCCTCGATCTTTTCGGTCTCCTCCAGCATGGTGGGAAATTCGGTCTGTTCAGTCTCATCAAAGCCATCGTAGCTGACGCACAGCACCCGGAAGCTGTCAGCCAGAAGCGGGATCACGGCACCAAAATTGCTTTTCCAATGGCAACAGGTGTCCGGCAGCAGCAACAGCACCGGGGCATCCTCTGCACCAAAATGGTAGATCTTCATCCTGATACGCTCCTTCTCTATTTATTTTCCACCTGTAAATAGAAGAGATATATTTCTTCGTATAGGGCAGAGTTTTGAGTTAGGTAAAGCTAACTTTCAGTCTTATAAAAATCCGCTTTTCAGCGGCCCTTCTGCCAAAATAATACGCCCTGCCGTCTCCTCTGTCAAGGAGTTTAGTCATTTTCGGAGATTTTGAAAAAGATTTCGTTATTGGAGCTTCCCCTGCGGCATAGAGGAGGCAAAACGTTTCCCGCATCGAAAAAATTTCGCCCCTGTAAACTTGTCTGTTTCTGCTTGACAACGCCCGGTGGGAGTGCTATTTTTACTTCGTGAATTTGTTTTGCCTAACCATCTGAGGGGGTTTTCCCTGCATTTTTTGCATCGATTGTTAGACAATGGTCAAAAATGCAACATCCTGTTGCTGCCGGCAATAGAAAGATCTACCGCAGACAGAAAATGGGGTTTGTTCTGATTCACATAGCGTATTTTTTCCTAAAGCCACAAGATGTGTCATACTTTTCTTGCTTCACTTCAATAAATTTTTCAAAACCCTCTTGACGCATTCTACATGCCGTGGTATTTTTCTTGTAAATCCCATTGATTTTGTGGATTGGTTCAAATTCATCCACAAGATGTGGTCGTGTTCATTTTGAACACAGCCACAGAAAGTGGTTGGTTATCACCGTGAGACCCACCACTTCAGTGAGGGAAAGTCCGCAAAAGAATTTACCGCCCCGCAACACACCCGATCTATTTTGCCGTCTGTTTCACCCGACAAAATCCTTCGCCTGTACTGCGTGGGCGGTATTTTTCTTTATGGGAAACGTACCTTGAAAATTTCATAAGCCGACCGGACGTGATACCGACTTTTCGTCAACGCCGCTGCACAAACAGGGGCAGGAACTTCGTTCGGAGCAAACGGTGACCCACTACATGAGCAGAGCCCCTCTACTTATTTTTGCGCCTTAACAATTCGGAAACATTTGTAGAACTTGTCGGGGCGAGGCCCCTCCATCTGCTATCGCAGACCGTTCTGCCGCTTAAAAGCCCCACTGGGGCTTTCATTGCTCCGCTGCGCTTCGCAAACGCGGTCTATGCGTTTTGAGCGCAGCGGTAGAGGGCAAGAACCGTCCCGTGGCCACAAATTTTCAATTCTTGAAAATGTTGTGCTCCACTGGAACTTCACTTCTTCAATGCGTCTGCATTTCCGAAGTGATCTTGTTGGGGTAGCGCTTGTCGGGGCAACGCCCCTCCATCTGCTGTCGCAGACCGCGCTGCCGCTTAAAAGCCCCACTGGGGCTTTCATTGCTGCGCTGCGCTTCGCAAACGCGGTCCCACCCCAAACCCTGCTCATGGTTCGCACCTGACGGTGCGAACAGCAACGGCGTGTCGTGCTTTACATAACTTCACCGAGGAGTTATCGAGCAGACAGGAGGTACAATGACCAAAACGAATGTTCAACTGACCCCTAGCATTCCCCAGCACCACGACACGCCGAACAATAAAACAAATAGAGAGCAGACCGTTCTTCTTTCACACACCCATTAAATAATTTTCCTAAATCCGCTTGACGAATGTTACGGTTAGTGATATATTTATTACAGTAACCGTAATAAAAAAAGGGGGCAAACCATGCGCGACAATGCAAAAGGTGGTGCGCTTACAGAAGTCACCTTTTATATTCTGCTCTCTCTCTATACGCCAAAACACGGATACGCTGTTATGCAGTTTATTGAAGAAAAAACAGACG
>OGIC01000497.1_pt1 | contig 21233 bp, 22 predicted proteins | sample 1571681 | NCBI WGS metagenome assembly OGIC01 (sample SAMEA2582046, study PRJEB24529) | metagenome | biome: Human gut stool | place: China | collected 2011
TTTGAACGATACATCGTTGACAGACTGTCTGCTGCCGATTCGTCAAAGACCTGCGTCTGACAGGCTGTCCTTGCAAAGGTGCAGCGCATGAAAGCAGCAATTTATTGCCGCCTGAGCAAAGAGGACGAAACCAGAATCGGCGAATCGGAAAGCATCCAGAACCAGAAGTCCATGCTGCTCCAGTACGCTATGGAGCAGGGATTTGAACTCTACCAGATCTATTCCGATGAGGATTACTCCGGCATCGACCGGAACCGTCCGGCGTTCAATGCGATGATACAGGCTGCCAGCGAACATAAGTTTGATGTGGTGCTGGCAAAGACCCAGTCTCGCTTTACCCGAGATATGGAACTGGTGGAAAAATACCTGCACGGGAAGTTCATTGAATGGGGCATCAGGTTCATCGCTGTGGTGGATCATGTGGATACCGGCGATACCGCCAACAAAAAATCTCGGCAGATCAATGGGCTGATCAACGAGTGGTATCTGGAGGATCTGTCCGCCAATGTCCGCTCGGTGCTGGATCATAAGCGGAGGGAGGGACAGTATATCGCCTCCTTTGCCTTGTACGGCTACCAGAAAGACCCGGCGGCGAAGGGGAGGCTCCAGATCGACCCGGAGGCAGCGGAGGTGGTAAGACGCATTTTTGCATTGTCACTCAGCGGCGTGGGAGCCCACAAAATCGCACAGATTTTAAACGAGGAGGGGGTGCCAAGCCCTACAGCGTACAAGCAGCAGAACGGGGAGCACTACCAGCTTGCCCGGAAAACGCCCTGTGAGTCGCTGTGGAGCAGCGGGACGATCTACCAGATGCTTCACAACCAGACCTATGCCGGGGATCTGGTGCAGGGACGACACAAAAAGGTGAGTTACAAGTCCAAGCGGACGGTCTGGCTCCCCAAGTCCCAGTGGATCGTGGTGGAGAATACCCACGAAGCCATCATCGACAAGGAAACCTACGATACGGTGCAGCAGATGATGCAGCGTCGTACCCGCAGCGATGCCGGGGGTATGATCCATCCCTTGGCAGGAAAGGTGGTGTGCAGCTGCTGCGGCAGCATCATGGAGCAGACCGGTCGGCCGCCCAAGGCAGACGGCACCCGTATGCGCTACGTCCGCTGTCGGATGCACCAGCGTGCGCCCAAGCGGTGCGGGAACAAGACCTGCACCAACTTGGATGACCTGCAGGAGCTGGTGCTCCGGCGTATCCGGGAATATGCAGAGGAATATTTCGACCCGGAAAAGGTGGAACTGCCCCGGCGGGATGATTCGGTGCGGCAGCGGGAACAGGCAAAGCGCAGCGAGCTGAAACGGCTGCAATGCGAAGCGGACCGGCGGCGCAAAGCCATGCAGCAGCTGTATCTGGATAAGGCGTCCGGACTGATCGATGCCGTTCAGTTTTCAGAGATGAACCGGGCGTTTGGGGAGGAAATAAAAAGTGCGGAAAACCGCATCCGTGGCTTGGAAGCAGAGCTGGAACAACAACCAAAGGAAACGGACGTCGTTCAGGCGCAAAGGCAGCGCGTGCGGGAGCTGGCACAGATTCCGCAGCTGACCCGTGAGCTTGCGGTGCTTCTGGTGCGGCGGGTTATTGTCGGCACAAAAGACCCGCTTACCGGAAAGCAGGAGATCACGATCGAATGGGAGTTCTGAGCCGGAAAACACCCTGCCTGCCCGTTGGGTTATTTTCGTCCGCCCATGTGGGATAGACCTCACTGGAAGCAACATTTGCGATATAATCCCGGAAGGAGACCGTCACATTGCGGGCGGCAGCTGCCGGTTTGCCCAGATGCACTGTGATATTTTTGGGGATGATGACCTGTTCCAGCACCCTGGGCGTGCAGTTTTCCCGCGGCTGCGGGCCGCTGCCGCCGCTGCCGGCAAACAGGGCGTGCGGCGGGATGACGATGGGCGCGTCCGGGATGTCCTTGCCTTCCTCCGTGTCGGGCAGCATCTGGGGCTGTGCAAGCGTTACCTGTCCGGCAAAGATCTGGATGCCCTCGATGCGTACCGTGCGGTAGCCGGGCTTTGCGGCGGTCAGGCTGACAATGGCGTAGGGGCGGGTGGTGTTGTCCTCGTCCAGCGAGAGGGCGCAGGCGGGGGCTTCAACGGGGATATCGGCGGCGCTGCCGGTCGCATCGGTGATACAGTGCAGGGTAAAGCCGTCCCCCTGCACCGCAACGGTCACCCCTTCCACGGGGGCAGACTGGCGTGCCGCAAAGGTCTGGATGCGGAGAGTTCCGGTGTTTTTCATGGAGATACGCTCCTTTACTGGTAAAAGTATGCTTCTGTCTCAGCGTATTCCGTCCGGCACCCGGGCGTGCATGGCAATGCACACAGCAAACAAAAAAAGCCGCCCGAAGGCGGCAGGGGAGAATAGCTTATTTGGCGCTGTCCTTGGCAAGGGCGGCGTCAATATTTTTTTGCAGGACGGCAAGGTTTTCTTCCTTGTCGATGCCGCCCAGCAGGGGCTGCCCCACAACGTTGCCGTCCCGGTCAAAGACGTAGGTGGTGGGGAACGCCATGATGTTCAGTGCAAACTTGCCGGCCTCGCTGCCGGAGGCAAAGTAGATGTTGCGGTAGCTTACGCCCTTTGCAGCCAGCAGCTTTTTGGCGGCCTCGATGCCCTGCTGGTTGCCGTCTAGCGTCTCGGTGTTGATGCCAATCACCTCGCCGCCCTGTGCCTTGACCTTCTCGTTCAGGGCGTTCAGGTCGTCCAGTTCCTCCACGCAGGGCTTGCAGCCGTTGAACCAGAAGTTCACCACCGTAAAGGCATTGCCCGCAAACAGGCTGTTGTCCACCGGGTTGCCCTCTAAATCGCTGCCCTCAAACTGGGGGAAGGCAGTGCCCTGTGCGGCAGCACTGGAAGAGGTGTCCTCTGCGGGGGCAAGGGCAGCGATCTGATTTTCGATATCCCGAATCTTTTCTGCATCGGCGGTCAGGGTCTTGTACTCCTCATCCGAGAACTGGTCTTTTGCCTTTTCCACGGCACTCAGCAGAAAATCGCCGTAGTTGGCGCTGATCGTGGTTTCGGTCACGTTCTTGTCCATAGAGGCGAATACCTTCTCCCACAGGGCATCGTTTGCGGAAAGGATCTCGTTTTCCTCGGCCAGCAGCTGCTCCTCGGTCTTGCTTTCCGCAGCCGCAGAGGAAGCGGCAGAAGAGGCAGTAGAGGCAGAGGACGCGCCCTGCCCGCAGGCGGCAAGGCTGAAGGCCAGCACAAGGCCAAGCAAAAGTGCGGTTACACGGTTAAGCTTCATGGTTTTACTCCTTTGTTGTTTCAGTGTTTGATTTGTCTCCCAGCCCGAATTTATACTGGATGGCATCTGTGGGGCAGGCTTTCATGCACATCCCGCAGCGGATACATTCGGTGTGGTTGGGGGATTTGGTAATGTCTACGTCCATCTTGCAAGCCTTTGCACAGGCGCCGCAGGAGACGCATTTGTGAGTGTCTACGCGCATCTGGAACAGCGAGACCTTGTTCAGCAGCGCATAGAACGCGCCCAGCGGGCACAGCCACTTGCAGAAGGGGCGGTAGAACACTACACTGCCCACAATGACTGCCAGCAGAATGCAGGCTTTCCATGTGAACAGCTTGCCCAGCGCGGCGCGGATGCCCGCATTGGTCAGAGAGAGGGGAATGGCGCCTTCCAGCACGCCCTGTGGGCAGAGATATTTGCAGAAGAACGGGTCGCCCATGCCCAGCTCATTGACTGCCAGCAGGGGCAGCAGCACCACCATGACCAGCAGCACCGCGTACTTTAAATAGCGCAGCGGTTTTAACTTTTTGGTGGAAAGCTTGGGAGAGGGGATCTTGTGCAAAAGCTCTTGAAACCACCCGAACGGGCAGAGGAAGCCGCAGATGAACCGTCCCAGCAGCACTCCGAAAAGGATGAGGATGCCGGTGATGTAGTAGGAAAAGCGGAATTTGGAAGAGCCTATCACCGCCTGAAATGCTCCCACCGGGCAGGCACCGGCAGCGCCCGGGCAGGAATAGCAGTTCAGCCCCGGTACGCAGACGTATTTGCCACTGCCCTGATACAGTGTCCCTTTGGCAAAGTTAGGCAGGTGGAGGTTGGTCAAAAGGGTCGCCCCAGCCTGTATAAAGCCCCGGAAGCGAGCAAGGGGATTTAGTTTTTTCTTATCCAATGCCCACACACTCCATACACAGCCGGATGGCCTTTGAAAATACGGTGTCTGCCTCGCCCCGCCATACGCCGAACAGCAGCATCAGCACCCCGGCGGCAAGCAAAAGCAGCTGCGCCTGTTTTTTTGTCATGAACATCATAGCCTCCTGTTGTTTGATGGCACCAGTATACACCATGGGAGATAAAATTTCTGCTAAGAAAATCTTAACACGAATCTTAACACCGTCTGCTATAATCTGTTATAATGAAAAGAAAACGCAACGAACGGATTTTTACGGGAAGGATGGAAAACAAAATGCGCCTTTTGGTGGTAGAGGACGAGCACTCCCTGCGGGAGGACATTACCCGGAAGCTACGGCTGTCCGGGTACGAGGTGGATGCCTGTGCAGACGGCGAAGCCGCGCTGGAGGCACTGGCGGCAGAGCGGTACGACCTTGTACTGCTGGACCTCAACCTGCCCAAGGTGGACGGGATGCAGGTGCTGCGCAGCTTACGGCAGCACGACCTTGAGACCTGTGTGCTGATCTTATCGGCGCGCAGTGAAATTTCAGATAAGGTGGAGGGGCTGGATGCCGGTGCGAACGATTATCTTTCCAAGCCATTCCACCTTGCAGAGTTGGAAGCCCGGGTGCGCAGCCTGACCCGGCGCAAGTTCATCCAGCAGGATGTATGTTTGTGTTGCGGGAGGCTCAGCTTCAACACCCGCAGCCGCGTTGCTGCTGTGGATAGCCAGACTCTTGCGCTGACGCGGAAGGAGAGCGGCGTACTGGAATATTTGCTGCTGCATCAGGGACGCCCGGTCAGTCAGGAAGAGCTGATTGAGCACGTCTGGGACGGCAGCGTGGACAGCTTCAGCAACTCCATCCGGGTACATATCTCTGCCCTGCGCAAAAAGCTGCGGGCGGCACTGGGCTACGACCCCATCCGCAACCGCATCGGGGAAGGCTATGAGATCGGAGGAGAGGTACAATGAAGCGTTTGTCCCTGCAATGGCGCATCACCCTGCTGACGGCGCTGCTCATCGCCTGCGCCTGCGTGTGCATGAATCTGCTTTTGTATCGCACCGGCGTTACCGGCATGGATGCCCTCAACGGCTTTATGATGCAGTACCAGCCCGGCAGTGCGGATTCGTTGACCATCGAGATCCCGCAGGAGGAAATGTCCAGCCTGCTGGCGCATTTTTCACAGGAAGTCTACGATGCAAAGGTGGTTTTTGGCCGCAAGGGCTGGTGCATCACCGCCGTGGTCACCATCCTCAGCGCAGCCATCGCTTATTTTGTCAGCGGCAGAGCGCTGAAGCCTTTGCAGCAGCTTGCGCAGCAGGCGCAGCGGGTCGATCAGGACAGCATTGCCACCGTCCGTCTGGACGAAGATACCGTGCAGGAATTCAGGCAGTTGAGCCGGTCGGTGAACCGGATGCTGGATGGTCTGGCACAGTCCTTTGAACTGCAGCGGCAGTTTGCGGGTAACGCCGCCCACGAGCTGCGCACTCCGCTGGCTATTTTGCAGACAAAGCTGGAACTGTTTGCAGAGGAGCACCCGGCCATGGACGCCGAGACCGCCGGGCTGGTCAGCTCTGTGCGGGAGCAGCTGAACCGCCTGACCGCCCTTGTGCGCACTTTGCTGGAAATGAGCAATCTGCAATCGGTCTCCCGCACCGACCAGATCGCGCTTGCACCGCTGGTGGAGGAGATATTGACCGACCTGACCTCCCTTGCCCAGAAAAACAATATCTCCTTGCAGCAGGACTGCGCGGAGCTGGGCATGGTGGGCAGTGATGCGCTGATCTACCGGCTGGTGTTCAATCTGGTGGAAAACGGCATCAAGTATAACCGCCCCGGCGGGGCAGTGCGCGTCACCCTGCGGCAGGAAAAGCAAACTGCCGTGCTGCGCGTTGCGGATACCGGCTCCGGCATCCCCGCAGACTGCCGGGAGAGCATTTTCCAGCCCTTTTTCCGGGTGGATAAGTCCCGCAGCCGGGAGATGGGCGGCGTGGGGCTTGGGCTTGCCCTTGTGCGGGAGATCGCCGTACTGCACGGCGGCAGTGTGACCGTGGAGAGCAGCAGCGAAAACGGCACCACCTTTGCCGTAACCCTGCCGCTGGCACAGCCCTGTTGAAGCAAGCAGAGCATGGAAATCGTGCTTCCGAATAAAGGCTTCCCCCGGTCGGGGGAAGCCTTTTGCCCAGTGACGATTTGTGCAAGCATGGGAAGGGACTTTATTTTTGGCACACGGGGGAGTATACTGGAAGCAGCAGGCCCCGGAAAATAAGAAGGACAAAGGAGATACTGAAAATGCAGGCAACCATTCACAACGAATTTCTGACCCTGACCGTGGACACCCACGGCGCAGAGGCCGTCAGCCTGAAGAACGCCGCAGGCGAAGAGATGCTCTGGCAGGCCGACCCCGCCATCTGGAAGCGCCACGCGCCCATCCTGTTCCCGTGGACGGGCAAGCTGGTGAACGGCACCTTTACCGCCAAGGGCAAAACATGGAAGGGCGGTCAGCACGGCTTTGCCCGGGATCTGGAGCACACCCTGCTGCGGGCAGAAGGGGATACCATCCAGCTGGAGCTGCGGGCAGACGATGCCATCAAGGCAGAGCGCTTCCCCTATGATTTTGTGCTTACCAGCACCTTCCGTCTGGAGGGCAAGACCGTGCACCATACCCTGCAGGTGACGAACCCCGGCACGGAGGAACTGCGCTTCGGCATTGGTTTCCACCCGGCGTTCAACATCCCGTTCGATGCCAAGCATACCACCATCGACTACGAGTTCCGTTTTGACCGGCCGGAAAGCCCGGTCATCCTCGATGCCAGCCCCAACGGTCTGCTGAGCGGCAAGAGCTATTACCAGTGGAAGAACCAGCAGGCCATCCCGCTGACCGATGACCTGTTTGCCAACGACAGCTTCTGCATGGCAGGCCTGCGCACCGGCACCATCGGCATCTGCGAGAAGGACACCGGCCGCAATATCACCTGCCGGGTGGAGGGCTACCCCTATTCGCTCATCTGGTCGGCTCCCGCAAAGCCGGTGCGCTTTGTGTGCATTGAGCCGTGGCATAGCCTGCCCGCCGCTGCCACCGACCCGCAGGACTGGGAGCAGCGCGCCGCAGCCGCCTGCCTTGCCCCCGGCGAAAGCTGGCAGACCACCCTTAGCACTACCTTTGACCGGTAAGAAAAAAGCACGCAGAAACGAAACGGCGTGCTCTTGACAGAAACCTCAAAAGCGGGTATACTGTAAATAGAAAAGGCACTGCGACAAGCGGTCAGCCCTTTTGATGAACCGTCTTAGAAACTAAGAACCGTCACCGGCCAGGGTGGCGGTTCTCGCTTTTTACCTTGATGGTAAATACCAATCCGAAGATATGGAACGTCAAAGTAATTGGCATAAGCTTCACCTCCTTTCGGAAGTGGGGCCGAACCGCCTGCCGTTATGTGCAGTGCCTTGCTGCTAGAGCAGCAACTCTATAATAGCATATAATTCGACAAATGACAAGTAAAACCCCCGGAGCGTTTTTTGCTCCGGGGGTTTTGTATCGGCTCAGAAAAGCAGCTGCTTAGTAAGCAACGCCCCAGTAGACCATGGCCTTAGCGGGCTTGCCGCAGCAGGGGCACACATCGCTGAGCTGCTCCTGCTCAAAGGGCATGCAGCGGCTGGAAAGTCCGGCCTCTTCCTTCATCTTCATCTCACAGGCCAGATCGCCGCACCACATGGTCTTGATGTAGCCGGTGTTGGCCTTGGCCAGCTCCTTCACCTCGTCCATGGTGGTAGCAGCCCAGGTGCGCTTTTCGCGGTTTTCCAGTGCACGCTGGTACAGGTCCTTGCGCAGAGCCTCCAGCTGGGCGGGAATGGCAGTCTCCAGCTCGTCCAGACTTACAAAGACCTTCTCGCGGGTGTCGCGGCGCACCAGAACGCACTGGTTCTTTTCCAGATCCTTGGGGCCGATCTCAAGGCGCAGGGGCACGCCCTTCATCTCCCACTGGGCAAACTTCCAGCCGGGGGCGTTGTCGCTGTCATCCAGCTTCACGCGGGCGTACTTGCTGATCTTCTCGGCCAGCTCGGCAGCCTTTTCGGAAACGCCGGGCTTGTGGGCGGCAATGGGCACCACCACCACCTGAATGGGGGCAATGGCCGGGGGCAGGATCAGGCCGTCGTCATCGCCGTGGGTCATGATGATAGCACCAACCAGACGGGTGGAAACGCCCCAGCTGGTCTGGAACGGATGATGCAGCTGGTTGTCGCGGCCGGTAAAGGTGACATCGTAAGCCTTGCTGAACTTGTCGCCAAAGTAGTGGCTGGTGCCGCTCTGCAAAGCCTTGCCGTCCTTCATCATGGCTTCGATGGTGTAGGTGGCCTCGGCACCGGCAAACTTTTCCTTGTCGGTCTTGCGGCCCTTCACCACGGGGATCGCCAGATCCTGCTCGCAGGTGTCTGCGTAGCAGTTCAGCTGCTGCTGGGTCTCAGCCTCGGCTTCGGCAGCGGTCTCATGGATGGTGTGACCCTCCTGCCACCAGAACTCGCGGCTGCGCAGGAAGGGACGGGTGGTCTTTTCCCAGCGCACCACGCTGCACCACTGGTTGTACTTCATGGGAAGCTCGCGGTAGCTGTGCAGCACGCGGGACCAGTGATCGCAGAACATGGTCTCGCTGGTGGGACGCACTGCCAGACGCTCTTCCAGCTTGTCGGAGCCGCCCATCGTGACCCACGCCACCTCCGGCGCGAAGCCATTGACGAGCTCGCCTTCCTTCTGCAGCAGGCTCTCCGGGATCAGCACCGGCATAGCCACATTCTCATGGCCGGTAGCCTTGAACCGGGCATCCAAGTCCTTCTGGATCAGCTCCCAGATGGCCTGGCCATAGGGGCGCAGGATGATAAAGCCCTTCACACTGGAATACTCCACCAGCTCTGCCTTTACGCAGATGTCGGTGTACCACTGTGCAAAGTTTTCTTCCTGACTGGTGATCGCCTGCACGAGCTTCTTGTTGTCTTTTGCCATTTTGTTATATCCTCCCAAGGCCGTGCGCCAAACGCTTTACGTTCCGCACGAACCATAATAAAGCCCCGTCTGCCTGCACGGCCGTGTGCCGCACTGCAAAGGCGGGGCTTTTGCCTAAAAGAATCAGTTCTGCGCGTGGCTGTCCACAAAGTTTACCACATCGCCTACGGTGCGCAGGGACTCGATGGCGTCGTCCGGCACTTCGATGCCAAACTCGTCCTCCAGCGTCATCACCATGTCTACGATATCCAGACTGTCCGCCTCGAAATCGCTCATGATATCGCTTTCCAGCGTGATCTTTGCCGGGTCAACGTCCAGCTGCTCAGCCAGCAATGCACGGATTTTCTCAAAAGTATCCATTCCTGTGGTCTCCTTTTTGCAGTTGTATTGCATACGCGTACAGCCCGCCGTGCCCCGGAAAAAGCCTCCGGTCTCCGGCACAGCCTTGCCTGCTGTACAAAGCGCTCTCTTTTTTTATATCCCATGCAGTGCGTATTGTCAAGCCCTGTTTTGCAGCAACTGAAGAAAATTGTCTGAAAGCTGCTTTTTCCCTTGACATCTCGTGCCGGTTTTTTTATCATTATAAGGTAATGAGTTTACAGGGACTGACCAGTCCCTTTTATAAGGAGCGATAAGCATGAAGCTTTCATTCACCAAAATGCAGGGCTGCGCCAACGATTATATCTATCTGGATTGCCGCACCTCCGGCGTGCCGGAGGATATCGCCGCGCTTTCACAGCGGCTGTCCCGGCGGCACTTTTCCATCGGCGCGGACGGCATCATCTGCATCTGCGCACCGGTCACGGCCGGAGCAGACGCCATGATGCGCATCTTTAATGCGGACGGCAGCGAGGGCAAGATGTGCGGCAACGGCATCCGCTGCGTGGCCGAGTGGCTGTACACCCACGGCACGGCAAAGCCGAAGCTTGCCATCGACACCCTTAGCGGCTTAAAGACCGTTTCCCGCATGGGCGAAGGGCTGTGGCAGGTGGAAATGGGCACCTACACCGCCATGGCAGCGGCGCTGCCCGCCGTGAACATGGGCGAAGGACCGCTGGTAGACCTGCCTTTGCAGGTGGAAGAGAACCTGTGGCGGGTGACCTGCATCAGCGTGGGCAACCCCCACTGCGTGACCATTGTGCCGGAGGTGGACAGCCTGAAGCTGGAGCAGATCGGCCCGGGCTTTGAGCACCACGAAAACTTCCCGGAGCGCATCAACACCGAGTTTGTGCAGGTGGTGGATGCCACCCACCTGAAGATGCGCGTGTGGGAGCGTGGCAGCGGCGAGACATGGGCCTGCGGTACCGGCACCTGTGCCACCGTGGCAGCCCTGACCGAGTTGGGCATCTGCCCCGCCGGGGAGGATGTTCATGTGCAGCTGCGCGGCGGCGAGCTGACCATCCGGGTGCTGCCCGGCAAGCAGCTGCTGATGACCGGCGCTGCCGAGACCGTGTGCGAGGGCACGACCGAAGTGTAAATAAAAACCCTCTCAGTCGCCTGACGGCACCAGCTCTCTCTTCGGGGGAGCTGGCATCGAGCGAATGCGAGATGACTAAGAGGGTTCCACAATATAGAAGCGAGGGAAAGTATCATGAAGATGAACAAGCATTACAACGAACTGAAGGCCAGCTACCTGTTCGTGGACATTGCCCATAAGGTGGCTGCGTATCAGGAAGCACACCCGGAAAAGGAGATCATCCGTCTGGGCATCGGCGATGTGACCCAGCCGCTGGCAAAGTGCGTGGTGCAGGCCATGCGCGACGCTGCCGAGGAGATGGGCACCAAAGAGGGCTTCCACGGCTACGGCCCGGAGCAGGGCTACCCCTTCCTCAAGCAGGCCATTCAGGGCTACTACGCCGGCCGCGGCACCCAGCTTGCCGAGGACGAGATCTTTATCTCGGACGGCGCCAAGAGCGACCTTGCAAACCTGCTGGGTCTGTTCGATGTGGACAACACCGTGCTGGTACCGGACCCCGTGTACCCCACCTATGTGGATGATAACGTCACTGATGGCCGCAAGATCATTTACAGCCGCACCGGGCAGGAAAATGGCTTCCTTGGCATGCCGGACGAGAGCGTGAAGGCAGACATCATCTATATTTGCAGCCCCAACAACCCCACCGGCGCTGCCTACACCCGCGCACAGCTGAAGGCATGGGTGGATTACGCCCGCAAGAACGATGCCATCATCCTGTACGATGCCGCCTACGAGTGCTTCATCTCGGAGGGCGAGCTGGCCCGCAGCATCTTCGAGATCGAGGGTGCACGCCAGTGCGCTGTGGAGATCTGCTCCTTCTCCAAGATCGCAGGCTTTACCGGTACCCGCTGCGGCTACACCGTCGTACCCAAGGAGCTGGAGCGCGAGGGCATGAACATCAACAAGCTGTGGCTGCGCCGCCAGACCACCAAGTTCAACGGCGTGCCCTATGTGGTGCAGCGCGCCGCTGCCGCCGTGTTCACCGAGAGCGGCATGGCCGAGATCCAGTCCAATCTGGATTACTACCGCCGCAATGCAAAGGTGATCGCCGATGCACTGGACGAGTGCGGCGTGTGGTACTGCGGCGGCAAGAACAGCCCCTACATCTGGCTGCACTGCCCCGGCAACATGAAGAGTTGGGAGTTCTTTGACTGGCTGCTGGAAAACTGCGGCGTTGTGGGCACCCCCGGCGTGGGCTTCGGCGAGTGCGGCGAGGGCTACTTCCGCCTGACCGCCTTCGGCGATGCGGAAAAGACCAAGCTTGCCGCCGAGCGCATCAAGACCGCTATCAAGGCACTGTAAAACCTATAAAAATAGCACCCGCTGTCCATTTTGGATGGCGGGTGTATTTTTTTGTGCACCCTCTTGACAAGTCTGTGTCTACTGTATATACTGTACATATACAGACGAAACACAAGCGTCAAAGGAGCAGCCGATGGAACTGTTTATCAACAACAAAAGCGGCGCGCCCATCTATGACCAGATCTACAACCAGATCAAGCAGCAGATCATCAGCGGGGCTTTGCAGCCGGACGAAGCCATGCCATCCATCCGGGGGCTGGCACGGGATCTGCGCATCAGCGTCATTACCACCAAGCGCGCCTACGATGAACTGGAAAAAGAGGGCTTTCTTTACGCAGTACCGGCCAAGGGCTTTTTTGTAGCCCCGAAAAACACCGAGCTGCTGCGGGAAGAAAACCTGAAAAAGATTGAAGAACATCTTACCGAGGCCGTCCGCCTGTCCGCATCCTGCGGACTGAGCAGGGAAGAGCTGCGGGAGATGCTGGAACTACTGTGGGAGGGCTGAATATGAATGCACTGGAACTGCAGGGACTTACAAAGCACTATAAGGACTTTACCCTTGGGCCGCTGGACCTGACCCTGCCCGGCGGCACCATCTGCGGCCTGATCGGCGAAAACGGAGCAGGCAAGAGCACCACCATCCGGCTGATCTTGGACATGGTGCAGCGGGACGGCGGCACCGTGACCATTCTTGGCAGGGACAGCCGCACCGCTTCTGTCCGCAGCAAGGAGGAGATCGGCGTGGTGCTGGGCAGCGATGGCATTCCGCTGTGCCTGAACGCTGTGGAGGTGGGCAAGGTGATGGCGGGCATCTACCGCAACTGGGACGCTGGTGACTACACGGCGTTTTGCCGGAAATTTGACCTGCCGCCGGACAAAAAGTATAAGGATTACTCCGCTGGAATGCAGAGGAAGCTGTGCATTGCGGTGGCGCTTTCCCACCACGCAAAGCTGCTGCTGCTGGATGAAGCCACCAATGGGCTGGACCCGGTGGTGCGGGACGAGGTGACCGACCTGCTGTTGGATTTTGCCCGGGACGAAAACCACTCCATCCTCATCTCCTCCCACATCGTCAGCGACTTGGAAAAGCTGTGCGATACCATCGCCTTCCTGCACAAGGGCAGGCTGCTGCTCTGTGAGGAGAAGGACGCTCTGCGGGAGGAATACGCCTTGTGGCATGGCACGGCGGCGCAGCTGGCGGCATTGGATACGCGGGTGTACGGCAAGCGGGTCACCCCCTACGGAGTCGAGGCGCTTGTGCGCCGGGACGCAATGCCCGCCGGAGCAGAGCTTGCCCCGGTAAGCATTGAGGAATTGTTTGTGCTGATGGTGAAAGGGGAGAACGTGCAATGAAAGGTCTGCTATTAAAGGATGCCTATCAGATGTGGAGCTACACCAGATGGATCATTCTGGCGTCGGTAGCCATGATATTGATGGGAACGTTTTTCATGAAGCAAGGCTCTAATTTCTTTATGCTGTACGGCGGGCTTTTGCTGGGCATCCTGCCCATGACCTTGCTGGCTTACGACCAGAACGGCCGGTTCAGCGCTTACAGCGCCGCCCTGCCGGTGACAAAAGAGCAGATCGTGGGCGGAAAATACCTCATCGGACTGTGCGGTATGGTGCTGGCGGAGCTGCTGAGCATGGCAGCGCTGGCGGCAGCACAGCTGCTCTGGGACACGGTGACGGTTCAGCTCACCGTGGCGACCCTGATTCAGGTGGCCATGCTGACCCTGCTGGGCAACATTATTTTGCTGCCGCTGGCCTACCGCTTGGGCTACCAGAAAGCCCGGTATGCGTACTACCTGTGCATCGGTCTGCTTGCAAGCTTTATGGGATATTTCGTTTCTTCGGGGGACAGCGCTTTGGACAGCATCCTGCCCGCCAACGGTTCGCTGCTGGTGCTGGTGGTCGTGCTGGCGGCGGCGCTGGCGCTATATGCTCTCTCGTGGCGGCTGTCCGTTGCATGGTACGGAAAGGCAGAGCAGTAAGATGAAGAAAAGTCAAATCGCAGGCATCCTGTTCGGCGTTGCCATGGGCGTTTTGTTCAGTGTGTCGCTGGGAACAGTCGGTTTTGCGCTGGGCGCCGGTTTTGTCGGTCTGGGCATGGTGATGTTTGAAGGGCTGGATGACCCACAGGATAAAAAGTAATATAAAAAGCAGGTGCACCACCTTTTCAAAAGCCAACGCTTTTGATGAAGATGTGGTGCACTTGCTTTTTGCTTTTTATTCTGCGCTGTAAGCGCTGCCCATGATCCACGGGTTACTTGCGGAATATTTTGCGTGGTTGCGCAGGTAGGTGACCCATGCGCCGTAGCCGTTGCCGGCCGAGAGGTGCACGCCGTCCGGTGCGGCAATCATCTCTTTCAGGTTGCCCTCGCCGTCAGCCAGTGCCTCCCACAGGTCCAGATAAACGCAGCCCTTGCTTGCAGCCAGCTGTGCCAGCTGCTCGTTCACGCCGCGCAGCACGTCCGAGGCAAGACCCGGCTTCTTTTCCGCTGCCGCAGGCCGTACCGGCGGGATGGACTGCACATAAATGATGCAGTCCTCGCCCAGCGTCTGGCGCAGCTCGTCCAGCATCTGGCCGTAGTAGGCCAGAAAACGGTCAGATGCGCCCAAGGTGGTCAAGGTGTTGGTGCCCAGCAGGATATACAGCTTCTTGGGCTGCGCCGCTGCCAGCACATCCAGCGCCACCTCCTGCCCGCGGGTGGGGCTCTTGACGGCGGCGCGGTTGACGATGGCGTCCGGTCCCACACCCGTATAGCCGCAGATGAGCGCGCCGCTCAGATTGATTTGGTAGTCCGAGAAGCCCACCGTCAGGCTGTCGCCCAGAAAGGCAGCGTCCGAAAAATAGCTCAGGTCTACCTGACCGCAGGCCGGCTGCCGGATAACACTGGCGTCATACGCCTTAATGGTATAGGCTCCATCGGTCTGCCGGGCCGGGCCGAAACTCTCCAGCGGCACCGCCTGCGCCGTGCCGCTGCTATCGGCTGTACTTTCGCTGCCGCTGCCGGAGGCCGCCTCGCCCTGCATGGGCAGCGGTGCCAGAATGTTCTGCGCAATGCCGCCTGCGCCGGTCTGCGGGGTGCTTTCTTCCTCCACAGTCCCTTTTTCCAAGATGGCGGTCACCGCATAGGCGACCAGCAGGATGGCCACAATGACTCCCGCCAGCCGCAGCTTGCCGCCGATGCCCCCGCGCGTGCGCCGCCGGGGTGCTGAATGATACTCGTGTGAAATGCCCATATTCTCTGTCCAGCTTTCTGCATTTATCCCAACAGGCAGGTACTTCTGCCCGGTAAATTTGAAGTGCGCACCTATTTTATCATATTTTTTTTGCCTGTGCAACCAATTGGGTCTTGCATACAACAGGCAAAACGGGTACAATAGAATTGCAGCTTATTTTGCACATTTTACAAAAAGCAAATACACAAGCTGCAAATATTTTTGTGTCAGTTGCGGCAGACGGCTGTTTTGCCGTCCCGGTTCGTTGGCAGTGCAGGGCCGACAGACCACTTTACCGGACGGTGCGGAAAGCCGTTTGCCCGGCAGCGGACACATTTTATATGATCTGAAGGAGGTTTCCATGGCCAAGAATATCATCATTGGTCAGAGCGGCGGCCCTACCGCCGTGATCAACTCCAGCCTTGCGGGCGTATACAAAGCCGCCCGCAGTCTGGGTGCAGACAAGGTGTACGGCATGAAGTACGGCATCGAGGGTCTGCTCAAGGAAGAGCTGCTGGAGCTCAACGTTCTGCTGGATGACCGCATGAGCATCGAGCTGCTCAAGCGCACCCCGTCCAGCTATCTGGGCAGCTGCCGCTTCAAACTGCCCGACCCGGACACCGATGCCACTCCGTTCGTCAAGCTGTTCACCCTGTTTGACAAGTACGACATCTGTGCCGTGTTCTACATCGGCGGCAACGACTCGATGGACACCATCGCAAAGTTGTCCCGCTACGGGCAGCAGGTGGGCAGCAATGTGCGGTTCATCGGTGTGCCCAAGACTATCGACAACGATCTTTGCCTCACCGACCACACCCCCGGCTACGGCTCTGCCGCAAAGTACATTGCCACCATCTTGAAGGAAGTCATCCGCGACTCCTCGGTGTATAACATCCGCAGCGTGACGGTGGCCGAGATCATGGGCCGCCACGCAGGCTGGCTGGCTGGTGCGGCCTGTCTGGCAGGCGGCGAGGACTGCGAAGGCCCCGACCTGATCCTGCTGCCGGAAGTACCCTTTGATCAGGACAAGTTCCTTGCCCGGGTGGATGAGCTGCAGCGGGTAAAGTCCAACGTTATCATCGCAGCCAGCGAGGGCGTAAAGACTGCAGACGGCACGTATCTGTGCGATCTGGTGTCCACTGCCGGGCAGCTGGATGCCTTTGGCCACAAGGCCATCCTCAGCGGCACCAGCCGTTACCTTTCGGAGCTCATTCACGACAAGCTGCAGTGCAAGAGCCGTGCCATCGAGTTTTCCACCCTGCAGCGCTGCGCCAGCCATCTGGCCAGCCGCACGGATGTGAACGAGGCCTACGCCGTTGGCGGTGCCGCCGCCGCTGCTGCCTTTGCCGGCGAGAGCGGCCGCATGATCGCCCTCAAGCGGGTCTCCAACTACCCGTACCAGTGCATCACCGAGTCTGTGGATGTGCAGCAGGTGGCAAATCTGGAAAAGAAGGTCCCGCTGGAATGGATCACTCCGGACGGGATGCAGGTGACCGAAGCCTTTGAGGAGTATGCCCGTCCGCTGATCCTGGACGAGGTGACCCCTGTGTATGTGAACGGTACCCCCCGCCACATCCGTCTGTGATCCGCCTTTTCCTTCCGCGTCTGTTTTCGTGCGACTGCACGTTTTTATAGCCGAAACAGAAAAAACAAAAAAGGAGAAATCATCATGGGAAAAAACGCAATTGTCGGTCAGTCCGGCGGCCCCACCTCTGTCATCAATGCCAGTCTGGCGGGTGTCTTTGAAAGCTGCAAGAACCGCGGCGCAGAGATCGTGTACGGCATGTGCAACGGTGTTGCCGGTCTGCTGGAGGAGCGGGTGGTGGATCTTTCCACCCTGCTGACCGATGATCTGGACATCGAGCTGCTCAAGCGCACCCCATCCAGCTTTCTGGGCAGCTGCCGCTACAAGCTGCCCGACTGGCGGGACGACGAGGCGGTGTACAAAAAGCTGTTCGCCATTCTGGAAAAGCTGAACATCGGCTACTTCTTCTATATCGGCGGCAACGACTCCATGGACACCATCGGCAAGCTGGCTGACTATGGCCAGCGCGTTGGCAGCGACATCCGCTTTATGGGCGTGCCCAAGACCATCGACAACGACCTGATGGTCACCGACCACACCCCCGGCTACGGCTCTGCCGCCAAGTACATTGGCGTTGTGATGAAAGAGATCATCCGTGACGCCACCGTATACGGCACCAAGTACGTTACCGTGGTGGAGATCATGGGCCGCAACGCCGGCTGGCTGACCGCTGCCGCCGCACTGGCCAAGAGCGACGATTGCGAGGGCGTGGACATGATCTGCCTGCCCGAGGTTCCCTTCAACGTGGAGCACTTTGTGGAAAAGGTGCGTGTGATGCAGGAAAAGAAGCCCAGCATCGTCATTGCTGTTTCCGAGGGCGTTAAGCTGGAGGATGGCCGCTATGTCTGTGAGCTGGCTGACGACGTGCACGCAGTGGACGCTTTCGGCCACAAGGCGCTGACCGGTACCGCACGGTATCTGGCCAATGTGGTGGCCCGCAATCTGGACACCAAGACCCGCTGCATCGAGCTTTCCACCCTGCAGCGCTGCGCCGGTCACCTGACCAGCCGCACCGACATCACCGAGGCCTATCAGGTGGGTGGCGCTGCTGCCAAGGCAGCCTTTGAGGGTGTTACCGGTCAGATGGTTGCCCTGAAGCGCATCTCCAACAATCCTTACCAGTGCACCACCGAGCTGCATCCCATCAGCGAGGTCGCCAACCTGGAAAAGAAGGTTCCCCTGAGCTGGATGAACAACAACCACACCCAGATGACTGAGGACTTCCTGGACTATGCCCGTCCCCTGATCCAGGCCGAGCTGACCCCGCTGTACATCGCCGGTCTGCCGCACCACATCTACATGAAGAACCAGAAGTGATCTTCTCCTGATTTTTTGTCAGGCTGAAAAGCCCTCCCGCCCGGACGCTGTAAAGCGCACCCGGACGGGAGGGCTTTTGTGATTGCTATATATTTTTTGCGCGCAGCCCAAATTATGGGTTGACAAACCGCGCTTTCAGTGGTAACATATACAGGCAGTCCACGCGACTGTGAAAATGAATAGGGGCGTGTTCCCGAGTGGCCAATGGGGACAGACTGTAAATCTGCTGCTTTCAGCTTCGGTGGTTCGAATCCACCCGCGCCCACCAAACAAGAAAAATCCGAACCTGTTTCCGATTGGAGAAGGGTTCGGGTTTTTCGTTTTCTTCGGGTACAACAACGAAGGTTCCTGTGGACGGCGCAAAACTCCGATACCTTGTCATAGACCGTAACCACACAATAAGCGTTTGGAGGACACGATGATGAAGTACGATGCAAGAGCCTGTTCGTTCAACATGGATACCGGGTGCGTGGAGTTGACTTTCCAAGATGGGAGAAAAATTTCCATTGACTGCACCGGGGTTGAGGATGCTCTGGATGTGACTGTGGCACAAAGAGCAGAGTTGGACTATCTCGTCTATAATGACCCGCTGGGCTATGCGGATTTGATTCTGAACGGTGACCCGGAGGAATATTTGAAAAATGCAGCCGGGAGCCATGGGCTAGAAGATTGAGGGCAAAAAAATAAGAGGTGTGCCCAACTGGACACACCTCGGCAAGATACATCTATATAAGGCAGGGCGTTCCCTTCTCCGGGAGCGTCCTGCTGTTTTTATGCTGCAACAGGCAAGGCTTGTAGAGCTTCCTGCTCTTTCAGCCATTCCTCATATTCACGCTGGCCTTCCTCGCTGTTGAAAAAATCAACTATGGAGGGATAAAAGCAACGTGCAAGGGTCTTGATTGCTTCATCCGGGTAGCCGGATTTGTTCGACTTCTTCTTTTTGTTCAAATAGTATCCTCCGAAAATCAAAGTTCCATATCTTGCCCACGCTTGCGGTTTTTCTGCGGCACATTCATGGTGCGCTCCTGCTTGGGGGCAAGAATCTTTTCCAGAAAACTGCGCACCAGTTCAGGCGCACGGTGGAGAGCGTCCAGATAGGGCTTCACTTCATACCAGAGTTCATGATACTTTTGACCCCAATGAGCAGCTTCCTTCTTAGCAGTGGAAAGTTCTTCTTTCAGGCGGCGGTTCTCCACGTCCATCATATAGCCGTGGTCAGCCTGTTTTTTCAGTTTGGAAAATTCTTCTTCGGTCAGCGAGTAGTTACCGAGAAAGGTGCGCTTGCCGATATAATCCAGATCACGCGCATGAATGAGGGCTTCTTTTGTGAGCGTGGCCTTTTTCTGCACAGCAGCAAGTTCCTTTTCGGTCTTGGAGAGGGTTTTGTTGGTTTGGGTGAGGTGCTGCTCTTTCTGGTCAATCTGGGCGGTCAGGCTGTCCAGCCGCTCCTGCTCCCGCTGGACTTTGAACTGGGTGACGGTCAGGTGTTCTTCGGTGCTGCCACGCTCACCGCGCTCTACATCGGTATACCCAGCATTGTGCATATAGTTGAAGAAATCGTCTTGCAGGATGCTGTACGACTTCTTCAAAACAGGCTTGCCGTTCTTTTGCAGGACGGGCTTTCCGGCATCGTCCAGCAAGGGCTTGGATGCCCACTTCTTGCTCCGGCTGACCTGCATGACGGTCTCCTTGACTGTGCCGACCAGTGCCTTGTCCTTGCAGCGTTTCGACCACAGGATCTGCTTTTCCACCACAGGTACATAGACCACATGGAGGTGGTAGTGGTAGACCTCCCTGCCTAGTGCTTCGGTCATGGCGCGGTTGATCTCATCGGCGTGCATGACTGCCGAGAGAATATACTGCTCACCGCCCACGATTTGAACGGCTGCTTTGTAGGCATCCTCATAGAACTGCTTGGCGAACTCGTAGCCACCGTGATTGTCAAAATAGGCCGAGTTGACATCAAAGACGAGCTCGCAATAATGGGTGGCATCCGGCTTCAGGCCGCGCGTTGAAATCGTACCAGCGGTTTCCAGTTGGGCGAACAGGTCAGTGTAGCTGGCGGTTGGCTTTTTGAAGTGGACGTTCCATGCAGCGCGCTGGGGGATAATATCGGGGTTCCGATAGCTGTCCTTTTCACGCTCATTGTGCTGCTGGGTGTTGCCAACGGCCTTGTCCGAAACGGCGAGATTTCGGACACTGGTGCGGTCAACGCCATCGTTTCTTGCCAAAGGGCATCCCTCCTTTCAAGGTTCATCGAGAGGTGACGGGGAACGAAGATGCACTTCTTCGGAAGTGTAATAACCCACTATGACACTTTCATCCCTATGGGCTGCAAAGTGTAGTGGGCTCTTCGAGGACTCTCCGAGGGGGAACGTCTCCTGCGGGAGAGTTAATCAAGTTCACGTTTGCGAAGCAATGAAAGCCCCAGTGGGGCTTTTAAGTGACCGAACGGTCTTGCGCCAGCAAGATGGAGGGGCCTCGCCCCGACAAGTTCGCACAATGCGAACTTGATTGCTCCGTACGCATCTGAAAAAATTGCGTACGGACTTCAAATAACCTGTACGGTTCGTACAGCATACAAATGAACAAAATACAGACGATAAAACGCTTGATTTTATCAAAACACGCCGTACAGGTGCGTACAAGTACAGACCGTACAGGTTGTACGAATTTCTTCCGTGAAAAAATGCACTTTTTACGGGCAGGGGTGGACAAGCGGCTCGATGCCCACGAATCCCCGCACCCTGCGGCCACCGGGCAGGTAGATGTTGTTGGTGGCTTCAAGGTTGTAGCGGCGGTCGTTCTGTCGCAGTTCTGCGCTGAAACGGATCGCCGATACGCTGTGGCAGGCGTTGTCCTCGCACCACAGCTTGTAAATGTCGTAGAACTCCTTGGAACTGATGGAGTAGTCCGCCTTGAAACGGAAATAGCCCTCGGACTCCATGAAGTCGATGACATTGTTGCTGCTGCGTTTGATGGTGTCCACGTTGGCGGCGGCTCGTTCGCTGACCGTGAAACGGAAATCGTTCTGCACCAGCCGGTGCAGCCCTTCCAGACACCACAGCAGGATGCCCTCCAACTCAGCGCACATCTTCTCCACAAGGAAGGGGTCATCCATGCGGTCGTTGGGCTTGTCCTTGGTGGTCAGGATGAGCTGGCGGCGAAAGAAACCGTCCGAATG
>OGIC01000506.1_pt1 | contig 21006 bp, 18 predicted proteins | sample 1571681 | NCBI WGS metagenome assembly OGIC01 (sample SAMEA2582046, study PRJEB24529) | metagenome | biome: Human gut stool | place: China | collected 2011
TTTTGTCATTGCTATATGCAATCCTGCTTATTGTCTTCATCTGAAATCCACCACCTGTCCATCCTCAATTACCAGAATACGGTCAGCGACCTGTGCAATTTCATCATCATGGGTAATCATTACAATTGTCTGTCCATATTTTTTTGCTGTCATCTTAAGCAGAGCGATTACCTCATCACTGGTCTTAGAATCAAGATTTCCTGTCGGCTCATCTGCAAATATAATTTCCGGACGATTCACCAGTGCTCTTGCAATTGCTACTCTCTGCTGCTGTCCTCCGGATAACTGATTTGGCAGATTATAAATCCGGTTTTCAATCCCCAGCGTTGCAATAATATCGTTTACATACGCTTCATCCACTTTTCTTCCATCCAGCCCCAGTGGCAGTACAATATTTTCCCAGACATTAACAGATGAAACCAGATTAAATGCCTGAAAAACAAATCCGATTTTTCTTCTGCGGAAAACAGCAAGGGCATCTTCCTTCATCCTGTATAAATCTTTCCCTGCTAAAGTAACACTGCCTTTTGTCGGGGTGTCTAGCCCTCCAAGCATATGAAGTAATGTACTTTTACCGGAACCTGACTTTCCAACAATTGCGACAAATTCTCCCTGCTCAATCTGAATGTCCACCTGATTGACCGCTTTGACCTGATTCTCACCTGCGCCATAAAACTTACAAAGCTGCTTGGTTTCTAATATCACACTCATGTGTTGCCTCCTTTTTCATTCTGTAAAGCGTACCTTTTCAGCACGCTTTCTTTGGTTGTTTATATATTTGGTCATTTTTCATCCTACATCCAAATTGTATCAGGGCAATCTTTCATTTCACTTTCAAAAAACGAGCAGAAATCTTACAAAATTGTAAGATTTCTGCCCACTTAAAATTTAACCAACATATGGTAATTGAATCACAAACGTGCTTCCTTTTTTCTTTTTGCCGGAGGTTACCGTAATCGTACCTGCGTGTTTTTCGATAATTTCTCTCGATAGAAAAAGTCCGATTCCTGTACCACTCTTTTCCATGACCTCCTTGGAACTTCCTCTGTAAAATCGTTGAAAAATTTTGTGATACTCATTCTGCGGAATACCAATTCCCTGATCCTCAATTTCCATTCTTACAAGATCGTTTCTTTTTTGTAACCGGATAAATATTTTTGAACCACACGGACTGTACTTGACCGCATTATCTAAAACGTTAATCACAGCTTCACCAAGCCACCTTTTATCCTGCATAATCGTGCATGTTTCCAGCTCTTTTGCATAGTCAAAAACGAATTCAATTTCTTTCTCATCCGCTTTAGGATAAGTGCGGTTCACAGCAGATATGACAGTATCCATAAGCGGAAGTTTTTTCTTATTAATCTGAATCAGTCCAGTTTCCATCTTGGATATTTCAAGTAGCGACTGCAATAATGTCTCCAGTCCATCCAGAGCACTCCGACAACGGATACGAAACTCCTCCTGTTCTGTTGCACTTAAGTCATTCTGCATCAGCACACTAAAACATGTATCCAAAGCTGCAACCGGTGTCTTTAACTGGTGAGAGATATCAGAAACCATTTCTTTCGTGTTCTCCTTTTCTGCCCTTGCTTCTTCCTTTATCAACTGAATATGATGTCCGATTGCTTCAAGCTGGTCATTCAATTTTTCCAGTTCTGCATGATTTTCCGTTTTCAGTAAATCATCAAATTTATTTTCACGAAATCTGATCAGAATTTCTTCCAACTGGTCTAAAATTTTCTGATGACACGCATCTTCTTTTTTCTTCCAATAAAGTAAAAAAGTCAAAAGAAGCACGCATATCACAGTACTTACAGCACCGGTCACCATAACCTGATGCCGGAATTGCGAATAAAATGCATTCCCTTTATTCCCCCAGTATCCGTATTGCTCCAATAATCGCCTTCCCTGTTCGTTAGTTTCAATATCCTTATCCTTAAGCAATTCCGAAACAGCATCCATCCCGGAAAATTCTTCCTTTGCAGCAATCTCTGTCATAAGATTCATTTTATATTTATAATCTTCATAAAACACATACGTGGTAAAGCAATTTGATATTGCAAACAATAATATGACAGGTAATACCAAGGAGAGCACTAATGTAATCTTCTTGCGATATCTCTTTGTCACTGCCTTACCTCCTGATTCCATATATACCCAAGACCTCTGATATTCTTTATATAGACCGGTGCAGCCGGATTGTCTTCGATTTTCTCACGGAGTCTTCTGATATTGACAGCAATTGTATTTTCATCCACAAAATCCCCTTCCAAATCAAACACATTTTCCAATATTTGTGTTTTTGAAAGAATCTGTTTCGGATTCTGAAGAAAAAAAGTCAGCATTTTCAACTCCGTTTTTGTCAGACGGATTTCACGACTCTTTATCAGGACTTTCATTTCTCCTGCGATAAATACGATATCTCCCGAAATCATCTTTCCGGCTTCCGTTTTCTCCTGTCTGCGGCGGAAATGTGCTTCTATTTTCAAAAGAAGTACCGAAAGACTAAACGGCTTTGTAATATAATCATCTGCCCCTGCTTCATATCCCATGACCTGATCCATCTCCTGATCTAGTGCTGTAAGACAAATAATGTATGTATTATAATTGCATCTCATCCACCTTACAAATTCCAGTCCATTCCCATCCGGAAGATTCACATCACAAATGGTAACATCCACATTATTATCACTTGCAATTCTTTTCGCTTTTTTCACTGATTCTGCTGAAAAAACCTCATATCCGGATTTTTTCAGTGAGAATGTAATTCCACGATTTAAATTTTCATCATCTTCAACCACGAGTATACCTGGCATAGCATATGCACCTCTCTTTATTAACTATTCATCTTAAAATGCTTCAATGCCTCCACAATTGTGCTCTCTTTATCTTCTGGACACTGCGATTGCCTCTTCCACTTCATTTATTTTATCATATTGGGTATCTAATCGTCTCTGTAAATCTGAAATTTTTTTATCGTAATGAAGGATTCCCTCATTGGTATGAATATACCGATCAAAAATCATTTGAATAATTTCTACTTCATCCTCTGCAATGACAAGTTCTCCATTTTTCAGCTTATATCCATAAGGTGCAAATCCACCGTTCCACTTTCCTTCTCTGGCCTTTTGCTCTCGTCCGATCATCGTCTGTACTCTTATGTTCTCACGTTCCATCTCTGCTACAGCAGCAATGATAGATATAAGCAGTTTACCAGCTTCTTTTGAGCTGTCAATTCCATCTTCTACACAGATAAGATTAACACCATAATCCTGCATAAGCTGTAACCGTCAATCTGAATTGCTGTTGATACACGAGTATATGTAATATCTTGTTTTCTTCTTCAATAGTTTCACACTCCTGTATTATTCATTTGTCAACTTTCCAGATTGCTCTGCAAGCTTTTTCTCTTCTCTCTTCACTCTACGTTCCAGTTTCTTAATGTCTTCCGATGCTGGTAAATCTTCTGGTTTAATTCCTCTTTGTCCAAGCATATCTCTAACAGAAGTATTATTTTCCACATGTTCAACAGTGATTGCACATTCTCCTTGCAAGTCCTTTTCTTCAACATTATAATTTGTCATTTCAGTTGCAAGATTTTTAGCGGCAATGGTAAGTGTTGGCAGGAAATCCGCAAGTGGCCTTTTATCCTGTACTCCCAAACGTTCTTTCATCTGTTTCGTGGTAAATCCACCAAATAAAGCCTGATCTCCTTTAGACCGGATACGGCCAAATCCTGCATCATCCACTCCACGCTCATATATATTTTGAGACAATCTTTTTTCCGATTCCCTTAATTTTCCTCTTGCCTCTGTTCTTTCAATATAAGAAATTCTTTCTTCAATCAATTCCTGTTTTCTAGTCTGAACCGCAAAATAGCTTTGTGCAAAAGCTATCTGCTCCTTTCGTGGATCTCCATTTTCAGCAATAAGATAACATGCATAACGAGTAAGCATATAATCTTCAACTTCACGAAGTGCACCGTTTCCAACTTCAATTGTATTGTTAATTCTTGAAAAATGATCTTCTGCTACGTTTCCATTATTTTTACATGAAATCATTGCTTTATTTATTGCATTATCAAAATTTCTCCATTGAACATAATCCAATAATTTCATTAGTTCTCTTGCATACCAATACTCAATGCCATCCGCTTCATGTCGGATATCATCAAATTTTCTTCTGTACAATTCTATTATTCTCTTTTCCATTCAAATTCCCTCCTCTTATGAACATATTGCTGACGCCAGCAATATGTTTTTTACTATTAATTTCTTCAATTACTCTTTCACATTCTCCTTTGTGTTCCTCATCTTGTCATAATACGCTTTATACCTGTAAATCGTTCTCTTACTGACATTATTACGCTTTGCAATTTCTATCATAGTCATTCCACTTTCATAACCAGCAACAAAATCATTGTAAATAGCCATCCATTTTGCATTGTGCTTCTGCCTTCCGCTTAATTTACGATTTTTATAATATTCCAATTCTTCACGTAACTCGGTGTTCTCATTTTCCAACTCTTTAATTCTTTTTAATGCTTCCTCAAGTGTTATAACCTTCTCCACTTCATTGTTCCTCCGTTTGTGTCATTTTCGTTTTGTCTATATTATATATTGCTAATCAGCATTAGTCAATTTGATTTTGTCATACAGGAAGACTTTTCATATTCATCATGCAAATAAAATACCGCTGATATCTTTTGCATCTTCACAATACTTTTTTCTCATTGTTACTCCCCCCCTTGAGATTATTACTAATCTTTGAATGTAAAGATATTACCCGATTCAAATCAGACCATTCAGGGAATATTACATATCCTCTGGTTTAAATTTCACATAGACACCTTTTGAATACTCTTTCACTTTGCATTTCCTCCACTCTTTCTGCTTTGTTTTTTAGAAATCACTCTATCAGGGCATTTGATGACTTTCTAAAAATAGGCAACAAAAAAAGCAACCGATGTTACTCGATTGCCATGCTGCTACTTTTACAAGACTATATGCGTCCAAAAAAGCCCAACCCCAAAGGGGTTGAGCTCCATTTGTGCATTCATATTCTCTGTTTTTGGGTATAAAATCTCCGCCATCAAATGTAGAATATTGGTTCTGTTTTGTCAAGTCACGCTTACACTAAACTCCTCTAAAAGATATAGGATTTTGTTATGAAATTCTTTGCTAATCCATCCTTACCACACGATTAAACTTCTCTGCACCTGTCATTCTATGTGAAACCATAATTACTGTTTTTTTCTTCATAAATACGCTCATCGCTTCAAGTACTGCATTTTCACTATATGTATCTAATGCTGATGAAGGTTCATCCATCAAAACAATAGGTGCATCTTTCATAAATGCTCTTGCAATTGATATTCTTTGACGCTGACCACCAGACAGATTTGTCCCACCCGCAGCTACCTTAGTGTTATAACCTTCTGGCAAATCTTTGATAAATTCATCAGCATGTGCTTTTTTCGCTGCACTGACAATAACATCCATTACTGGAGCATTCTCCTCATTCCAGCCAAATGCAATATTTTCAGCAATTGTTCCCTCAAATAAATAACTATCCTGCGGAACATATGTAATAACATTTCTTAATTCAGCCAGTGAATATTCATTTATATCTTTACCAAGTATTTTAATTTTTCCATTTTCAACAGGATAAAATCCTTGAATCAACTTAATCAATGTACTCTTTCCACATCCGGATTCGCCGGTTATCATAACTTTCTCACCTACACTTATCTGCATCTTTTTAGAATTTAACTGAGCACGCATTTTACTCTTATCTCTTGATTCATCATTTTCATTATAAGAAAAATGTAAATCAGATATATCAATAGCCTCATCTCTTTTGTTTTGTACATTAATATTTTTTCTCTCAGGACCATTTCCTGCAGTAAACCATGTTATTTCTTCTTCCATTTCTGATTCCATGAAATCAAATACATGACCAGCACGAACAAGTGATGTTGTCAATGCAGCTATAGAGCTCCCGAGTCTTTGCATCGCATTACTCACCCCCATCTGCAAGGTAACCACAGCCATAAGTGTACCATAATCAACTCTTCCTTCTGAAACAAGCCATACCCCCACAATAATCGTTCCAAAACTTCCAATGATGCCTAGCAGAAATGCAACTATCTCAAATAATGCCTCCATTTTAACTCTGTCTTTTTCTGATTGGAATGATGCTTCATTTTCCTCATAAAAATAATTTAATACAACCTTAGTTCCGGAATTCATTTTCAATGTAACAAAACCTGATATAATATCGCTTAATAACATGGACAATTTGGTTGATTTCTTTTGAACCTTTTTCGCATATTTCTTAATAGATTGATTAATCTTAATAGAAACAAAAGCTGTCAATGCACTAATAATTAATGATATACACGTCAGCATCCGATTATAAAAGTACATAGTAATAATAGAAGAAACTACTATTACAATCTTTCCCAACACCCAATAGATATGCGAAAACCAGGAATCTTTCAGGGAATTAGCATCCCAGTTCAATGTCTTTATTGCGTCTGCACTATGTGTATCATTAAAAAAATACATATTCATGTTCAACAATTTCTCATACAGGTTCAACTTCAATTCATAAACCATTTTACGAACCAATCTGATTTGAAAATACCGAAGATAAGGAAATAAACACTTTAATATTACAATGACTACACATACAACCACTGCTGTACGAAATAACTGCATGTTCTGAAATTCAATAGCATTGAGAGTCTTTTTTGTCACATACGAATAAAGTATCTGCAAAGACGATTCCATTATCAATGTTGTTATTAGAATAAACCAGTAAGCAAATCTATATTTTCCCATATAGGATAAGAATCTTTTTAAATCTTTCATAGCAATTATTCTATCTCCTCTCGACTGTAATCCTGATACATCTGATAATATCTTCCCTGCTGATTTAGTAACTCCTTATGCGTTCCTTGTTCTACAATCCTGCCATGTTCTAATACATAAATCCTGTCATAATTCTTAATGGTATTAAGCCTATGTGCAACAGCAATAACTGTATGATTCCCTGCCACTTCATCAAATGTATTACAAATGGTATTTTCCGTTTCTAAGTCGAGTGCAGATGTTGGTTCATCGAGCAGAAAAATCGGTGCATTTTTCACTATTGCTCTCGCAATAGTAAGTCTTTGTCTTTGCCCTCCTGACAGATTGTTTCCTTTTTCCGTAAGAACTGTATCTATACCTTCTGGCAATGCTTTAATAAATTCCTCACAGCCAGACATTTTAAGTGCCATTATTATTTCTTCATTACTGACGTCAGGATTACCAATCCGAATATTATCCGCAATAGACATAGGAAACAATGTTGCTTCCTGTGAAATAAGTGCCAATTTCTTACGATTTTCATTTGGTGTAAAATTGTAATAGTCTATCCCATCATAGAATATTTCACCCTTTTTGCTTGATATTTGTCTTGAAATCAGTTTTATGATTGTGCTTTTCCCACTTCCACTTTCTCCTACAAAAGCTATTCTTTCTCCTTTTTTCACATCAAAACTCACATTAATCAAAACTTTTTCGTCTCCATATCCAAATGTAACATCATTAAAGCTGATTAACGGAAAATCTGTTATCATTTCGTCACTCTTCATACCATCTGACAGCTCTTCCTCAGGCATAATATCAATAACGTCAAACACTCTTAAAACAGATACCAAGGCAGTCTGTGAACGTACAACCAACTGATAACAGCCTGATAACGGCTCTATTAATTTTTTAATTATACTTATATATGCAATTAACACGCCCATAGTGATTGCATTTCTAAATACCAGTACACCACCAACACAAATGGCAAGTGCCATAGGGACTTCCTGTATTACTCTTGATATTGGCTCCAGATTATACTGAGCCAAATCCGTTTCATTAGATGTTTTAAATGTTTTATAAAGAGCGTCTTCATACCGATTCATCATTTTTTCTTGAATATTATATGACTTTATTATTTCTGCCCCTGCAAATGCCTCATCTATATTATTATTAGTAAGCCCCAATTCTTTTACATACTGAGACTGACGAAGTTTTATCGGCTTTAGCAGCTTTACATTTAGCGGCACCATAATCGCCAGCGGAAATAAACATATCATTGCCAGTGGAGCATTCATAGAAATCAGATATACTGAATATACAACTGTAAGAATTGGCACATACAGGCAGTCTTTAAAATAACCAGATATGAAACCTGCAAGACCTTCTATATCTTCAGTCATTCGCTCCATAAGATCTCCATAATTACATTGATTGATATATTCCGGTGAGGCATTTATTAATGAATTCACAGCATCATTCCTAAAATCCTTTAACAATCCAGCACCGACAAAACCAGTCATTGCAACTAACACATAATTTGATACAATACCAACACATATCACAATTATTATTTTCAAAATAATATACCAGATTTCCTGCATCATATTACCCTTAGAAATGATATCTATTATTTCCCTTAATATATCGATAACCATAACTGTAGATATTGATGCAGTTACACTTGAAATAGCCGCTGCTATCATTTGTATCCAATATTTTTTACTGTATACTAACAGCCTTTTCATATAGACATTTTCCTCCATTTCTTTTATACTATATACAAGTATAACTTGCGCAAAATATTCTTTCAATGTCATTTGCGTAGCATATTTTTATACTTTTTACAATTTTAAATTGCAGATAATATATTTTTAAAGGAGGATTTATATGCCTCAGACCGATAGACATAAAGAAAGAGAAATTCCAATAGAATTTGATTTTTATAATACACTGGAATCATTACCAATGAATAACAGGTGTACTATCATTATGGTTTCTTGTGGAAATGCAACTATTAAAATCAATAATCATATTCAAACAGTTACATCTCCAGCTATACTATGTATATCCCAATACGACAATTTTCAATGCCTGGAACATACACATTTAAGTGCCAAGGCATTTCACTTTGATCCATGGTACATAAAAGCTTGTTTAAAATTTGAAAATCTTGAAGATTCGATTCCAATCGATGAAAAATATGTTTACGACAGAAATATGCTATATATGTTTACAAAGCATCATGGAAATTTTCAAGGCATTTTTTACTTAACACCTCAACAATATGTTCACATTAATGAACTTATGCTTATGATTGGTGCTGAGACATACGCACAAAGCGATGATTACTGGACTTGCCGTATCAGAAGAATGCTGCGCCAGACACTTAATTGCATTTTTGACATATATGTAGACCAATGTAAGTTAAAGTTCTACGAATTATCTGAGAATACTAATCCCGTTACAACCTGCACTGATTATATTCACAACAACTATCAGAACGATATTACATTAAGTTTCCTATGTGAACTTGTACACTTGAATCGAACCACACTTAACCAGCGTTTCAAGCAGCAAGTAAATTGTACATGTATCGAATACCTGCTTCACTACCGTCTTAAGATATCGCAGGAATTGCTATCTAACACCAATCTCAAAATTGATGATATTGCAACCCAATGTGGTTTTAAGTATAGTTCTTACTTCAACCGGCAATTTACAAAATGCCTTGGAATCACACCTTCTGAATTTAGAAAGAATCCTACAGGGTATAGCATGTTTGATGGTGGAAAGATTAGTAAATTATGAACATATCGTCTCATCACATCTTATGATTAGATAAGATAGGTATAATTCTAATAAGTCTTAATACACTCAGTCTCATTACCTTGTCCTTTGGACACTCCAAGACAACCAAAAAGGACATCCCTTGACCCGTAACAATTACGGTTAAGGAATGTCCTTTTTTCGCTACTTAGCAGTAAGAAATACAAACGATACTACTTATCCACAATCTATACAATTCCAAAATGCTTAAACGCCTGCATAATCGCTTCTTCCTTCTTAATCTGTGCGATATACAATGAAGAAACCTTAAGTCCTGTCTGTTCCAGTACATATGCCTTTATCTGCTCATAAGTTGCTTTTCCCTTGAATTCAGATAAATCCATATCCTCCAGATAGAAGTCCACCTTCACTTTTCTGCTGTCTACCAGTCTCCGTTCCACTTCGGTCCGCGCTTAGCAAAGGTCCACCGGACCTTTAGCGCCCTTGGAAAGTAAGACAACTGTCTCCACATGTACCGTATTCCCAAACTGATCTACCGGCTGTACTTTTTCCACCTTATATCCATATTCCACCAGCAGTTTAAGATCTCTTGCCAATGTTGCTGAATCACAGCTTACATATACTATCCTGTCCGGAGTCATGCTTACTATCGTGTCCAGCAGTTTTTTATCACAGCCCTTTCTTGGAGGATCCACCACAACTACATCTGGCCTTGTCATATCATATTCTTTACTGTCTGTTGAATCGTTATCAGATTGTACGCCTGTCTGTTTTTTATAAAATGCTGGAACAACTTCTTCTGCCTTGCCAACAAAAAACTCTGCATTATCTATATTATTAATCTTAGCATTATTCTTTGCATCTTCTATGGCCTGTGGTACTATCTCAACTCCATATACCTTACCAGCTTTCTTTGCAAGGAATAATGATATTGTTCCAATGCCGCAATACATATCCCATACGCTTTCATTTCCTTTAAGCCTTGCAAACTCAAGTGCCTTGTTATATAAAACCTCCGTCTGCTTAGGGTTAACCTGATAGAATGAAAGCGGTGAAATCTGAAACTTTATATCTCCTATATAATCCTCAATATATGGTCTTCCGTAAAGAGTTATACATTCTTTGCCAAGAATCACATTCGTATCTTCTTTGTTTATGTTTACAACCAGTGATGCAACATTTAACTTAAGCTTCTGTATAGCTTTAACCAGTCCGTCTGCTGCCTCTTTTCTTAGCATTTTCTTAGTCACAAGGCATACCATAACCTCATCTGTATGATATCCTGTCCTTATAAGCACATGCCTGACTGTTCCTTTATGTATATTTTCATTGTAAGCACGTACCCTGTATTCCTTCATCCATTCTTTTACAGCGTTAAGTATAAATGCATTATCTCTATGTCCAAGCATACAGTCATCATCAGGACATGCAATAATCGAATGTGTATGGCCTGCATAAAAGCCCATGACAATATTGCCGTCCTTATCCTCACCTACAGGATACTGTGCTTTGTTCCGGTATCTGAAAGGTGTATCCATACCAAGTATCTCACACATTTCATAGTCAGCACCTTCTGTAAGTCCACTTATTCTTAGCAAATTATCTTTTACAAGCTTCTGCTTATATTTAAGCTGTGCATTATAATTCATAGCCTGTATCTGGCAGCCCCCGCACTGTCTGGCAATCGGACATGCTGGTTCCACTCTGTCCTCAGATGGTTTAATTATATCCATCAGTCTTGCATAGCCATAATTCTTTTTAGCTTTCATTATTTTAACACGTACAACATCACCGATTACTGTATCCTTCACAAACAAAGTATAACCGTCTACTTTTCCAATTCCTTCACCAGATACACCTATATCTTCAATAGTCAGCTCCACACAATCATTCTTACTGTATGACATCCTTATCTCCATTTCCACTTATCTTATATTTTTCTATCTTTTTTCCTGTTTTACTGCATTTTCAATCTGCTCGTTATAGCATTACAATGATGTCATTGTCAAAAGATGTCCTAAAAGCTTGTCCTTCTTATATTAGAATCCAGCCATCTGTTAAAGCCAAGCCAGTCATTGGTATCCTTCGCTTCAAAGCACTCCCTTAATGTTTCAAGCTTTGCATCTATATTATCTGCCATTGAAAGTGCTACTGCTTCTGCTATTGCAGGCTTTTTAGGTGAACCATATTCAAGCTCACCATGATGTGATAATATACAATGTCCCATCTCATTTGCTATTATTGGTGGGAAATCTGGTATATTCTTTATCTTTTCCATAACCATCTCATATCCCATAACAATATGTCCTAAGAAATTCCCCTCATCTGTATAATCATTTCTTGGGAATTCAGAAAGCTCCTTTACCTTTCCTACATCATGGAGCATTGCACAGCTTATAAGAAGATCTCTGTTTAAAAAATCATAATTCTCGCTAATCTTATCACACAACCTTGTAACACTAAGACTATGCTCAAGAAGTCCACCTAAAAAACCATGATGTACTGTCTTTGCAGCTGATGTATTCTTAAATCTTTTGATAAATGCTTCATCATCCACAAAAAAAGCTGTAAGAAGCTGTTTTATGTACACATTTTCTATACTATTGACATAGCCAAGAAGTTCCCTGTACATATCTTCAATATCAAACCTTGAAGCTGGTATATAATCTGACTGTGAATATTCATTTTCTGCTGCCACACGTGCTCTTTCTATCTTAAACTGAAGTGCACCATTGTAACTTGTCACCTGTCCACTTACATATACATAATCATTTACATCAAAGTCTCCTATTCCACCAGAATTCACATCCCATATCTTGGAATCTATCTGCCCTGTTTTATCTGCAAGCATTACATTCTCATATTCTTTGCCTGTCTTTGTAAGTGCTGTTGACTTTGACTTGCATAAGTATACATCAGATATTCTGTCGCCATCTTTAAAAGTTTCAATAAATCGCATAATTAAATTCTCCATTCCTATTACAAATAATCATTATTTTTCTTTAGCTTATCTTAGCTCAACTGATACGTCATAGGACGCATCAAAGTATCCTGATTTTCCCTTTCTTTTTATGGATACATTAATAACCTGTCCTGCCGAGCTGTCATATATCTTATCATTAAGTCTTTGTATAGAATAACAAGGCATTTTGTTTATGCCCTGTATTATATCGCCTGGCTGCAGTCCTGCCTGATATGCTGGTGAATCATTATCAACCTTTGATATATATATTCCCATTGGAATTCCATTCTTTTCTGAAAGCTCACTATCCACATTCTGGGCTACTATTCCAAAATACATCTTTCCCTGCCTGTTAATCATACACTCAATCATACATTTAAGGTCAGATATTCCTATTGCTTTAAGCTTGGAATCTGAATTCACCTGAGATATTCCTACGACATTGCCATCTGAATTAAATAAAAAGCCATAATCATCCTTCATGCATGAAAGATTAGTCTCAAATATCTCATAATTGTTATCTATAGAATTGGCCACGGTTCTGTTCGTTATAGTCCCATAATCAATAGCACCACTTGTTCCATATATCTTCCCTGTAGCTATTACCATATCACCTTTGTTTAGTACATAAGAGTTATCAAGATCCGCAACCTTCATATACTGGCTATCAGCATCTGTCACCTGTGTATCGTATATGCTTATTATACTTATACCCGTCAGTTCATCAGAGCATACAAGCTCCGCCTTATATTCATCAGAATCCTGCACAACAACCGCATATTCTTCTACAGCCGCAGTATATGTCTGTGAGGTTAATATCATATATCTCCCATTCAGATGTCCTACAAGCAGCCCCATCGTAGAATATCCTTCAACATTATTTTCCAGTTTTACAAGATCATCCTGTATCTTTTCTGACACATATGGCGTATCACTATCATTGTCATTATAATGACCTGATACATATTCCCTGACTGTAACAACTGTTCTTTGCACATCAGATACCTTGCTTCTTAATGACTGTATGATTGCATCATAATCATTCTTAATCTGTCTCTGATCTTCTATCTGCTGCGTTTCAGGATCAGGATACTCATCCCTTGTAAATTCTATATGATCAACAACTCTGTTTCTTACAGCTATTTTATCCATGATCACTGGTATAACTATCTTATCTGCAACAGCATATATAACGCCTATAGCTATTATAAGAAGAAGTATTTTCACAGTCTTGATAAGTCTTCTGTATTTCACCTTGGGGCTTGGCACTATCCTCTCTGTATACAGCGGATATTCCTGCTCATGTCCGTTATTTTTGTGTTCCATATTATTCCTCAGCGCTCATTATATCATAATTTACTCTTTTTATGATAACTTATATTTATGAACAAACTATGTCAAAGCTATTAATAAGCGTTCCTTTTTTGCATATTTATTACTATATCATATAGTTTTTTATGCGCAAATGCTGTAAAATACATTTATAAAAAATAATATATCGGAGTACTACATTGAATAAAAAAACTTTAATAACACTTGAATATAATAAAATAATATCAGCCCTTGTGTCTATGGCATGTTCTGATGGTGCCAGACAGACTCTTAAGGCTCTTGTTCCAATGAATAACATTGATGATATCAACGCAGCTCTTGATGAAACAAACGATGCTCTCACAAGAGTTTACCAGAAAGGCAGCGTAGATTTCTCAAGAATAAAAGATATACGTGCAAGTCTTGCCCGTCTTAAGGTTGGAAGCTCTCTTAACACTCTTGAGCTTCTTAACATCAGCATGCTTCTTGAGTGTGCTGCTCATGTTAAAAACTATTATGAAACAAGAAATGATTCTATCCAGCCTATGATAGATATTCTTGACCCTCTTACACTTCTTGGGAATGCCATCAGGAAATGTATTATATCAGAGGATGAGATAAGCGATGATGCTAGCTCTACACTGCGCGATATAAGACGCAAAAAAAATCAGGCTGCTGACCGCATACACACTGAACTTAATAAGCTTTTGAATTCACCATCAACAAGAACATATCTTCAGGATTATGTCATAACAACAAGGCAGGGAAGATTCTGTCTTCCTGTTAAAGCTGAATACAAATCAGCTATGCCAGGTATGGTACATGACCAGTCAGCCACAGGCTCAACACTTTTTATAGAACCGGCCTCTGTTGTTAAGCTTAACAACGATATTCGCGAGCTTGAGCTTAAAGAGCAGGCTGAGATAGAAGTTATACTTGCAGACTTAAGTGAAAAGGCTTCTTGTCATACTGATACACTTTTATCTGATTATAACATTCTTACACAGCTTGATTGTATATTTGCCAAAGCCCTGCTATCAAGGCACTATAACTGCAGCCGTCCTGTTATGAATACTGACAGTCGCATTAACATAAAGAAGGGAAGACATCCTCTCATTGAACCACATAAGGTTGTTCCGATTGATATATACCTTGGAACAGATTTTAACCTTCTTATAATAACTGGTCCTAATACCGGCGGTAAAACTGTTTCGCTAAAGACTGTAGGTCTCCTTACTCTTATGGCTGAGGCCGGGCTTAACATCCCCGCACTTGACCACTCCGATATAGCTGTATTTGATGATATATTTGCTGATATCGGTGATGAACAGAGTATTGAGCAGAGTCTTAGTACCTTTAGTTCACATATGACTAATACTGTTGATATCCTAAAGAAGGCTGACAGTAGAAGCCTTATATTGTTTGATGAAATAGGTGCCGGAACTGATCCTACTGAAGGTGCAGCCCTCGCAATATCCATACTTGATAATCTTCACAAACGTGGAATAACCACTATGGCAACAACCCACTACAGTGAAATCAAGATGTATGCGCTTACAACTGATGGCGTAGAAAATGCATGCTGTGAGTTTGATGTTGAATCTCTTCGCCCTACTTATCGTCTTCTTATTGGTATTCCTGGCAAAAGTAATGCATTTGCAATATCAAAAAAGCTTGGCTTGTCTGATGAAATCATAGCTGATGCTTCAAGACGTCTTGATTCAGAAGATATAAGATTCGAAGATCTTGTAACAGACCTTGAACAAAGCCGTGTAACTATTGAAAAAGAACGCGAAGAGCTGGCCCAGTATAAGGAACAGATTAAGACCCTAAAAGCTGAACTCACAAAGAAAACTGAAAGGCTTGATGAGCGTACTGATAAAATCATAAGAAAAGCCAACGAAGATGCTGCACGCATACTTCGTGATGCCAAGGAATATGCAGATAAGACTATTAATGCCATGAATAAGCATGGTATGTCAGTCAAAGAGCTTGAAAAGCATCGTAGTGAAATACGCGAAAAAATAAACAACCGTCAGGAAAAGCTTAAACTTGAACCAGTTAAACCTCAGACCATAAAGGCTCATGATATATCTGAATTCAAGCCTGGCATGCATGTTAAGGTTCTCACTATGAATGTTATAGGTACAGTTACACAGGTACACAAGAACAAAAATCAGGTTTCTGTACTTATAGGAAGCCTTAATACCAAGATGGACATAAAAAATCTTGCTATCCTTAAAGGCTATAAAGACCCGGAAGATAATAAAGCAGCAGCTTCAAAGTCTGGCAGCGGTTCAAGTAAAATCAAAATGTCAAAGTCTTCTTCTGTTTCATCGGAAATAAATCTCCTTGGTTATACCGTAGATGAAGCAATAGCAGTACTTGATAAATATCTTGATGATGCATATATTGCGAAGATTCCACAGGTAAGAATTGTACATGGTAAAGGCACAGGTGCACTGCGCTCCGGTATAACCTCTTATCTTCGTGGAATACCTTATATAAAAGAGTTCCGCTTAGGACAGATAGGTGAAGGGGCCGAAGGCGTGACTATTGTTACATTTAAAGACTGACATACTATGATATTTTATCGCAAAGAAAAGGAGACCCCTTATGGTTACTAAACAAAAAATCCTTATCGTGGATGATGATGAAAATATAGCAGAATTGATTTCTCTGTATCTTACTAAAGAATGTTTTGAAACAAAGATTGTATATGATGGGGAAAGTGCACTAGATGCACTTCCTTCATTCAAGCCCAATCTCATCCTTCTTGATCTTATGCTTCCTGGTATTGATGGTTATCAGGTATGCAGGGAAATAAGAAAGAATAATAACACCCCTATAATTATGTTATCTGCAAAAGGTGAGACATTTGATAAAGTTCTTGGGCTTGAACTTGGGGCAGATGATTATATGATTAAACCCTTTGAAACCAAGGAGCTGGTTGCCCGTGTCAAGGCAGTTTTAAGACGCTATCATCTTCCTCAGTCAGCAATAACTCCTAACGAATCTTCCAAATGTGTAACTTATCCTGACCTTGTTGTCAATCTTGATAACTATTCAGTAACCTACTATAAAAAATCAGTAGAAATGCCGCCAAAAGAGCTCGAGCTGCTGTATTTTCTTGCTTCAGCTCCTAACCAGGTATTTACAAGAGAACAGCTCCTTGACAATATATGGGGCTATGATTATATAGGTGATACAAGAACTGTGGATGTACACATTAAAAGAATACGTGAAAAAATAAATGACCATGACAAATGGGCAATAGAAACAGTATGGGGTATCGGCTATAAGTTCGTAACCAGATAATGCTTTATATACGTATTCATGCATGGCTGTTATGCACTTAAGCACCATACACACATTTAAGATGGGAGATTAGTGTGAAAAATAAGATTTTTCACACGCAAGAATGGAGATTATTATGAAATACAATATGCTTATAAAGCAGATTTTACTATATATAGTCGTTGCCATAACCAGCTTTGCAGCTGTTACAACTATATGCTATAGATGTGATTATAACAGAATATATAATTATTATTCCAATAATCTTTATCAGCAGGCAACAGAAATATCTGTTGAATATGGTACTGACTTTCTTGCCTCTAATCGTATGCCGGCTATAAGAACTAATCTTAACATATTATCCCATCTTAATAATACACGCATAATGTTTATTGAGCCTGAAGGAAAAGTACTGCTTGACACTGGATATACACACAAGGCATCCAAAGAAGACTGCCTTTATGAGGTGGAAGACTTTGACTACGGAAGCCTTAACGGAGAACATTCCCACCTTGGCAACTTTTTTGGGCTGTTCAACGAAAATATGCTTAGTGTGTATTCTCCTATAACCAGTGATTTTTCAATTGTTGGATATGTTGTCATAAACCTTCCTGAAAGTGTGCTTACCGACCGTGTTTACCAGACATTTAACACTAACTATCTGACACTTGCTATTTCTATGACATTATCTTTATCTATGCTCATATTATATTTTGTATATATACATGCACCTATAAACGAACTTACTAAAGCAACTATCGAATATGGAAAAGGAAATCTGTCTTACCGCATACAGTCTAAACACAACGACGAAATAGGACGACTTGCGGCATCACTTGATTATATGGCACAGGAATTAAACGAAATGGATAAATTCCAGCAGAAATTCTTATCCAACATATCCCATGATTTCCGCTCTCCTCTTACTTCTATAAAAGGGTATCTTGAGGCTATTGAGGATGGCACCATACCTGCTGAGATGATAAATAAGTATATAAACATTGTTCTTTTTGAGACTGACCGCCTTACTAAGCTTACAAGTAATATCCTTACGCTTAATGAGCTTGACCCTAAAAGCGTACGGCTTGATATAAGCACATTTGATATCAACTCTGTTATTAAACATACTATAGAAACACTTGAGGGAACATGTAAGAAAAAAAACATCAAGTTCAGCCTTACATTTGCTGGGAATATTGAAAATGTAAAAGCTGATAAGCAGAAAATCCAGCAGGTTATTTATAATCTTATTGATAATGCAATAAAGTTCAGCCACGATAATTCTTTCATATACGTAACCGTCAGGGAAAAAGGTGAAAAAGCACAGATATCCATAAAAGATTCCGGAAGCGGTATATCTAAAGAGGATATTGACAAAATATGGGACAGATTCTATAAATCAGATGCTTCACGAGGCCGGGATAAAAAAGGTTCTGGTCTTGGACTGTCTATTGTCAAAGAAATTATCCAGGCCCATGAAGAACATATCGATGTCATAAGCACCAAAGATGTAGGAACTGAATTTATATTCACACTCCCACTAGATAAAAAGTAAATACTATACCATCTGTTAAGCCACTGGAAAACCTTTAGCTGTACTACTACTATTCATCCTTCCAATGAAGCTTATGCAGATGTCCATTAAGGCGCATGTCTTTAAAATCATGCTGCCTTAATGCTTCATATGCCACTATTGCAACCGAATTCGACAGGTTTAAAGACCTTATATCTCCTATCATAGGTATTCTTATACATGTATCTTCACTAGAAACAAGAATATCCTCTGGAATACCTGCGCTTTCCTTACCAAACATTATATAGCAGTCATCTTCATAATGCACATCAGAATATGTTTTATGTGCCTTGGTTGTTGCCATATATATTTTAGCACCTGGATTCTTTTTCAGAAAATCCTCATAATCGTTATAAACCGTAACATCCAGTTTATCCCAGTAATCAAGCCCTGCTCTTTTAACCATCTTATCATTAATGCTAAATCCTAATGGTTCTATAAGATGCAGCCTTGCTCCTGCTGCCACACATGTTCTTCCTATATTTCCAGTATTAGCTGGCATTTCTGGTTCATGTAACACTATATTAAGCATATTATTTCTTTCTGTTAGTCCTTTCTCTTATTCCGTCTTAATAGCTATATCAAGCTCAAGTGAAAGTCCATCTCCTGCCTGTATAGGAACACATATATTCTGTGCATATGTCTGTGTTATCGTCATAGAGCCCTGACATACAGTCGGTGGTGTTATATCTATCACAATTCCCTTTGTTGAAAATATGGTTGCTGCATTACCCATAATCATATTTCCAAGTTCACTTATAGCACTTGTTGCCATATCGTCAAGCTCTGTTACAGGCATTCCCATCATCATTCTTGAGGCTACGTTAAGTGCATTGGCATATGAAAACGCCATAAGTACCTGCCCCTTCATCTCACCTGTAATACCTATCATAATCGCAACAGTTTCATCCTCGAACTCAGTTTTCTTAACATATGGTTTTCCTATACTCATATCTGTCTGACATATGTCTTTCATAATGCTTGTTGCTGCCATAAGAAATGGGTTTATCAAATCCGCACTAATACCTGCCATATTCTGCTCCTCCTGTCTGTATTTAAACTCAATTAATATTTACCTTAATGTATAAAACCAGCTGCTATTAACCTGGCTTTCATATAGATGGCTAAGAGAATACGACATTGAATCATCATAGCTTATTTATAAAGTTCTTTATCCTTCTTAGTCCTTCTTTAAGACTATCTAGTGAATATGCATATGATATTCTTACAAAGCCTTCTCCACTTTCGCCAAACGCCGTTCCCGGAACTACTGCTAACTTCTGGTCTTCAAGAAGTCTGTTTGCAAACTCTTCAGATGTCATTCCGAATTTTTTAATAGATGGGAATATATAAAATGCACCAAATGGTTCAAAACAATCTATACCCATCTCTCTTAATTCATGAACAAGATATCTTCTTCTCTGATCGTAAGCAGTAACCATCTTTTCAACTTCCATGTCACAGTTTTTAAGTGCCTCAACTGCTGCAAACTGACTGTTTGTAGGTGCACACATGATAGCATACTGATGAAGCTTTATCATCTGTTTTATAATATAGTCCGGACCACATGCATATCCTAATCTCCATCCTGTCATGGCAAATGCCTTGGAGAAACCATTAATCATAATAGTTCTTTCCTTCATGCCTGGAAGGCTTGCTATAGAACAATGCCTTTCATCACCATATGTAAGCTCTGAATATATCTCATCTGATATAACATATAAATCATTCTCTATAATAACTGGTACAAGCTCCATAAGCTCTTCCCTTGTCATGATTGCACCTGTTGGATTATTAGGGAATGGCATAATAAGTATCTTTGTCTTATCCGTGATATGTTCAAGAAGTTCTTCCTTTGTAAGCTTGAACTGGTTCTCTTCCTTAAGATTAACAAACACTGGTACTGCATCTGCCATAACAGCACATGGAAGATATGAGACATAGCTTGGCTGAGGTATTATGACCTCATCACCAGGATCTACCATACATCTTAAAGCTATATCTATAGCTTCACTTCCACCAACAGTAACAAGAGTTTCTTTCAGTGGATTGTATACCACGTTATATTTCCTTGCCACATAGTTACATATTTCTTCTCTTAATTCTTTCAGTCCGGCATTGGATGTATAGAATGTACGGCCCTTTTCAAGTGCATATATTCCTTCTTCTCTTACATTCCATGGTGTATCAAAATCAGGCTCTCCAACACCTAG
>OGIC01000517.1_pt1 | contig 20469 bp, 12 predicted proteins | sample 1571681 | NCBI WGS metagenome assembly OGIC01 (sample SAMEA2582046, study PRJEB24529) | metagenome | biome: Human gut stool | place: China | collected 2011
CGAAACGTACGAGGGGACGGAATACGATATGACCCAGAACTTGAAAGTAGCCGTAAAGAAAAAAGATAGTAACGAGACCGATACGGTTATCAGTCCGGTAGCCAATCCTTGGATGACTCGGGATATGGTGAACATGTTGAATGGGTTAAAACCGGACGCCGTAAAAAGCTACCGTTTGGTTGCCGTACCACAATGCTCCTACTCTACCGTGATCCAGTTACGTGACTGGTTACCCAATGCAGTAGGCGGCGTGGTTTGGATGGCCTATGATAATCCCGGACAAAGCCCCCGCATCCCCATCTTCTGTGGGACGAAAGATCTCCCGGCTTGCTTCAAGGTTTGCGGACAGCACCGTTACCGGGAAGATGCCGCCGTATGGGCTTTCCGTCGTGCCAATAAACTCGCTACCGTACGTTGGGGAGCGACTAAAGATCGTATGAAAGCATCTATCGCCCATTTTACGGAGAAAGGGCAGACAGAACTTCCTTTCGTAGAGAGCCGTTACAAAGAGATTCTTACCCAACAAGGTGAGGAGGCCGCAAAAGAATACCTAACCGGATATACCGCCGATTTCGCCGGAGCCACGATGCTACGCTGGAGAGAAATGGGAGACTCATTCTGGACCCAATTCGAAAGAGGCTTCTAATCACCACATCCGATAGTAGAGACGAGGCACACCCCGTCTCTACAATAATAATATAAACTTAAATTCATATACAATGAGAACATTCATTCTATCATGCGCCTTAGCGTTAGGTTCCTTGAGCACATTCGCTCAAGGCTACCAATTTACGGATGTAGTAAAGGTACCCGCCACGCCAGTCAAGAATCAAGCATCCACGGGAACCTGCTGGTGCTTCGCCACGACCTCTTTCATGGAGTCGGAATTACTCCGTATGGGAAAAGGGACGTACGATCTCTCTGAGATGTTTATCGTCCGCCAGAAATACATGAACCAGTTGCAGGATAATTATGTCCGCCAAGGCAGAGGTAATATCGGTCAAGGAAGTCTTTCCCACACCTTCATGAACGCTTTCAACCAAGTAGGTATCGTTCCGGAAGAGGTGTACTCGGGTATCAACTACGATTCCGACCGGCACAATCATGCCGAGATGGTAAAATACATCAAGGCGATCGCAACGACAGCCGTGGACATGAAGAAACGTAGCCCGGAATATTACAAACTAATCGATAACCTATTCGATACCTACCTAGGCAAGCTTCCGGAGAAATTCACTTATCAAGGCAAGGAATATACCCCGAAGACATTCGCCGCCTCCCTAGGGTTGAATATGGACGATTATATCGAGCTGACAAGCTTCACGCATCATCCGTATTACCAGAAATTCGAGGTAGAGGTTCCCGATAACTGGGAACATGCGCAAATGTATAACCTCCCGTTGGATGAGATGATGCAAGTCGCGGATTATGCTTTAAATAATGGTTACACGGTATGTTGGGATGGCGACGTGAGCGAGAAAGGCTTCTCTTTCAAGAATGGCGTGGCGATCAACCCGGAGGTAAAGAAGGTGGAAGATTACTCGACTACCGACCGTGCTCGCTTTGAGAAAATGGACGAGAAGGAACGTCTGGAGGAAGTCTACAAATTCGAGAAACCTTTCCCGGAAGTAAACGTCACCCCGCAGGTCCGTCAAGAAGGCTTCGAGGCGTTCGTCACGACCGATGACCATTTGATGCACCTTACCGGCATCGCCAAAGATCAAAACGGCACGAAATATTATATCACCGAGCGTAATACTTTCGGCGGATACTTGAACATGTCCGATAGTTTTGTCCGTGCCAAGACGATCTATATCATGGTACATAAGGATGCGATACCAAAGGCAATCAAGTCTAAATTAGGCATTTAGAACTTCCCTATCGTATAGGATATTACAATGCCCATCGTAAGGTTGTTAGAATAGGCATTCAAAGCACCTTACAATGGGCATTATTAGCTCCTTAGAATGGGCATCCGCGAAAATCATGGATGCCCATCTCTTTTTTCTCTCATCGAACGAGCCTCAACTCTTCAATCAACCTTGGGCATTTACCCCATTTATCGATCATGAAAAGGACATAGCGGATATCTACGCCGATGCAACGTTGCAAATCCGGTTCAAAAGCGATATCACCACTCATCGCCTCCCAGTTACCGTCGAAAGCAAGTCCGATCAAACGGGCGTTTTTATCGAATACCGGGCTACCGGAATTACCACCAGTGATATCATTGTTCGAGAGGAAGCACAGCTGCAATTCCCCTTTTTCATTCGCATAAGGTCCGAAATCACAGCTACGAACCAGATCCAGTATCTCCGGTTGTACCCAGAACTCATCGCTCGTCGGGTCCTCTTTCTCTAGGATACCTTTATCCGTTGAGTAATAATTGTACCATGCGGCATCATAAGGACGATACCCTCCGATAGAACCATAGCTTAAACGCATCGTGAAATTAGCGTCGGAAGACAAAGCTTTCTCCGGATACATCTCCTTCAAGCCCGCGAAATACAAACGTTCTCCCTTAGCGATATCATACTCCGCATCGCCCATCAACTGCTGTAACTGGAAGATAGACACCAATACGGACAAGCTCAGTTCCGCCGCCGGATCTTTTCTCAATTTCTCATATTGCTTCGGATTTCTCAACATCTCGGCGATCTTGTCGTACGACAATAAGGAAGTCTTCTTAAATACATCCGCCGCATATTTCTCATAATTTCCTTTATACTTCTTATCAACGCTCGTATAAATATCCGGCAAGAACTCCGGAGATACACGTTCTTTCGCGATCTTCATCATCGCGGCCAGTACCTTCTGATCCAAAGACGGCTCGTAATCCTTGAAGAACGGTTGGATACGATCCTCTAAAAAGACAGTAATCTCTTCCGGGGTAGCTCCTTCAATATCCACCGATTGCACCATACGGGCCAAACGAATAATCTCCGCTCCACTAGAAAACGCCTCATTCAAATAGGTCAAAGCCTCTCTATATTTATTGGTCGAGGTATATCCTTTTTCCAGCAAATTCAAGACCTCGCCATATTTAGCGCCCCGGGCCTGATCTTTCGCTACCCAATCAGCGAAGGCCGTCTCCTCCGCACGTTTACGTTCGATCACGTTTAGATTCGCCAATCCTTTATTCATACCGATCGAGTTCTTCCAATAATTGGAGCTTCCCGCATACTTAGAAGCATATTTGATACGTACAGCGTCGCTAGCCAACATCGCCTCTTTCCAGATGCCCTGCTTGATGCCACGCACCTCGATACGAGGCTTATTACTATTCTCGATACGCTGTTGCACGCCCCAAGAGCACAAATAACGATCCGTGCTTCCCGGAAAACCGATTGTCATGGCATAATCTTTATCTTGATAGCCTTGCATAGACACCTCCGCTACATATCTCGGGGTATAAGGCTTATTATCCGCGTTGTATTCCGCCGGTTTATTATCTGCGTTGGCGTACACACGGAATACGGAAAAATCACCGGTATGCCGAGGCCACATCCAGTTATCCGTATCGCCACCGAACTTACCGATAGAGCTAGGCGGAGCGAAAACCATACGCACGTCACGATAAACATCGTACACCACCAAGAAATATTTATTATTGCTATAGAAAGGGACAACATCAGCCGCTAGGAACTCATTATTTCCCACGGAATCACAAATCACACGACCGATAGAATCAGCCGCCGACAAACGCTGGAACTCATCCTCGATACCGGAGATCTGGCTGTTGATACGATCGCTCACGTCTACGGTCTCTTTCAGGTAACGTACCGTCAAGCCTGGAACCGGAAGTTCTTCCTGTTTACTTTGAGAGACAAAACCATCTTTCAGATAGTCGTGCTCCACACTACTCAACTGCTGGATGGCTCCGAAACCACAATGGTGATTCGTGAAGATCAATCCCTCGTTAGAGACCGTAATACCGGTACATCCCCCACCGAAGATTACCACGGCGTTCGCCACGCAAGGATCCGTCTCACTATACAACTGATCATAGGATGGGGTAAAACCCAACTCAGCCATTCTCGCCAAATTCTGCTTATTTAATTCCTTCAGCACCCACATGCCCTCATCGGCATATAACTGGCCGGAAGCGGCTAAAAGCAACAAAGCCGCCCACACTCTTTTCATCAACTTCATTCTACTCTGATTAGTCTAAATTATTCGATTAGTAATTTAATATTTTTCATTTCCACACGAGCCGACAGCCATTCCCTGATCTTCTTACGTTCCGCATCTTTAATGATCGTCTTACTTTTCAGATAAACCAGCATAACCGTATCCGGCTTCGCCGTCTCCGTATTCACGATATACGTATTCGAGCAAGATGCCTCAACTACATAGGGGAAAAGAACCTTCATCTCCGGGAGCAACTCGGATGTCAAACGCCTATAACTCTGATATTTGTCAACCTGTCGTTTTAACGAATCTATCTGGATGGTCTGCGCACGTAGTACCTCCTCGCTATTCTTATATAAATCCTGCATCAAGAGGCTTTTCAACTCATTGATATCCGTGGCCTCTTGTCCGAAGCCTTGTTGCACGACTAAATGCACATCTTTCAATCCATACTTAGGCAATTTAGCCCGGGCGTTAGCGATCATCTCATCCGGTACCGTCTGGCCGATCAAGACTACTTTCACCTCCTTTTTCTCGCTCGTATCCGTAACGACCTTATTCAAGATTTGCGTATTCGGGAAAGTCAACTCCTCCGATACGAAGTTACGTACCCGATCATTGAAATAACTACTCCGGATCAAGTTATAACTCAAGAAAAGGCTCGGCACGATCGTGAAAAAAACAATGATACCCACGTAACGAGTCACGATCTTTTCCCGTTGTTTATCCAAGAAAACTTTCTTCGGATATTTCAACAAACGAACGACGACAAACGTAGCCAAACTGATAAAAACCGTATTGATAAAATACAGATAAAAAGCACCGAAAAAGTAATACAAATTGCCACTCGCCAACCCGAATCCAGCCGTACAAAGCGGAGGCATCAAAGCCGTAGCGATAGCTACACCCGGAATCACGTTACCCTTACTCTTTGTCGAGCTCGCCACGATTCCGGCCAGACCACCGAAGAAAGCGATCAATACATCGTATACCGTAGGTTGCGTACGGGCAAGCAACTCGCTTTGCGCCTCGCTGATCGGTGAGATCAAGAAATATAAGGTGGAGGTAATCACGCTAAAAATAGTAGCGGTAGCGAAATTACGGAACGAACGCTTGATCAACTCGAAATCGGAGATTCCCAATCCCAAGCCGAATCCCATGATCGGTCCCATCAGCGGCGAGATCAACATCGCGCCAATGATCACTGCCGTAGAGTTGGTATTTAACCCGAGAGAAGCGACAAACGTAGCGAAAATAAGTACCCATAAGTTCGTCCCCTTAAACTCTATCCCCTTTTTAATGGATTCTATCGTCTCCAGCTCATCTTCCTTTTCCTGCCTGACGTCGAAATTACGGACAAAAAAATCCATAATCTGTTTATGTAGCAATCCTTTTTCCATGCGGTATTAATCTTGTCCCATATTTATGCAAAGATATTCCAATTGTTTGTTTTTCTAACTATTTAATAGCTTTTTTATGGTGAGATTACGTATATTTGCATTTACAATACAACAACAAGAGATCCTATTTGTATGAAACGATATCTAATGCTTTTATGCTTATTGTTTATGTCCTTTGTCGTTTCATCTCAAACGACCACACCAGACTCACTCAAAAACGCCTTGCAAAAAGCAACCTCCGAACGCTCAAGATTGGAAATCCTTACCAATTTAATGGACATCTCACGAAACGATGACATATTAGTAAACGCTAAACAACTCTATCAGGAAGCCTTAAAAGCGAATGACAATTACTATAAGGAAGCGGCATTGACCGAGATTCTCCGGCATTATATCAACACGGACCAGACCGATAGCGCAAACGCCTACATCGCCAAGGCCGAGCAGGAGCTAAAAGGAGAAGCCAGAACCAGCCTCGTATCGTTCATGAAAATGATCCAAGATACGCGCGTCATATTATATTCTACACATCCGGTGAACCGAGAAGGAAAGTCCTCATGAATTGCCTATTCAAGCTGGAGGAACCCGACAAATTGTCTCCCTATGAGAAAATAGCCTGCAATTATGTACTTGGTATGGCTGTCAGCAACAGCGTCATGGAAGAGAACATGCTTCAGGAGGACTTCAAGCAAGGGAAAGAATATTTCGATAATGTTCTGGCCGAGGCGGAAAAACTGCCCCTACGATATGCGTACAATTTCTTGCCTAACACCTATTTCATGCTATGCGCTTATGCGAGTGACCCTCAAGAACGAGGACAATATGCTACCCGTTACCTAAACACGATCTTGGGCTACTCTAATATCCCGGAGATGAGGAAACGTCCTTACGCGATCAACAAACGCCATTTATTAAGCGCTTATTCAAACCTTGCCATTAGCGCCGAGGCTATCGGAAAAGATTTGGCGACCTCCTATTACCGTGAGTTCATGAATCTGTTGAAAACTTATCCGGAATCAGCTAGCGCCGCCCCGGAGTATGAGCTCTACTACACCTCATCGAATTATTACCTAGGTATTAAGGACTATAAGAAATTCATTGAGTTCAGCGACTCTTTGATCAATTTCTCCAAACAGATACCGCTTTACAAGGAACATGTAATCGCTTATGTATCCGCCAAAGCTGCCGCCTACGACAGCCTCCGGATGTACAAGGAGGCCTATGAGACATCCAAGGAGTACGCAGTATTGCTAGATACCTTGCGTATGCAAGAACTCAGGAAGAAAATGGAAAATCTGGAGATCGAGAAAGGGGCGAACGAGTTGGTGATCGAAAAGAAATCATTGGAACTGGAATTACAGGAAAGCAAGAAAGAGAATTACCTGTATATGTCCTTATTGCTTCTAGCTTTATGCACCGTATTCTATATCTTTTTCCGGCTAGGCAAAATGAGATCTCTTTATCAAGCACTACAAAAATCCAATGAGCAGGTCTTGATAGCGAACCAGAAAGCACAAGAGAGCGAGGAGATGAAGACCGCCTTCATCCGGAATATGTCGCATGAGATACGGACTCCCTTAAACGCAATCAACGGTTTCTCGGAACTCATCACCAACGACGATATCTCCATGGACGAGAAACAGGCTTTCAGCCGTATTATCTATGAAAACTGTTACCACTTGACTTCCATGCTGAACAATCTCCTTGAGATCGCCCAGCTCGATAGCGGCAATGATTCCCTTCCTCTTGTTCCCACACGTATCCATGAGCTTTGTTTACATGAGATGCAACAGGTAAAGAAATATCAAGAGAAGCCGGAGATCAACTATGTGGTGGAAGGCGATAAGGAGAATGATATGATCTTGACCAACCGTGCTTATTTCAGTTTGATCATCTCGCATCTGCTGGCAAACGCGAATAAATTCACGGAGAAAGGAAGCATCACGCTTTCATACCATCTGGATAGCGGAGCCAATTTAGTGACCCTGTCGGTAACAGATACGGGTTGCGGCATCCCTCAAGACAAACAGGAATGGATATTCGAGCGTTTCACGAAGACCAATGATTTCATTCCCGGCTCTGGCCTGGGGCTTTACCTATGTCGCTTGATCGTTAACCGGCTAAACGGTAAGATAAAGACAGATCCGTCTTATACGAAAGGCTCACGCTTCGTTATCACGATGCCAATCGCCACGCCGTCCAAGCCCTCCGAACCTACCGATTAACGGAAGAAACGTCCTACGTACGGGAGTTCTCGTAAAGGTAAATCCCTTTTAACCATAAATGCGATGAATACGCCTAATAAGATCGTGCGGTATCCCAACCGGAGCCATTCAGACTGTATCGGCAGTGCCATGCCTGCCACGTATAACACCGTCGCCACTCCGAAATAAAGAAATGCGGATTTCAAGTCGTACTCGATCGGGAATTTCTTTTGTCCTACAAAATAGGATAAAAGCATCATCAATAAATTACAAAAGAACGATGCCCACGCACAAGCCATATAACCGTACGAGGGACCGAACAGCAAGATAATAGAGACCGTGGCCACACATCCGATCGTGGAGAAATAGGCGCCCCATCGTGTCTGGTCGATCAGCTTATACCATAAGGAGAGGTTGAAATAAATACCGAAGAACAACTCGCCCAGCATCACGATCGGCACTACCCGTAATCCGGGATAATAAGCCGGCCCGACAAAGTACTTCAAGATATCGATATAGAACATTACCCCGAGGAAGATAAACAAGGCGAATATGATGAAATATTTCATCGCTTCCGAGTAGGCTTTCTTATTATCATCGCCCTTGTTTTTAGCGAAAATAAACGGCTCATAGGCATACCGGAAAGCCTGCGTGAACATCACCATCACCACGGCGATCTTGAAGCATGCGCCGTATATACCCAATTGCTCGTTCGCGTACTCCTTATCATCAAACAAGAATGGAAACAGGATCTTATCTGCCGTCTGGTTAAAGATACCGGCAATACCTAGAATGAGGATCGGGAAGGAATAACGCAAGATTTGTTTCAATACCGTTCCGTCTACTTTCGCCCGTATGCCCGGCAAGATATCCGGGATCAAAAGCAATAAGGTTATCAGTGTCGTAAACACGTTCGCCACGAATACATAGCCTACCCCATAATCCGGACGATAGAACCAGCTTATCGCCTCCGGATAGTGCGTATGCAACCACGGACAAGTGATCAAGAAGAATATATTCAAGATAATATTCAAGAAAATACTCAGCAACTTAATCCCGGCGAAACGCCATGCTTTTCCCTTATACCGAAGATAAGCGAACGGAATGCAACAAAAAGCGTCTACCGCCACGATACCCGCCATCATCCCGATATACTCCGGATGGTCACCATATCCCAAGCCGGCACTAATAGATGGTAACAAGGCGAAAACCGCTACGCTAAACAGCGCCGAACTTCCCAGCAGGCAATACAGCACGGAAGCGTACACCCGCATCGGCTCTTGCTCCTCTTTCTTATTGATGAAACGGAAGAACCCCGTCTCCATGCCATAAGTAAGCAAGACCAGCAACAGGGCTGTCCAACCATATAAATTCGTCACGATCCCATAATCCCCTGTTCCGGCCAACACACGTGTGTACATCGGCACCAACATCCAATTCAGGAAACGCCCCACTATACTACTCAATCCATAAACGGCTGTCTCTTTAGCGAGCCGCTTCATTCCTCCTGCCATATCGTATCTGTCTAATCAAATAAAGAACCTTGTTCCCCCACCCGGCTACGTCCCAGATGGGTATAAGCTAAATCGGTGACCTCACGGCCACGGGGCGTGCGTTTGATAAAGCCCTCTTTGATCAAGAAAGGCTCGTACACTTCTTCTAGCGTTCCGGGGTCCTCGCCCAAAGCCGTGGCGATCGTCGTTAATCCGACCGGGCCTCCCTGGAATTTATCAATGATCGTCGTCAGCAACTTATTATCGATCTGATCCAAGCCATACCGGTCTATATTCAACGCCTCCAAAGAGAAGCAAGCGATCGCCTTATCGATATCTCCGTTCCCCTTCACTTGAGCGAAATCACGCACACGGCGCAATAAAGCGTTGGCGATACGAGGCGTACCCCGGCTACGGGAAGCGATCTCTCTAGCGGCGTTCAACTCACATTTTACATTCAAGATATTAGCACTACGGAGCACGATCTTCGTCAGCGTCTCCATATCATAATACTCCAAGTGCATATTGATACCGAAACGGGCACGCAGCGGACTAGTCAGCAAGCCGCTACGGGTCGTAGCGCCAATCAATGTAAACGGAGCCAAATCGATCTGTATCGAGCGGGCGCTTGGTCCTTTATCGATCACGATATCGATCCGGTAATCCTCCATAGCGGAATACAGGTATTCCTCCACGATCGGGCTCAACCGGTGAATCTCATCGATAAAAAGCACGTCGTTCTTCTCCAGCGAGGTCAATACCCCGGCCAGATCTCCCGGCTTATCCAGCACCGGCCCCGACGTGACCTTGAAACCAACCCCCAACTCGTTCGCTATAATATTCGACAACGTCGTCTTTCCCAACCCGGGAGGTCCATGCAAAAGCACATGATCCAGCGCCTCCTTACGCATGCGGGCAGCCATGACGAACACCTTCAGGTTCTCCACCACCTTCGCCTGCCCGCTGAAGTCACGGAGCGAAAGCGGCCGAAGCACGTTCTCGTACTCTCGTTCGTTTTCCGGCATCCGGGCATCCCTTATATCAAAATCATCTTCCATATTCACGTTCATTGACTTGCAAAGATAATGTTAAACAACACATTCACGAAAATAGATGTATAAAATATTTTTCTAACAGTGAGAAAAGCATATGTTTGCTAAAGGGACACCTTTAAAAACATACTACCATGAAACTTATACTCACAATCTCTGCGATGATCCTGTTCCTGATAACGGGATGCGAAAGTGGTAAGCAACCGGCTAACGACTTTTTAACCGTGGATATCACGGCAAATTATCCGAAGAAGGAACTGATTCTTCAAGACTTTTTGGATGTGGAATACATCCCATTAGAAACGAATGAGGAATTCATAACCTCAGCCAGCATGCAAGCCATCGGCAAAAATCTCATAATCCTTAGAAACAAGAACGGACAAGACGGAGATATATTTATCTTCGACCGGACCGGAAAAGGCCAGAGAAAAATCAACCGCAGCGGCCAAGGTAGCCAAGAATACACGAATATCGGGTCTATTGCCCTCGATGAGGAGAAAGGTGAGCTGTTTATCAACAACTACTATTCGAGCCAGTTTATCGTATACGACCTGTCCGGAAACTTTAAGCGAACTTTAAAGTACGATAAAGATTTTAATTTCAATAGCGGGAAGATATACAATTTCGATCAAGACAACTTAATCTGCTACGATGAGATTGGCAATTATATAAATCTGAGAAAAAGCGCATTTTGGCTCCTGTCCAAACAAGACGGGAGCATTGTCAAGGAAATCGAACTCCCTTATGAGCATAAGATATCACCGTTTTTATCAAAAGGAATTTGGTCCGCAGGACCTCGTAATACCGAATTAATTTCCCAAAATGGAAGTTGGGTCTTAATAGAGCCATCTACAGATACGATTTATAGTTATTCCCAAGATCACTCTATCAAACCCTTTATCGTAAGGGCTCCACCTATCCGCTCTATGGCCCCGGAAGTATTTCTTTATCCAAGTATTCTTACCGACCGGTATTATTTCATGCAAACAACAAAGAAACAATGGGATTTTGAGAAAGAAACCGGATTCCCCAGAACCGACTTGGTATATGATAAACAAGAGGACGCTATCTTTGAGTGTGTCGTATATAATAACGATTTCGTAGATCAGACACCCGTTGATATGTGGTACGAACACGGAATACTAAAGATCATCAATAACGATGGGATCGCTTTCATAAAGAAACTAGAAGCCAATGAGTTGGTGGAAGACTACGAGAAAGGTAAGCTGAAAGGCCGCTTGAATGAGATCGCAGCGGGATTGAATGAGGAATCCAACCCCGTGATTATGGTGGCTAAGTATAAGGAATAAAAACTTCTTACTTATTGTCTGTTTTTCCAGACTTGTTTTTTATTCGTACATGTTTTTCGGAAAACACGTACGTGAATTCCCAAAAACACGTACGTGAATCCGTGAAAACATGTACGTGTTTTTACGGAAATTCGACAAGCATATTTATCCATCTTACTGTCAGCAAGTTATAAATCTACTTCATAGTAAGATATTATTGTTGAAAATTTACTTCTAAAGATACGGTTCCTCTCCTATATTTTATGTAACTTTGCTTATAAGTCGCATAAAATATAGGACGATATGAACCAGACAATTTATCCTATCGGCATACAGAACTTTGAGAAGATCCGTAAAGACGGTTATCTCTATATTGATAAGACAGCTTTGATTTATCAGTTGGCTAAGACCGGAAGTTACTATTTCTTGAGTCGTCCGCGGCGTTTCGGCAAGAGTCTCTTGCTATCTACGTTGGAGGCCTATTTCCAAGGGAAGAGGGAGCTGTTCGAGGGGTTGGCGATGGAACGGTTGGAGAAAGACTGGGAGGTATATCCGATCTTGCATTTGGACTTGAATGCTCGTCATTATAAAGATACTGCCGCTCTGACTAGTATCTTGAATGAGTTCTTGGAGAAATGGGAGGCTTTATATGGAACGGAGAAACAGGATCGTGCCTTGGAGGAACGTTTCAGTTATGTGATAGAACAGGCTTACCGCCAGACCGGGCATCGCGTGGTGATATTGATTGACGAGTACGACAAGCCTTTGCTGCAAAACCTGCACGATGAAAAGACGCAAACGCAATTGCGGAATATGTTGAAGCCTTTCTACGGCGTGTTAAAGACGATGGATAGAGCCATTCGTTTCGCTTTGTTGACAGGGGTGACGAAGTTTGGTAAGGTAAGCGTGTTCAGCGATTTGAATAACCTTATGGATATCTCGATGGACAATCGCTACGTCGAGATATGTGGCATCACGGAGAAAGAGATACATGCCTACCTAGAAGAGGAGTTGAAGGAGCTGGCTGAGACACAGGAACTGGATTATGAGGAAACCAGCCAGAAACTCAAGGAGCGCTATGACGGATACCATTTTACCGCCAAGTCTGCGGGAATATACAATCCCTTTAGCCTATTGAATACCTTCGCCAAGATGGAGTTCGGAGATTATTGGTTCGAGACCGGTACGCCCTCTTACCTCGTTGAATTACTCAAGCATACCCATTACGACCTTTACGAGATGGCGAACACGGAGACTGATGCGGATGTGTTGAACAGTATCGATGCTGCCTCGAAAAATCCCGTTCCCGTAATCTACCAGAGTGGTTACTTGACGATCAAGGATTACGATCCTGAATTTGGTATCTACCGGCTAGGTTTCCCCAACCGGGAAGTGGAAGAAGGTTTCGTGAAATATCTCCTTCCATTTTACACGAGTGTTAGTGCGCCCAAGACCCCTTTCGAGATCGGGCAACTCGTACGAGAGATACGCTCCGGTGATTACGATGCGTTCTTCCGCCGTTTACAAAGCTTCTTCGCTGATACACCCTATGAGGTGATCGCCGGCCAGAAGCCGGAGCGTGATACGGAGTTGCATTACCGGAACGTGCTTTTTATCGTATTTAAGTTGGTTGGACTTTATACGCAGGTGGAATATCATACCTCACAAGGGCGTATTGATCTCGTTCTGAAGACCGATCGCTATATCTACGTGATGGAATTCAAGCTGAACGGCACCGCCGAGGAGGCGTTGCGTCAGATAGAGGAAAGACAGTATGCGCTTCCCTTTGCGAGTGATCCACGGCAAGTTTTTAAGATCGGCGTGAACTTCTCCTCTGTGACCCGTAACATCGAGCGATGGTTGGTGGAATAATAATCTATTAAGTATATGAACTGGAAACAAACGCTTTTCTGGTCTTTTTCGGCAGCTGCTATTTTTTATTATTTCCTGCTTTTTGGCGTGTTTGTGTTTGTCGGTCAGGAGGAGATGCAATTGTTTATACCTGAGTGGTGGTATATCCGGGAGTTCCTTTTTCAGCCGGGAGGATTTTGCGCTGTCGCCGGGCAATGGATCATTCAATACTACCGGCAGCCTATGTCGGCGGTGGTTCTCCATACGGTTTTACTCGTTGGTTGCGGGTTTATGGTCTATAGGATCTTGCGTTGTTTTTCTGACAAGACCTACCTGCTGTTCCTCTCTTTATTGCCGGTCCTGTATCTGGTTAAGATGAGTATTCATGGGGAGTATTTGGTGGACGGGACGGTTGGCGTGGTTTTGATGCTTTTAGCTTTGTCGGTCTCGCTAAAGGTGCGGCGGGCGGGTTCTATTGCCGGATACGGAATTGCCTCTACACTTTTTTTATGTGGGCTGACCGGGCTTCTTTCGGTCTGTTACGCTTTCTTATATACGCTGTTAGCCTTACTCCGCTACAAAACGTCGCGGCAAAGATTGGCCGCCGCTGCCTGCTTGATCCCAGCGCTTTTTATCTATTTGTTTAGCGGATGGTTAGGGATTCCTGTACCTTTGTCTGATGGATGGATGCCGGAAGCCTATCTGGAGATACAGCGATTACCTCATTATTATATGTATCGTGTATGGACTTTCTTTACCCTTTCGATTGTCGGTGTTGCTTTATTTGCTCGCTTTGTTCCGGTGATTGGCGAGAAGAGTAAATGGATGGATCGGGTAGCCCTTGTTGTTTGTCTGATCACGGCGCTGGTATCCATCCGGTTTTGCCTGCCGGAACCTTGGCATGCGCAACGCATGATGCTTGACGAGCTCTCTTTCTTAGCCCGGGAGAGGCAATGGGACGCCATTATTGATAAGTACCGGGGAAAGCAGATCTATAATTATGTTAGCTTAAACTATTTGAATATGTCGTTGGCCCATAAGGGAGAATTGGCCGACCGGATGTTTACTTTCGATCAGAAAGGAACGAAAAGCTTATGTGCCGATTGGAATCAGACCTTTTACATGGATCGTTTATTGAGCGATGTTCATTTTCTTGTTGGCGATGTCTCTTTGTCTGAAAGCTTTGCGATGGACGGATTTACGCAAGCCAAACGTAAAGGGAGTGCCCGCATGTTGCAACGTTTCGTGCAAGTTTGTCTGATTAGGGGTGAGGTGGCGCTGGCCAAGAAATATTTGGACTTGCTTGCCGCTATGCCATTCTATAAAGATTGGGCTTGCCGTTATGCTATCTATCTGGTACATCCGGAATTAATGGATAAAGATCCGGAGTTGAGTGACAAATATATGCCTGTTGAGAAAAGGGATCGACTGAGTTTGTCCGTACCTGTCGATTCCTTATGGAGTGGATACAATCTTCCGGATCATCGGATCGGTTGGGAATACCGGGGATGTTATTATTTGTTGGGTAAGAAGCTGGATGCATTTGGCCGATTCTTGGAAGAGACATCTTTCATGAAGGGGGAACCGATACCCCGGCATTTCCAAGAAGCCGGATTGTTGTTGGCGGACAAAGACAGTATATCGCTTTCCTCCTATTCCATACAGCCGGAGATCGTAGACCGATACCGGGAATTCAAGCAGGTTTTGGGACGATCTGCCAACCAAGTGGATGTGTCCTCGATGTATCGACAATTTGGAGATACCTATTGGTATTATTACTATTTCAAGATCTTTAAAGGAGAAGAACAATGAAGCGATTATCTATCTGTTGGATTATAGGTTGTCTTTTGGGACTTGTGGCTTGTAGGCCGGAAGTTCCTGCGCAAGCGGAACAAGGAGAAACTGACGTGTTTCCGGATTACAGGGAAGTTACTGTACCGGTCAATATGGCCCCTCCCAATTTCAAGTTGGTTGATCAACAGCTACAGGGGATAACTCGGTTGAAAACTATGAATAGGGAGTTGATAATCGCAGCCGATCATGGTGTTTTCAACCTGCCGGAAACGGATTGGAAGACCCTGTCGCAGGACGCACAAGGAAAACAAATAGATGTGACGGTTTATTTTCGAGAACCTCAAAGTAATTGGAAACAAATGAGTTTCCCTATCTATGTGTCAAGAGATTCCGTTGACGCTTATTTGGTGTATCGCCGTATTTTTCCCGGATATCGGATGTGGAACGAGATGGGGATTTATCAACGATGTGTTGAAAACTATGTTGAAAAGTCTATTCTTGATAACCAATCGACAAATAATAGTTGTATGAACTGCCATGCCTTTTGTGAGCGACAAGGGGAACAAATGCTTTTTCATCAGAGGGGTTCTCATAATGGGACTTACTTGATTGATCATCGGCAGGTAAAGAAGATTGCGTTGGAACGGGACGGTAAGCTGGCTTCGTTCGTTTATCCGTATTGGCATCCATCCGGCCGGTATGTCGCTTTTTCTACCAATGAGACCCACCAAGACTTCCATCTTTCCGATGAGAATCGGATTGAGGTATATGACGTGGAATCGGACGTGCTGATCTATGACACGGAGAAGGAGAGGGTATTCAGTTCGCCATTATTGGCTTCCATGGCGTGTTATGAGACTTTTCCCACTTTTACTCCGGATGGTAACTATCTGCTGTTCTGTTCGGCGGATTCTGTCTGTATGCCAGAAAATTATCGGGATGTCCGGTATAACCTGTTACGAGTCGCTTTTGATCCGGAAGACGGTTCGATTGGAACCCAAGTGGATACCTTATATAATGCGAGGGAAGCGGGCCGGAGTGTTAAGTTCCCGAGAGTCTCCCCGGATGGGAAGCGGCTACTTTATACGGTGTCCGATTATGGCAATTTCTCTATTTGGCATAAGGATGCGGATTTGCATATGCTGGATCTGTCTACCGGGGCAATCGATTCTTTGCCGGAAGTGAATAGCCCGGATGTAGAGAGCTATCATTCTTGGAGCGGCAATAGTCGTTGGTTTGTCTTTTCCAGCCGGCGGGGCGATGGGCTTTTCACACGTCCGTATTTGGTACATGTGAATGAGCGGGGGCAGTGCGGTAAACCTTTCTTGTTACCGCAAGCATCTCCGGATTATTATGAATGCTCCCTGTTCTCGTTTAATGTTCCGGAATTTATACATACTCCGGTTATAATCTCGAAGGAAAGGCTGGTCGAGGCTTCACGAAAAGAAGACACTACGACCATTAAACATATCGAGGGCATCTAATTTTTCACTTCTTTGTGCCGAAGGTATTTATAAAAGTCGTACTTTTGCGCTAAAATCAAAACGATGCGAAAAGTTCATTTGATCTCCGTAACCGAACCTTTGGTTTTAGATCTAGCCCTAGCACTTCGAGAAAAAGGATATGAGGTAAGCGCTTCCGGTTGTGGTCTGACTGAAGAGATGATAGGAAGACTTCATAACGCGGGCTGTACCTGTTATGGGGATGGGTGGTTTCCGGAGAAATTAATAAAAGATATTCACTCGGTGGTTTTGGGTGCTAAAGTAAAGCAAGATAACCCGGAATTATTGCGTGCGAAGGAATTGGGGATGTTAATCCAATCTATTCCGGAATTTATATTTCAACGGACTCGGTCGAAAACTCGGGTTGTTGTGGCGGGTAGTCGTGGAAAGAAGACAATTATTTCCATGATGGTCTGTGCGTTGCGCCGGCAAAAGTTGGCGTTCGACTATGCGTTGACTAGCAAGGTGGACTCGCTTCCGAATCGGGTACATTTGAGTTATGAGGCACGTATCGCTTTGATCGAAGGAGATGAGCATATCACCTCTGCCTTGGACAAGCGTTTCCAATTGGAATTCTATCGTCCGCATATCGCCATCCTGACGAATTTATCTTGGTCTACCGAGACGGATCATGCGACTCCGGAGGCTTATTTATCCACTTATCAGTCTTTCTCCGTTTCTATTGAGCGGGAAGGGAAATTGATTTATTTTGGAGGTGATGATACTGTCAGTCAGTTGGCAGGGGACGTCCGGAGCGATATCACCGCTATCCCTTTTGAGGAACATCCGGTCGTGGAGAAAGACGGGCAGACTTTTTTGCATACTCGCTACGGAGACTATCCGGTACGGATTCCCAATCGCTATTTCTTGATCAATCTGAATGCTGCACGTTTGGCTTGCCGGCAGTTAGGCGTTAAAGACGCGGATTTTTATCAAGCGTTATCGGAATATAGTTTATCTTTGCCGATATGATAATAGCTAGACAAAAAAGAAAAGAGAATATCGCTGAATATCTGCTTTATATGTGGCAGGTTGAGGACTTGATCCGGGCGAATAAGTTCGATATGGATTCGATCAACCGCACGGTGATCGCCCATTACGACCAGCCCGAGGAGGTGAAGAAGGAAATCGCTCAATGGTACGAGGAATTGATCGAGATGATGCGTAGCGAAGGGGTGATGGAGAAAGGTCATATCCAATTGAACAAGAATGTGATTATTACTTTGACCGATTTGCATCTCCGTCTTTTGAAATCTCCGAAAGAGATGGTTTATAGCGCGGCTTATTATAAGACGCTTCCTTATATCGTACAGCTCCGGGCTAAATCGGGTGGAGAGGATCTGCCGGAGCTGGAAACTTGTTTCGCTGCCGTATATGGCTATCTGCTTTTGCGTATGCAAGGGAAAGAGGTGAGTGCGGAGACGTTAGAGGGTATTAAACAAATCAGCTCCTTCTTGGCGTTGCTCGCCGAGAAATATCGGGAAGATATGAAAGGGGAACTTAAACTAGAGGATTAATAATAGATATAGACATGAAGACAGTTTTGGTAACCGGAGCGAACGGTCAATTGGGAAGTTCTATCCACGCTCGTATCAGCCAGTATCCCGGCTATAATTTTCTTTTTACGGATATAGATTCCTTATTAATTTGCGACAAGGAGGCCGTCCGGAAATATGTCTTGGAAAATGATGTTCAATATGTCATGAATTGCGCCGCTTATACGGCGGTGGATAAAGCGGAGGAGCATGAGGATTTGTGTATGCGCATCAACCGGGATGCGGTACGGAACTTAGGTGAGGCCGCTCATGCCGTAGGTGCGAAGGTGATTCATGTATCTACCGATTATGTGTTCGATGGAACGAGTTGCCGTCCTTATCTGGAAAGCGATGCGACTTGTCCTGTTTCCGTATATGGACGTACGAAACTGGCGGGAGAGCAGGCCTTGATGGAGGTGTGTCCGGATTCCGTGATTATCCGTACGGCTTGGTTGTATTCCGAGTATGGAAACAATTTTATGAAGACGGTATTGCGTTTGGGAAAGGAGCGGGATGAGTTGCGTTTCATATTCGACCAAGTGGGTACGCCTACTTATGCCGGAGATTTAGCGGTCGCTATGCTTACCGTGCTGGAACGTGCCGAGGCGGGTAAATTTATACCGGGTATCTATCATTTCTCGGACGAGGGGGTGTGTAGCTGGTATGATTTTACGGTAAAGATCTTGCAAATAGCAGGTATGAATAACCGGGTGATACCCATAGAGACCAAGGATTATCCGACACCGGCCAGCCGGCCGCATTATAGCGTATTGAATAAAGGTAAGATAAAAAGCTCGTACGGACTGACGATTCCCCATTGGGAGACTAGCTTGGCCTACTGCATGAATAACAAAGTGTAACTGATAACAATATATACATATAAAATAGAATGAGCCAGTATTCAGAAGAGATTGAAAGAAGAAGAACGTTTGCCATAATCAGCCACCCGGATGCCGGTAAGACTACACTTACCGAGAAATTATTGTTATTTGGTGGCGCTATCCATGTAGCGGGAGCGGTGAAGTCTAATAAAATCAAGAAGACTGCCACGTCCGACTGGATGGAGATTGAGAAGCAACGCGGTATCTCCGTAGCTACCTCCGTAATGGCTTTTGATTATTCCGATCATAAGATTAATATCTTGGATACACCGGGCCACCAAGATTTCGCCGAGGATACGTTCCGTACCTTGACGGCGGTGGATAGCGTTATTATCGTAATCGATATCGCCAAGGGCGTGGAGGCGCAGACTCGTAAGTTGATGGAGGTTTGCCGTATGCGTAAGACTCCGGTGATCGTTTTTGTCAACAAGATGGACCGTGATGGTAAAGATCCTTTTGATTTGCTGGATGAGATAGAAGAAGAATTACAGATAAAGGTACGCCCATTGAGCTGGCCGATCGATATGGGACAACGTTTCCGGGGCGTATACAATATTTTTGAGCAGAAACTGAACCTATATACCCCGAGTAAGCAATATGTGACGGAGAATGTGGAATTCAAGGATATCACTAGTCCGGATCTCGAGACTTATATTGATCCTACGCAAGCTGCGAAGCTTCGTGAGGATATAGAGTTGATAGAGGGGGTTTATCCCGAATTTGATGTGAATACGTATTTGGATGGGGATATCGCTCCGGTATTCTTTGGTTCCGCTCTGAATAACTTCGGTGTGAAAGAGCTATTGGATTGCTTTATCCGTATCGCTCCCTCGCCACGTCCGATCCATGCGGTAGAGCGTGTGGTAGACCCGAATGAGGATAATTTCACCGGCTTCATTTTCAAGATCCATGCGAATATGGACCCGAACCATCGCAGTTGTATCGCTTTTGTGAAGATTTGTTCCGGTCGTTTTGAGCGTAATGCGAACTATAAGCATGTACGCTTCGGTAAGATGATGCGTTTCAGTAGCCCGACGGCTTTCATGGCTCAGAAGAAAGAAGTGGTGGATGAGGCGTTCGCGGGTGATATTATCGGTTTGCCGGATACCGGGAATTTTAAGATAGGGGATACGTTGACTTCCGGAGAGGAATTGCATTTCAAGGGATTGCCAAGCTTCTCTCCCGAGATGTTCAAATATATAGAGAACGCCGATCCGATGAAGGCAAAGCAATTGAACAAAGGTATCGAGCAATTGATGGACGAGGGTGTAGCCCAGTTGTTTACCAATCAATTCAATGGCCGGAAGATTATCGGTACCGTGGGACAATTGCAGTTT